>Ga0209980_10000260_pt1 | contig 27793 bp, 26 predicted proteins | sample CR02metaG_FD_183611 | JGI IMG/M metagenome (GOLD analysis project Ga0209980, IMG submission 183611) | Deep subsurface microbial communities from Mariana Trench to uncover new lineages of life (NeLLi) - CR02 metaG (SPAdes) (version 2) | ecosystem: Environmental > Aquatic > Marine > Ocean trench...
GGCTTAGGCTGATTGGACGCGGGTTCGATTCCCGCCGCCTCCACCACTATAGCCTGCTATGCACAGGGTGCGGGCCAGTAGATGAAATTGGCTGTTTTCGTCAACACGCGAAGCGCTGCGTAGCCCCCCTTACGGAGGTTCATGGAAGACGTCTGTCACTTGTCGGCGTCAAATGTCGTCATGTTGAGTCGGGTGCGTCGGACCCTGACAGTTTTCGCTGGTTTGCTGCTCGTTCAACTGGATCATAGGCGCCCTTTGCTGGAGAAAGTTCAACGAGCCAGCAGGTCAGGCCGATAGCTCTCAGCATGACCACGATACAGCATACAGAGACGGCCGAGTACCAGCGCGATCTTGAAGAACGGGTCTACGGTCTGATCCGAGACAATTCGGGAAGTACTTTGACCTATGAGGACCTGTGCGAGGCGACCGACGCCGACCGGCAGGACATCGTGATCGTGACTGCGAGCCTTATGGCTGCGGGCAAGATTCGCTGGGTAACCAACTCGCCAGAAGAGATCGATCAGGCCAAAGAAGAGGACCGTCCATGAACCGGATCATCGCTCTCCTGGTACTAGCCTGTGCCTTCCTCCTCATCCGGGCGCGGGCCGATCAGACAATCCGGCCGCCGCTTGAGAACTGGTACTACGAGAAAGAGCTTGCCAAGGATCCCCTGTACAAACACATCGCCGATCAGTACCCGGAGCTTCGTGAACCCATCCTCGCGGGGATCGTACACCGTGCTAAGGGCGGAAGCGTCGATTCCGAGGAATGGAACGCGATGCATCACGCCCTTGTTCCTGCTCTTATGGCTCTTATCGGGAAGGCGCCCCCTGAGCACATCGTCCGGTTGATGGAGGTAACTCTAGCCGCAGCCAAAGAGCTGCAGCGTCAAGACGCAGAACTCTGCTTCAAGTTCCTGTATCCGGCCGCCAGAGGACGGATCGACCCCTCTAGGTACCTTGATCCTGGAACTACAGACGCGATGACGACGGTACTGAACGAGGGCGCTGAAGCGGCTGTGCTTCACCCGCACCAGTTCGATGGCGATCTAGATAGACTGATGGAGAAGCACGTAGCTGTAGATCAGTTCAGTGAAGAAGAACTGCTCGCTGTGGCGGCCCCGGACGAAAGTACGGATGCAGCGCTTGCATGCGCGGCTTCGATTAGGCTACTCGATCAGATCCTCAAGGCCCCAGACCCCGACCGAGCTGAGATGTTCCGAGGGCTTCTTACGGAAGGCTAGCCTTTCAGGGTTGCGCTCCAGCCCCGCGCGGATCGCGGCGCTGCCCAGCTTCGCGTACTTCTCGACGGAGCGCGTGTCGCAGTGGCCCATGAGCTAGGCCCCGATACCGCTCGCACCCCGCCCCGGCTCTGGCCCTGGCCCACCCTCTGTCGAGGTCAACCAGAGAATGAGCCACGACCCTCGTACCCCGGAGAAGCCCTTTATCGCCGGGATATTGAAGTGGGGCTCTAGAATTACAGTATTCTGTGTGGGGCTGGCCGGTGCTCCTTCCGCACCCAGAGGGCCTCTCACCAGTAGATGTAATTGGCTGTTTACATCACCCACGGCCTCACCCCCGCCGTCACGGCCGACGACGTCGAGGATTGACTGGATCTGCTTATGGGCCGTCTCACCGGCCGGCGCTGAGCACCAGAACTAGGGCGAGGACGAGGGGAGTGCGCGCCACGTAGGTCTTCATCGAGGGCTGCTGCGAGCGCGCCGGCTCCTGCGGCGCTCCTCCCGCTGCCCGAGGACCTTGAGATCCAGCCCCTCCTTCCGGGCCGCCTGCCGGATCAACAGCTCCACCTGGGCGCTCACTGAGATGCCGTTGAGCGCAGCCAGCTCCTTGGCGGCCGCGATCGCGGCCGGGGACACGGTGCAGGTGAGGTACGGGCGCTTTCGGCGGGCGGGCTCGATCGGCACCGAAGGAGTGTACCAGCATGGGGGGTACAGAGAGCCAGCAGGACGCGACGAACTCCGAGCTGGACAAGGCAGTCCCAGATGACGTCTCAGGCTGCCTGTACGGCGCTCAGACGGGACTTCTTGGCCAAGAAGGTGCATCACCCTCGTTGGTACACCTCTGAGCGCTTACAGCGAGCCAGGACGCCAGCCAGCAGGCGGTCCACTGGCATCATCAGGTCGGGGCGTCTGGCAACCTCAGATGGCCTCAAGGTGTACCTCAATGGCCTCAAGTGCAATCGCTTGCATCTCGTGCTTCTGCAGGTGCAGGTCCCCGCTCGCGCGCCGTCCGCGCCGATGGACATGGCCCTGTTCTGGTCCTAGAGCGCGTGCAACCGGTTTTACGTCGGCCCCCACGGCCAAGGTGATCACCTTGAAGGCTTGCCCGGTCCGTGGAGGTCGCACCAGATGCAAGCGCTTGCACGTCGCCGGTGCGAGTAGACCCGCCGGGCCTGGAGCCAGAGGTTCACGGGGCTGGCTAGGACTTCTCTGAGTGGCCCCATTGTGTGTGCCTTAGTGGCCCCGTTACATGCAACCGATTGCGCGCGGCCGGACGACGGCCTGGAGGCGCTCGGTCATCGCGCTGAGAGTGACCCGGGCGGGGCCTGGCCTGGAGGGCTTTGGCCACCACGTCGATGGTTACGGGGATCACCGGGGGGCGGTATCCATCCTGTGGCGCGCGGCTAGGGGAAGTCGAGCTTCTCCAGGTCCTCCGGTTCCGCCGCCAGCCAGCTCTCGGCCAGCTCGACGAGCGGACCGTCAGTCAGGCGCTGGGTCAGGAGCTGTTTGGCACCCGACAGGACCTCCTCGGCTATCTCAGGGAGGGCCTGGACCCCATCCTCGCCGAGACGCCTGACCGACTCGGACGCCAGCGCCTCGGCCTCCCGACGGTCCAAGCCCTGGGCTACGGCCGCGCGCACGATGATCTCGTTCAGCACCGCATCGCGGACAGCGGCCCTGAACTCTGCGGCGCCCCCCTGTTCAAGGGTCTGGGAGCGGTCGAGGAGGGCCTTCACCGCCAGGTCCTCTTGCTCCTCCTCCGTCAAGGTGAACCCGATCAGCGAGCAGTACTCCTCGACCAGGCTAAGCGGCTGGTCGCCATGGACCAGCAGACCGCGCAACTCGTCGCGAACAAGCCGAACGACACCGGGCAGCGATCCGGGCACAGGGTCGCCCAGCTCCGCCGACAGGGCCTTGGCCACAGACAAGAACCTCAGCAACCGGTCATCTGACGCCTGGGCTCTTCGGCGCGCCTCTTTCACCAACTCCTCAGCGGCGGCGCGCCCGTGGCCGCAGGCTTCGGCGTCCCTGACGAGGACGGCGCGCTTGATGGCGGCGTCCAACACGTTGGTCAGCGTCTTGGCGTCCAGGTCGCGCCAGTCCTCGCGCACCTCCCCCCAGGCCAGGCAGCGTGCGACATCGACCAGACTGTGCACGGCCGCGTCATCGAACCCGAGCCGGAAGCACTTGGCCGTGGCGCGCTCCACGATGCTGTCCCGTTCGTCCAACGTCGCGGCGCCTTCCAGCACCAGGTAGCTGCGCTGGACCACGCCAAGAACCTCATCGCCGAGCTGCTGCTCGATCCACCTCATGTTCGGCGCGAAGAAGATCGTGAACAACTTCTTGTCGAAGCGCGCGATCAGGAGCTTGGGCAGAGTCTCCCTCGCGCGTCCGGACAACTTCCCGGCGGGCTGGTCCGGAATCCCTAAGACTGGGGGTCGATCTGCTCGAACACCTCGTTGGACAACCTCACGAAGAGGGCGCAGCTTCGCATCGACCTCGCAGCGGACCAGGCTGCCCACCAGCGCGGACATGCGGTCCGCGAGACCTTGCCAGCGGCCCAGGTACAGGATCCCGCGGTAGAGGTGATGTATCTGCTTCCGGTCGCTCTCCAAGAGGCTGGTCGAGTTGACGACGTCCTGGCCCCACTGCAATTCGTCTCGGCCGACGTAGGCGTCGGGAGCGAACCGGATGAAAGCGGGCTCGACCCTGGCCTCCTTGGCCCAGTGGTCGATCCGTGCAGCGATCCGGGGCGGGACTTCTATCGGCTCCGGTGTCCCGCGCCGCAGCCGCTTCACCCCCCTGCGCCGTCCCTTCCGCTCCTCGTGCTCCTCGGGCGGGATGGCGTCCAGGTGCCGGGGCTCCACGCAGCTGTCGTCCACGCAGGAGTGGTCGATCTCGGCCTTTTTCGGAATCGGGCCGACGAACAGCGCGTAGGCCGCCCGGTGGGCACTCCTGTTCCCGACGCGCGGAAGGTGGAAGTTCGGGTAGCGCTTCTTGCGGTTCGCGGTCCCGCGCTTCTTCGCGACCTTCTTCCGGCGGTGGTCTCCGACGAAGGGCCGGCACGCGCACCCCCGATGCCGGCTTCCACGCTTCACCTGGGTCTTCGACATGAAGCGCCGGCGGACCTCTTCCAGGTTGATACCTAGTTCCGGGGCACACCTCGCGTAGCCCCGTTCTAGGATACTGGCCGTATCGCCTCTGGCCCCAGAATCTCCGCTCAAGTGCCCGCCCCAGAACTGGATTCCTGGGGCTTGTCGGTCAGGCGATCGCAGAAGCTTGAGCAGCTACGCCACAACCAAGTGGACGCGGTCTAGCTCGCGATGTCGTTGATCACGGACGTCATGGCCGCCAGGGCCGCGGTCCAAAAGTTCTGGCACACCCGATCAGGGAGAGGTCCGTCGCAAGCACCAGAGCCAGCGGTCAGTCCCCTGCTTGGCGGCCTCGCCGGTACTCCTCAAGGGCCGCGCCCGCCTGGCGGAGCCCGTCGCGCTTGGCGTGCGCGTAGACGGCCAGGGTCACGCTCGCGCTCGCGTGGCCCAGGTGCCGCTGAGCAACATGGATCGGCGCCCCGGACTGCACGAGGTCGGAGGCCATGGTGTGCCGCAGGCTGTGCGTCGGCTTCTTCCCGGAGATGCCAGCCCGCTCGTAAACCCGGCGCAGCCGCTCGTGGATCCTATGGCCCCAGGGCTTGCCCGACTTCTCGTCCTGCTGGCAGATGCGGTCGCGAACGCCAGCATGCCGCAGGGTCTTCCGGTACTCGCCCAGCCACTCGGTCAGCTCGGGCGCGTACACGGTCCGGATCGCGGCGTCGGTCTTCGGCTGCCACCACGGCTTGGGGGTGATACTGATCTCGCTCTCGTCGAATTCCACGTCGGACCAGATCAGGTTGAGAACTTCGCCGAGTCGGAACCCGGTGCCGTAGCAGATGCGCAGCACGACGCGCCCGGGCACGTCGAACTCGGACGCCTTCATGACCCGCTCGATCTCCTCAGGCGTGAGCGTCTCGTCCTTGCGCGGTGGGGGCTGCAAGAGCAGCCTCTTCAAGTTCACGGGCGGGTGGCCCAGCTCGTTCAACCAGCTCCAGGACAAGGCCGCTTTCAGGGCCTTGATGTCGCGGTTCGCGCTCGACACGGAGGTCGTGTCCGTGCGCCAGTCCCGGAACTTGATCAAGTCAGCGCGCGTGATGAAGCGCTCGCGTGCGGCCGGGATGCACTCGAACAGCTTGGCGACAGCGATCTCGTAGGACTGAACCGTCTTCGGACGACGGGTACGCCCCACGTCCCTGAGCCACGCCTCGGCGATCGAGAAGAACGTATCCACTGCCCGCTCCTTTTCGGGCAGACAGTGGACTTGTCTTGAACATCCCGTTCAGGCGGCAGCAGGTGTCACCAACCTGGCTTCAATTGACCATCGGCCGTGTGCAACTTGCCGATTCCGATGGCGTCCTGCCCTTCGCGTTCTTACAGTCCACTGACGCCCGATTCTGTCGGTCGTCACCCGGCGGGAAGAAGTCGAGAAATCGACCACGCCCGCCGGGCTCCAGCAGCTTACGCCGCGGCGTGCTACCCAGTGCGGCCATGGGCAGAGTGCTCGAGGAATTGCTGGGGCTGCTCGATCTGGAGGAGCTCGAGGTCAACGTCTTCCGGGGGCGCAGCCCGCGCAACGACGGGCGCGAGCGCGTCTTCGGCGGGCTGGTGCTGGGCCAGGCGCTGGTGGCGGCCGGGCGCACGGTGGAAGAGCGGGTGGCGCACTCGCTGCACGCCTACTTCCTGCGGCCGGGCGATCCCTCCATCCCCATCCTATATAACGTGGACCGTATTCGGGACGGGCGCAGCTTCACCACCCGGCGCGTGGTCGCGATTCAGCACGGGCGCGCCATCTTCAACATGTCGGCCTCCTTCCAGATCGAGGAGCCGGGGCTCGAGCATCAGGCCGAGCCGCCGGATGTGCCCGACCCCGAGGATCTGCCCGGACGTCCCGAGCTGGCGGAGCAGTTCGCGCACGAGCTTCCAGCGCGAGTCGTGGACTGGCTCAAGCAGGAGCGCCCGATCGAGGAGCGCTACGCGGGCCCCGCCTACTTCTTCAAGCCCGAGAAGCAGCCTCCGAAACGTGAGATCTGGTTCCGCGCGTCGGGCCCTTTGCCCGACGCACTCGCACTGCACCAGTGCTTTCTCGCCTACGCCTCGGACTTCTCGCTGCTCGACACCTCCACCCTGCCGCACGCCGTCTCCTTCCTGGACGGCACGCTGCTCTCCGCCAGCCTCGACCACGCCATGTGGTTCCACCGACCCTTCCGCGCCGACGAGTGGCTGCTCTACGCGCAGGACAGTCCGTCCGCCTCCGGGGCACGCGGCTTCAACCGCGGCTCAATCTTCACGCGCGACGGCCGGCTGATCGCGTCCGTGGCTCAGGAGGGGCTGTTGCGAATCACCGAGCAGCAGCGCTGATCGGCCGCGGGCCGTCGAGGCGCCACTGGGGCAGCCCCGCGGGCTGATAGGTGAAGACGAGGGCACGTCGGCTGTGCGGGCTGCGGTTGCGGCGCGAGCCGTGCACGACGTCGCCGTGGAAGTAGATCAGCGAGCCCGCGGGAGCTTCGATCGGCAGCGGCGCCGAGCCGTCGAGCTGCTCGACGTCCGTGTAGAGCTTCCCCAACACCCCGCGGTCCTCCGCCTGGGGCAGGGCCCCGTGCAGGTGGCTGCCCGGGATCATCCAGAGACAGCCGTTGCCAGCGCTGGCGTCGTCCAGATACAGCTGGAGGCTGGCGAGCCGGTCGAGATGGTCGCAGCCGAAGGCCCAGTAGGGCGCGTCCTGATGCCAGGGAAAGGGCGCCCCCTGGGGGCGCTTGAAGTTGAGCTTGTCCGTGAACAGGCTCACGGCCTCCGCCCCGATCAGATCGCGCGCCGCCTGCCATAGACGGGGATCGTCGATCAGCGCGTCCAGCGCGGAATCCAGATGATGCACGGGCTCCATCGACCGAATCTCGCGCGAGCCCTCGGCCCACTCCCATTTAACGGTGCTGCCGAGCAGGTCCTGATAACGTCGGCCATCGATCCACTCGATCGGGGCGAGTCCGCGCTCGGCTTCCCGGTTGATGCACTGATGGATGCGCTCCACCGCCGCCCGCAGCTCCACCAGCTCCGCCTCGCGCAGTACTCCCGGCCGCACGAAGAAGCCCTGCTTACGGTACGCCTCGAGCTCCGTCGGTGTGGCTGCGTGGCTCATGCGGCCCCTCCCGGCGCGAAGCTTGAGACGCCGGGCCGGCGGGGTCAAGCCCGACCCAGGAGGGCGACCTCCAAGGTCGCCCGACGCGCGCAGGCGAGTTCAGCTCGCCGATAACGCGCTAGGACGGCTAGGCGCGTCCGCACCTAGTTGACCCGCGGCGCGGGCCCGGCGATTGTCTGTGCATGATTCTGGTCACCGGGGGCGCGGGCTTCATCGGGAGCAATCTGGTGAAGACCCTCAACGAGCGCGGCCGCACCGATGTGGTCGTGGTCGACGACCTGCGCAACGGCCACAAGTTCCAGAACCTGGTCGACTGCGAGATCCTGGACCTGATCGACAAGGACGCGTTTCTCGAGCGCATCGGGAGCGGCGCCCGCCTGCCCGAGCGTCCGGAGGTGCTCTTCCACCTGGGGGCCTGCTCGGACACCATGGAGTGGGACGGGCGCTTCATGCTGCGCACCAACTACGACTACTCGAAGCAGCTGCTCGCCTTCAGCTCCGAGCAGGAGATCCCGCTCATCTACGCCTCCTCGGCCTCGGTCTATGGCATGGGGCCGGTGTTTCGGGAGGAGCGGCCCTACGAGAAGCCGCTCAACATGTACGCCTACTCCAAGCTGCTCTTCGACCAGCACGTGCGACGCACGAACCCCGCCGGCCAGGTGGTCGGCCTGCGCTACTTCAACGTCTACGGGCCGCGCGAGGCACACAAGGGCGAGATGGCGAGCATCGCGTACAAGCTGCACCAGCAGCTGCTCGAGTCGGACCGCCTCCGCCTCTTCCAGGGATCCGACGGCTACGCCAGCGGCGAGCACCGCCGGGACTTCATCTGGGTAGGAGACGTGGTGCGGGTGACGCTCTGGTTCTGGGAGCACCCGCAGCAGCGCGGGATCTTCAACGTGGGCACGGGTCAGGCCCAGACCTTCAACGACATCGCCCGCGCCGTGATCGCGTACCACGGGCGCGGGGAGATCGAGTACATCAAGTTCCCCAACGCCCTAAAGGCACGCTATCAGAGCTTTACGCAGGCCGACATCAGCGCGCTGCGCAAGGCCGGCTACGACGCGCCCTTCCAGACGGTCGAGGAAGGCGTGCCCCTCTACCTGAAGTGGCTAGAGGGGCACGACCGCCCGTAGCTCAGCTTAATGTGCAGTGATCTCGATCTGACGCGGCTTCAGCTCCTCTCGCTTCGGGACGCGGATGGTCAGCACGCCGTGCTTGTAAGACGCCTCGGCCTGGGCCGCATCCACGTAGGACGGCAGCTCCAAAGAGCGTGAGAACTCCCCGCTCCAGCGCTCACGCAGGTACTCGTCGGCACCCACCGGCACGTCCGACTCGCGCTTGCCGCTGATGGTCAGCGTGCGCCCGCTGGACTCGATCGTCAGATTCTCCGCGGGAACGCCCGGCACTTCGAGCCGGATGACCAGGCCATCCTTGTCTTCCAGCACGTTCACCGGTGGAAATACGCCCCGACCGGAGGGAACCAGATCAAAAATCGGATCTATCCTTCTCGTAAGTGAGAACATCGTCATTTTCGCCTCCTGTCTTATTCAGCTCGCTTATTCAGCTCGCTGGCAAGCGGCAACCTAAGAACAGAATGGGCGGCGTCAAGCGCCCCTTCGGCTTCCTTTTGGACTAGAATCCGTGAGAGGGAATATGTCGACCGCGCCGTGCATTCGCTACCTGCGCGACTACATCGCCATTCCATCCGTGAACCCGATGCGGCGCAGCGACATCCCGCCCGAGATCGCGGGTGAGGCTCGCTATGCCGTGCACCTGCGCGAGCAACTGCGCGGGCTCGGTCTGGACGCGGAGCTGGTCGGCCCAAAGGAGCGGCCCTCGGTCGTGGCCGAGGCGCGCGCGGCGGGCGCACGCGAGACCGTGCTGGTGGCCTCGCATCTCGACACCGTACCCGTCGACGGGATGGAGATCGATCCCTTCGACCCGCGGCTCGAGGGCGGACGCGTCTACGGGCGCGGTGCCTGCGACACCAAGGGCGGCATGGCGGCGCTGGTCGAGGCCCTGGGCCGCGTGCTGCCCCGCGGCACGCTCAGGTGCAACCTGGTGCTGGTGGGCGAGGCGGACGAGGAACTGAGCAGCATCGGTGCACACGCGGTGATGGAGCATCTCGGGGAGCGAAAGCCCGACTGGGTGCTGGCCACCGAGCCCACGGGTCTGCGCGTGGTCAGCCACCACAAGGGCGTCGCGCACGCGCGCCTGCATGCAACAGGAGTCGCCTGCCACGCCTCAAACCCGGGCGCGGGACGCAATGCCATTGTTGCGCTGGCGCGCGCGGTGCTGGCGCTGGACGAGCTCGCGCGCAAGCTCGGCCAGCGTCAGGATCCGAAGCTGGGCGCGGCCACGCTCTCGGTGGGTGTCGCCGGGGGCGGCAGCGCGGCCAACATCGTCCCCGACGAGGCCTGGCTGCTGCTGGATCGGCGCGTACTACCGGGAGAGGACCAGGAGAGCATCCAGGCCGAACTCGAGCGAGTGCTGCGCGAGCACCATATCTCCGATGTGAGCGTGGACTGGTGCAAGCTCGAGAAGGGCGCCCTGGCCACGCCCGCGGACCATCCTGCGGTGCAGCGCTGCCAGCGCGCCCTGGCCGAGGCAAGTCTCGCCACGGAGCCCGACATCGCCTCCTTCGGTACGGATGCCGGCATCTTCATCCAGTACGGCATCCCCGGGGTCGTGCTGGGACCCGGCTCGATCGAGCAGGCGCACAGCGCCTGCGAGTGGGTCGAGGCCCGCCAGGTCGAGCAGATGACGGAGCTGCTGGTAAAGATCCTCGAAGCAAGCTAGCGCGCTGCCTGCACGGTCCGGATGTCGTTCAGCAGGATGCGCCAGTCCAGAAAGCCGGCGCTGTAGACGTTCCTCACCGCACCCGTCCCATCCACCAGGAAGACCTTGAGCACGTGACGCAGCAGCGCGGACGGCTCACCCTCCGCGGTCGCGAGACGCACCGCATCCTGTCCGAAGTCCTGCATTACCGGCCGCAGCGCCCGCTCACTCGCCGCTGTGAGAAAACGCCAGTCACCTCGCGGCTGCATCAGCTCGCGCAGCTCAGACATACGCTCTGGTGTGTCGTGCTCGGGATCGAAGCTTACCGTCGCCAGGCGCACCTGCGCGGCCAGCTCCGGCCACTTGGCAAGCTCGCGGTCGAGGCGGCGCAGCACGGCGAGCGCCAGCGGACAGCCCGAGGCGTCCCCGCAGCCGCGATAGATGAAAGACACGACCCCGACCTGCGCGCTCCCGAGTCCGGGCAGCGGCGCCGGCCCTCCATCCTCCGCGACCAGCATGTGGTCCTCGACCCACGAGATGGGCGGAAGCTCGTAGCTGCCCGGAGCCGGAGGCTCGAAGAGCAGTGGCGGGTCGACCGTCGCGTTCGGGTGCGCGAAGTGAGCGGCATGCTCGCGCGCATCCGCCCGCACAAGACCCGCCAGCAACAGGGCGAGAGCCGCCGCTACCAACGCCTCGGGTCTCATTCTCCCGCCGCGGGGCTCACGAGCCCGGCGTAAAAGGCCTGCTGACCGAAGCGCATGATGTGGGGGCGGCCGAGCTTCTCCGCGCGGAAGTCCAGCTCGAAAGCGGGCGTGAGCTTCTTCTCGTCCCAGTGGAAGACCCGTAGGAACTGCTCGTCCTCGTGTCCTGTACCGTCCCAGTTCGCAAGCAAGGAAGACGTGAAGTAGAGGCGCTTTCCGTCCCAGGACTGCGACACCATGTTCACCTGCTCGCCGATCTTGCGTTCATAATGGAGCTTCGGCTCGCGCGGGTTCGATACGTCAAAGACGCGCACCATGCCGTCCATGAAGGAGTCCACGAACAGAAAGCGGTCGTCCGCGGAAAGGCTGATGTCGACCGGGAGCGGAACCTTGGCGGGGTCGCCGATATCGGCCAGCTCGACCGCCTCGAAGCTCCCGTCCTCCTTGCGGAACACGCCCCAGAGCTTGGAGGTGAGCGCGGTGGTGGTGAAAGCGTAGTAGTGGCGAGGCTGGAGCGCCCAGCGGATCTCGAGCGGCGCGCCCGGCACCTGAAAGGTCTGGAGCGGCTTACGCGCGTGGTAGTCCCAGAGCACCATCGTGTTTCCGAAGCGCTTCATCGCCTCGGCGTCGCCCAAGAGCTCGGCCAGGTTCCGCATGTAGTTCTCGTGCCCCGTAAAGGACGAGGTGAGCATGCGGTTCAGGTTTGCGTTCACGCGCACGTCGTAGCCGTACTCCGCGCCCTCCGGCATCCAGATCGTGCGGATGTGCTCGCCCTGGTTGCTGTACTCCACGATCGCCGTCCTGCCCCCCCTGTCCTTGGAGTTGGACAGCGCCGTGATCAGCATGCGCCCGGGCAGGGCATAGAAGGTGTGGGGGCCCACCGCTCCACCCGTTTTCTCCACGAAGTCGTCGATTGTGCGCGCCAGCCGCGGCCTGGCGGGATCGCTGGCCACATCGAAGATGTAAATCCTGCTGCGGTCCAGCCCTCCCAGCCAGAGGAAGCGGCGGTCGTCGGTGAAGCCGCCGTGATGCGCCTCGTCCCGCCCGTCCAAAGACACGCTCGAGATCACGCGGCCATAGCCGGCCCGCTCGGGATTGACCCCGACGGTAACGAGCTTGTCCGAGCCATCGCCCAGGCCCTCGATCCCCAGCGTCCAGACGTAGATGTAGTCCTCCTGCCCCGTGATCTTGGGCAGGTACGGCGACTGGCAGGTCTCGTCGGCCCAAACGGACGGCACGGCCAGCGTAAGCGTCAGAAGACCCAGCGACAGAGCGGCACGCATTGGCTTCCCCCTCTATTCAGGCATCGATCCTACCCCAATTCGCCAGCTGCGTTGTAGACTCCGGGTCGATGTCGCTGATCTCGAACTGGATCGAGGCGTTGCAGACCACCAACCTGCGGAAGGGCGTCGAGCCCGATCCCGTCTCGCGCTGGCTGGTCATCACGCGCGCATCGGTGATTCCGATGACCTTCTTCTCCGCCGCAATCGGCGGGCTGCTGGCCCTACCGAGTGGAAACGCCCAGCTCGGGCTCTGGCTGCTGTGCACGCTGGGACTGCTGCTCGCACACGCCGCCAACAACATGGTCAATGACTACTTCGACCTCAAGAGCGGCGTCGACACCCCGGACTACGCGCGCGCTCAGTACTCGCCCCATCCCATTCTCTCGGGCATGATCTCGAAGCGCGGGCTCGTGCGCGCGATTCTGGTGGTGAACGCCGTGGACGTGGCCATCGGCGGCGCGCTGGTCTGGGCGCGCGGCTGGACGACGCTGGGCTTCGCCCTCGCGGGCTTCGGGATCAGCCTGTTCTACGTCGCGCCCCCGCTGCGCCTCAAGCATCACGGTCTGGGCGAGCCCTCCGTCTTCGTGGTCTGGGGTCCGCTCATGATTGCGGGCACCTACTTTGTCACCACCGGTGAAAACCCGGCCTGGGTGTGGCTCGCCTCCCTGCCCTACGGCCTGCTGGTGATGACCGTGCTGTTCGGGAAGCACATCGACAAGTACAAGTCCGACGCCGCCAAAGGAATCCATACGCTCCCCGTACTGCTCGGGCCGGAGCGCGCGCGACGCGTGGCGCAGGGCCTGATGCTGGCCTTCTACGCCGCGGTGGTGCTGCAGGTGGTCACGGGCGTGCTCGGCGTGTGGACGCTGGCCGTGCTCGCATCATTGCCGAGGGGGATCCAGGTACTCGGGCTCTACTCGCGGGCGCCGCCCGAGAAGCCACCCGAGAACTATCCCGTATGGCCGCTCTGGTACGTATCCGCCGCCTTCGTGCTGACGCGTCAGGCGGGCGCACTGTTTGCGTTGGGACTGATCGCGAACGCGATCTGGCCCGTCTACCTCTAGCGCGCTGCGCCATGCCGCAAGGGCTGCGCTTGCTTCCGGTCCCGCGCCAGCTGGAGCAGCTCGGCGGCTCCCTGCGAAGCTCGTCCTCGCAGCCGCTTCTGCCCCAGACCGTACTGGACCCGGACAGCAAGCTTCCCGCCGAGGGCTACGAGCTGCGCATCAGCGCGAGCGGCGTACGCATCGTGGCGCCGGACCGAAACGGCCTGCGCTACGGCACGGCCCTGCTCGAGCAAATCCGACGTCAGTGCGGCGACGAGCTACCCACACTGCGTGTACGCGACTGGCCCGATTTCGCCGTGCGCGGCTACATGCTCGACATCAGCCGAGACCGCGTGCCCACGCAGGCCAGCCTGCTCGAGCTGGTGACTACGCTGGCCGCGCTGCGCATCAACCAGCTTCAGCTCTACACAGAGCACACCTTTGCCTATGCGGAGCACGAGCGCGTATGGCGCGATGCCTCGCCGCTCACAGCGGACGAGGTACGCGAGCTCGACGCGTGCTGCGCCGCGCACGGCATTGAGCTCGTGCCCAACCAGAACAGCTTCGGGCACATGGAGCGTTGGCTGCGCCACCCCGAGTACCGGCAGCTGGCGGAGCAGCCAGACGCCGCGAGGCCGAGCTGTCTCGCACCCACGAACGAGAGCGCGGCGTTCATGCGTTCGCTCTACGCCGCACTTCTGCCCTGCTTCCGCAGCCGCTCGCTGAACATCGGCTGCGACGAGACCTTCGAGCTCGGGCGCGGCCGCAGCCGCGCCGAGTGCGAGTCGCGCGGCACGGGTCGCGTCTACTACGACTACCTGATGCGACTCGTGCGCGGACTCCACGCCGAGGGACGAACCGTGCAGTTCTGGGGCGACATCGTGCGCCAGCACCCCGAGCTCACACGCGAGCTCCCCCGGGAGGGCCTGATCGCGCTGGTCTGGGGCTACGAAGCGCCGCAGGACCCCAAAGAACTGCCGTCGGAGGTGCGGAGCAGGCTTTCACAGTCCGGTGTAGATCCGGAGAGCCTGCGCGGCTTCGCCTGGCGCGTAGCTCCCTTTGCCGAGGCGGAGATTCCCTTCTACGTGTGCCCGGGCACGTCCAGCTGGAACAGCCTGATCGGACGCCTGCCCAATGCGCGCGCGAACCTGCTGGATGCGGCACGCACGGGGCTCGCGTACGGCGCGCGCGGCCTGCTGATCACCGACTGGGGCGACAACGGCCACCTTCAGCCCGCGAGCGTCTCGCTGCCCGCGTTGGCCTACGGAGCGGCGGTGAGCTGGTGCGCCGAGACCAACGCCGAACTCGAGCTGGAGCCGGAGCTCGCGCTCTTCCTCGTGGGCGATCCCGACACCTCTCGGGCGCTGATACGTCTGGGCTCCGTGTACCAGCAGCTCGGGCTACACACGCTAAACGGCAGTCCGTTGGCGCTGGCGCTGCTCACGCCGCTCAGGGGACGCTTTCCCGCCTGGGGCGAGACGAACGCGAACGAACTGGCCGGCGTGGTGCAGACCCTCGAGGAGGAATGCGAGCGTCTCGCGCCAGGCGAGCTGCGCCAGGCCGCGGCGCTCGCGCGCCACGGCGCCTGGCGTCTCGAACACATCGCGCTCAACCGGGGCCCGCCGCTCGAGGAGCTGCGGCGGGACCTCTCAGCGCTGATCGAGGAGCAGGCGCGCGTGTGGCGCCTGCACAGTCGGCCGGGCGGGCTCGAGGACAGCCTCGCACGCCTGGTTATCAACTAGGGCGCCGACGAAGTCCGGCGCCCGCGCGCAGGCGATAAGGCAAAGCGGAGCTTTGCCGTGCCGGCAGGCGGGCTTGACCCGCCGCTACCCGGCCAGTCGCGCTCGCCGCTAGCGCGCTAAGACTAGACGCGGGGACGGAAGGGGCGCGCCAGATCGGCCGGGGGACGCACGCGGCTCGCGAAGAGCGCGAGCACCGCCAGCGTCAGCAGGTAGGGGGTCATCAGTAGCAGGCCGTAAGGGATCTCCAGCCCGCGCGCCTGCAGCCGAAACTGGAGCGCGCTGGCCGCACCAAAGAGGAGCGCGCCAGCCACGATGCGCAGGGGCCGATAGCCTCCGAAGAGCACCAGCGCCAGCGCGATAAAGCCGCGCCCGCTCGTCATTCCCTCGACAAAGGTGTCGGCGATCCAGAGCACCAGCGTCGCCCCCGCCAGCCCCGCGCAGGCACCGCCGAAGAGCGTGGCCGCCCAGCGGATGCGTAGCACGCGCACGCCCTGTGCGTGCGCCGCGTCGGCGCGCTCACCCACCGCGCGCAGCGCCAGCCCGAGCCGCGTGCGCGCGAGAAAGAGACCCACGCCAAGCACCAGCAAGCCGGTGAGCACGACGAAGACGAGCGCGCCCGGCTGCGGCGCTGTGGCATGTCCCAGCTCAGGCGGGAAGAGCACGCGATAGAAGGTTCCGGTCGCGCCGAGTGCAAACAGGTTAAGCGCCGCCCCGCACACGATCGGATCCGCGCCCCGCCAGAGCACGAAGGCCGCGAACAACGCGGCCAGCGCCGCGCCGGCCGAGATCCCACCCAGCACAGCGAGCAGGCCCGAGCCGGTAGAGACGCCGACAGCAAAAGCAACCAACGCCCCCACCAGCATCATGCCCTCGATCCCGATGTTGAGCACCCCCGCGCGCTCCGCAACCAGCTCGCCCATGGCCGCGATGCAGAGGGGCGTGGTCAGGCGCAGCAGCGAGAGCAGTAACGCGAGCGTTCCGGCGTCCATTACGTTCTTTCGTCCTTCAGTCCGTCCGCCGCGGCAGCGCGAAGCTGGCCGAGATCAGGATCACGAGCGCCTCGAGCAGCTGCACCGTGACCGCGGGCACCGCGGCCACGCGCTGCATGGCCCCGCTTCCCGTCGAGAGCGCGGCAAAGAACGCCGCGGCTGGCAGCACCCCCAGCGGATGCAGGCGCGCCAGCAGGGCCACCGCGATTGCCGTGAAGCCGTAGCCGGACGAGAGATTCTCGAACAGCCGCCCCGTCACGCCGCTCACCTCGAGCGCGCCGGCCAGACCCGCGAGCCCGCCCGAGATCAGCAGCACCCGCACCAGCTCGCGTTCGGGTCGGATGCCCGCGTAGCGTGCGGCCTCCGGCGCCAGTCCCACCGCACGCAGCCGCAGTCCCGCTGCCGTGCGAAAGAGCCCGAACCAGAGTGCGGCGGGGAGCAGCAGCGCCAGCACCAGCCCGCTGTGCACCCGCCCCGTGCCCGGCAGCAAGCCGAGCTGCGCTGCCAGCGGGAACAGGTCACTCTGCGGGTAGGCGCCACTGGCCTCCTGCAGCGGCCCGTGCACCGCATACGCCACCAGCAAGAGCGCGACGAAGTTGAGCAGGATGGTGGAGAGCACCTCGGACACCCCGCGGCCTACGCGCAGCGCCGCCGCTATGCCCCCCCAGAGCGCACCGGCCAGCGCTCCGCCCAACACGACCAGCGGCAGCAGCAGCAGCGCAGGTGCGTCGGGCAGTACGCGCGTGGCGAGCGCACTGGCCGCGAGCGCGCCCAGGTAGAGCTGCCCTTCTCCGCCGATGTTCCAGACGCCGCAGCGGAAGGCCAGGGCCACGCCCAGCCCCACCAGCAGCAGCGGACACATACGCAGAAGAGTGTTCTCGAGCGCGTTGCGATCACCGAAGGCACCGCCCATGAGCGCGCCCAGCGCGCGCAGCGGATCGGCCCCCAGCAGCAGCAGCAGCAGGCCCAGCGCGACCAGCGCGATTCCGATCGCGCCCAGCGGCGCGAGCATGCTGCGCCAGCCCCTCACGCTGCTCCCTCGCCCAGCATCAGGCGGCCGATCTCAGCGCGATCGTGGTGCGCTGGATCCAACGGCAGCAGCGCGCCGCGAAAGAAGACGGCGATGCGGTTGCCGAGCTCAAGCACCTCGTCGAGATCGGTGGAGATGAGCAGCACCGCGCAGCCGCTGGCCGTCAGGCTGCGGATCTCCTCCCGCACCAGCGCGGTGCCCGCCACGTCGAGCCCACGTGTCGGGTTCACCGCCACCAGCACTCCCGGGCCGCCGCACAAGGCGCGCGCCACACACAGCTTCTGCTGGTTGCCGCCCGAGAGTACGCGTGCGGGAAGCTCGGGGCGCGCGCGAATCCCGAAACGCTGCAGCATGTCCAAAGCGCTGCCGCGCAGGGCGCGTGGGCTCAGAAAGCCGTGGCGATGTGCCGCCTGGGGCAAAGCCAGGTTCTCCTCGATCGCGAGCTCCAGCACCAGGCCCGTGCGTTCCCGCTCGCCGGAGAGCAGCGCCAGGGGCGGGCACAGCAGCTCGATGCTCCCCGAGTGAAGCGTGCGCACGCCCGCCAGCACCTGCTCGAGCGGACCCTGTCCGTTTCCGTCGATCCCCCCCAGCGCCAGGATCTCTCCCGAGCGCAGCTCCAGCTCGATCCCGCTCAGCCCCTGCGCTCGCACAGCCTCGAGCCTGAGTGCAACCTGGCCGGGCTGCGTCTGCGGCGGCTGTCCCGGCGGTGGCGGCGCCTCGCCCAGCATGAAGCGGCCCAGCTGCGCGGCATCGAGGCCCGCTACCTCGCGCGTGATCACGTTCAGGCCGTGACGCAGCACTGTCACGCGGTCGCAGAGCGAGCTGACCTCCGTCAGCTTGTGCGAGATGAGCAGCACCGTGCGGCCCTCCTCGCGCAGCCCCGACAGCCAGGCCAGCAGGAGCTCGACCTCAGAGGGCGCCAGCACGGCCGTGGGCTCATCCAGGATGAGCAGCTTCACATCGCGGCCGAGCGCGCGCACGATCTCGAGTCGCTGTTGCTCGGCCACGGCGAGCTCGCCTGCGGGCCGGTCCGGATCCAGCCCGAGCTGATAGCGCTCAAGCAGCTCGCACGCGGCCGCGTGCCGCCGCGCCAGCGACCCGTGCTGCCCCAGCATCAGGTTCTCGGCCACGCTCAGCGCGGGCACGCCCATGAAATGCTGGTGCACGAGGCCGATACCCAGCGCGAGCGCGTGATGCGGGCTGGTGATCGACACCGGCTCATCGTCGATCCGGACCTCACCACGGTCGGGCTCCACCAGGCCGTAGAGCACGCGCACCAGCGTCGACTTGCCCGCGCCGTTCTCGCCCAGCAGCGCGTGAATCTCCGCCGGCTCGAGCTCCAGGTTGGCCCCGCGCAGCGCTTCGGTCGCAGCGAAGCGTTTGTATACGTTGCGGAGTGCGACCTGGGTCAATGCTCAGAACCCCGCGCGCGGAACCTCGAGCGCCCCCTCCTTGATTCGCGTCACGAGAGCGTCCGCCTCCCGCTTCACGTCCGCGGGCACGCGCGCGAGCAGGCCCTCGTTCCACTCGATCTGGATCACACCGTCACGCAGGCCGAAGCGGATTGAGCGCGGCTGGAAGCTGCCCGACTCGACCTCGCGCGCAACCAGCAGCAGCGCCTGCGGAATGTCGATGGTCGCCGAGGCCAGCACATGCTCGGGCGCCAGCGCGTTCTGGTTACGATTCGCGCCGAAGGCGAGCACGCCCTCGGACTCCCTCACCGCCTGGAAGAAGCCGTGCGCCGCCTCGTTCAGGTTGTGGATCAGCACGTCCACCCCCTCGGCGATGGCTGCCAGCGTGGCCTCGCGCGCCGCCGAGACGTCGGTCCAGCTGCCGATGTAGGAGACCGACACGCGCACCGTCGAGCGCGCGGCCCTGGCCCCTGCCTCGAACGCCATGAAGGTGCTGGCCACGGACGGCACCTTCACACCGCCCACCGCCGCCAGCCGCGCCCGGCGCGAGATCGAGGCCCCCACGTACCCGAGCACGTAGGTGGCCTGCTCCAGCTCGAACACGATGGGCGACACATTGGGGCGCACGGTGGAGCCGCTGGTGGTGATGAAGACCGTGTCGGGGTACTCGCGCCCGACCTTGGCCGCCGCGTCCTGAAACTCGAAGCCATGCCCGAACACCAGCTCGAAGCCGCGCGCCGCGAGGTCGCGGAAGCCCTCCTCGACCTGCTGCGGGGTACGGGTCACCTGGTGCGCGATCTGCGCGCCCAGCTCCTCGCGCACGCGCAGCAGTCCCTCGTAGGCGCTCTGGTTCCAGCCCGCGTCCCGGATGGAGCCGGGCGTGAGCAGCCCGACCTGAAAAGCCTCGGGCTGTGCGTCCTGGGACCGTTCGCAGGCCAGACATACGAGCGCCAAAAGCATGCACAGGAACCGCATTGCTGGCGCGAAGCATATCCGGGCGTAGATTCAGGCGCATGCATCGCGATCTGCACGCCGTGACTTTCGACTGCTGGGGCACACTCATCTACGAGCCCAAGCGCGAGCAGGGGGCGCTGGCGCGCCGAGAGATCTTTCGCAAATGCCTGCAGCAGCACGGGGTCGAGGTCACGGAGGAGCGGGCCAGCGACGCGCTGCGTGAGGTCTGGCTGCGGCACTGGCGCGAGTGGCAGGCGGGCATCTCCAGCGACGCAACCGACATGGCCGGCTGGGGACTCGAAGCCTTCGGCATCCACGAGCGCGCGGCGGTGGAGCGGCTGGGGTGTGAGCTGGCGGAGGCCTCGCTCGAGCAGGAGGTGCGGGCGCTGGACGGCGCGCGCGAGACGCTCGAGCAGCTGGCGCGGCGCGAGATCCGGCGCGCGCTGATCTGCGATACCGGCTACAGCCCGGGTCGCGTGGTACGCCAGCTGCTGCAGCGCGAGGGCCTGCTCGAGTTCCTGGAGGTGCTCATCTTCTCGAACGAGGCGGGAGTGCCCAAGCCCAACCCGCGCATCTTTCAGGCCGCCCTCGACCCGCTTGGGGTCGGGCCGGAACAGGCGCTGCACGTGGGCGACCTGCGGCGCTCCGACATCGCCGGTGCCCACGGCATGGGCATGCGTAGCGTGCGCATTCGCTGGCAGAACGACGACACGAGCGACCTACCGGACGCCCATGCGGTGGTGGACTCCCACGCGCAGCTGCGCGAACTGCTGCACCTCGACGGCAGTTAGCTTCGCGTCTGCGCGTCGGTCTGATCGACCAGCCCCAGCACGTGCAGCACCCGCGCCTCCGACACGTACGGCTCGAGCCCGCTCTCCACACGCGCGATGAAGTGGTCCAGGTCCTCACGGAAGAGCGCCCCGGGCGGCTCCCGCGGCGGATCCTCGAGCCGCCCATGCTCGCAGCGCAGCGCCCAGCGCGTCTGGCGCGGAAGCCCAGGTCCGCGCTCCTCGATCAAAAGGGCCTCACCCCCCCGGCGGAAGGCCAGCCCCAGCTCGAGCCGATAGCCGCCGCGGCCGAGCGGCTCGACCCGCGCCTCGCGCACCTGCGCCTCGCCGAACAGATCCACCAGACGATGCAGGCGCGCTACGGCCCGCAGCGCCGCCGAGCCGGCGCGCTCGGCATCGCCGATCCAACCTTCGTCCGGCGCCGTAAACACCAGCCCCCCTCCGAGCAGACCCCCGAGCTCGCGAACACGCTCCCGCTGATGCTTCTGGCTCGGCGAGAGCAGCTCGATGTGCTCGACGTGGAGCACGCGCTCGTGGCGTCGGGCGCAGGCGAAGAGCTCCGCGCCCTCAGCCGCCGTCTCGGCCAAGGGGAACTCCACCAGCACGTGCTTGCCGCGCTCGAGGGCGGCGCGCACGGCGGGCGCGTGCTGGCGGTTGGGCGTGCACAGGATCACCCCATCGATGTTGGGATCCTCGAGCACGATCTCGAACGTCGCCTCAGCCGGTCCGAGCTCACGGCTGACGGTCGCCGCCAGCCGGGCGCGCGGATGACCTTCGAGCGCGCTCACGCGCGCACGCCCGGCCCGCCCCAGCCCCACCACGGCCAGCGCGAGCGCCACGACTCAGAGCCCCAGCGCCGAGCGCAGCACCCGGAAGAGCTCCACCTGGTCGAGGAAGCCGTGCACCTGCTCGGCGCCCGGGCCTCGCGCCGAGGCCACCACATCGCTGCCCTCGTGCGTCGCGAGCAGCAGCTGCAGCGCCGAGCGCGGTCCGTTCGCGAACAGCAGCGTGTTCATGGGGTTGCCGTCGGCCGTCCGCAGGTAGTCCGGCAGTCCGTCGCCGTCCTCGTCCTGGCGTTCGATCCCGAGGCCGCGCGCCGCTCCCAGAATGGAATCGCCCACGAGCGGGTAGCCCGCAATCACGAGCGGGCTACCGTGGTCCGAGGTCACCAGAATTAGCGTGTCTTTCTCATCGGTGGCGCGGCGCGCCACCGCCACCGCCTGATCGAACGCCAGCAGCTCCTGCAGCGCCGCGCGCGCGCGGTTCTCATGCTGTGCGTGATCGATGCGGCCACCCTCGACCAGCAGGAAGTAGCCCGACTCGTTGCGCGAGAGCTGCCTCACGGCCAGCTCTGTGAGCTTCGCCAGCGAGGGCAGCGTGTGCGCCTCCCCCTCACTGGGCTGATCCACCGTGTACGCGAAGTGATCCGGAGCCAGCAGCGCCACGATCCGCTCTGCTTTCGCCTGCACCGCCGCCTCCAGCGCCGCGCCGGTCACCACATAGGTCACGCCCTGCGCGCGCAGCCTCCCGCTCAGATCGTACGGGCTGAAGAAGCGTCGGCCCCCGCCCACCACAAAGCTCAGCACGCGCTGAGCGACCAGCTGTGCGGCGATCTCCGACTCGAGCTCCCGCTCATCCACGTGCGCGTACAGCGCCGCCGGGGTGGCGTGCGTAATGCGCGTGTTGGTCACCACACCGACGGCCATACCGGCCTGGGCGGCGAGCTCGGCCAGCGAGGGGATGGGTACAGCAGCCGGCACGCAGGGATGAACCGGGTTCGGTGAGCCATCGGGCCGCCTCGGCAGCGAGCACGCTCGCTTCGTCTCCGGGCTCATACCGATCACGCCCATCCGCACGCGCTCGCCGGCCAGAATGGCCGTGGCGCTGGCGGCGCTGTCATTCACCAGCCGATCCAGGCTGTAGGTCCGCACCAGGGCGACATGCGGCAGCTCCAGCGCCAGCTTCCCCCCCGGCCCGGGGCCGTGGATGCGGGCCGCGGTCAGGGTGGAGATGGCCATCCCATCGCCGATGAAGAGGATGGCGTTGCGCGCGGGCCCATTCCGCGCCGCCCCGAGGGAGCACAATGCCAGCAGAGACAGAACCGCCAGAGAAGCGTGTGAGTTCATGGCTGCGAAGACTACCAGAGCTTAGTATGATGCTCAGGGGAAGCTTCAGGGGGGCAGACATGGCAACGGCACGCAAGAGCACGAAGAAGGTCGCAGCCAAGACATCCACGCGCGCGAAGGCTGTAAGCAAGCTTCAAGCGCAAGCCACCCCGCGCAAGGCGGCGAGCGCCGCGGGCAAGCGGACGACCCATAAGACGCCCTCGGTGGAATCAGTGGCGCGCAAGATCGTGCGCGTCACCAAGAATCCGGGCCAGCTCAAGCTCGCCGATCTCTACTCAGAATCGTGTTCATCGATCGAGCCCGGCCCGGGCGAGCCCGTGGTGGGCCTGGAGGGGCTCGAGCAGAAGCTCGCCTTCTGGACGTCCATCGTCGAGCAGCAGACCTGGAAGGCGCGTAACGTCTGGATCAAGGGGAATACCATCGCCATCCAGTGGGACGCGGATCTGAAGTTTAAGGACGGCCGCAGCGTCGCATTCGAAGAGGTGGCGGTACATGAGGTGCGCGGAGGCAAGATCGTGGCCGAGCGTTACTACTACGATCCCAGCGTGCTCACGCCCCCGCCCGAGGAGGTGGCTCCCGAGCCTCCCGTCAAGACCCGGCGCACGGGGCCCGATCCAACGCCCCCCGCGGGCTCACCGCCGCTCGATCCCATCGATCTCTAACGCGGTGCGGGGTGTCCTAGGCGGCTGGCTTCTCGCTCTCGTTTTCGCGGGCGGGGCGCTCGCCGACCCCCCGCCGGGCGCAGCCCCCTTCCCCCCCGAGCTCGAGGCCCGCCTGGCGCAAGCGCTCGAGACCTCCCCGTCCCGTACGCAGCCCCGGACCCGACATCGGATGCCGGACGGCAGCCCGCGTTACACCAACCGGCTGATCCTCGAGCAGAGCCCCTACCTGCTGCAGCACGCGCACAACCCCGTCAACTGGTTTCCCTGGGGCGACGAGGCCTTCGCCCAGGCCGAGCAGCTCAACCGCCCAGTGCTGCTGAGCGTCGGCTACTCCACCTGCCACTGGTGCCACGTGATGGAGGAGGAGTCCTTCGAGGACCCCGAGATCGCGGAGTACATGAACGCAAACTACATTGCGATCAAGGTCGACCGCGAGGAACGTCCCGACGTCGACGACGTCTACATGGCCGCGATCCACGCCATGTCGGGGCGCGGCGGCTGGCCCATGACGGTCTGGCTCACACCCGCGCGCGAGCCCTTCTACGGCGGCACCTACTTTCCGCCGCGCGACTCGCCCAACGGCAAGCGTCGCGGCTTCCTGACCGTATTACGTCAGCTCTCCGGGTTCTACGCGCAGGACCGCCTCAAGGCCGGCCTGCGGGCGAGCGCCATTGCCGAGACGATCCGCGAGGCGCTCGCTCCCCCGCCCTCCGTCGGCGTACCCGGCAGCGATGACATCAAGCGCGCACTCGCCCATTACAAGCGGCGCTTCGACGCGAAGAACGGCGGCCTGAGCAGGAGCAGAAAGTTCCCCTCCTCGTTGCCCATCGTGTTACTGCTACGCAGCTACCGCCGCACGGGCGACGCCGAGCTGCTGCAGATGGCGCGCAAGACCCTGGACGCCATGCGACGCGGCGGAATCTACGACCACCTGGGCGGCGGCTTCCATCGCTACACGACCGAGTCCACCTGGACCGTCCCTCACTTCGAGAAGATGCTCTACGACAACGCGTTGCTCGTGGTCGCCTATCTCGAGGCGTTCCAGGTCACGAGCGAGGAGGCCTACGCGGCGGTGGCGCGCGACGTGCTCGACTACGTGGCGCGCGAGATGACCTCCCCGCACGGAGCCTTCTACTCCGCCACCGACGCGGACAGCGAAGGCGAGGAAGGCGTCTTCTTCGTCTGGACCCCCAAGCAGATCCAAGAGGCCGTGGGTCCCGAACACGCGAAGCTCGCGCTGTCGGCTTACGGGCTGGCCGGAAAGCGCCCCAACTTCGAGCGCACCCACTACGTGCTGCGGCGCGATCTCTCGGTCGAAGAGCTGGCTGCGGCGCACGGCATGACACCCTCCGTTACCGCGTCTGCGTTGAAAGAGATCCGCGCGAAGCTGTATCAGGAGCGCGCCAAACGCGAGCCGCCCCTGCTGGATGACAAGCAGCTCGTAGCCTGGAACGGCCTCATGATCTCCGCCTTCGCGCGCGCGGGCCTCGTGCTGCGCGAGCCCCGCTACGTGGAGCAGGCCGCGCGCGCGGCCGCCTACCTGCTCGAGCACGCGCGGCCGCATGGGCAGCTGGCGCGTTACGTGCGCAACCAGAAGCCCCACGGCACGGGCTTGCTCGACGACTACGCCTTCCTCGAGGCGGGCTTGCTCGACCTCTTCGAGGCCACGGGCGATGCGCGCTGGCTTGCGGACACGCGTGCGCTCCAGCGCGACCTCGACGCGCGCTTCTTCGATGACGAGGCGGGTGGCTACTGGATCTCCCCCGACGACGGCGAGCGGCTGCTGGTGCGTGCCAAGCCCGCGAGCGATGGCGCCCTACCGAGCGGCAACTCCATCGCTGTAATGAACCTGCTGCGCTTGTACACGCTGACTACGGATGGGGACTACCAGATGCGCGCCGAGATGTGCGTACGCGTCTTCTCCGACTCCCTGCACGCGGCGCCCACGGGCCACGCGCGCATGCTCGAGGCGGTCGACTTCATGCTGGACCGTCCCAAGGAGATCCTGATCGTCACGCCCGAGGGCCGCGACGGGGCCGAGCCCTTCCTGCGCGAGCTCGCCGGCGTCTACCTGCCCAACCGCGTGCTCGTGACCGTGTCGGAGTCGGAGGCCAAGGCGCTCGTGCCCGACGTTCCCTGGCTCGAGCGCAAGCGTGCGCTGCGCGACGCGGCCACCGCCTACGTGTGCGAAGACCGCGTCTGCGATCTACCCGCGCGCAGCAGCAAGGTATTCGGCGAGCAGCTGCGGAAGAAGCCTTACCCCTACCCCGAGGGCTAGCCGGCTCAGCCGGCGAGCGTCATGCCCCCGTCGCAGACGACCGTCTGCCCCGTGACCAGATCCGAGCCCGTGATCAGGCTCAGCACTACGGCCGCCACGTCCTCAGGCTCGCACACGCGCTGCAGCACCGAGCGCTGACGCGCTCCCTCCATCACGGCGTCGTACAACTCGCCCAGCCCGGCCTTGAGCCAGCGGCTCTTAATCGCCCCCGGCGCCACCCCGTTCACCCGGATCTTGGGGGCCATCACCCGCGCCAGCGCCAGCGTCAGGACGTTGAGCGCCGCCTTGGAGGCGCAGTAAGGAATCGAGCTGCCCACACCGGTGCTGCCTGCCACGCTCGAGATGTTCACAATCTCGCCGCTGCCCGAAGCCTCGAGCGCGCTGCGCGCGGCCCGGCTGCACTGGAAGGGCCCCTTCACGTTCACGCGCATCAGCCGGTCCCAGTCGTCATCCGTCACGCGCTCGAGCTCGTTGTGGGGAATGAATACCGTGGTCGCGGCGTTGTTCACCAGAATGTCGAGCCGCCCGAACTCGCGCAACGCGGCCTCCACCATGCCGCGGCAGGCCGAGTCCTCGGCCACGTCGGCCTGAAAGGCGAGCGCGCGCACGCCCAGGCCCGAGAGCTCGGCCGCCGTCTTCTCGGCGTCCTCGCGCGAGCGGCTGTAGTTGACGAGCACCGAGCAGCCCCGCCGGGCCAGCTCGAGCGCCGTCGCCCTCCCCACCCCGGTTCCGCCGCCGGTGATGATTGCGGCCTTGCCACCCACGTCCATGCGCGCAGGGTATCATAGGGCCATGCACGACCTGGAGGAGCTAATCGCGCTCGACAAGGCCCACCTGATTCATCCCATCAGCGAGTTCCGTAAGCACGAGCAGCAGGGTCCGCGCATCGTCACGGGCGGCAAGGGCATCCGGCTCGAGTTCGCAGATGGGCGCAGCGTGATCGACGGCTTCTCGGGGCTCTTCAACATCAACGTGGGCCACGGGCGCAGCGAGATCGCCGACGCGGTGCACGAGCAGATGCGGCGCATGCCCTACTACCCGTCGTTCTGGGACTTCTCGAGCGAGCCTGCGATCCGCCTGGCCGAGCGTCTGGTCGGTCTCTTCCCGCAGGACCGCGCGCTCAATCACATGGTGTTCTCATCGGGCGGCTCCGACGCCAACGAGACCGCGTTCCGCATCGCACGCATGTACCACGCGGTGCAGGGCCACCCCGAGCGGCGCAAGATCCTCTCACGCCGTCACTCCTACCATGGCATCACGCGCAGTGCAGGGAGCGCGACGCGCCTTCCCGTCTATCACATCATGGACGAGCCCGATCCGCTGCACGTGGCTACGTCCAGTCCCTACTGCTTCCGCTGCGAGTTCGACAAGACCTACCCGGACTGCGGCATGCCCTGCGTCGAGGACGTGGAGGCGGTCATCCAGCGAGAGGGCCCGGACACGATCGCGGCCATGATCGCCGAGCCCGTGCTGGGCACGGGCGGCATCATCGTGCCGCCTCCGACCTACTTCGCGCGCCTGCAGGAGATCTGCGCGGCGCACGACATCTTGCTGATCCTGGACGAAGTCATCACCGGCTTCGGCCGCACCGGCCGCTGGTTCGGCATGGAGCACTGGGACATCCAGCCCGACTTGCTGTCGTTCGCCAAGGGCGTGACCAGCGGCTACCTACCGCTGGGCGGCCTCGCCATCAGCGACCGCGTGTTCGACGTGCTGCGCGATCGCTCGCCCCAGGGCCTGCCCTTCATGTTCGGGCTCACCTACAACAACCATCCCGCCGCCTGTGCAGCCGCGCTCGCCAACCTCGACATCGTCGAGCGCGAGGGGCTGGTCGACAACGCGCGCGACGTGGGCGCGTACCTGCTCGAACGCCTGCGCGAGACGCTCTCGGACCATCCCTACGTGCGCGACATCCGCGGCATCGGCCTGCTCGTCGCCATCGAGTGCACGGAGCCCGGCAGCAAGGACCCCGTCGGCGGCAAGCCCATGTCCTACCCCGCGGCCGTGACCCACCTGGCCTGGGACCGCGGGCTCATCGTGCGCTCCCTCTGGGAGTGCGTGGCGCTCGCGCCACCGCTCTGCACCACGCGCTCCGAGATCGACGAGATCGTGGGCCTGCTGGACGAGTCGATGCGGGCCGCGATCCGCGCGCCCGCGCCGTAACGCACCAGCGGCAGCTCAAGCGCGGGCAGAGTTCTCAGCGCACCCGCAACGCGCGCCAGGTCGTAGAACGAGCGGGATCCCACGCCGGCTCGCTCCGTCGCGTCGTCGCGCAGCCGCGCAGAGCCCGGGCGTTCCCAGTCTCGCTTGAGGACGAACTCCCCGGCGACTGCGGCGAGGGCCCGGCGCAGGAGGCCGCGGGCCCGGGCCAAGGCCGTGAAACGCTGATCGAGACCCGCATCGGACTCGCTCGGGTCGACTCGAGGGTCGATGGATGCGCCGTGTGGCTGCATTTCGAGCGCGACGGGTGCTGCCACGTCGTCCTCATAGCTCAAGACCTACTGGATTAGGAATTAGATGGTTACGATAGCGAAGAAAAAAC
>Ga0209980_10000262_pt1 | contig 27753 bp, 25 predicted proteins | sample CR02metaG_FD_183611 | JGI IMG/M metagenome (GOLD analysis project Ga0209980, IMG submission 183611) | Deep subsurface microbial communities from Mariana Trench to uncover new lineages of life (NeLLi) - CR02 metaG (SPAdes) (version 2) | ecosystem: Environmental > Aquatic > Marine > Ocean trench...
TCCCCGGTGAAATATGCAAGCTTGGTATGCTGGCTATATACTCGCGGCCGATAACAAGGGAGCAAAGGTCAATGCACGAGGAAGTCAAACACCCATGCGTTCAACATAAACTGGCCCTGATTCGGAATAAGGACACCGGATACAAAAAATTTCGCGAATTAGCGACCGAAATCACGATGTTCCTGTGTTACGAGGCACTAAAGGAAATCGAGGTTAAGGAGGTCACCGTTCAAACGCCGCTCGCGGAGGCGGCAGGTCACAAGATTGCCAATGAGCTGGTGGTCGTTCCGATACTTCGGGCCGGAGTGGGCATGCTCGAGGGCATTCTTGGGTTGGTACCTACCGCCAGAGTCGGTTTTGTAGGCATGTACCGCGAAGCGGGGACGAAGAAACCGGTGTCCTACTATCACAAATTACCGAAAGAAACCGACGGTGGTACCTGCATCGTGATTGACCCGATGCTGGCGACCGGCGGCTCCACTGCTGCGACTATCGATTTTCTCAAGGAACAGGGGGCTGCAACCATTGTCGTTATCTGTATTGTCACCTGTCCCGAAGGCATTGCCTTAGTCGAGACGGAGCACCCGGACGTGAAAATATATACGGCCAGCGTTGATGATCATCTCGACGAGCGGAAATACATCGTGCCGGGGCTTGGCGATGCCGGCGACCGGCTTTTCGGCACCCGTTAGTGAACCGGGGCAGAGATGGCAAAGCTGAAAAGCATGTGTGTCGTGCCGGCATTCTCCGACTTCGGTAAACTGATAAGCCAGTCCGGCAAAATATCGATCGAAATGCTGTCATTGGCAGCCAAAAGCCATCACAGGCGGCCGATAGAGGCCGCCGGATAAAGAGTAAGGGAGCAATACATTGATTGAAGAACCCGCAAAACCCCGGTTCGAGGGCACAACACTCGTCATCGAAACCAGCAGTGGCCCGGAAACGTATGATTCCCAGTTCCTCGTCGCCGCACTCCTCGTATGCGTGGCAAAAGGCGATGGCAACATCTCCGAACAGGAAGCCGATAAAATGCTGCAGCTCGTCGAGGAGCATTTTCATCTGCACAGCGCCGAGTCCCTGGCGTTACTGACCCGGGCCATGGCCGATCTCGCCGAGAACCCGGACCTGAATAGCCTGCTGCGAGAGCTCGGCCACATACTGACCCCTGAGGAGAAAGAGGATATTGCGGTCATGCTCTTGAAAGTCGCCGCTGCGGATGGCCACACGAGTGTCGACGAGATGGATATGCTGAACGTCGCCGGCGAGATCATCGAGATCGCCCCCGACACCAGGCACAGGGCTTTTGAACGATATTTTGCCGGGCAGGAAAGCTGACCGGGAACGGAGAGTTCGACATGCAGGTGTTGGGAATTCGTTTCTGTTCAGTTTCGGCTGAAGCCGAAGAGATCGCGACCTTTCTCGGTAACGGCCTCGGGCTTCCCGCGAAGAAATTCACGGAAGACGGTGCGCCGTTCAGCGGTGCGGTCTTCCCGGCTGGTAAGAGCTGGATAGAAGTCTGGCCTGAAGGGCCGGGAATGCCGCCGGGAATCATGCTGCAGATAGTCGTTGACGATGCCGATGCGTGGGCGGAAAACGCGCGCAAGAACGGACTCGAGCCGACCGGACCAATGGATGAACACGGGGAACGCATCTATTATTTGAACGCACCGGGCGGGCTCCTGGTCAGCTTTCAGTCGAAACTGAGCTGATTTTCAGAAAACAAAGTCAGATCGTTGACCGGTCAATAATGGCCCGACCCGCGAGGCTTGAGCGTCAGGACATAGGGCCGCTAATGCGCTATACATAGGGCAACAGTCGGAAGGGCGGGAGAGGCAGGATGCGCAGCACGATTTATAAAACCGTCGTTTTGCCGGGCAGTCCGGCGGAACTCTTTGCGATGTATATGGACGCTGAAATACACGCGGCGTTCACCGGAGCGCCCGCCAGCATCAGCGAGGAACCCGGGTCGCCGTTTGAAGCCTTCGGTGGACTGTTGACAGGCACGATGCTGCAGGTTGTCAAACCGATGTTGATCGTCCAGTCGTGGCGATCTGTTAATTTCGCCGATGAAGACCCGGACTCGACGCTGATCATTTCATTCTCGCCTGAGGACGATGACGGGCGTATTGATCTCATCCATCTGGATGTGCCCGAAAACGACTTTCAGGGCGTTTCAGGCGGATGGGAATCGCGCTACTTTGCGCCCTGGCTCACTTATCTGCAAAGGCGGGAAAAGTGACGGCAGGCCCCGGGAACCCCTGAAAACAAGGCGTTTCGTCAATTTTCTACATTTTATGATGTCACGGTCAAATTCGATCGACCGGAAAATTTGAACTGTGGCCCGGTCGGCGTACCATACGGTCATCTAATTCCTGCCGAATAGCGTCAGCGCCCTGCGCTGATTTTTTATTTGTCAGGGTAGAGAGCAAACCGCCGGCAATTTCGCCGGTATTTAAAACGCCATCAGAGATGGCAACGAAATGTAAGAGAGAAATATGTCAGAGCAAGTAGAAGGGACCGTTAAGTGGTTCAATGATGAAAAGGGTTTCGGCTTTATCGAACGTGAAGGCGGAAAAGATGTTTTTGTTCACTTCAGCGCTATCACCACTGATGGTCGCAAGACCTTGCACGAGGGCCAGAAGGTCTCAATGCAAGTGACTCAGGGAGAGAAAGGACCACAGGCAGAGAACGTTACGCCTCTATAGGCGAGTTCCGCGCAACATCCGGCCGCCGGATCTGGTGGCAGGTGGTCAATAAGCATATGGCCCGATGTGTAACTGAGCAGTTATGCATCGGGCTTTTTTGTGTATCCTCAAGTAATGGACGCACGTCCGAACAACGCTTTACAACAAGAATCGTGCGCATTGATTGTTGCCGATATAAAGCTCAACGCTGCCACCGAGGTGGATATCAACCGTTTGATATCCTGGTTTCCAACGGCTCGGAGCGTCCGCGTCTGGGGTGGCCCGAAGTTTCGCTATCCGTTTACGGCGGAGACATTTTTCGAAGATGTGCATTGGCAGCAGATCGATAGCTACCGCCTGGTCGATCCGGCCGGAGACATGCTGGCGTTTGGGCAGATTTACGAGCGCCTCGGACGGGTCAATCTCGCCCGACTTGTGGTGTCTCCGAACCGACGCAGGCAGGGTATTGGCAAGCAGCTTGTCGCACTGCTGATGAGAATAGGGCGGCAGAGTTTTCCGCTCCAGGAGTATTCGCTGTACGTCTGCAAAGACAACTATCCTGCGCAGGCCTGCTACGCGGGAATGGGATTCGAGGAGCGGCAGATGCCCGTTGGCGACGAGATGGCCGATACCTGCATTTATATGACTCGCCCGGTCGTGCACCAGGCGGATCTGTAAAGGTAAAGGAGAGTCAAACATGCACCGCAGCAGACTGGCCGGATTGCTCATCGACTGTGAAACCGACGACCTCGATGCCGCCGCCGCCTTTTGGGGCAAGGCGCTCGGCGCTCCACCGAAGTCGGCCGCAAACATTGAGGAAAGCCCGTACGTAGAACTCGTGATGCCGGCAGGCGAAAACTATGTTGAGGTGCAGGCCGTCAAGCATCCGAGCCGGGTCCACATTGATATTGAATCTGATGACATCGAAGCCGAGGCGGACAGGCTTGAAGCATTGGGTGCGAAGAGAATTGCCAACATAAAGAAATGGTGCGTGATGGAGGCGCCAACCGGCCAGCGGTTTTGCGTCGTGCCGGTTAGCAGCGCCGATTTCGAAAAAAAAGCCAATCAATGGGAATAAACAAGCAGGGAGAAGATCATGAGCAGTGAACTGATGAGTCTCGCCTGAGTAACCGCATTGACAGCGATCCTGTGGATGCCCTATACCCTGAACATGATTGCCGTTCGCGGGCTGGTGGATGCCGTTGGCTATCCTGCAGATCCGAAACCGCTCGCTGGATGGGCGCAAAAAATGAAAGCGGCACACGCGAACGCCGTCGAAAACCTTGTTGTTTTTGCTGCGCTGGTGCTGACCGCAAACGCGGCCGGCGTCAGCAACGAAACCACGGTTCTCGCCTGCACTATCTACCTTTGGTCGCGTGTCGTGCATCTTCTCGCATACACATTCGCGATTCCCTGGGTGCGGACACTGGCCTTTGTCGCAGGCTTTGCCTGTCAGGTGGCGATTGTATTGCAGCTCATTTGATGTGAGTTGCCGCCCGTCAGGACAGGCTGCCACGATACGATTGTTGCCGTTGTTCCAGCTCGGCCCAGCGCTCGATCGCCCTGTCGAGCGCTGCGTGGTCTTGCTTGAGCTGCGTCAGGACCTTCTCGACTTCGACGTGGTCCTGGCTGTAGAAGTCGGGAGCCGATATCTGCTCCTCCAGACCGGCAACGGTCGCTTCAAGTTGCTGAATAGCCGACGGGAGTTGCTCGAGTTCACGCTGTTCCTTGAAACCGAGTTTCTTCGGCCGCTGCCTGTCCGGTGATTTTCGGCGCCCGCGCTGACTGCGTTTTTTCACATTCGGATTATCGGCCTCGGCCAGTTCCTTTCCCCGGCGGGCCCAGTCGCTATAGCCGCCTGCGTATTCCTGGATACTGCCATCGGCTTCGAACACCAATGTACTGGTTATGACGTTGTCGAGGAATTGCCTGTCGTGACTGACGATGATCAATGTGCCATTAAATTCGGCCAGTTTCTCCTCAAGCACTTCCAGGGTTTCCATATCGAGATCGTTAGTTGGCTCGTCCAGGACCAGGAGATTGGCGGGCTGCGTAAATAATTTCGCAAGAATGATGCGATTCCTCTCTCCGCCTGACAGCGCTTTCACCGGCATCAACGATCGTTTGGGACTGAAAAGAAAGCCTTTCAGGTAACCAATGATATGACGGTCCTTGCCGTTGAGTTTGATGTATGTCCGCCCACCGCCGACGTTTTCCGCCACGGATTTGTCGAGATCCAGCGTCTGACGCAGCTGGTCGAAATATCCGATCTTCAGGTTGGTGCCGTGTTTAATGACACCCGACTGTGGCTCGAGTTCGCCGAGCAGCAAGCGCAGTAATGTTGTCTTGCCGACTCCGTTGTTGCCGAGCAGGCCAATTCGATCACCGCGCATTATGTTGATTGAAAAGCCTTCGATAAGCGGCTCATCGTGATACCGATAACTGGCCTTCCGGGCCCGAATGACTTTGCGTCCCGATCGTTCCGCTTCTTCGATGTGTATTCGTGCGCCCTTTTCTCTGGCAATGCGCCTGGACCTTTCTTCACGCATTTTCACGAGCGCCCTGGCACGTCCCTCGTTTCGCGTTCGGCGCGCCTTGATACCCTGCCGAACCCAGATCTCCTCCTGCTCGAGTTTCTTGTCGAACTTCGCGTTTCCGCGGGATTCGTCTTCAAGGCGTTTTTCTTTATTAATCACATATTTGTGGTAGTCACCGGGCCAACTCGTCAATTTACCCCGGTCGATATCCAGAATCCGGGTCGCCAGGCGCTGCAGAAACGCACGGTCATGTGTGATGAATATGACGGCGCCGGGATAGGTATGTACCGTGTTCTCGAGCCACTTTATTGTGATGATATCCAGGTGATTTGTCGGCTCATCCAGTAGCAACAAGTCCGGTTTTTGTACGAGGGCTTTGGCCAGTGCCACACGGCGGCGCCAGCCGCCCGATAGCTCATTCATTCTCCGGTCAGCGGGCAGACTGAGTTCGGTCATCGTCGTCTCGACACGTTGTTCGATGTGCCAGCCTCCGTGCGCGTCTATCAGTTGATGAAGATTCTCGAGTTCACGCAGGCCCTGCTGGTCGAGCTTTTCCTGCGAGCGCCTGCGATATTCGTCGAGTAGCAGCTGAATGCCAGCGAGCCCTGATTTCACGACTTCGCTGACCTGCATATCTATTGCCTCGGGCAGCGACTGGGCAAGTTGGCTGATGACAAGCCCTGACCTGCGAACGATGTCGCCTGAGTCAGGCTCGATTTCGGCAGTTATCAGTCTCAGGGTCGTCGATTTGCCGGCGCCATTACGTCCGATAAGGCAAACGCGTTCGCCCGGCTCGATGGTGAAATCGGCCTGAGTCAGAATTTTCTGGTCGCCAAGCTCGAGCGACACTTCTTTGAAATGAACGAGAGACATGCGGAAATCCAAATCGAAATGTTGCTGGTGTGACAAGCATACACGCTGGTCGAAAACGGTAGCGAACCGGATTGAACAATTTGCGTGACAGTCGTAATGTCTGTGGCTGCCAACGGAGGTGATGACCTTGGATGACAAGCGCGTGATCGAGATCGAGACGAAGCTGGCTCACCAGGAACACCTTCTGTCCAAGCTCAACGATGCCCTGACGGACCAGCAAGCCCAAATAAGCGAGCTCGAAGTTTTCTGCCGGTCTTTGCTTGATAGAATGAAATCGCTGCCGGATGGCTCGTCTGCCGATCAAGCAACAGATGAACGCCCACCGCACTATTAGGCTGTTGAAAAACCCTGTTTTTCGGCGGCGTGCTGGCCGGTACAGGGATGTACCGTCATTTTTAATGGCTTACAGCCATCAAAAATGTAAGCGATCCGAAAATCGCACTTTTCAGATCGCGTGGTTGAATAAGTCATGGATGACTTTTTCAACATCAGCTTAGGGGAGCTTGAATTCTCTCTGGAGAGCGAAACCATGAAACAGGACCATTTCCCTGAAATCATTCGTCAACTACCAGGCTTCGAAGGCCCGTTCGATGCTTATCGGCTCGAGGCAGGCGACTGCGACGTATTGTTTGCCACCTATCCGGCTGGCACCGAGATCGAGCCACACGTTCACCCGACAAGAAATTGCGGTGTGATTACGCAGGGGGAATTGTTTCTGACCAGTGGGGGAAGGGAGACGAGATACGGAGTCGGCGACTGGTACTCCCTTGATGCGAATGAGGAGCATGCTGCGAGATTCGAACTCGATACTTCGGAAATAGAATTCTGGTTCAAATGAGCCGGCACTGGACCTGATCACCGCGAGTTGGCGTTCATGGTTATAGTGCGAGGGAGACAAAGCCCTCAACCCGGCTTCGGGAGTCGAAAATGTCCACTTGTCTGAAATCGATACTTCTGTTCTTGCTGGTACTGACGGCGGCGGCTGCTGACGCCGCGAAGACAGACGTTCATATACCGGATGAACTGCAGTCATGGACGGGTTGGGTCCTGCAGGATCAGGAGTACCGTGAATGCCCGTTCTTCTTCAATCAGAGGGAACCCGCACGCAACGGGTTCATTTGTGCCTGGCCGGACCAACTTAGTCTGAATATTAATGCGCACGGCGGGCGTTTCAGTCAGTCATGGACCATTTATGCGACAGATGAGTGGGTGCCGTTGCCTGGCAACGCCGAAAACTGGCCGCAGCGCGTTACCGCGAACGGACAGGCTGCCGCAGTTGTCATGCGCGGCTCAGCACCCAGGATCCGGCTTTCACCGGGCCGCTACAACATTGCGGGCCGGTTTGCATGGGACGAACGGCCGGGGACGCTGGCGGTTCCCGCCGAGACGGGCCTGATTGACCTGACAATAGACGGAGAACGGGTCTCCCGCCCGGACCGGAATCGATCCGGTGTCTGGCTGGGCGAGCGCGAGCAGCAGAAACAGGTACAGGATGCGCTAAGTGTTGAGGTCTACCGTCTGGTTGCTGACGATGTGCCGACACGATTGGCAACGACGCTTTTTTTAGAGGTTGCAGGCAGTGTGCGCGAGGCACTCATCGGTCCTGCGTTGCCCGATGGGTTCGTACCACTGGCGATCGAAAGCGAGTTGCCGGCGCGGTTCGAACCGGACGGCAATCTGCGTCTGCAGCTGCGGCCGGGGAGATGGGAGATATCGTTGCTTGCGCGGGGGCCCGGTGTGCTGAACAGCATCACATTGCCGTCGCCCCAACACAATTTACCGGATTCCGAGATCTGGAGTTATCGCTCGAACGACCGGCTCAGAGTGACGGCGCCCGAAGCCCTGAGGCCTGTTGACCCGACACAGGTGTCGGTGCCCGATGGCTGGGTCGAACTACCGGCGTTTCGCATTGAACCGGGTGAATCGCTGACGATCGCCGAACGCAGCCGCGGCAAAGTGGCGACAGACAACGACCTGCAACTCAATCGACAGCTGTGGCTGGACTTCAACGGTGACGGTTTCGTCTTCAGCGATCGGGTTGGCGGCAAGATGCGCAGCGGGTGGCGCCTCGATATGGCGGTGCCCTATGAACTGCTCAGTGCCGCGGAAGCGGGCGAAAACCTCCTGGTGACCAGGGGTGACGGAGAAGGACTGGCTGGTGTCGAGTTGCGGCAGGCCAACGTTGATCTGCATGCGCTTGGACGGTCTGAGACACGCGGCAAAATGCCGGTGAGCGGTTGGCAGACAACTTTCAATCGGGTCAGTACCAATCTCAGCCTGCCTCCCGGACACAAGCTGATCGCCGCCGTCGGCGCTGACCGTTCGCCTGGCAGCTGGGTCGATCGTTGGAAGCTGCTGGACTTCTTTCTGGTGTTGATCATCACAATTGCTGCCGCGCGCTTATTCGGCCGCGCAACCGGCGCCGTCGCGTTTTTCGCGTTGACCTTGAGCTTGCACGAGTTTGGCGCGCCTGAATGGACCTGGCTCAATATGCTGGCTGCCATCGCGCTGCTGCGGGTGGCGCCGGCAGGCCGGTTGATGCGTTACCTCAAGCTGTACAGAGGGTTCAGTTTTGCCTTGCTGATCGTTTTTCTCGTGCCCTTTGTGACCGGCCAGCTGCGCATTGCCATATACCCGCAGCTCGAATCCCAGGTTGCCCGTACATTTGACGCATTCGGCCCGGCAAGCCCGGCCGACAGGGCAGCAGCATTGTCTAGCATCGCAGCTGAGGATCAGGATTTTACGTCTGACGCCCGCAAGCGCCCTGAGCCTGGCTTACTTGAACTGGGCGGGGCAGGGGATACCTTAATCGTGGCCCGGAAAAGGGCGCAAGCAAGAAGCTACGCACGCTATGCACCGAATGCCATCGTGCAGGCAGGTCCGGGAAGGCCTTCATGGCGCTGGAACAATTACCGGCTGACCTGGAGCGGCCCCGTCGATGCCGAAAGAACGCTGCGCCTCTTCGTCATGCCACGCTGGCTCGTCAGCGGCATTCGATTCGCCGAAGTGCTGTTACTGGGCGCGTTCGCCGCCGTGTTCGCGTTCGAAATATTGAATCGCCGCTGGCAGTGGCCGGGCGGCATTGCAAAGACGTCCGGCACAACGGCCAGCGCCTTGCCTGGGTTCTTGCTGGTGGTTGCGGCACTGACCGCAAGTCCGACGGCAAATGCCGACACGCCGTCATCAGCCATTCTCGTAGAACTTGAAAAGCGCCTGCTTGCGGCACCGCCTTGTACGCCGAATTGTGCAGAGATCGTCGATGCGTCCGTTGTTGTTGACGCCGACGTGCTGACAGTCAGGCTCGAGCTGCACGCCCTGGAAGAGGTTGCAGTGCCGTTGCCAGGCTCATTACAGGGCTGGAGGCCGGAGCAGATACTGCTCAATCGCGCAGCGGCTACGCAGGTCTTCCGGCACAGCGATAACGTTCTTTGGATCCGAGTCACCGAAGGGCGCCACCAATTGACACTCAGGGGTCCGATCCCCCCGGTGGACAGTCTCGAGCTGCCGTTTCCGGCGCCGCCGCGGGTCATTCGTGCCGAGTCCGACGCGTGGTTCATTGCGGGCATTCAGGATCGACGACTGTTGTCCGGATCATTGCAACTGACGCGACTGCAACAGCAGGGTGAAGGCGATTCGACGACGCGCTGGGAAAGTAGTCGTTTTCCGGTATTCGTGCGCATTGAACGAGAGATAGGCATGGATCTCGACTGGTGGGTGACGACGACTGTCGTGCGGGTCGCGCCGCAACAGGGCGCATTGACCTTGCAGGTTCCCTTGCTTGAGGGCGAGTCCATTACCAGTGAGGATTTCACAGTCACTGACGATGAAGTGCTCGTGACGATGAACCCCGGCCAGAACGCAGTGAGTTGGCGGTCAATGCTGCCGAGGCATTCACCACTGACGCTAAAGGCGCGAGCAGACGGCCCGTGGAAGGAAGTGTGGCGATTCGCGGTTGGCAGCATCTGGCATACAAACTTCAGCGGCGTTCCGGAGAGCGAATCAGCATACGATGACGGAGATATCCGTGTGGCGGAATTCTATCCGCGGGCAGGCGAGACCCTCACGCTCGTCGCAGGCCGCCCCGAAGCGAGTCTCGGTACAACGCTGGCATTTGATGCCGTCCATATGCAAACAAGCGTTGGTGAGCGGTCCCGTACGGTGAATCTGAAGCTTGCCTACCGTAGCACGAGGGGCTCGCAGCATGTCATTCGATTGCCTGACGGTGCGGAGATAAGCTCCGTGTCAATCGACGGAAAAACCGAACCGCTGCGCGCCGAATCGGGGGAACTGAGCATTCCGATTCTGCCAGGCGAGCATAGAGTGAACATAGCCTGGCGGAATCAAAGGCAAATGGCTTCTCGTGAGACTGTCCGCGATCTCGATCTTGCTGCGGCAGCCAGCAATATCAACCTTTCCATTGAACTGCCACCCAATCGATGGGTGCTCGCGACCAGCGGCCCGAGGCTCGGTCCCGCCGTCATGTACTGGTCTGAACTGGCAGCGCTGGTTCTCTTTGCCCTGATTCTGGGTCGCATAAAAGTGACGCCATTGAACACGCGCCATTGGGTCCTCCTCGGGCTGGGCTTCAGTACTTTTTCCTGGTCCGTGCTGGCCGTGGTCGTTGTCTGGCTACTGGCAACTGGCGCACGCCGCAACTGGAAGCCTGATGTTCCATGGTGGCAGTTCAATTTACTGCAAGTGATTTTTGCAATGGTCTCAGTGATTGCGCTTGCATCGATCGTAGTCAGTTTGCCAGGCGGCCTGCTCGGCACACCGGACATGCACATTGCCGGAAATGGATCTGCCGGCAATACACTTCGCTGGTTTGCAGACAGGAGCGATACCGTATTACCTGCTGCGTCTGTTTTTTCACTGCCAATGTGGACCTACAAGGTTCTTTTACTGGCCTGGGCCCTTTGGCTTAGTTTCGCCCTGCTGAGATGGCTTCCCTGGGTATGGGAGTGTTTCGTCAGTCAGGGTCTGTGGCGATCAAGACGAGGTCTCGACTTGTCCGGATCTGCGCACAAGGAGCCGTAAATGAATGCCATATCGCCAGCCAGGCAATATGCCTGGATAGCCATATTCCTGATTGTGCTGCTCTGGTCGGGAATCGGCCCGAAGGACTATGCGACCTGGTTTCTCGAGGTCTTCCCCGCGCTGCTGGGTGCTGCGATTCTTTGGTACACGCGCAGCCTGTTTCCACTGACCAGGATGGTCTATGTCCTGATTCTCATCCACTGCCTTATCCTGATGATCGGCGGCCACTATACCTACGCCGAGGTGCCGCTGTTCGACTGGTTGCGCGAAACATTTGACCTCGAGAGGAATAATTTCGACAAACTCGGGCACTTCGTGCAAGGATTCGTGCCGGCCATGATTGCGCGAGAAATCGTCGTGCGTCATCGCGTATTCAACTATGCTGGATGGCGAGATTTTTTCATTGTCAGCTTTTGCCTGGGCTTTAGCGCCCTGTATGAGTTAATTGAATGGATCGTTGCCCTGACATCAGAAGATGCAGCCGAGGCGTTCCTGGGAACGCAGGGGTACGTCTGGGATACGCAGTCCGACATGGCTTATGCACTGCTTGGGGCAGTCATCGCACTGGCGTTTCTCGGTCGTACCCATGACCGCCAGCTCGAAGCTGACGGCTTTATAGATTCGTCGTCCTGATCGCATTGCTCGACCAAGCGGATGCTGCAGCATTACACGATCGAACTCGCAGCGGAGTACCACCTGCGGGCAATACCCGCCATTGAACAGGCGGCCGCCGCAATGTTCGCCGAAGCCGACCTGCCGCCCGAACTGCGTTTTCTCGTCACCGACACAGAGACCCTGATCGAGGCACAGCGCACCCAGCGTTTATGGATCGCGTTAGACGAAAAGAAAAATGCGGTCGGGTTTGCTCTGGCCCGCAGCGTCGATGTTTACGCGCATCTCGAGGAAATGAACGTTCATCCGGAGCACGGCCGGCAGGGCATCGGCAGTCAGCTGCTGGACGCCGTTATTAGCTGGGCAAGGGCTGCCGGATTCCCGGGGATCACTTTGATTACGTTTCGACACTTGCAGTGGAATGCGCCTTTCTACGCAAGACACGGCTTCGTTCAACTCGATTATGAAGATGCAAGCGGTGGTCTGCGCGAACTGATTCACGAAGAGGTCGAGGCGGGGCTCGAGCCGCGAAACCGGGTAGCGATGCTGTACAGTTTCAATCGCACGATGGTTGCTCACGACAAAGGGAAGCTCTAAGAACCGCCGCAGGGGCCCTTCAGGCCCGATCGCGTTGTCTGTTGTCTGCGGTGGCAAGCTTGCGCTTGAGGTACTGACCAGTGAATGATGCATCATTTGCCGCGACGTCCTCCGGTGTTCCGGTGGCAATAATTTCACCGCCGCCATCGCCGCCTTCCGGCCCAAGATCGATAATCCAGTCGGCCGTCTTGATGACGTCGAGATTGTGCTCGATGACAACGACCGTGTTCCCCTTGTCGCGAAGGCGGTGCAGAACTGCAAGCAGGTGTTCGATGTCGTGAAAGTGCAGTCCGGTGGTCGGTTCGTCGAGAATATAGAGCGTGCTGCCCGTATCCCGCTTTGACAGTTCCTTCGCAAGTTTAACGCGCTGGGCTTCACCACCGGACAGGGTGGTCGCGTTCTGGCCGAGCTTCACATACGATAGGCCGACGTCCATTAGCGTGTGCAATTTTTTCGCGACGACGGGTACGTTACGGAAAAACTCGCAAGCATCTTCAACAGTCATGTCGAGCACTTCATGGATATTGCGGCCCTTGTAACGAATCTCCAGTGTCTCCCGGTTGTATCGCTTGCTGCGGCAAACATCACAGGGTACGTATATGTCGGGCAGGAAGTGCATTTCGACTTTGATGACGCCGTCGCCTTGACAGGCTTCGCATCGACCGCCCTTGACGTTAAAACTGAATCGCCCCGGCATGTAGCCGCGCGACCGGGCTTCCTGAGTACCGGCGAAGAGTTCGCGTATCGGTGTGAACAAACCGCTGTAAGTTGCCGGGTTCGAACGCGGCGTTCGTCCGATCGGGCTTTGACTGATGTCGATGACGCGATCGATAAATTCAAGGCCGGCAATCTCATCATGAGGTGCCGGATTGCGGCTCGCGCGGTTAATGTGCTCTGCGGCGGCTTTGTATAACGTATCGTTAACGAGTGTCGACTTGCCGGAGCCTGATACGCCGGTAACGCAGGTCATCAGGCCGATCGGTATTTCAGCATCGATAGACTTGAGGTTATTGCCGCGCGCGCCGCAAATCGACAATTGCCGCTTCCTGTCCGGTGCAACACGGTTTTCCGGTACGGCGATACTGCGTCGCCCCGAGAGATACTGGCCGGTCAACGATTGCGCGTTCTCCAGGATCGTCGCCGGAGGACCCTCGGCGACGATCTGTCCACCGTGCACGCCGGCTCCCGGGCCAAGGTCGACAACGTGATCGGCAGCCATGATGGCTTCCTCGTCATGCTCGACGACGATAACGGTGTTGCCGATGTCCCGCAGATGCAGGAGGGTGCCCAGGAGCCGCTTGTTATCGCGCTGGTGCAGGCCGATGGAGGGTTCGTCAAGGATGTACATGACGCCGACGAGACCGGAGCCGATCTGACTTGCCAGCCTGATGCGTTGCGCTTCGCCGCCGGAAAGCGTTTCAGCACTTCGATCGATCGAAAGATAATCGAGGCCGACGTCGCTTAGGAATCCAAGCCGTTCGCTGATCTCCTTGACGATCCTGTCGGCAATCGTTGCGCGCCAGCCCTCGAGCTTCATCTCTTCGAAAAACGCCCTGGCACGGCCGACCGACATTGCACTGATTTCGGGGAGTGCCAGGTCCGTGATGAAGACATTGCGGGCCGACCGATTCAGCCGCGTTCCGCCACACTCGGGACAGGGCTGGCTGTTCAGGAAGCGTGCGAGCTCCTCGCGGACGGCGCCCGACTCGGTCTCGCGGTAGCGGCGGTCCAGGTTAGGAATAACCCCTTCGAAGCGGTGCTGTTGCCGGATCTGCATGCCGCGCGAATTGGCATAATGAAACTCGATCTTCTCTTTGCCGCTGCCGAAAAGCACGACCTGACGAATGTTATCCGGCAATTCGCAAAAAGGCGTCTCGATATCGAAATCGTAATGAGCGGCAAGACTCTGGATCATCTGAAAGTAGTAGGTCGTCTTGCGGTCCCATCCGCGAATGGCGCCGCCGGCAAGCGACAAATCGGAATTCACTACCACCCGGTCCGGGTCGAAGAACTGTTTTACGCCGAGACCATCACACGTGGGGCACGCGCCGCTCGGATTATTGAATGAGAAAAGACGCGGTTCCAGTTCGGTCAGGCTGTATCCGCATATGTTGCAGGCAAACCGGTCGGAGAATACCAGCTCCTCATCGTTTCCCTGTTCGATCCAGGCGATCCGGGCGACACCGTCTGCCAGGCGCAATGCGGTCTCGAAAGATTCTGCGAGCCGGAGCCCTGCGTCGGCTTTAACTTTGAACCTGTCGACAACAACGTCGATGTTGTGCTTGCGCCGCAGGTCCAGTTTTGGCGGATCGTCGAGTTCATAGACTTCGCCGTTAATGCGTGCACGAATGAATCCCTGCGCCTTCAGGTCCTGCATAAGTTGCACGTGTTCGCCTTTCCGATTCGCGACCACCGGTGCCAGCAGCATCAGGCGTATACCGTCGGCAAGCGCGAGCACCTGGTCGACCATCTGGCTGACAGTCTGCGCCTCGAGTGTCACGCCGTGATCCGGACAACGCGGAGTACCGGCGCGCGCATACAGCAGACGCAGGTAATCGTAAATCTCTGTAACCGTGCCAACGGTCGAGCGCGGGTTGTGCGAAGTGGACTTTTGTACGATCGAAATAGCTGGCGACAATCCGTCGATATGATCAACGTCCGGTTTCTCCATTATCGAAAGGAACTGTCTGGCGTATGCCGATAAAGACTCGACATAGCGCCGCTGCCCCTCGGCGTAAATTGTGTCAAACGCGAGCGACGACTTGCCGGATCCGGACAGGCCGGTAAAAACGATCAGCTTGTCGCGCGGCAGGCTCAAGTCCAGGTTCTTGAGGTTGTGCGTTCTCGCGCCGCGAATGTCTATGGATTTCATGAAGGTTCTGCAGTGAACGCCGAACAACCTGCTAATATACGCCGCCGCGTCGGTCGGGCGCAAAGGCACGTGACGTCTACATGACAACAAGCAACGAATACAGCGCTGTTTTTCATGCAATGCTGCCGAAAGAGCGACGCGCAGTTGCCGTTATTGCGCTGGTCGCGATGTGCCGCATGTTCGGTCTGTTCGCGCTGTTGCCGGTGTTGTCCCTCTTCGCAGCAGATCTCAAGGGGGCGACACCGATCCTGGTCGGCCTGGCCGTCGGCGGATACGGACTCACGCAGGCATCCCTGCAGATCCCCTTCGGTTTGCTGTCGGATCGGATCGGCCGCCTGCCGGTCATCATTTTTGGTCTGGCGCTGTTCGCGGCCGGCAGTATTCTCGCGGGCTTGAGTGACACCATAGCGGGCGTCATTGCGGGCCGGTTCCTGCAAGGGGCTGGCGCCATCTCAGCAACCTTGACGGCCTTGATGGCGGACGCGACCCGGGAGCAGGTCAGGACGCGCACGATGGCTGTGCTCGGCATCGGCATAGGCGCGTCATTTCTGCTGGCGCTGATTATCGGCCCCATCATTGCCGCGCAAAGCGGGGTCCGCTCACTGTTCTGGATCGCCGCCACTCTGGCGCTCGTAGCGGGCCTCTTGCTGATGGCCTTGCCTGCCGGCATAGAGAAGCCGAAGGCTTCGGTAGTTTTACGGCCGGCTGCGGTTTTGCGTCCCGAACTGCTTCGCCTTGATCTCTATATCTTCGTATTGCACGCGCTGCTGACGGCAAGCTTTGTAGCATTGCCTTTCCTCTTCCGTAATCGCCTTGATCTTGTCCTGACGGAACATTGGAAAATCTACGTTGGCGCCCTGATCGTGTCGCTGGCGGGAACCATTCCGCTGATTCTCGTGGATGACAGGCGCGGCCGTGCGGGAACGATCGGACTGGCTATTGGCTTGCTGCTCATCGGGCAGCTGATTCTGGCGTTCGGTAGTTTCGCCGTGTTACCTGTGTTTATCGCCCTGGCGGTGTTTTTCGCCGGCTTTAATTTTCTCGAGGCAGGGCTGCCGGCGCGCCTCTCGATCCTGGCAGACGGTGAGCTTCGCGGGGCGTCCCTCGGTGTTTTCTCGAGTTCTCAGTTCCTCGGGGCTTTTGCCGGCGGTCTGATTGGTGGGATATTCTTGGCCGGCGGGCAGCCGTCCCGGGTATTCATGGTCTGTGCGGCTCTGGCCGGCGTCTGGCTGCTTATCCATCAGCTCGGCGGTTCCGGGCGGGGGCAGCAGAAAAAGACCTGAAACAGCGCGATTTCAGGTCAAACAGCCGGAAATCGGGCTGGTATTTGGTGAGGCAGGGCCTAAAATAGGCACCCCTCGCGCATGCGGTCGCGCAAAAGCCCCGGCATTTTGTTTGGCCTCACGATCGAGCAATACACCACCAATAACAGGGAACCAGCTATGGCCCGTGGGGTAAACAAAGTAATCATCATCGGTAATCTCGGGCAGGATCCCGAGACCCGGTACATGCCGAGCGGATCAGCCGTGACCAATTTGCGTGTTGCGACCAACGAATCGTGGAAAGACAAGCAGACGGGGGAGCAAAAGGACCGCACCGAATGGCATCGCGTGGCAATGTTCGGGCGGCTGGCCGAGATCGCGGCAGAGTATCTGCGTAAAGGCTCTCAGGTATATATAGAAGGCAAGCTGCGCACACGGAAATGGCAGGACAAAGACGGTAACGATCGTTATACGACCGAGATCGTTGCCGATGAAATGCAAATGCTCGGCGGCAGGTCGGGCGGCGGCGCGCCGGCCATGAGCGATTCCCCTCCGGCAAGCGCCGCTGTGCAGCCATCCGGGGACGATTTCGACGACGACATTCCGTTCTAGGAAAGCAAATTCCCAGCGTCCGCGAGCGACCAGATCACGATGCAATGTGTGATACGGGTCAACGCGCGTTGACCACACAACGACTACCGTGCACGCCCATTTCTACCACTAAGAATTACTGGAATCTACTGGACAAATCATTATGGGCGCATTCAAAGAACCACATGGCGGTGAGCTAAAAAACCTCTATCTTTCTCCGCGAGAGGCAGAACAGGAAAAGGCCAAGGCCAAGGACTATCCTTCCTGGGACCTGACACCCCGTCAGTTCTGCGACCTCGAACTTCTGCTCAATGGCGCGTTCTCGCCGCTCGAAGGTTTTCTGAACGAGGACGATTACGATTCCGTCGTCAAGAAAATGCGCCTCGCGAACGGTGTGCTCTGGCCGATTCCGATCACGCTGGACGTCAGCGAGGACTTTGCGGCCGACCTGAAATCCGGGCAGCACATCGCGCTTCGGGATCCGGAAGGCGTGCTCATCGCCACACTTCAGGTCGGCGATATCTGGACGCCTGACAAAAAGGCCGAGGCGAAAAACGTTTTCGGTACGGTAGACGAAACGCACCCCGCTGTTAACTATTTGAATAATATAGGGAATTCTATTTATGTCGGCGGCAGGCTGCTGGGGGTCGAAGCGCCGACTCACTACGATTTCAAGCACCTTCGCGACGGTCCTGCTGAACTCCGCGAGCGCTTTCGCAAGCTTGGCTGGCGCAAGGTCGTCGCGTTCCAGACACGCAACCCGATGCACCGGGCGCATCAGGAGCTGACACTCAGAGCGGCCAGGGAGGCCGAGGCAAACCTGTTGATTCATCCGGTCGTCGGCATGACCAAGCCCGGCGATATCGATCATTTCACGCGCGTTCGTTGCTACGAGCACATCGTCAAGCGTTATCCTGAGCAGACCAGCATGTTGAGTCTGTTGCCGCTGGCGATGCGCATGGGCGGCCCCAGGGAGGCGTTGTGGCACGCGATCATTCGCAAGAATTACGGCTGTACGCATTTGATCGTCGGCCGCGATCATGCCGGCCCCGGCAAGGACAGCAAGGGCAAGGATTTTTATGGCCCTTACGATGCACAGGAACTTCTGAAGAAGTACGAGGAAGAACTCGACATTACGATGGTGCCATTTCGCCTGATGGTCTATGCGGAAAACCGTGCCCAGTACGTGCCGATCGACGAAACGACCGACGACGATCATGTGCTGAATATATCGGGGACGGAATTACGCCGGCGCCTGCAGGAAGGCCTTGATATCCCGGACTGGTTTTCGTTTGCCGATGTTGTCGAAGAACTCAGGAAAACGCATCCGCCGCGCCACCTGCGAGGCTTCACCGTATTTTTCACAGGGCTGTCCGGATCGGGCAAATCGACGATCGCCAATGCGTTGATGACCAAGCTGATGGAACTCGGCGGACGGCATGTCAGCTTGCTCGACGGTGATATCGTCAGAAAGAATCTGTCGAGCGAGCTCGGGTTTTCGAAAGAACACCGCGACCTCAATATTCTTCGCATCGGTTACGTTGCGAGCGAGATAACGAAAAACGGCGGTATTGCGATCTGTGCGCCGATTGCACCGTATGCCCACACACGCAGAATGGTTCGCGAAAGCATCAGCCCGCATGGCGGGTTTATCGAAATACACGTGGCGACGCCGCTGGAAGTCTGCGAGGATCGCGATCGAAAGGGTCTCTATGCAAAAGCGCGTGCCGGCATCATTAAGGAGTTCACGGGCATCAGCGATCCTTATGAAGCGCCCGAATCGCCGGAAATGGTGATCGATACGACCGCGATTTCACCGGATCTCGCGGCACACCGGGTGCTAGTGAAGCTGGAAAGCATGGGTTTCATTCGCTGATTACAGGGACAGACTTAATTTTCCGGAATTTCTGGATTTACTTCTTTTTATTCAGTAACTTATTAATCAAATGCATGGCTAACAAGCTTTACATCAAGACTTTCGGCTGCCAGATGAACGAGTACGACTCGGAGAAGATGGCGGACGTACTGCGCGAGTCGCACGGCTATGTGCTGACCGAGAAGCCAGAGGACGCGGATCTGCTGCTCGTCAATACCTGTTCCATTCGCGAGAAGGCGCAGGAGAAAGTGTTTTCGGAGCTGGGCAGGTGGCGTATTTGGAAAGACGAGCGCCCCGATTTGCTGATCGGTGTCGGTGGATGCGTCGCCAGCCAGGAAGGTGAGGGCATCAGCAAGCGGGCACCGTTCGTCGATATCGTCTTCGGCCCGCAGACCTTGCACCGTCTCCCTGAGATGATTGATGAAGTGCGCAACAAAGGCTTGCCTGTTGTCGATATCTCTTTTCCCGAGATCGAGAAATTCGACAATTTGCCCGAGCCGCGCGCGGAGGGACCAACGGCCTTCGTTTCCGTGATGGAAGGCTGCAGCAAGTACTGCACATTCTGTGTCGTACCCTACACACGTGGCGAAGAGATCAGCCGTCCGCTGGATGGTGTCATCACGGAAATAGTCAGCCTCGCCGGCCAGGGCGTTCGCGAAGTCAATTTGCTCGGCCAGAATGTCAATGCCTATCGTGGGCCGATGTATGACGGACAAATTGCCGATCTTGCTACGCTTATATATTACGTCGCTGCTATCGATGACATCGACAGAATCCGGTTCACGACCTCTCATCCTGTCGAGTTCACCGACAGCCTGATTCAGGCCTATGCGGAAGTTCCGAAGCTCGTCAGTTTCCTTCATCTGCCAGTGCAGAACGGTTCCGATCGCATTCTTGCGCGGATGAAGCGCGGCCATACAGTCATCGAGTACAAGCAAAAAATTCGCAAGCTGCGCGAAGCCAGGCCGGACATCTCCATATCGTCAGACTTCATCGTTGGTTTTCCGGGTGAGACCGATGCTGATTTCGAGGCTACGATGAAGCTGATCGGCGATATCGGTTTCGATCAGTCCTTCAGCTTTATTTACAGCGCGCGTCCCGGTACGCCCGCGGCGAGTCTTGCCGACGACACGCCGATGGCCGTCAAGAAGAAGCGCTTGCAGATCCTGCAGGCCCGCATCAACCATCAGGCGATGGCGATCAGCAAGGCTATGGTGGGTACGATACAGTCCGTGCTTGTCGAGCGGCCATCAAAGAAAAATCCAGCCCAGTATGCCGGCCGGACGCAATGCAACCGCTGGGTGAATTTCGACGGCAATGCCTCCTGCCTGGGGCAGTTCGTGGACGTTGTGATCACTGAGGCTTTGCCGAATTCCTTGCGGGGACGTCTCGTAAGCGCTCAGGCTGTCGCGTAAACGCTTTATTTGTTAACTCCGGTATTCCATGTGGCCAGCCTTCGGGGTAGGCTTGGAAACGTTGAACTAATGTGCCTGGACAGGCACTAAATACCGTAGCAAGAGGTCAAATACCCAAACATTGAACACCGTACAAGTATCTCAGGACATCGTCCTGGAACCCGTCGATAACAACCGCCTGGCTAATCTTTGCGGCCAGTTTGATGAGCACTTGCGGCAAATAGAACGCCGCCTCAACGTCGATATATCCAGCCGAGGAAATCGCTTCAGGGTCTCCGGTAATCCGGGTGCCACCCAGATCGGCAGGGACGTAATTCTCTCGCTTTTCCAGCTCACCAGCACTGAACGGCTGGACCGGGAGCACGTGCATATGTGCTTGCAGGAGTCTGTCATGAAAGATGGTGAGTTTGCCGACGCGCAACCGGAGCCGGGCTCGACTGACGAAGAGAATGATCGCTTCGAAATCCAGACGCGACGCAAGCTCGTGCGCGCGAGGGGTGCGAACCAACGCTCCTACCTTGCGAATATTCGCGCCAACGATCTCGCGTTCGGTATCGGGCCCGCCGGTACGGGTAAGACCTATCTGGCCGTAGCGAGCGCAATCGATGCGCTCGAGACGGGACAGGTCAGGCGAATCGTCCTGGTGCGCCCGGCGGTCGAGGCGGGCGAGCGACTCGGCTTTTTGCCGGGCGACATGTCGCAAAAAGTCGATCCATATTTGCGGCCTATGTACGACGCACTATACGACATGCTGGGTCCGGAACATGTCGGGCGACTGATCGAGCGAAACGTCATTGAAATTGCCCCGCTTGCGTTCATGCGCGGACGTTCACTTAACGAGTCCTTCGTCATTCTCGATGAAGCGCAAAACACCAGTGTCGCTCAGATGAAGATGTTTCTGACGCGCATCGGATTCGGGTCACATGCAGTGGTCACGGGCGACATTACGCAGATCGATTTGCCGCCGGGACAACAGTCTGGCCTGAAGCACGCCGTGGATATCCTTGGTGATGTCGACGGTGTCCTGTTTACGTTCTTTACGCCGAATGATGTAGTCAGGCACGAACTGGTTCAGCGGATCGTCGAAGCGTACGAGTCCGACGGCAACGGCGGATCCCAAGAGTAGCGGCTGCCTGGAACCGTCTTGGGTGAGTCCAGAAGCGTATCCGTCGATTTCCAGGTGGCGTGTGAGGTCGATAGTATTCCGATGAAGGCGGAAGTTCATGCGTGGCTGGAACAGGCTTTTCAGGCAGGCGCCCGAAATACTTCGAGACAATGCAAGGTTGCCGTCAGGATTGTTGGCAAGGAGGAGAGCCGCAAACTGAACAAGCAGTTTCGACAGCAGGACAAGGCGACGAACGTGCTGGCCTTTCCGGCGGGCAGTCCGGATGGCATGACTGGCCTGCCGGAGGATGAAATCCGGGCGCTCGGTGATCTTGTTATCTGTGGCCCGCTGGTAGAGGCGGAAGCCGAAGAGCAGGGCAAGAGCCCTGCCAGCCACTGGGGTCACCTGCTTGTGCACGGCATGCTGCATTTGCTGGGCTACGACCACCAGACATCCAGTCAGGCGGCCGAGATGGAAACAATGGAGAAACAATTACTGGCAGATCGGGGGTTTGAGGATCCCTACCGGGTACGCTGATCCCGAACTGTTACAATCTTGAGTTAAGGTAAAGTATAACAATTTCGATGAACGACAAACCGCCAAGTACCAGCGGCCCAGGAGCGACCGGCGTATTCAAGCGCGTAATTCGCGCGATTAAAGGTAAGCCTTGGAGCCGCGAAGAAATTCACGATTTACTACAACAGGCTGAAAATGTTTTCGACCCGGAAGAGCAGGAGATGCTCACCGGCGTCTTCGAGGTGGCCGAAACCCAGGTTCGCGAGGTGATGGTCCCACGGTTCCAGATGGTCGTTATCGAGCGTGACCACAGCCTGGATGAGATGCTCGAGCTGATTATTCGATCGGGACACTCACGCTTTCCAGTGATCGGTGAGGACAGGGATGACGTGCTGGGTGTATTGCTTGCAAAAGACCTGCTGCGTTTTTTCGGCAACTCCGCAGCGGATGGACCACAAATAGACAAGCTGGTACGCCCGGTGTCGGTCATACCGGAGTCAAAACGCCTTAACGCATTGCTCAAGGAGTTTCGCGACAGCCACAATCACATGGCCATCGTTGTCGACGAATACGGTGGAGTCTCCGGTCTCCTGACCATCGAAGATGTGCTGGAGGAAATCGTCGGCGAAATCGATGATGAACACGACCACGAAGAAGCGGAGTTCATCCAGAAGGACGCGGAAAAGGACGGGCATCCCTGCTACACGGTACGCGCCCTGACACGGATCGAAGCCTTTAACGACTATTTCCATTGCGAACTGACCGATGATGATTACGATACCATCGGCGGCCTTGTCATGCATCAGCTGGGACGCCTGCCTCGCCGCGGCGAGCGCTTGCACTTCGACGGATTCCATTTTCAGGTAACAAAAGCCGATCGCCGACGCATCGATACTTTGCAGGTGCAGCGTGACAGAAGGGATGCCGCGACCGGCTGATCGCGGTGCCTGATATTCGTAAGCTTGATCAGGTCCGGCGGTTTTTCGATAGCAGGCCGCGCGTAAGTCAACTTTTCTTCTTCGTATTCGGCATGCTGCTGACGCTGGCCTTTGCACCGTTCGGCCTGTACTTCCTGATGCCGGTGTTCTTGTTACCGGCCTTGTTTACCTGTCTCAACTCGCCGCCTCGCGTTGCGGCAAAACAACTTTTCTGGTTCGGCACGGGATGGTTTCTCAGCGGGACATACTGGCTTTACATCTCGATTCACGTTTTTGGACAGGCGCCTCTCTGGGTCGCAATTCTCATCATGGTTTGTCTCGTCCTTATCATGGCCGCTTACTGCTCAGCAGCCGGCTGGATGATTTCACTCCTCGTCAAAGGCGACACATGGCGAATGCTGATTATTGCACCGGCCGCATGGGTCAGCATCGAGTGGCTTCGCGGCTGGTTTCTCAGTGGGTTTCCCTGGCTTGCCGTCGGCTACAGCCAAATCGATTCGCCTTTATCCGGCTGGGTACCGCTTATCGGTATTTACGGCACGTCCGTACTCACCGTTCTGAGTTCGGCCGCGCTGCTTGTCGTGATGATTGTGAGCGGCCGTCAGCGATGGCTAGCGGCAGGCATCGCCGTATTACCGTGGATCATCGGTGCCGCACTTCAGCCTGTTCAATGGACCCAGGCAACGGACCAGTCACTGCGTACGACAATCGTGCAAGGTGGAGTGTCGCAGGATCGAAAATGGTCGCGCGAACAGTTTCGACCCACGCTTGATCTGTACCGGAACGCAACACTGAAGCACCGTCAAAGTGATCTGGTCGTCTGGCCCGAAGTTGCCATTCCGGCGGTGCTCGATCAGGTCGAAAATTATCTCGGCGTACTGCAGTCCGACCTTCGGGTACAGCCGAAGACGCTTCTTTTCGGCATCCTCGAACGGAACCTCGCATCTCAGAAAACCTATAACAGCGTTGTCATGCTTGATGGTCACGATCGGCAGATCTACCGAAAACGTCACCTCGTGCCGTTCGGCGAGTTCTTTCCAGTACCGGATTTCGTGCGGCGATGGATGCGTTTGATGAGTTTGCCGAGCAGCGATCTGAGCGCTGGCGACGACGAGCAACCCCTGCTCGAATCTCTGAGTGGCAATAAACTCGCCGTCGCGATCTGCTACGAAGACGCTTACGGTGCCGAGCAGCTCTATGCTCTCCCCGAGGCAACCGTTTTGATCAACGTCAGCAACGACGCCTGGTTCGGCGATTCCATTGCGCCACACCAGCATCTCGAGATCGCACGCATGCGTGCACTCGAAGCGGGCCGCTACGTTGTCAGGGCGACCAATACCGGGCTCAGCGCATTCATCGGGCCGAAAGGGGAATTGCTCGATATAGCGCCGCAGTTCGAGAGTGCGACGATGACCATGGATGTCATCCCGTACACGGGCTCAACGCCGTATGTTCGAACCGGAAACTGGCCGGTCATATCCTTACTTTTCGTCATCCTTGTCTGGTTTGCCTGGCGCACCCGACAACAACGTTGATGTTTACTTTTTCGAGAGTCGCAGCTGCCAGGCCGGTGTGTCCCACCGAGCGAGTTCTACTGTCCGAGCGAATGGGATATCCTGGCCTGGCAGCTGCGACGTGATCACAGGCATTGAGCTAATCACTCAGCCGGATGACGGGCGATTGGCCCGCTTATGACGGGCGATTTCCGATCGTCCTTGAGTTATCCTTCCGCCTTTTGGCGAAGCCTGTATCTGCAACTGAAAGCGCTAGTGAATGGACGCCAGTTATAAACCTGAGCACATCGAGCAGAATGCCCGCGAGTACTGGGAAAAAGAGCGCGTGTTCGAGGTCGATGAAAATCCGGACAAAGACAAGTTCTATTGCCTGACAATGTTTCCCTACCCCAGCGGTCAGCTGCACATGGGGCATGTTCGTGTACTGACGATCAGCGACGTCATCGCTCGATATCAACGCATGCAGGGCAAGCATGTTCTGCAGCCGATGGGTTGGGACGCGTTCGGCATGCCTGCCGAAAACGCTGCGATCGAGCGCGGCGTGCCGCCGGCAAAATGGACCTACAAGAACATTGATTACATGCGTGGCCAGCTCAAGCGGCTGGGTTACGGTTATGACTGGACACGCGAACTAACAACCTGTCGCCCGGAATACTATCGCTGGGAACAGTGGCTGTTCACGAAAATGTTCGAAAAGGGCCTCGTCTATCGTAAGAACTCGGTCGTGAACTGGGATCCGGTCGATCAGACCGTGCTGGCCAACGAACAGGTGATCGACGGTCGCGGCTGGCGTTCCAACGCGCTCGTCGAGCGGCGCGAGATACCACAGTGGTTCATGAGAATCACAGCGTATGCCGATGAACTCCTGGATGAGCTCGACCACCTGGATGGCTGGCCGGAATCAGTCAAGACGATGCAGCGCAACTGGATCGGCCGTTCTGAGGGAATCGAGCTGGCTTTCGATGTCAAAGGTGAAGACGTGCCACTGACCGTTTTTACGACGCGGCCCGACACGTTGCTTGGCGTCACTTACATGGCCGTGGCAGCAGAGCATCCGCTCGCGCAAAAGACAGCAGCTGACAAGCCCGACATCGCCGCATTTATCGAGGAGTGTAAACGGACGCAGGCAGCGGAAGCGACGCTCGAGACGATGGAAAAGAAGGGCATGCCGCTTGGTATTTTCGCCATACACCCGATCAGCGGCGAAGAAATTCCGCTCTGGGTGGCCAACTTTGTATTGATGAGTTACGGTACCGGCGCCGTCATGGCCGTGCCCGGGCACGACGCCCGCGACTGGGAATTTGCCGACAAGCATGGCCTGCCGATCACGCAGGTAATAACGCCGGCCGATGGGTCTTCAATCGACATCACGAAAGGTCCCTATGTCGACTATGGCATCGTAGTCAATTCCGGAGAACTTGATGGTCTCGATTACGATCAGGCTCTCGACGCAATCGCAAAACGGTTCGAAAATGAAGGTCGCGGCAGGCGCACGGTGAATTATCGCCTGCGCGACTGGGGCGTGTCGCGGCAGCGTTACTGGGGTGCGCCGATACCGATTATCTATTGCGATGATTGCGATGCTGTGCCGGTTCCGGAGGACCAGCTGCCTGTCGTCTTGCCGGAGGATGTCGAATTTACGGGTGTCGGATCTCCACTGAAGCAAATGCCGGAATTTTATGAGGCCGACTGTCCGAAATGCGGCAAAGCGGCGCGCCGGGAGACAGATACCTTTGACACGTTTGTCGAATCGTCCTGGTATTTCTCGCGATACGCCTGCCCGGACAGCAACGATGCCATGCTCGATGAGCGCGAGCGTTACTGGATGCCTGTCGATCAATACACAGGAGGCATCGAGCACGCGATTCTCCACCTCTTGTATGCGCGCTTTTTCCAGAAGGTGATGCGTGACTTCGGGTTGTCGGCTGCGGATGAGCCGTTCACCAATCTGCTCACTCAGGGCATGGTGCTCAAAGATGGCGCCAAAATGTCGAAAGCGAAGGGCAACACGGTTGATCCGCAAGAGCTCATCGAGAAATACGGAGCAGACACGGTGAGGCTGTTCATGATGTCTACGGCGCCGCCGGAGATGTCGCTGGAGTGGTCTGACGATGGCGTGCAGGGTGCGTTTCGTTTTCTCAAGCGCTTGTGGAAATCAGTTTATGAGCACGTGTCGGCGGGCGATGCGGCAGCGGTTGAACCGAAGTCGCTCGATGACAAGCAGCGCGCACTTCGGCGGAAGACACACCAGACGATCCAAAAAGTGAGTGACGATATTGGCCGTCGTTATAAGTTCAACACGGCAGTCGCGGCGGCAATGGAACTGCTGAACGCGATCAAGCGTTTCGATGATTCGTCCGGCGCGGGACGTTCTGTGGTCCAGGAGGCGCTGGATGCCATTGTGCTGGTGTTGTCGCCTGTCATACCGCACGTCTGCCACGAGCTATGGCATGCGCTGGGTCACGAATCGGCAGCGGTGAACGAGGGTTGGCCGGTTCTCGACGAATCTGCGCTCGCCCAGGACACGGTTGAGATCATCGTGCAGGTTAATGGCAAATTGCGCAGCCGGATTCTGGTGGCGGCAGATGCAGATTCTGACTCGATTTCGGCACAGGCGCTTGCCGACGAAAACGTCAAGCGCTTCGTCGCCGACAAGACGGTTCGCAGGACAATCGTCGTACCGGGTCGCCTGGTGAATGTCGTTGTCTAGGCGATCCTCAGTAACTGTGCCTGGTTTGCTCCTGGTCGGATGCGGATTGGCCGCATGTGGATTTCAGCTACGCACTGCGCCCGATATTCCGCCTGAGATGTCACGCACCTACATATCGGCAGACGACAGATACAGTCAGTTTTACAGAAAGCTCCGGGACGAATTAAGAAACGCCGGCGTGCAGCTTGTCGATTCTCCGGCACAATCGTCCGCAGTTTTCTCGATACTGGCTGACGAAACTGATCAACGGGTCTTGTCAGTTTCAGCGCGTAATGTGCCGCGCGAGTACGAGGTTTTCTACACGATCTACTATTCCGTGGAGAGCGGCGAAAACACGATAATTCCGCCGCAAACTCTGACGCGGACCAGGGATTACACGTACGATGAGACGCTTGTACTCGGCAAAGCCAGAGAAGAAGAACTGCTTCGCGAGGCTATCGTCGACGATTTGGTTCAGGTCGTCCTGAAGCAGCTGTCTTCACTCTAGTGGTCCATCAATATCACCTTGACGGAGTACTAGCATGCTGCTGATATCCGATTCGGCTGCGCACTCTGTAGCTGAGCTGCTTCGATAGGGCGGCCTTTCAATCGAAGTGGTACCCGGCGGTCATTCT
>Ga0209980_10000263_pt1 | contig 27728 bp, 26 predicted proteins | sample CR02metaG_FD_183611 | JGI IMG/M metagenome (GOLD analysis project Ga0209980, IMG submission 183611) | Deep subsurface microbial communities from Mariana Trench to uncover new lineages of life (NeLLi) - CR02 metaG (SPAdes) (version 2) | ecosystem: Environmental > Aquatic > Marine > Ocean trench...
ATATCTTGCAAAAATCGACCGCCTGCGGGTCGAGAATCTGCGCAAGGCGCCGATCCGCGTTTTTTACCAGGTTGCCCGGCGGCCCCTGTTTACGGTTGGCCGCAAACAAGTCATCAGCGAGGTGGTTGCGCTGTGTGGCGGGACCAATATTTTCGCCGATATGGACAGCCTGGCGCCGGTCGTCAGCGTGGAGGCCGTATTGCTGCGCAACCCGCAGGTAATCCTGTCTGCCCAGACCGGTAGCGCGAACCCCCTGGATATCTGGCTGGATTATCCCGCGGTCGCCGCGGTCAGGCTCGAAAATCTGTACCGGGTGGACGCATCGTTGTTGGCCCGCGCCGGTCTTCGCCTGGCGGATGGAGCGGCCCAGGTATGCCGTCTGCTCGATCGGGCGCGCCGGAAAATCGGGGACTAACAGCGGTCGCGATTCCAGAGCACTTCGCTGCCTTGCTCGTGGCGGGCCAGCACCCGCGCAATCACAAACAGCAAATCGGATAAGCGGTTGAGGTACTGGATCGCCTCCGGCCGGATATTTTTCTCCAGCGCGGACAGGCTGACGACGCGGCGTTCGGCGCGCCGGCAAACAGTTCGCGCGAGATGGCAGGCCGCCGCCGCTGGCCCGCCGCCTGGCAGGATAAATTCCTTCAGGGCGGGCAGCTTGGCGTTGAACTGATCGAGCTGGGTTTCCAGGCGAGCTACAAACTCGCTGGTTACCGCCGCGTGACCGGGAATGCAAAGTTCTCCGCCCAGATCGAACAGATCGTGTTGTACTTCGACCAGGCAATCGACGACCGGCTCCGGTAATCCGGCACTCGCAAGCACCATGCCGACCGCGCTGTTGGTTTCGTCGACACAACCGATGGTCTCAACCCGCAGGTGGTCCTTGCTGACTCGCTTGCCATCGCCCAGCCCGGTCTCACCTTTGTCGCCGGTGCGCGTATAGATCTTGCTCAGACGATGTCCCATCGGACCTGCCTCCGTTGCCGCGGTCTTATTTCGCCGGCATCAGGTAGTTTAGCGCGATAAAGGCAGCCCGTTTGGAGCTGTTGAAACCAGCCGCCGTCTGGTATTCCTTGTTGAGCAGATTCTCCACCTTCAATCTCAACTGCCAGCGCTTGCCGATGTTATACCGGCCGTTAAAATTGAGCAGCGTGTAGCCGCCGATATCGACCGGCGCCGGAAAGCCGAAGTCCTTTCTCTGGGCGGTGGCCAGCAGGTTGAAGCCAAGATCCAGCGACCGCAAATGCCTGGTTATACCCATGGTCAGGCTGCGTTTCGAGCGGCGCAGCAACTGCTGGCCGTCACTGATGTTTTGCGGGTCCTGGAAAACCAGGCTGCTGCGCAGGTCCCAGCCCTCGTTCTGAAAACGCCAGGTCATTTCTACTCCGGAGATCCTGGCTTTCGCGACATTCCTGTTCTGGCCGGCGAAGGTCATCGGGTCGATGACCACGAACTGGATCAGGTTGTCTATGTCATTGTCGAAGGCTTGCACGGTCAGACTCGTGTAGTCGTTGAATTGCCAGCGCAGGCCCAGTTCGATGTTCCTGGATTCCTCGGCCAGCAGATCGGGGTTGCCGCCGAAGCCGAACAGGTCGGTGGCATCCGGCGCCCTGAACCCGGTACCCATGGACGCGGTCAGCATCAGTGAATCCGTGGCCAGGTAACCGTACTCGATATTCCACGTGCCGATGCCGCCAAAACTCTCAAAATCTCCATAGCGCATCGCCAGCAACAACTGGTGCCGGTCCCAGTCGAACTGATCCTGCACGTAGACAGCCTGGTCGTCCCGGTCACGATCGAAGCCGGTGCCGAAGGAAAAGCTTTCTGCATGCTCCCTGGACAGGTAAATTCCAGCCGACAGAAGCTGGTTGTCGCCGAGTGCGAAGCTGTTGTACCAGTCAAGTGTCGTACGCTCGGTGCGCAGGAAGTCCATGCTGTCATTTTGATCAATGTCGTCGCCAAACTGTGCCAAAGTGATACGGCTGCTCCAGTTTTCATCCGGGGCGAAACCGAGTCCCAACGTCAAAGTCTGGTTGCGATAGTCCTGGCTGACGGGCTGTGCGAAAAAATCCAGGTACTCGCTGGTTCCGCTGGCCTGCCAGAAGGAAAGTTCCAGATCCATTTTTCCGAGACGGGTGTTGCCCTGCAAGCGCGCGCTGTTGTTGTCATAACCGCGATCGACATTACTGCCGGTCCGCACCGGGAAGCCATCGGTATTAAAGCGGCTGAATGACGCATACAGGGCGTTGCCCTCGTCCCGCCAGCTAACCGCCACGCCGCGGTCATAGGTCCCATAACGTCCGGCGCCGGCGGTGAATTCCACTTTGCCGTCCGCCTTGCGGGTAATCACGTTGATCACGCCGCCGATCGCATCCGAGCCGTACAGGCTGGTGCGTGGCCCCTTGACGATTTCGATGCGCTGGATCATCTGCGGGCGAATGTTCTGGATCGCCGCGCCACCGATAGTGCCCGGGTTGATCTTGATGCCATCGATCATGACCAGGACATGGTTGCTGTCCGTGCCGCGCACGAACACGGATGTGGTTTGCCCGGCGCCGCCGTTACGCGAGATTTCCAGCCCGGCATGGAAACGCAACAAGTCGGCGAGATCCCTGGCCAGGCTGAGTTCTATCTCCTCGCGATCGATAACCAGGACTGGCGCCAGCGTGCTTGCCAGGGTCTGTTTTTCCCGGGTGGCCGTCACCACGATTTGCTGGAGACGTGCCTGGTCGTCATCGCAACAGGCAGCGACTGTCTGGGGGGAAATTGCCGCCATCGCGGCGAAAAAAAATGCAGCTTTCATCGTTGGCTCCTTACCACGCACCCGTGGGTGATCGAGACCGGAAAAATACCGGTCCGTGGAGGAAGCAGTGGGAGTAAAGACCCATTGACGCTGCGCCCTCCGCGGCGTCGGTATATGGACCATCGGGTCGGTCTCCGGACTAACGAGTGGCTTGCGCCGGCTTCATCTCCTTCCCGCGAATAACGCAGTGGATTCACGGACTCACCGTGTTGATGAAGCTTGACTCGATCACCGTTGCGGGGGCAGTGTCGGAATGACTGAGCCTTTAGCTCAGTGCACCGGCTTCCCGGGCAGCCATGCTGCCTGCACCTGATGGAGAACGAACTCTAGGATTGACCATGGGGGCTGTCAAGTCGGGCCCGGTCGCCGCCGGTCAATCAACGGTCAGCCTGATATAGTATGTATTTTTTGTTGTTGCGGATGCGCCTGATGTTCAGCGAATATCTTGAGACAGCGCGTTCGGCAGCCGATGCCGCCGCGGAAGTTATCAGCCGCTATTACGGCCGCGCACACGAAATAAAGACCAAGCCTGATCGGACGCCGGTGACCGAGGCGGATACCGCTGCGGAGCAGGCGATACGCGGCATCATCGGCGAACGCTATCCGGACCACGGATTTTATGGTGAAGAGACGGGGCGCAGCGGCGGCGGCGATTTCCTGTGGCTGGTGGACCCGATCGACGGCACCAAGAGTTTTATCCGCCACTACCCGTTTTTCTCCACCCAGATCGCGTTGAGTTTCAAAAACGAACTGGTGGTTGGCGTTTCCAACGCGCCCTGGTTTGGTGAGCAGGCGTGGGCGGCCAGGGGCCTGGGTGCGTATCTGAATGGCGAGCGAATCTCGGTCAGCGGTTGCGATGAGTTGGCGAAGGCCACGTTGTCGTCGGGCAACATCGCCAGCCTGGCGGCGGGCGAGCGCTGGCCGGGCTATGGCAAGTTGCTGGGACAAGTGAATCGCACCCGTGGTTATGGCGATTTTTATCACTATCACCTGCTTGCGTCCGGCCGTATCGACGTTGTCATCGAGTCGGATGTCAATATCCTCGATATTGCCGCGCTTTGCGTGATCGTCGAGGAAGCCGGCGGTCGTTTTACCGACCTCGATCTTGCCGCCATCGGGTTGAAAACGACGACCGTGCTGGCAAGCAATGGGCCGTTGCACGACCGGGTCAAGGAGTATCTGTGAAATTGCCGATTTACCAGGTCGATGCGTTTACCGACCAGGTGCTCAGCGGTAATCCGGCAGCGGTATGCCCGTTGCAGGGGTGGCTGCCCGATGCGCTGATGCTGAGTATCGCGAGGGAAAACAATTTGTCGGAGACCGCATTCCTGGTCGGCGGAGACGGCGATTACGAGATACGCTGGTTCACGCCCGCCTACGAGGTGCCGTTGTGCGGTCACGCGACACTGGCATCGGCGATGGTGATCCGGGAATTTCTTGAACCGGGCTGTGAGCGGGTCAGTTTTCAATCGGCCAGCGGACCGCTCGGCGTTTCCCATGAGCGCGGCTGGTACGAGCTGGATTTCCCATCCGACCCGGGGGTTGAAATTGCCGCGCCGCCGGAACTGGTCAAAAGCCTCGGATGCGAGCCCGTGGAAGCGAGGCTGGCCAGTTATTACTTCGCGGTTTTCGAGTCAGCACAGCAATTGCTGGAGTTGCAGCCCGATTTTGAATGCATGGCCGGGCTCGACCGGATCGGTGTCATCGTGACCGCTCCGGGCGACGACGTCGATTTCGTCTCGCGGTTTTTTGCGCCCCAGGCGGGGATCGATGAAGATCCGGTTACCGGGTCTGCGCATTGCACGCTAACGCCATACTGGTCAGCCCGGCTTGGCAAGAACCGCCTCGAGGCGAGGCAAATATCGGCGCGCGGAGGCTATCTGAAGTGCACGATGCGCGGCGACCGCGTGGGTATCGCGGGACAGGCGGCGGTCTATATGCAGGGCGAAATCCGCGTTCCGGATAGTCAATTTGCGACCAGGTAGTCACCACCGGCGTGTGATATTGCGGTGAAGCCAGTGTGAAAAACCCGCTGCAGATTGTCGGCATTCAATACTTGACGGGCCGGACCGGATTGCCAGTCGCCGTCTCCACTGAGCAGCAGCGCCTGATCGAAAAATCGTTTGGCCAGGTTGACGTCGTGCAGGCTGGCCAGCACGGTTTTTCCCTGATCCGCCAGTTGCCGAAGCTGGCGCAGTATCTGTAACTGGTGGCGGGGGTCGAGATGGGTAATCGGCTCGTCGAGCAACAGGATATCGGTATCCTGGATCCACAAGGTGGCGATCGCCAGGCGCCTTCTTTCGCCGCCGGATAATGTTTCGACCGATCTTTTTTCCAGCCCGCCTAGGCCCAGTTCGGCCAGCGCGCTCTCGGCCAGCAAGACATCCTGCCGGGATTCCCATGCGAACAGACCGAGGTGCGGGTGCCGACCGATCAGCGCCGTTTCCATGACGCTGGCCGGGAAAGCGTCTTCGTTGTCCTGCATCAGCAAGCCAAGTTTCCGGGCCAGCTCTCGGCGCTGCCATTGGTCCAGCGGCTTACCGGCCACCAGGACCCGTCCAGACGGGATTGGCAGCAGTCCCGCCAGGGTGTGCAGTGTCGATGTCTTGCCGGTGCCGTTTTCGCCGAGCAGGCAAGTCATTTGCCCCGGACACAACGCGAGGTCCAGCCGCTGTACCAGGCAGCGATCAGCCACAACGATATCCAGTTTTTCGCATTCCAGTAATTTGTGCATGCTTGCCGTGTGCTCCACTGTCTTGTCATTATTGACGATAATTCGACGCTGGTCACACGGGAGTGCGCTATGCCGGTCGTCCGTACAGGCAGCTATTTGCTCCATTATGAAATAAACGGTGATGGCGAGCCGCTGCTGCTTTTGCATGGCCTGGGATCCAGCGCACTGGACTGGCAGGCGCAGGTGCCTGTGTTTTCGTCAGCTTACCAGGTCATTACGCCGGACCTTGTGGGCTTCGGGCGCAGCGACAAACTGACCCAGCCGCACAGCATCGTCGAATATGCAAACGATATGTTAAAGCTGCTCGATCACCTGGGCATCGACCGCTGCCATGTGCTTGGCTATTCGATGGGTGGTGCCGTTGCCTTCCAGATGGGCACGGACATGCCGCGGCGGGTCAGGAGCCTGATCATTCTCAACAGCTTGCCCAGTTTTGTCTTGGATACGGTGGCCAAGCGTCTTGAATACTACCTGCGGCTATTGATCGTCCGTCTGTTCGGCATGAAACCGCTGGCCCGCCTGGTGACCAAACGCCTGCTGCCACAGGAAGAGCACCGTGACGTAGCCGAGAAAATGGCCGGACGCTACGCGCGCAATGACCGGAAATCATACATCGAAGCGCTCAAGGCGCTGGTGGGTTGGTCGACCGTGGACAGGCTCGGCATGCTGACGATGCCGGTGCTGATGATCAGCGCGGATCGGGACTACACGCCGGTCGCTGAAAAACGCAAGTATCTTGAGCGAATGCCGAACGCACGCCTGGAAGTGATCAGCGACAGCCGCCATGCGACCCCGGTGGATCAAGCTGCAACGCTGAATAAAATCGTGCTGGAATTTCTGGCCGAGGTATCAAGAACGAACAGTTAGTTGTCTCGGCGACAGGCAGGCTGGAAAAATTCAGGGTTGCAGCCGGGTCGATTGCCAGGGCCCGGTCTGGATAGCGTTGTCCCCAGCCACGGTCAGATCGCGGGTCCACAAGCCGCGGTCATGGATTCGGCCGGCGCCTTCGGCCCACAATTCCACGCTGGAAATCCACAGGCGGTAACCGCCCCAATACTCCGGCCTGGGGATATCCGCGGGCGCCAGCCCACTCGATTCCAGCGCGGCAAGGTCCAGCCCCAGTTTTTTTGCGGCCCGCTCAACCCGCTTCTGCATGTGGTCCAGCGATGCCACCGGCTCGCTCTGGCGGCTCGCCCAGGCGCTGAGCTGGCGCGGCCAGGCCCGCGTGGCAAAGTACTCGTCGCATTCCGCTGTCGGCGATTTCGTTATTTGACCCTCGATGCGAATTTGCCGGCGCAGCCGGTCCCAGTGGAACACGGCAGATGCTTTGGGGTTGTAGGCGAGGTCCCGCCCTTTCTTCGAAAGGTAATTGGTGAAAAAAACCAGGTACCCCGGCTCGCGGACCAGTTCCTTGCACAGGACCACCCGCGATGAAGGCATCCCGGATGGCCCGCTGGTCGCCAGGATCATCGCGTCCGGATTGGGCCGGCCCGCATTTTCTTTCGCGAAAGTCAGCCACTCATCCACGGCTTGCAGCGGATTCTCCGGCAACGATTCGGGAAGAAAATGCTCGTGTTCATGGTGCATGGTCGGGGCCTGACGATTATTCGGGATATGCAGGATGTTCTCAGATGCGATGCCAATCGGCCAGCATGATTCGCTCATTGACCCTTATCATTCCTTTTGCGTGTCCTTTGCGGGTCGTTAACAGACTAAGGTCGCACCGGTACGCCGGGGGTCGGCTGCGGCGATCAGGCTGCCGTCTGCCAGCCGGGCAGCGGCGGTCACGCCGCCAAAAAACATGTCGGGCCGATCGAAACGTCGCAGGGGCAGGTTGGTGTCATCGTGCGTGGCGCCCGGTTCGCAGGCTATAGCCAGGCCCGCGGTGGATTTTTCGACGTGCGCCCTCGGTTTTTCTATGGCTTCCGCCAGCGGCAGCGAATCGAAAATTACATAGTAAAGTGTGTACAGCAATGCCGTGGTAATTCTCTCCGCGCCCGGCGAGCCGATCGTGATTACGCTGCCATTTTCGTTCCTGGCAATGGTCGGCGCCATATTCGAAGGCACCCGGGTGCCGGGCGGATCGCTCAGGATACCGCGCTGGTTGAGCTCGGTTTCGCCCAGGCAATTATTCATCCAGATACCCGCGCCACCCGGCATCAGGCCGCTACCGTAACCCGCCGACCAGGTAACGGCGCATGCCAACCCGCATTTGTCGACGGCGGATACATGCACCGTGTTCGGCGCCGATATTCCGCGCGCGGTTTTCTCTAGGAATGCAAAAGCCGCAGGCGCCGGGTCGACGAGGCCTGCCATCTGCTTTCTGAGCCGGATGACCTTTCGTTGAACGTCCAGGAGTATCGCTCGATGATCGCGGCCGCTCGCTGCATTTTTCTCCAGCAACAGGAGCATCGCCGCCAGGCTGGTTCCGCCGGCGGCCGGCGGCGGGTTGCCGGCGATCCGCCAGCCGTTGAGTTCCACCATGACGGGATCCCGCACGATAGCCTGGTAGCAAGCCAGGTCGGTTGCGCCCAGGACTCCGCCGGACTTGATGATGTCCGCGGCGATGCGGCGGCCCAGGCCGCCGGTATAGAGGCTGTCCGGTCCCTCGCGGGCGATGATCTCCAGGCTGTCGGCGAGCTCCGGAAGACAGATCCTCGCGCCGGCTGCTTTGATTTCGCCAGCGGGGGTCAGTAATGCCCGCCGGCCTTCCTCGCTGCGGGAAAAAATGGGTTTGGCCGAGTATTGCAGATAGGACCAGCAGGCCATGCTCAGTGGGAAGCCGCTTCTTGCGGTGTCGATCGCCGGTTGCACCAGCGTTTGCCAGGGCAGTTTGCCAAATTGTTCTCTGGCGCGGCCACAGGCGGCGATTGCGCCCGGCGTGCCGATCGAGGCGTTGCCGACCAGGGTCGTGACGCCGCCGCCATACTCCATGTGCACCGAATCCAGGTCGGGTGCGGGAGGGATGCCGTCGCGTCCCGGCATCTCCACATTGCCGTCGATGGTGACCGGGGGGCCGTCCTGCGGCCAGATCGTCAAGTAGGCGCCGCCACCCAGCGCGGCGACGCCAGGCTCGGTTGTCGCGGCGACCAGCACCGCGGCTATGGCCGCGTCGACGGCGTTGCCGCCCAGGTTTGCAACCTGGCGGGCAGCCGCAACGGCGCAGTCCGAACCGGCGGCCAGAGCAAGGCTCGGCCTGTGCTTGTCGGTGCCGGCTCCGTGAGTTTCATGCTGATGTTTCATCGCCCGGGCGCATTCGTCCGTTTGTCGATCAGCCCTGGCTTTCAGGTCGCCAGCGCGCTGGCATGATACTGGAGATGTTCGCCGATAAAACTGGCAACAAAGTAATAGCCGTGGTCGTAACCTGGATGAATACGCAGTTTCAGCGGATGGTCATGCCGGACACAGGCATCCTCCAGGAGGCCCGGCAATAACTGTTCCTCCAGATATTCGTCCGCCGCTCCAAAGTCGATCAACAAAGGCAGTTTTTCGCTGGCGTGGCCGACCAGTTCGCTGGCGTCGTATTGCCGCCAGCGCTCCCGGTCCTCGCCAAAATAACCGGTGAATGCCTTGATTCCCCATGGGCACTTCGCCGGGGCGCAGATCGGCGAGAAAGCCGATACCGACTTGAACATGCCCGGGTTTTTCAACGCCACGATCAGCGCTCCGTGTCCACCCATCGAGTGACCGCTGACCGACAGGCGCCCGGTGTCCAGCGGAAGATTCGCGGCGACAACCTCCAGCAAGTCTTTGCTGACATAGTCATACATTTGAAAATGCCGCGACCAGGGAAGACGTGTGGCATTGACGTAGAAACCCGCCCCGCTGCCAAAATCCCACTCGTCCTCCTCGCCCGCCGTTCCCGTGTCCCGCGGGCTGGTATCCGGTGCGATCAGCGCAATCCCCAGTTCAGCGGCGTATCTTTGTGCGCCGGATTTCAACATGAAATTTTCTTCGTTGCAGGTAAGTCCGGAAAGCCACAACAACGCCGGCACCTTGGTTTCCTTTGCCTGGGGCGGCAGGTAAACCGAGAAACGCATGCTGGAATCGCAACTATTCGAATAATGCTCGAAGCCTTGCAAGTCGCCGTCGAACAGCCGGCTTGACGAGGTCAGTTTGAGAGCGGGTATCGCACTGTCGGACATGGCTGCTCCTAAAAGTGAATGACGGAGCGGATTGATTTGCCTTCGTGCATGAGATCGAAAGCCTGGTTGATGTCTTCCAGCGGCATCGTGTGGGTAATCATCTCGTCTATCCTGACTTCACCGGCGAGATATTGCTCGACATAGCCTGGCAGTTGAGATCGTCCCTTGACGCCACCGAATGCGGTGCCCCGCCATACTCGCCCGGTCACCAGTTGAAACGGTCGCGTACTGATTTCCTTGCCCGCGCCGGCAACGCCGATGATCGTCGATTCCCCCCATCCCTTGTGACAGCATTCCAGCGCCGCGCGCATCGTATCGGTATTGCCGATGCATTCGAAGGAGTAATCCACGCCGCCGTCGGTCAGTTCGATGATGATCTCCTGGATCGGTGAAGAATGGTCCTGCGGATTGACGCAGTCGGTCGCGCCGAGTTGCATAGCCAGTTCGAATTTCGCCGGGTTGATATCGATGGCGATTATCCGTTCGGCTTTTGCCATGACGGCACCCTGGATCACCGCCAGCCCGATTCCGCCAAGGCCGAAAACGGCGACCGACGAACCGGGCTCGACCTTAGCCGTGTTCAGGACGGCGCCTATGCCGGTGGTGATGCCGCAACCGAGCAGACAGACTTTCTCCAGTGGAGCCTCCGGGTTTATCTTGGCCACGGCAATTTCAGGCAGCACCGTGTATTCAGAAAAAGTGGAGGTGCCCATGTAGTGAAAAAGCGTTTTGCCCGCTGTGCTGAAACGGCTGGTTCCATCGGGCATCAACCCCTTGCCCTGGGTCTCGCGTATTTTCTGGCACAAATTAGTCTTGCCGGAAGTGCAGAAACTGCAGCTGCCGCACTCGGGAGTGTACAGCGGGATGACATGATCCCCGGGCTTCACGCTGCTGACGCCGTCGCCGGTTTCCGCAACCACTGCGCCGCCTTCATGACCCAGTATTGCCGGGAATAGACCCTCCGGGTCAGCGCCGGACAATGTGAAGGCGTCGGTATGGCAAACGCCGGTTGCGACCATGCGTAGCAGGACCTCACCTTGAGCCGGGCCGGCAACCTCGACCTCCTCGATCTCCAGTGGCTTGCCCGCCTCCCAGGCGACTGCAGCTTTCGATTTCATAGGCTCCTCCTGCCATACGATCTTGCCAGACCGCTCCAAAGGTCGAATACTAACAGGCTCGTGGCCTGGCGGATGGAAGCGATCCTGGCGAGGCTGCCCCATCCCGATGGTGATTACTATGTCTGTCAGGCCAAGCGAAGTAACGACTGCCCACCCGGAAACCGATCGTGGCGATATGCGAGGTTTGCTGGACGCTCAGCGCCGGGCTTTTCGCCGGCAGCCGATGCCGAGCCACAAGGATCGCATCGATCGTCTCGACCGTTTGCACCGGGCGCTGGTAGCCCACAAGGAAAAGCTGATCGAGGCGATCGATGCAGATTTTGGCGGCCGCAGCCGGCTGGAGACCGAGTTCGCCGAAATCCTGATGCCGATTCAAAACATTCGCTACCTGAAAAGGCATTTGCGACGCTGGATGAAGCCTGAACGCCGCCATGTCGGTTGGCTGATGGCGCCGGCCAGCGCACGGATTTACTACAATCCGCTGGGCGTGGTCGGCATCGTTTCGCCGTGGAATGTGCCGTTGTTTCTCGCGGTTCAGCCGTTGTCATACGCGCTGGCGGCCGGTAACCGCGTGCTACTGAAACTGTCGGAAATTACCCCGCATGCATCCGCGGCGACTCGGCTCATGCTCGAAGAAGCCTTTGCGGCTGACGAGGTTGGGGTGGTGACCGGGGGCGTGGAAACTGCGCGCCAATTTGTCAGCCTGCCTTTCGACCACTTGTTGTTCACCGGTTCTACCGATGTTGGCCGGGAAGTCATGCGCGCGGCCGCGGGAAACCTGACTCCCGTTACCCTGGAACTGGGCGGCAAGTCGCCGACGATTATTGGCCCCGATGCCGATCTGGAACTCGCCGCCGAGCGCATCTGTTTCGGGAAATCAATGAACGCCGGTCAGCTTTGCCTGGCTCCCGACTACGTGTACTGCCCGAAAAACCAGGTCGACCTGTTTGCGGCTGCTGTACGCAGGCACTGTGCCAGGATGTACCCGTATCTCGATGGCAACCCGGACCACACCTGCATTATTAATGACCGGCACAAGATTCGCCTCGACGCGTTGTTGAGTGACGCGATGGCTAAAGGTGCCCGGGTCGATGTCATTAACCCGGGTAACGAGTTACTGGACGATCGCCGGATGCCGCTGACCCTGGTTTTTGAGGTGAGCGATGAAATGGAAATCATGCGGCAGGAAATTTTTGGTCCCTTGCTGCCCGTGCTGGCCTATGAGAATCTGGAGCAGGTAATCAGCGACATCAACAGGCGGCCACGTCCGCTGGCGCTTTATATTTTTGACCGCGACCGGAAAACGGTCAAGCGGGTGCTCGAGCAGACCCAATCCGGTGGCGCGTGCGTCAATGACACGATTTTTCATATCGGTATCCACGATATGCCGTTCGGCGGCATCGGCAATTCCGGCATGGGCGCCTATCACGGGCGAGAAGGATTCCTGACATTTTCCCATGCAAAAAGTGTATTCAGCCGGCCGTGGCTGAATAGCGCTCGGCTGGTTTACCCTCCACGACGGAGAATCGTCGACTGGCTGCTCAAGCTTCTGCTCCGCTAGCCCGCATGTCGCCCAGGATCCGCAGTCCTTGGCAACATGCAGGTTAACACCCTGATTCGATTGCAAAAATCGATTCAGCCTGTGTTCAGGCGCCGCTCGCTACTCTGTGTTTCAGGGCAGATTAAGCGATCCCCGGAGGTGCCCCATGAAAATTCTTGCAATGACTCTGTTTGGCCTGGTCCTGTGCGGCCCGGTTCTGGCCGATTCACCGCGGCATGGCCATGATCGCGACCGCCATGATCGTCGGCAGGCAGACCATGGCGAGCGTTTTGATCATCGATCTGCGCGCCGCCAGGATCGACGGTATTCCCGCCGGCATGCGCGAGACCACCATCGGTACGACAGACATTACTCTCGCCATTATCGCAGACACGTCTACTCTTACAGGCACGGCCGATATCGCGCCTACCGCTATCCCTATGGCTACGGTTTCTACGGCAGACGGTACGGTCACGGATATTTGTCATTCAGCTATTTCGACCCGCACGCCGGCGAGATCGGTATTCGTGTTCCCGTCGACTGGCGGTGAAATCCAGCGACGTCGCTTACACCAGGCATCCGGGTCAGCCGGTCCGGCTTGTCTGACGCTGGCTGGCGCGGGTACCGAGATCGATGTCCAGAATTGGGTTTCAAGGCGCGAACCCAGGGCCATTTATCTGAACGCACAATACCGGTTTTTTCCCCACGGTACGGAAACTCGTCTCGAAGTCAGGGTAACGGTCAGCGGGGTCGACAAAAAATGGATGCCAGGGCTGGAAAAAATGATCGATGATTTTCTGCAGACGCGGCTGGCCCCCTACGTCGAAGGAATACACGGAAAAACAACAGTGGCCGCGGTGGACTTTCCAGGAACCTGAAATATTATTGCTCAGCGGTTTTTTTGTTGCTTGTTGATGACCGCTTGCATTGTGTCGAGGCAGCCGATAAAAAGGGTAGCTGCGAGCCGGGACGCTCGCGACCGGTCAAGGAAAACAATGAGCGACCTGCAGGCCAAGAATAAAAAGCTCAGGGAGCGCCTCGCCGCATTGACGAGCGAGGCTGAGAAAAACCATGTGATCCGGGAGCGTTCGCAGACCAGGGAACTCGGTCTGTTGCAGGCTGAGTCGCTGCAGGACCTGATGGAGCGCATGGTGGCCGGGTTGGCCAATTCCTTTGGACTTAGCAACGTCACCCTTTTGCTTTGCGACCCGCATCATGAAATTCGGCATTTGCTGATGGCTAGCATGGACCGTGACGAAGAGCTGCCGGGCGTCATATATGTCGACACGATGACGGGTCTGGCGCCGCAGTTCACGTCGCTGAGCCGGCCGTGGCTTGGGCCGTACAACGCCGCCGACCATCAGTTGGTTTTCCCGGATTCAACCCACCTCAAGAGCGTCGCGCTATTGCCGTTGATCCGCCAGAATCGCCTGATGGGGAGTCTGAATTTCGGCACCACCGACATGACGCGCTTTACGCCGCAACATGCCGTGGATGTGCTCGCCCACCTGGCGACGATCGCCTCGTTTGCGCTTGAAAACATGGTTAACCGGGCGCGGCTGGTGCGCAGTGGTCTGACCGATGTCCTGACGGGCTGGCACAATCGTCGTTATTTGCAGGATCGTCTCCGGGAAGAGTTGGCCCGCGCGCGGAGGGACAGGCTGAGCCTGTGTTGCCTGCTGCTCGATGTCGATTATTTCAAGCGCATAAACGACCAGTTCGGGCATCTTGCCGGTGACCGCGCGCTGCGCGAACTTGCCCAGAGGATCGAAAGCCAGATCCGGGGAAGCGATATGGCCGCGCGCTATGGCGGCGAGGAATTCGTTTTGTTGTTGCCTGCGACCCTGGTTGTAGATGCCGTAGACCTGGCGAACCGGATCAGGGAGGCGGTCAGTGAAACGCCGATTACCATAGATCCGAATAATGCGGTAACCATGACCGTGTCCATCGGGGTTTCCAGTTGCCTGCCCGATGAGTACGAGCAGGATCTGAAAACGGTGGCAGAAGCGTTGCTGGCGGCGGCGGATGTCGCGATGTACAAGGCGAAGTCAGCGGGACGCGATTGCGTAAAAACAGCTGACCAGCCCTGAGCCTGCAAATCGCCGATCCGCGTCCGCCAAAAACGGTCGATCTTGCTCGTGAAGCCGAAAAATGTGTTGTAAATACAGTACTTCCATATGATAATGAGAATCATTAGCATTTAGGATAAGACGAATTCATGACCAGCAAAAACGCTTTTTTGGTGCTGGCGGGCGCCTTGTTGATTGCCGCGTGTACGCCGCCCGCCGATTCATCCCTGGTTGTTTACTCGGCGCGCAACGAGCAGCTGATCAAACCGGTTTTCGACCTCTACGAGGAGGAAACGGGCATCCAGATCGATTTCGTGACCGACAAGGCGGAAGTGTTGATGCAGCGGCTGGTTGCGGAAGGGAAAAACAGTCCGGCCGACCTGCTGATAACCGTGGATGCGGGCAATCTCTGGCATGCTGCCAGGGAAGGGTTGTTCCAGCCGGTCGAATCGTCCGTACTCGAAGCCAATATTCCGGCGCATCTTCGCGATCGCGACCGGCAATGGTTTGGAATCTCTGTGCGTGCAAGGACGATCGTCTACGATCCCGCTGCCGTTTCCCGGGATGAGCTGGTCAATTATTTCGATCTGGCGAAGCCAAAGTGGAACGGGCGACTGTGTCTGCGAACCTCGAAGAAAGTCTACAACCAGTCGCTGGTCGCCATGTTGATCGCCCAATACGGCGAGCGGGAAACCGAGGCGGTAGTGCGGGCCTGGGTCGACAACCTCGCAACAGACGTTTTCTCGGACGATACGCGGTTGATGAAGGCGATTTTGGCGGGACAGTGCCAGCTCGGTGTGGTCAACAGTTACTATTTCGGTCGTTTGCAGAAAGCGCAGCCCGATCTGCCGCTGGCGTTGTTCTGGCCCGATGCCAGCGATGGTGGCGTCCATGTCAATGTTGCCGGTGCCGGCGTAACCCGTTTTGCACCCCGCCGGGCAAAGGCGGTCGCCTTTCTGGAGTGGCTTTCGCAGCCAGCGGCGCAGGCCGTGTTCGCGAACGTCGGCATGGAATTTCCTGCCAATCCCGCAGTCGAGGCCGATCCGCTGGTCTTATCGTGGGGAGCATTCGAAGCCAGCCCGATCGACGTCGTTACAGCCGGTGAATTGCAAGCCGATGCTGTCAGGCTGATGGACCGGGCGCGGTACTATTAGCCGGGCTAGAGGTAATTACCATCATGTCGGTGATCCCACGGCCGCATTGGTTGCGTCGAACCTTGCCAGGACCATGGTTTCTGGTCGCTTTCGCGATCGCGTTGCCGGCGATTCTGGCGGTCGGTGTCGTCGCCGGCGCTTTCTTCAACCCGGATACCGAAGTCTGGCCGCATTTGCTTGAATTTGTCCTGCCCCGGGTGTTGAGCAATACCTTCTGGCTGGTTCTTGGTGTCGCCATACTCACGACGATACTGGGTACCGGTCTGGCGTGGCTGACGGCCATTTGCGAATTTCCAGGACGCGGAGTTTTCGCCTGGGCCCTGTTGCTGCCTCTGGCGATCCCCGGCTATGTGCTGGGTTTCGTCGCCATCGGTTTGCTGGAATATGCCGGGCCCGTGCAGGGCTTTTTGCGTGAGTGGCTGGGGCCGGGCAGCTGGCTGCCGCCGATACGCTCGCGTGCAGGCATCATCGTGGTGTTGAGTCTGACTCTCTATCCCTATGTTTACCTGGTTGCGCGCGGCGCCTTCCTGACCCAGGGCAAACGGGTACTCGAAGTGGCCCAGTCTGTGGGTTTCAATAGCGTACAGGGATTTTTCAAGGTAGCGTTGCCGATGGCGCGGCCGTGGATAGCCGGTGGCGTGATGCTGGTGGTCATGGAAACGCTGGCCGATTTCGGGACCGTGGCGGTATTCAATTACGACACCCTGACCATCGCTATCTATCACGCCTGGTTTGGCCTGTTTTCCGTGAGGGCTGCGCTGCAGCTGGCATCGTTCCTGGTAATGGGGGTCTTTATCGTCGTCGTCGTCGAGCGCTGGCTGCGCACCCGGGCACGTTACCATCCGGGAAAGTCTCCTCCCGGTGGCCGCATTCGTCTTGGTGTTCGCAATCGCTGGCTGAGTTTCGCTTGTTGCGGGCTGGTCTTGTCGCTGGCTTTTCTCTTGCCGTTTACCCAGCTGCTGATCTGGGCGTGGCGCGATGTCGTGACCGGCGGGCTGGATTTGAGATTCTGGGGCTTTGCCTGGCGCTCGGTCAGCCTGTCCCTGACCGCGGCCGGCACCATTACCGTGGCCGCTTTGTTGTTGAATTACGCGATGCGGCTTGATCCACACCCGTTGAGCCACCTGGCCGGCCGGATCGCCACGCTGGGCTACGCGATGCCCGGAACTGTGCTGGCGATAGGTATCTTCGTGCCGCTGGCATTCGTCAACAACCAGCTGCAGGCCATCCTCGATTTCCTGTTCGCGGCCAATGCGCCGCAGCTAACCTTGCAGACCGGTCTCGCCACTATGCTGCTCGCTTATCTGGTTCGCTTTCTGGCGGTCGCCCATCAACCGGTTGCAGCCAATATGCTGCGGATTACCCCGGCAATCGATGAATCGGTGCGGGTACTCGGCGTCTCGGGATGGGCATCGTTGCGGCGGGTCCATTTTCCGATGCTCAAGACCGGGCTGTTGACCGCCTTTGCGCTGGCTTTCGTTGACCTGATGAAGGAAATGCCGATCACCTTGATGACCCGGCCGTTCGGCTGGGAGACGCTCGCGGTTCGGGTATTCGAGATGACTTCGGAAGGGCAATGGCAGCAGGCCGCATTACCCGCCTGTGCCATTGTGCTGGTAGGCTTGCTGCCGGTCGTGATTTTGACTCGGAGGTCTGACCATGAGGCTTGAACTGGACAACATCGTTCAAGCGTACCGCAAACGCGAGGTTTTGCAGGGAATCAGCTTTCAGATTGAGCAGGGTGATATTGGCTGCCTGCTGGGTCCGAGTGGCTGCGGCAAGACCACGGTTCTCAGATGCATTGCCGGTTTCGAACCGGTAATCGCAGGCCAGATTATTACCGAACAGGCCGTCATCAGCGGGCCGGGATTTACCGTGCCACCGGAACTCAGGGGCATCGGCATGGTGTTCCAGGACTTCTCTCTGTTGCCGCACCTCAATGTGCTGAAGAACGTCGAATTCGGCCTGCATAATCTGCCGCCAGCCCAGCGGCGCGAACGGGCGCTCGAAACCCTCGCGTCCATGGGACTGTCAAATACGGTCGATGTGTATCCGCACGAACTGTCCGGGGGCCAGCAACAAAGGGTTGCCCTGGCTCGTGCGCTTGCCCCGAACCCGAAACTGTTGTTGCTAGATGAGCCTTTCTCCAGTCTCGATAGCGAGTTGCGGCACCGGCTCAGCATCGAAGTCCGTGAGCTGCTGAAAGAGCGTGGAACGACGACGCTGATGGTTACCCATGATCAGCAGGAGGCGTTTTCAATCGCCGACAGGATCGGCGTGATGCTGGATGGCCAGTTGATGCAGTGGGACAGCGCATACCAGCTTTATCACGAGCCTGCCAACCGTTTTGTCGCCGACTTTGTCGGCCGCGGCGTTATCGTCAGCGGCCGGGTGGAAGAAGGGGGCATCCGGATAGGGCTCGGATTACTCAAAGGCGGCAGCGAGATGCTGACTCCAGGCACGGTAGTCGATGTTTTGCTCAGGCCCGACGATATCATCCATGACGATGACAGCAAACTGACCGCGCGGGTCTGTCACAAAGAGTTTCGCGGGGCGGATATCCTGTATACGCTCTGCCTCGACTGCGGCGATCACTTCTACGCGCTGGTTCCCAGCCATCACAATCATCGTGTCGGGGAAGACATCGGCGTGCGCCTTGAAGCGGATCATGTGGTGACCTTTCCAAAGTACGGCGACCAGAAACATCCGACTTGAGCAGTGGCTGGTACTCAGGCGCCACGCTTCGAATTCAGCAACATCAGGAACAAGGGGACGCCAATCAGCGCGGTCAGCGCACCGACCGGTAATTGGCGCGGAGCGACCACGGTTCGCGCGAGGGTATCGGCGACCACCAGCAGAGAACCGCCGAGCAAAGTCGCGGCGGGCAGCACGATGCGGTGATCGGACCCGGCGATCATCCGCACCAGGTGCGGTACCACCAGGCCAACAAAACCAATGCTGCCCGCCGTCGTTACCGCAGCCGCCGTCAGCAGCGAACTGAGCAGATAAATAATCACCCGCAGCGGGCCGACTTCGACGCCGAGCAGAGTTGCCTGCTTTTCACCCCGGGTCAGCAAATTCAGCGGTCGAGCCATGGCCAGGCAGAGAGCCAGGACCACGACCAGGAGCGCCATCTGGCCACGCCACTGGCGCACGAAGGAGAAGTCGCCCATCAGCCAAAAAAGCATGCCCCTGAGGCTGCTGTCCGGTCCCAGCGCAAGGATCAGGCTGATCAGGGCACCCATACCGGCGGCCATAACGACGCCAACCAGGAGCAGGCGGGTGGGTGTCCAGCCGCCTTGTCTGCGGGCCAGGACAAAGACGATCAGCGTGACTGCCAGCGCCCCGGCAAAGGCGTTGCCGCCGATCCAGAAGCCGCCGAGACCGGCGCTAATAGCCAATAGGGCGCCGACCGCAGCGCCTCCGGAAACACCCAGAATATAAGGGTCAGCCAGCGGGTTGCGCAGCAGGACCTGCATCAGGCAACCCGCCAGGGCGAGCATGCCACCGGTCGTCAGCGCGGCCAGAGCCCTGGGCAGGCGCAGGTCGATGATCAGGGTTCGAGCCAGTTCGTCGGCGCTGCCATCGAAAATTCTCCAGAGGGTCTGTGGCTCGAGAGACACCGAACCTACCAGCAGCGCAAACAACACGCTGGCCAAAGGAACCAGCGCCATGACGAGGTAAATCCTGGTTCTGGGCGCTGGTTTCAAATGCGAATCTCCGGGCGGCCACTGCCTTGGTGAAAAATGCAGGCTAAGCCTAATCAACGCGGCGCGGGTGAACAAGCTAGCCCGCATACTTCACCTAGGTGAAGTATGCGGGCTAGTTCTGGACGCCGCCATGTGGAACAATCGAAGCAGTTTCAGTTTGTCTTCGATGGGTATATGAAGGATTACATAGATTCGGAAGGATTCCGGGCCAACGTGGGAATTGTTATCAGTCGCGATGACGGTCAGGTGTTCCTCGGTGGCCGCGTGGGTCAAAGAGGTTGGCAGTTTCCGCAAGGTGGGATTATGACCGGGGAGTCTGCTGAGCAGGCTCTGTTCCGGGAGCTGCATGAGGAAGTCGGTCTTACCGACAAGGACGTGAGTATCCTCGGTTGTACGCAAGGGTGGTTGCGCTACCAGTTACCCAAAAAATATCAGCGCAGCCAGAGCCTGCCTTTGTGCGTAGGCCAGAAACAAAAATGGTATTTGCTGCGCCTGGCAAAAACGAGCACTCGATTGTATTTCGATTCCACGGCCAAGCCTGAATTTGATCGCTGGCGGTGGGTCGATTACTGGCATCCGGTCCGTGAAGTGATTTTTTTCAAGCGGCGGGTGTATGCGCAGGCGCTGACCGAACTCGGGCAGTTCCTGGGCGAGGACAAGCTTCCCCGCCAACCGGAGTGGATGGAAGAAACTCTGCGGGGGTCCGCTCCTAGAACGGACGAACAACCGCAAGGAGAATAATAAGAATCAAGCCGATCGCGGGCACCTCGTTGAAGATTCTGAGCCACCGGTCGCTGTGCCTGCATTTTTTCTGTGCCAGGTCGCGGTGAATTTTCCAAAGATACCAATGGTAAAGCACCAGGCCGGCGACCAGTGCCAGCTTGACCTGCAACCAGAGCATCTCGAGGTAAAGCGGTTGTAACGCGATCAGCCAGAATCCGAAGCCTAAAGTCAGCGCGCCGCCGATCGTCATGAGGATAAACAATCGCCGCTCCATGACGATGAAGCGCCGGTGGCCTTCTTCGTCGGTTGCCTGCAAGTGATAGATATAGAGCCTGGCCTGGTAGAAAAGGCCGGCGAACCAGGTAACCATAAAGATCAGGTGCATCGCTTTGACCCAGACCATCGCACTTCCCCTGTCTCACCCTTTATCGATGGCCAATATTGTACTGTGGACGTCGCTTGAGCAATAAGAGTAAATACCTTATTGTCGCGGCGCCACCAGGATGCACTGTGGCGCTGCGATGGAGGAACCGGCGGTGGGTAAATCACGTTTGATCGTGAAAAATTATTCCCCCCTTCGGTCGCGCCTCAACTGGGCGATCGCGCTGATCATGTTGTTCGGGGCGATCTGGCTGAGTTTCGAATACGGGCGGATGCAGGCCGGATTTTTTATTCTCGAGGCGGTGGAGACGGAGAGCGATCTGCGACAACAGATCGCCGAACTGGGCGTTGCATCCGATGGCCTGAGGCAGAAAGTGGCCGTGCTGGAGGCATCGCGCCTGATCGACGAAGAGGCGTACTCGCAGGTCGAGGAAAGACTCCTGGATCTTCAGCAAGAACTTGCCGACCGGCAGAAAGACCTGAATTTTTATCGGGGCATCATGGCCCCCGAATCGCAGGCGGAAGGGCTGCAGATACAAGAGTTGACTCTGTTACAGCTCGCCGAGGAAAAATATTTCCGCCTGTACCTGGTCCTGATGCAGGCAGTCAATCACAGCCGCATCGTTTCTGGCCGGGTTCGCATAACTGTCGATGGCGTCCAGGACGGGAAATCCGTGACTCTCGATCTGTCGCAACTGGGCCGGCCGGGCGAGCAGATTGAGCCCATAGTATTTTCGTTCAGGTATTTCCAGGAGTTCGAGAGAGAGCTGGTCTTGCCGGAGGGATTCGTCGCGGAACGGATCAACGTGGTGCCGGTGCCAAGCCGGCGGCCGTCGCGGGCCGTGCGTCAGTCTTTTGACTGGCAACCGCAGACCGGTTAATACTTTTACGATGTTCGGGGGAATCGATGTTTGGCGGTAAAAAGAAAAACCCTTCAATCGATACGCTGGTCGGTTGCAACAGCCGCGTTGACGGCGATATAAGATTCAGCGGCGGCTTGCATGTCGATGGTTATGTCAAAGGCAAAGTAAAGGCGGCCGCCGATTCGTTATCGATTGTCAGTATTAGCGAACGCGGGGTTATTGAAGGAACCGTCAGCGCGCCGGAAATAGTGCTGAACGGAACGATCATCGGTGACGTGGTTGCAGGGAATCGCATTGTGCTGGGGCCGAATGCGCGGGTTAACGGCAACGTTTATTACAATCTGATAGAAATGTCGATCGGCGCCGCGGTCAATGGCAAGCTGATCCACCGGCCAGGCACGACCACGCCTTTGCTGGCGTATCAGAAGAAGGCCACCGATGCCTCTTGAAAAACGGGCGTCGGGAGCCTATAAAGAATCAGTACAAAACGTGGTATTGAGATGACAGCAGAAACACCGGTATTGATATTTACAGACTCGGCCGCCATGAAGGTCGGGGAGCTGATCCGTGAAGAGGACAATCCGGATCTGAAACTTCGCGTCTATGTGGCCGGCGGCGGCTGTTCGGGGTTTCAGTATGGTTTTACTTTTGACGAGACCGTGGAAGACGGCGACACCATGATAGAAAACTGCGGCGTAACCTTGCTGGTAGATCCATTGAGCGTCCAGTATCTGGCTGGCGCCGAAATCGATTACAACGAGGATCTTCAGGGCGCACAGTTCGTAATCAGAAATCCCAATGCGAGCAGCACCTGTGGTTGCGGCTCATCCTTTTCGGTCTGACGGGTTCGTCTTTAGATCGAGTAAATACCACCCAGTATCGCGGCCTTGCTCGAACCGGTGATCGCAGACAGATCTATCGGCCTTCCCGCGATGGTTTCCTTGGCCAGCCAGGCGAAGGCGGCCGCCTCGACCCAATCCGGATCCAGGCCGTATTCGGTAGTCGTCGAAACGCTGCGTTCTTGCAGATGCGCCCGCAATCTTGTCATCAGGTGGAGGTTTTTACCGCCTCCTCCGCAGATCAAAACCCGCACACTGTCCGCCGCATGGTCGCGAACCGCATTGCCGATCGTGCTCGCGGTCAATTCCGCCAGCGTCGCCTGTACGTCCTGAAGACGCGGCGATAGCTCCAGCTTGCCGATCAGCCCGTCGACCCAGGCCAGGTGGAACGCCTCGCGGCCGGTGCTTTTCGGTGGAGGCTTCGCAAAGAAGTCGTTTGCGAGCATGAGATCCAGCAGTTCCGGAATGACCGTGCCGCTGGCAGCCCATTCGCCGGCACGGTCGAATTTCTGATCCTGATGACGCCTGCACCAGGCATCCATCAATACATTGCCCGGGCCCGCATCAAAGCCATGGACCGTCTTCTCGGGTGCCAACAGCGTCAGGTTGGCTATACCGCCGATGTTGACCACAACCCGGTATTCGTCCGCGCTCGCAAAAACAACCCGGTGAAAGGCCGGGGCCAGCGGCGCTCCCTGGCCGCCGAGCGCGACATCCATGCGCCTGAAATCGGCCACTGTCTTGATCCCGGTTCTTGCGGCGATGATGTTTGGATCGCCCATTTGCCACGTGAACCCGTTTTCGCCTGGCTGGTGCCACAAGGTCTGTCCATGACTGCCGATCGCGACCACGGCGCCGGCATCGATGGCCGATTTCGCGATCAGCCGTGTGACAGTACTGGCAAAGCATTCGCCCAGTTCCTTGTCGAGTTTACCGAGCATTCTGAGGTCAGCCTGGTCCGGGGACTCGAACAAGCGGAGCAACTCTGTTCGAAGGTTCGCCGGCAGTGCATGGCTTTCCGTGCTGATTATCGTTGGCAGCTCGTTATCGAACGAAAGCAAGGCGGCGTCTATCGCATCGAGACTGGTACCCGACAGCAAACCGATATAAAGGCCGGAACCCATCGGTGGCTCAGGGAATGGCCGCGATCGCGACCTGCGAGCGCCTGACTGTATCCAGTTGCGCCAGCAGCCCGCCAGTCTGCTGAAAAAAAGCGTCGCGCTGGTCGTCGGCAATTGGCGCCGCCTTCGGCAAGGAAACCGTACGAGGATTTCGGTGAACGCCATTCAATCGATATTCATAGTGCAGGTGCGGAGCGGTCGCGAGGCCGGTTTTGCCGACATAACCGATCACCTGGCCTTGCTTCACGCGGCGGCCAACTCTGGCCTGTCTCGCGAATCTCGACAGGTGTCCATACAGGGTCGTTATGTTGCCGCCGTGCTGCAAAATAATCGCGTTGCCATAACCGCCTTTTTTGCCTCGGTGAATGACTTTGCCGTCACCCGCAGCCTTGACCCGGGTCCCGCTGGGTGCCGCATAATCCACGCCCTTGTGTGCCCGTACTACGTTGAGTATCGGGTGACGGCGGCGAGGATTGAATCTCGAGCTGACCCGTGAAAAATCGACCGGCGCCCGGATAAAGGCTTTGCGCACCGAGTGCCCGTCGGGCGTGTAGTAGTCAGCATTGCCCGCACTGTCCACGTAACGGAGTGCGCGATACGAATCGCCGTTATTAATGAACTCTGCAGCCTGGATTTCGCCATCGCGCAGGAACTCGCCGTCCTGCCAGATTTCCTCATAGATGACGACAAACCGGTCTCCATGCCGGATATCGAGAACGAAATCGATGTCCCAGGCAAATATGCCTGCAAGATTCATGATTACCGTGTCGGCAACGTTCGCCTGCTTGCCCGCTTCAAAAAGTGAACTGTCTATCGTTCCGTGACGATAGGCGAGCCTGCTTTCGATCGGGTGGTCGATCTGCTCCAGCACGAATCCTTGTTCGTCGCGGACTACCCGCACCGTGGTGGTTTCGTTAACCCTGCGCTCGAGGCTCTGCAGATCGCCATTGCTATGCGTGACTTCGAATTGATCTCCGGGTTTGATGTCGCGCAACATCGATCTTGCAGCGGACAAATCGAGCAACGCCATCAGGTCGGCCCGTCTTAGATTGTGCCTGCCAAACAACCCATCCAGCGTGTCTCCGCTTTCGACTGTCAGGGTCAGACTTTCGCCGGTAGCGCCGATTCCCGGGCCTGTTTCCGGGCTGCGCGACAACAGGAAGTCTTTGGGGAGAACGGTTGCCGGGGCAAGGCGATCGTCATTTTCAGCAACCGAAACCGCGGAGCCGGCAGCGGGAAGCGACAGGGGCAGGGTCAGGATGTGGCGGGCGGATCGATCTGCGACGATGCGGCTCGGCGATCCATGAAAATCGGCGGGTTCTGTTTCGGCAGGAGCGAAAATCATCATGGCGACACCGATCGACAAAGCGAGACCGGTGGCAAACCAGAGCAGCCGAAAAGAAACACCTGACGCGGGGGAGACAAATTTGTAGTCGTGCCTTAACTGGCTTGGCATTCGGTCCACTTGTGGCCCCGGATATTCGCTGCGGCTAACACTAACGGGACTTTCGAGAAGCGTCAAATTCAGCGAACGGCCGCAGAGGTGGCTTCGCCGGCCGCCGTTCCGGCAAAAAAACAGACAGGCGGTGCAACTGGGTTGCACCAGCCCTATAATCGCCCGATGCCTTCAGTCAAAGAACAAATGGAAGTCATTCAACGAGGGGCAGATGAGGTCATCGTTGAGAAAGAGCTTGAGAAACGCCTGCGAGCAGGCGGCAAGCTGCGGGTCAAAGCCGGGTTCGATCCGACGGCGCCCGATCTGCACATAGGGCACACCGTACTGATCAACAAGATGCGCCAGTTCCAGCAGTTGGGGCACGAGGTAATATTCCTGATCGGCGATTTTACCGGAATGATTGGTGACCCGAGCGGCAAGAATGCGACCCGGCCGGCATTGAGCCAGGACGAGATACTCGAAAACGCGAAGACCTATCAGGACCAGGTATTCAGGATTCTCGATCCCGACCAGACCAAAATCATGTTTAACTCGACCTGGATGAGCGAAATGTCGGCCGCCGATCTGATTCACCTGGCGGGTAAACATACGGTGGCGCGGATGTTGGAGCGGGACGATTTCAGTAAACGCTACAAGGACGGCCGCTCCATTTCCATACACGAGTTCCTGTACCCGCTGGTTCAAGGCTATGACTCGGTCGCGATGAAAGCCGATGTCGAACTGGGAGGCACCGATCAGAAATTCAATTTACTGGTTGGCAGGCAACTGCAGCAAGCGTACGGGCAGCAGCCCCAGGTCGTCGTCACCATGCCTTTGCTCGAGGGGCTCGACGGTGTCCAGAAGATGTCCAAATCGCTGGGCAACTATGTCGGCATAACGGACCCGCCCGCGGATATGTTTGGCAAGCTGATGTCGGTTTCCGATGATTTGATGTGGCGTTATTTCGAATTACTCAGCTTTCGCAGTACCGCGGATATAGCTGCTTTGCAGAAGGCCGCCGACAACGGCAAGAATCCGCGCGATATCAAGATCGAACTTGCCATGGAGATCATAGAGCGATTTCACGATCGTGCGGCGGCGGAAAAGGCAAGAGACGATTTTGTCGCCAGGTTCAGCCGGGGCGAAATACCGGACGAAATGACCGAGTGTAAACTGGCGACCGAAGATGGCGAGCTCGGCATCGCCAATGTGCTGCGCGGCGCCGGGCTGACCGCCAGCAACTCGGAAGGGTTCCGCATGCTCCGGCAGGGCGCGATCCGCGTGGACGGCGCCAAGGTTTCGGATCGCGATCTGGTGCTGAAAGCAGGCGCCACCTACATTATCCAGGTTGGCAAACGAAAGTTTGCCAGGGTCAGTTTGACCGGCTAGGCGAGCAAAAGGCCACATTTGTTTGCCGCTTCAGCCGGTATGTGTTAGTCCTAACGTAAATACTGACGGAACCTGGATTCGATGGCTGTACCGGCGCTGGATAAACTCAACGAGTTGACCCTGGGCTCCTTGCTGAGGCGGGTGACCGATCGGCTCTACACGAGTATTGACGAGGTCTGCAAGGACAATGGCATCGATATTAATGCGGCGTCTTTCCCGGTCCTGCACGTACTGGCTGAGCAAGCACTGGCGGTAACGGAGATTGCTGAACGCATCGGTCAGAGCCATTCGGCCGTTAGCCAGATCAGCAAACGCCTGGAAGAAAAAGGCTACCTGCAGTACAGCGTCGTCGAGAGCGATCGGCGGCAGCGACAATTGTCGCTGACCGACAAAGGCCGGGCGGCGATACGCGAGTTAAGGCCGGTTTGGGCGGCGATTGTTCATATCCTGAGCCAGTATATCTCCGCAACCGGGCACGACCTGCTCGCGGCGCTCAGAAATTTTGAAAGCGTCTTGACCGAGCACAGCTTCGTTGAGGATGTGCGGGCCGTGGCGAAACGGACCAAGGCAGACGCGGTCGAAATATTCGATTTCCAGCCTGAGTTCAAAGCGGCGTTTCTCGAACTGAACACCGAGTGGCTGCAAAAGTATTTTTATGTCGAGGAAATGGACCAGCACATTCTGTCTGATCCGCAAAAACACATCCTGGACCCCGGCGGCGCTATTTTCTATGCGCGCTACATGGGCGAGATCGTCGGCACCTGTGCGCTGATCAAGCAGCAAAATGGCGCCTACGAGATCAGCAAAATGGCGGTGACCGTACACAGCCAGGGCCTGGGTATCGGGCGGCGCCTGCTCGAGGAATCGATCATGCGCTACCACGGGCTTGGCGGAACCTACCTGTACCTTGAATCGAGCAGCCGGCTGTTGCCGGCCATCCACTTGTATGAGTCCGCAGGATTTGTACATGAGAGGCGGCCGCAAAGGTCGCCATACCGGCGCAGCGATGTCTACATGGTCTACAAAGGGGCCGCCGGCGCCGAATCGTCCCGCTAGAAGTTTTGCAGGGTATCGTCGCCCGCGCATCTGTGCTGGCCTGCTCGGCGCCAGAGCGATTTCAACGCCCTGGGCCCAGTTTTCGCGTGATCCGGGCCGGGTTTGAAAAAACGCTTATAAATCAATGCTGAATGCCCATAACGAGGCTGCATTTACGGTCTGTCCACCGGCCGTGACCGGTTGCCGCGCAATGGCCTTGAAATAGCGGGTTGACGTAGCCAGTGCGGGCCTTATAATGCCGCTCCTCGTCGGTGCTGAGGCCCGACAAATCAACCGTTTGGACGATCCAGGGTGGCTCGGGAAATTATTGACCGCCCCAGGTCGTCATGTATACTTATCGGTCTGCCCGGACAAAGCTGCCGGGCCGTTCTTTAACAACAGAATCAGGTAACTTGTGTGGGCGCTCGCGTCAGATTTGCGGATGCAATTCTGTCGATGAGTGACCCAAGTCAGATGTAATTGGCTTGGATCTTTCGGCAGTTCTTTAGACCTAAAACCTTTGAACTGAAGAGTTTGATCCTGGCTCAGATTGAACGCTGGCGGTATGCTTAACACATGCAAGTCGAACGGTAACAGGCCGCTGGGATCCCTTCGGGGTGACCTTGGCGCTGACGAGTGGCGGACGGGTGAGTAATACTTAGGAATCTG
>Ga0209980_10000264_pt1 | contig 27713 bp, 23 predicted proteins | sample CR02metaG_FD_183611 | JGI IMG/M metagenome (GOLD analysis project Ga0209980, IMG submission 183611) | Deep subsurface microbial communities from Mariana Trench to uncover new lineages of life (NeLLi) - CR02 metaG (SPAdes) (version 2) | ecosystem: Environmental > Aquatic > Marine > Ocean trench...
GAAAAATAAAAGAAACGGGGAAAATAACTGAGTTCCCAATGCGGCGTTGGTTTTTACTCAGCATTTATACAATCTGTATGGCAGGGTTGCTTTTCCGTGCCGTTGACCTACAGGTATTGAATAAAGAATTCCTGCAGGACCGTGGTGATGCAAGGGCATTACGCGTTGTAAAAATATCCGCACATCGGGGCATGATCACGGATCGTAACGGTGAGTCATTGGCAATTAGTACTCCAGTGAATTCGATCTGGGCAGTTCCAAGAAAGGTATTGGCTTCTGACTCAAGGCTGGCTCAGCTTGCTAAATATTTGCAGATGAATGATGAAGAATTAATTACCTTATTGAAAGATCGGATTGGCAGGAAGTTTGTCTATCTAAAAAGACATGTCGCTCCCGCCCTGGCCGAAGAGGTTATGTTACTGGATATTCCAGGTATCTCATTACAGAGAGAATATCGTCGTTATTATCCTGCTGGTGAAGTCACATCCCATGTGCTTGGATTTACGAACATAGATGATTCCGGTCAGGAAGGTCTGGAACTGGCATATGACAGTTGGCTTAAAGGTTTGCCAGGCAGCAAACGGGTTTTAAAAGACAGACTCGGACGCGTCATTGAAAACATAGAGAGTATCCGCACACCGGATCCCGGCAAGCAACTGGTTCTTAGTATTGATAGGCGTGTTCAATATCTGGCCTATAGAGAACTAAAGGCTGCGGTCAATCACTATAAAGCACGTGCCGGCACATTGATCATGCTCGATGTGAATACAGGTGAAATCATTGCGATGGTTGGTCAGCCTTCTTATAACCCGAATAATAGAACTGGTTTGAAGAGTGGCAATTATCGTAACCGCGCTTTAACTGATGTTTTTGAGCCAGGTTCAACATTAAAGCCATTTACCATTGCTGCGGCTTTGGAAAGTGGTTTATATGATTTGGACACGACCATCGATACGCGTCCTGGGATTTTCAAAGTTGGTGACCATATAATCCGGGATCATAGAAATTATGGTGTCATAGATCTGGCTACAGTAATAAAAAAATCTAGTAATATTGGTGCTAGCAAAATTGCCCTATCACTTGAACCACAGGATTTCTGGACAACTTTGGTAAGGGTTGGATTTGGACAGACAACCGGAAGTGGTTTCCCGGGAGAAGTTTCCGGGTTTTTAAACTCATACAACAACTGGTCTGAAGTTGAACAGGCAACCATGTCTTTTGGTTATGGCATGTCGGTCACTGCCTTGCAATTGGCACGGGCCTATATGGTATTTGCTACTGATGGCATGATGTTACCAGTTTCATTTTTAAAGGTAACGGAACCTGTCAGCGCAAGCCGCGTGTTTTCTGCAAGTGTGGCCCGGCAAGTCAGAGAGATGCTGGAAGCAGTTGTACAAAAAGGAGGCACGGGATATCGGGCATCAATTGAAGGTTACCGTGTCTCAGGAAAAACCGGGACAGTACATAAAACAGTCGCAGGCGGTTATTCAGAAGATCGATATCTATCACTCTTTGCCGGCATGGCTCCCGCAAGCAAGCCAAGATTGATTGCTGTGGTGATTATCGATGAGCCCCAGGGCGATCAATATTATGGTGGCTTGGTGGCAGCCCCTGTATTTTCAAGTGTGATGGCTGGTGCCCTGCGTTTGCTTGATATCCCACCTGATGATTTATCTGCGTTGAACGGACAAATAGTTGCAACAGGGGGTCTGACTGATGATGACAGTTGAAAATCTAACATACGGTCAAACACTCAGTCAGTTGCTGCAGGGTTTATTACCACTATCAAATCAGGATGATGTCAAAGTGACGGGCATTACTTCTGACAGTCGTAAGGTAAATACAGGCGATCTGTTTATTGCCTATAAAAATTCAGCTGTCATGGACTACGTGGAATCAGCAATTGATTCAGGTGTAAGTGCAGTTGTTGCAGAAGTGGATCAGCTACCAGATATTCCAAAATACAATGTGCCGGTGATTTCGCTTCCGCAGTTGAGCGCACAGGCGGGATTAATCGCTGCCAGATTTTTCGGACACCCAACGCATGATATGAATGTGATAGGCATTACAGGAACGAATGGTAAAACAACAGTGAGTTACCTGATTGCGCAAGCATCTTCCCTTATAGGCTTGGGCAAAAGTGGCCTGATTGGTACTTTGGGATATGGCCCATTTGATCAAATTAGCAAAGGACCCAATACAACACCGGAGCCGGTGACGCTACAAAATATTTTTGCAAATATGTATCAGGATGGTGTTGATTTGGTTGCCATGGAGGTTTCCTCTCATGGCCTGGATCAATATCGTATTACAGGCGTTGAATTTGATATTGCCGTATTTACAAATTTAAGCCGTGATCATCTTGATTACCACCAAACAATGGAAAGTTACGCAGAGTCTAAGCGACGTCTATTCAGTGACTATTTGATCAGAAAAGCGGTGTTCAATCTTGATGATGAGTATGGCCACAAATTGGCTGATGAATTCCAGAATAAAATGCAGCTTGTGGGCTATACGCTCGCATCTGGAAGGCAATACGACTTTCCTGTTGTCTCGGCAAATGTTGTTTCAAACAAGCCTGCGGGTTTGACGCTGGACGTAAGCAGTCCCTGGGGGAAAGGGTCGCTGCAGTCAGACCTGATTGGTGATTTCAATGCCTCGAATTTATTGGCATCGTTGTCAGCACTCTGTATGGCAGGTGTTTCGTTCTCGGATGCACTTTCAAATTTATCAAAATGTTCAAGTGTCCCGGGCAGAATGGAATATTTCAGGCAAGAAGGAATGCCGTTGGTCATCGTGGATTATGCACACTCCCCTGAGGCATTAAGGCAGGCTTTGCGGGCGTTGCAATCTCAAACTTCAGGAAAACTGATTTGTGTTTTTGGTTGTGGCGGTCAAAGGGACAAAGGTAAGCGTGCTGAGATGGGTCAGATCGCTGAAACTTATGCTGATCATATTTTTCTAACCAATGACAACCCACGAGATGAAGATGCAGAGACAATTATTGAAGATATTATCGGCGGAATAAAAGATCAGTCTCGGGTAACAAAAGAACTCGATAGAAGAAAAGCAATCAGGCTAGCGATCCATTCTGCATCAGAAGATGATGTGCTTTTAATTGCCGGGAAAGGTCACGAAGACTATCAGGAGATCGCAGGGGTACGATATCCTTTGAGTGATCGTTCAATCGTCAAACAAGTTCTGGGGGAACCTGAAAGCGGGAATGTGGATGATTAATATGCAAATATCAAAAGCAGCCGAAATTTTGCAAGCAAGGTATCAAGGAGATAATGTTTGCTTCCTTGGATGCAGTACGGATACCCGCACGATAAAAAAGAAGGAATTATTTATTGCCTTGCGTGGGGAAAATTTCGATGGTCATGATTACCTGGATAAAGCAAAAGCATCTGGTGCCAGTGCAGTACTTGTTGAAGAAAAATGTGAAGTGGTAAGGCCATCAATCATTGTCAAGAACACGCGACATGCAATGGGTGAGTTAGCCAAAAATTGGCGTGCAAGATTTTCCATTCCCTTGGTTGCGATTACAGGGAGTAATGGCAAGACAACGGTCAAGGAAATGGTTGCAGCAATATGCGGTTGTAAGTCTTCAGTACTGGCGACCCAGGGAAATCTTAATAATGATATCGGTGTGCCACTGACATTATTTGGTCTGGGTGACGATCATCAGTATGCAGTCATTGAGATGGGAGCAAATCATCCCGGCGAAATTGAATGGCTTTCACAAATAGCCCAACCCAACGTCGCTGTAATTACACAGTGTGCGCCAGCTCATCTTGAAGGATTTGGGAGTGTTGAGGGTGTTGCCCATGCCAAGTCTGAAATTTTTATCGGTCTATCAGAAGATGGGGTTGCCGTCATCAATGGAGATGATGACTTTGCTGATCTATGGCGGGGAAAGAGCAATCACGCCAATCAGCTCACCTTCGGACTGGGCAGTGACAATGAAATTACCGCCGAATCAGTTCGTATTGAAAATGGTAAGTCATCTTTTCAAATGATAACGCCAGTAGGGAAAGTCGAAATTGCTCTCAATTTGCCTGGCAGGCATAACATCACCAATGCCTTAGCTGCTGCTGCGTGTGCAATCAGTCTGGGCACTGCTTTATCTTTCATCAAGCAAGGTCTCGAATCTGTCAGCACAGTCAAAGGACGTTTGCAAATTAAAACCGGCTTTAAACAATGTCGAATCATTGATGATACGTATAACGCTAACCCAGCATCTCTGGATGCCGCACTGGAAGTACTTGATGAATTCCCAGGTAGACACTGGCTCGTGCTCGGCGATATGGGCGAGCTTGGGAATGATGACAAAGTGCTACACGCACGTGCAGGAGAAAAAAGTAAAGCGTCAGGTGTGGAACGTCTTTATGCACTCGGTGAGTTGACAAAGTTCACTGTTCAATCCTTTGGTGAGGGTGCCCGACATGTAGATGACCATGAGCAACTGGTTTCATTGATAGGAGAAGAGATCGATTCAGACGTAACAATTTTAATCAAAGGCTCTCGTGCAATGAACCTGGAACAGCTGGTGAATGCTCTGGAGATAAAAGAATAATCATGTTGCTCTGGCTCACTGAATATCTTACTCAATTTCATAGTGGTTTTAATGTTTTTCAATATCTGACATTTCGCATAATTCTGGGTGTGTTGACATCACTCTTCATCTCATTACTGGTTGGGCCTTCTTTGATAAGGCGATTGAATGAATACCAGATCGGGCAGAGTGTCAGAGATGATGGCCCGGAATCACACCTGTCCAAAGCCGGGACGCCGACCATGGGAGGGCTGTTGATTCTGGTATCGATAGCGGTCAGTACTTTATGCTGGGCTGATTTAAGTAACCGCTTCATTGCTGTTGTTTTGCTGGTAACGCTAGCTTTTGGAGTGATTGGTTGGGTTGATGATTATCGTAAGGTTGTTAAGCAGAATCCGAAGGGCTTGCCAGCACGGTATAAATATTTCTGGCAATCAATTGTTGGTCTGGCCGCAGCTATATTTCTTTATGTGAGTGCTGCTTCTCCCGCGGAGACACAGTTGATTGTTCCATTTATTAAAAATGTGACAATCAATCTTGGCTGGATGTATGTTGTTCTATCATATTTCGTCATTGTTGGTTCCAGTAATGCAGTCAATCTTACTGATGGACTAGATGGTCTTGCAATATTGCCTACTGTTCTGGTTTCGGGCGCCCTGATGATATTTGCCTATACCACAGGTCATATCTATTTTGCAGAGTATCTGGGCATTCCCTATATCAAAGGTGTAGGGGAGGTCGCAGTATTTTGTGCGTCAATAGTCGGCGCAGGTCTGGGATTCTTATGGTTCAACACTTATCCGGCCCAGGTGTTTATGGGTGATATCGGCGCGCTGGCACTGGGTGCGGCGCTGGGCATTGTTGCGGTAGTGGTTCGTCAGGAACTGGTGTTGTTCATCATGGGTGGTGTGTTTGTGATGGAAACTTTTTCCGTCATTCTGCAAATCGGTTCTTATAAATTAACCGGCAAGCGAATTTTTCATATGGCACCACTGCATCATCATTATGAGTTAAAGGGCTGGCCAGAACCCAGAGTGATTGTCCGTTTCTGGATAATTACCGTGATACTGGTATTGATTGGTCTTGCCAGCCTGAAGGTGCGGTGAGGTAACAACTTTGGAATGTGCAGAGGCATACGAGCTTGAGGTGATAGAGACAAACAAACAATTTAATACAGTTGTTATAGGTCTTGGAAAGACAGGCTTTGCTTGTGCTCGATATCTGGCCGCACAAGGAGTCAGTTTTGCCGTTGCCGATAATCGTGATGAACCTCCTATGTTGAATGAGATGAAAGCAGCCTTGCCCGGTATCCCTTTATATCTGGGTGAATTCGAAGAGTCCTTGTTGGCCAATGCCGAACGTTTGTTAATTAGTCCCGGAGTGTCATTGCACGAGGATGTAATCATTAATGCGATCAATTCGGGTGTTGACGTGTATGGTGATATTGAATTGTTTTGTAGAAATAGTTCATCTCCGGTGATCGCTATCACGGGCTCGAATGGTAAAAGTACAGTGACGACACTGGTTGCAGAAATGGCCCGTGCAGCAAATCTTGATGTTGCTGAAGGTGGTAACCTAGGCACGCCCGTACTGGATCTACTGTCCGAAAAAGAGCCTGATGTTTATGTGCTCGAATTATCGAGTTTCCAATTAGAAACAGTGACATCACTAAATGCTGTTGCTTCAGTCGTTTTAAATGTCACGCCGGATCACATGGATAGATATGAAGGGATAAAAGCGTATCAAGCGGCAAAGGAGCGCATCTATGATGGAGACGGAACAATGATCATCAATATGGATGACCCTGCTGTCGTAAACATGTCTCGAGCTCAAAGAGCTTGTGTTGGATTTACGCTTTTAGAACCTGAGGCAGACAATTACGGTGTGCGTGCATATGATGACGTGCGTTGGATAGTCAAGGGTGATGAAAAGATCATTCCTGTGAATGATCTGCGTATCAGGGGCGAACATAATATTGCTAATGCGATGGTTGCCATGGCATTAACAGAAACGCTCAATTGTCCATTAGATGCGATGTTAAGTGTGTTGCGCTCATTCCCGGGTCTGGATCATCGCTGTCAGTGGATAGCTGAACATAAAAATGTTGAATGGGTCAACGATTCCAAGGGCACGAATGTCGGCGCAACTTGTGCAGCTATTAAAGGACTTTCTGGTGATGAAAATCTCATATTGATTGCTGGTGGCGATGGAAAGGGCGCTGAATTTTCAGATTTGGAGGAAATTGCTGAAGGTAGGCTAAAGGCCGCGATTGTTTTGGGTAAAGATGGGCCCACGCTTGGCAAGGTGCTATTGAACGTAGTGCCTGTTCATTCGGTTGATAGTATGGAAATGGCGGTTGAGACCGCAGCAAGAATTGCCAAGGATGGAGATATTGTTTTGTTATCTCCTGCATGTGCAAGCCTTGATATGTTTAAAAATTATCAGGCACGTGGTGAAGCCTTTGCTACTGCCGTTAAAAGGGTGCTGGGGGATCAGGGTTATGTATAGACCACGGCAAGCAATTCTCAAAAGTCACTTGTCAGCAACAAATGGTTTGTTTCGACCCTATGATACATGGTTGATGACCGTGTTCTTTTTACTAATTGGCCTAGGGCTTGTCATGGTGGCTTCATCATCTATTGCAATAGCTGATCGTCAGTTTCATGAGCCCCTGCATTATTTTTGGAGACAAATGTTTTCAGCGGCAATCGGCCTGAGTTTCGTTGTCGCTGCTTTGAAGATCCCATTGTCAGTGTGGGAGTTTTTAAGTGTTCCACTGCTTGTCCTTGCTCTGTTATTACTTCTTCTCGTTTTAATTCCTGGCATAGGCAGAGAAGTCAATGGCAGTACGCGGTGGATCAGTGTGGGATCATTCGCACTACAGGCATCCGAGCCTGTCAAATTATGTGTCATTGTTTATCTCGCAGGCTATATGGTACGCCATGGCGAGCATGTCAGAAATAATTTTGCAGGGTTTATCAGGCCTATCTGTGTTCTGACCATCGTTGCGGGGTTGTTGTTGCTGGAACCTGATTATGGTTCATGTGTTGTTCTATTCGCCACAGCACTGGGAATGCTATTTATGGGAGGCGTTCCACTCGGCAGATTTTTCGCATGGGTGTTAACCGCTGTAGTGGTTCTTGCCAGTCTGGCAGTCCTGTCACCTTATCGTATACAAAGATTAATGAGTTTTGTTGATCCCTGGCAAGATCCCTTTAATAGTGGATTTCAACTGACTCAGGCATTAATTGCATTTGGACGCGGAGATTGGTTTGGTGTTGGTCTGGGCAGTAGCGTACAGAAATTGTTTTATCTGCCCGAAGCGCATACTGATTTTGTATTTTCCGTGTTTGCTGAAGAGTTCGGGTTAATGGGCACAACGATCCTTATTTTATTGTTTAGCTTTCTGGTATGGCGAGCCTTTGTCATCGGTCACATTGCGGAGCGAATGGGAAAGCTGTTCGCAGCCTACCTTGCCTATGGTATTGGCTTGATTATTGGCGTTCAGGCGTTCATTAATATGGGCGTTAACCTTGGTGTGTTACCGACGAAAGGACTGACCTTGCCGCTGCTGAGTTACGGTGGTAATAGCATGGTGATTACCTGTTTGTTGCTAGGTATTTTATTGCGTGTAGATGTAGAAAATCGACAAATAAAGCGGTCACCCGATGAGACGAAGTGTTATGCAGAATAGACCCCTGGAGAATAGACCAATTCTGATTATGGCTGGCGGAACAGGTGGGCATATCTATCCAGCATTGGCCGTCGCTGATTGTTTGCGGGACAGGGGTATTCCCTTGTTATGGCTAGGCACGAAAACAGGTCTTGAGGCGAAAATTGTTCCGGGGAAAGGCTATCAATTATTAACCATTAACATTAGTGGCTTGCGTGGAAAGGGATTCTTGCGCTGGATCACCGCACCGCTATCCATTTTTATGGCAGTGGCCCAATCGATTATTTTGTTCATGAATTACAAGCCAATCGCTGTGCTGGGAATGGGGGGATTTGCCAGTGGGCCCGGTGGCATTGCCGCATGGTTAATGCGTATACCGTTGTGTGTACATGAACAGAACGCAGTTGCTGGTATGACGAATCGACTCCTGGCACCACTCGCACGTATTGTGATGGAGGCTTTCCCAAATACTTTTAGCCCATCAACAAATGCAAAGGTGACAGGTAATCCTGTGCGTGAAGAGATTATCGAAATAGCGATTCCGGAAGATCGGTTTCAGGATCGCGCTAATAATTGTTTACGGGTTCTGGTTGTGGGTGGAAGTCTTGGTGCAAGGGCATTGAATGAAGTTGTTCCTGATGCGTTTTCCATTCTGGGAGATGAAATAAATTTCCAGATAAAGCACCAAACAGGTAACAGTCACCTGGATTCAACCAAAGCGCGTTACCAGTCTTTAAATATTTCTGTTGAACCACAAGCCTATATTGAGGATATGGCGGCAGCTTATGAGTGGTCTGATCTTGTGTTATGCAGAGCAGGTGCTATGACGGTGGCTGAAATTGCTGCGGCAGGTGTTGCAGCGATCCTTGTGCCATATCCTTTTGCGGTAGACGATCATCAAACGGCCAATGCAAATTATTTAAGTCGTCAGGGCGGTGCCGTCCTGATCCAGGAAGCAGAATTGAATGGACAAGGTCTGGCTCAGTTATTTAGAGACTTCTCACGAGACCGGGACGGCTTGCTCAAGATGGCAAAGATCTCTCGATCTTTATCCAGACCGGGGGCAACAGATCATGTCGCTGATTTGTGTATAGAGGTGGCTTGTGCCTGAACATCGAAATAGTACGATGGGAAATTGTGGCAGGAGTGAGAATGCAATGGATCGGGTGAACCATATCCACTTTGTGGGCATCGGCGGCGCAGGCATGAGTGGCATTGCTGAAGTACTACATAACCTGGGATATCAGATATCAGGTTCAGACATGCAGGAAAGCCGCGTGACAAATCATTTACGTTCTCTTGGCATTAAAGTTGAGCTTGATCATCACCGGGCGCAGGTAGATGGGTGTGATGTGGTGGTCGCTTCCAGTGCAATTGCTGATGATAATCCTGAATTGATTGAAGCACGTGAGAAGAGAATACCTGTGATACCACGTGCAGAAATGCTGGCTGAACTGATGCGTTTCCAGCAAGGGATCGCCGTTGCCGGAACGCACGGTAAGACCACGACCACGAGCCTGGTTGCTAGCGTCCTAGCCGAAGGCGGGTTTGATCCGACTTATGTGATTGGCGGATTACTCAACAGTTCTGGCACACACGCACGCCTTGGCACAGGAAAATATCTGGTTGCTGAAGCAGATGAAAGTGATGCTTCATTCCTACATCTTCAACCAACAATTGCAATTCTTACCAATGTTGATGCTGATCATCTCGAAACCTATGGCGGTGATATAGATTGCCTGCAAGATAACTTTATCGAATTCCTTCATCATCTGCCGTTTCATGGTCTGGCTATTATCTGTCTGGATGATGAAGGTGTCAGAAAAATCATGGGAAGTATTTTGAAACCTTTCAAAACGTATGGTTTTGATCCGGAAGCGGATTATTTCGCACATGATGTACATCATGAAGGACAGCAAAGCTGGTTTCAGGTTTCCCGAGTAGATTGTAAGGAATGGTTGCAGGTGAAATTAAACCTGCCCGGTAAACACAATGTTTTAAATGCATTGGCTGCAATCGCCGTTGCGCATGAAGTGGGTGTTGCCGATGAATTCATCATCAGTGCACTTGCTGGATTTCAGGGAATTGCCCGACGCTGTCAGGTATTGGGTGATTTAACAATTCAAGGCAAGAAGGTTCTGATTATTGATGACTATGCACATCACCCACGTGAAATAAATGCAACATTACAAGCTGTTCGACAGGGATGGTCAGATAAACGTGTTGTGGTAATTTTTCAACCACATCGTTATACGAGAACCAGGGATCTCTTCGAGGATTTTTGTAAGGTGCTTTCCGAGACCGACAGATTGTTATTAATGGAAATATACAGTGCCGGTGAAAAACCCGTCGCTGGTGCTGATAGTCGATCATTGTGTCGGGCAATTCGCCAGAGAGGGCAGGTTGATCCCATTTTTGTTGAGAAACGAGAAGAGATACCTCAGTTACTGGAAAACTTTGTCGAAGAAAATGATCTGCTATTGGTATTGGGTGCAGGAGATGTCGGTTTGGTATCTGCGGGTTTGTTACAGCAGTACGGGTAAAAGGGGCATTGAGAAATAAAGGTGTTAAACGAAATAAATGAATTTTATGAACAATCAAATCAGTCTGGAATATTGGTGTTTGAACCTACGTATCATATGAAAAAAAGTGAGCAACAGGTAATTGAGATTCGCGGCGCCATGAAATTGAATGAGCCAATGATGAAACATACCTCATGGAGGACAGGGGGATACGCAGAACGTTATTTTAAACCGGCCGATATTGATGATCTTTGCTGTTTCCTTGGGCAATTGGCTGAGGATGAACCTCTTTTATGGCTCGGCCTGGGAAGTAATCTTCTGGTGCGCGATGGAGGACTGAAAGGAACAGTGATTGCTCTCTCTGGCGCATTGAATGAATTGCGTGTTTACGATGGTGTAAACATGCATGTGGGTGCCGGGGTCGCTTGCGCGAAGGTCGCACGAATGAGCGTGAAATCAGGATTAACGGGGGGAGAATTTCTGGCAGGTATCCCGGGGACGATGGGGGGCGCCCTGGCAATGAACGCAGGGGCCTTTGGTGGAGAAACCTGGAACATAGTTCACAGTGTTGAAACAGTCAATCGACGAGGTCAAAGAAATAAAAGAACGGCAACGGATTTTGAGACAGGATACCGCTCTGTAGATTTACCTGAAGATGAATGGTTTATTTCTGCAGAGTTATTACTTAAAACTGATGAAGATGGAAAGGGTGTCGAACGAATACAGGCATTTTTAAGTCAGCGAGCTGAAAGCCAACCAACAGGAAAAGCCAGTTGTGGCTCTGTATTCCGTAATCCTGACAATGATTATGCAGCCAGATTAATTGAAGCTAGCGGACTTAAAGGCAAGTCTGTGGGCAACGCTTGTGTCTCGGAACAGCATGCGAATTTTATTATCAATTCAGGAAGTGCAAGTGCTGCAGATATTGAATCATTAATTCTGTTCATTCAGGAAAAGGTAAAGCTTGATCATGGTGTTGAGCTTGTTCCTGAAGTCAGAATCGTTGGTGAGCAAACATGTCATAACGGTTTCTGATAAAACAATGAACTTCGGAAAGGTTGCAGTAATGATGGGGGGCTCGTCAGCTGAACGGGTAATTTCTCTGCAGAGTGGGCAAGCAGTCCTTGATGCATTGCAAAGGCAGAGAATCGATGCGCACATTGTCGATCCTCAGAAAAATGTAATGACGCAACTGGAAAAGGGAAAATATGATCGTGTATTCATCGCGCTACATGGGCGGGGCGGAGAAGATGGCTTAATGCAAGGCATGTTAGAAACGTTGGGATTACCTTACACGGGGAGTGGTGTTCTTGGCTCTTCTCTGGCGATGGATAAGTGTCGAAGTAAACAGATTTGGCAAAGTTATGAAATTCCTACGCCACCCTTCGTCGAACTGAATGAGCATTCTGATTGGATTGATGTTGTCAAATATTTAGGACTGCCCTTATTTGTTAAACCTGTCAGAGAAGGTTCCAGTTATGGTGCCAGCAAGGTGAAGGAAGCGGGCGAGCTGGAGAACGCATGGTTACAGGCGTGTAAATATGATGAAAGGGTGATGGCTGAGTCATGGGTTGAGGGTGGCGAATACACCGTTTCTATTTTAGCTGATGAAAGATTGCCCATGATTAGACTGGAAACGCCGCGAGAATTTTATGACTACGAAGCAAAATATATTGCCGAGACAACCCAGTACCATTGTCCAAGTGGTCTGGACCTTGAGATTGAAGATGAAATCAGCGAATTGGCAGTTGATGCTTTTCAGGCACTGGATGCCAGTGGTTGGGGGCGTGTGGATCTGATGATAGATGCCAATGGTAAACCCTGGTTGATAGAAGTAAATACGATCCCGGGGCTGACCAGTCATAGTTTGGTGCCTATGTCTGCAAAGAAGGCGGGCATAAATTTTGATGAACTAACTCTAAAGATATTGGCGACCAGTTTGTGCGAATGATGAGCATTTTATTATGCAAGCGATACTAACAATGGATGGAAATACAGGCAACGGTCTTGATAAACATGACCATTCTGCACACGCCAACAGTTTGCTTGGTGGGTTGATGGCTGTATTGGTTACAACAGTCATTATCGCGGGATCATTATGGATGATGAAACCGGCCACACTGCCCATTAAGCAGGTTCATATTGAGGGTGAGTTTCTGCGGCTCGATACAAATCGTATGCAGGAATTGGTAAGTGACAAGGTCAGGGGTGGCTTTTTTAACATTAATGTCACAGCAATACGTAACACACTGATGGCATTGCCCTGGGTAAAGGAAGTTTCGGTTCATCGGATCTGGCCGGATGGTCTGAGGGTTGTTGTCAATGAACAAACGGCAGTTGTCAGATGGAATGAAACCGGATTGTTAAATGATCAAGGTCATTATTTCGCACCAGAGAAAGATTCGTTTCCTGACGGTCTTCCTATGCTTGAAGGGCCTGATGATTCCCAGAAATTATTATTGGAAAGATTCAACTTATTAAAACAACTCTACGGCCTGTCTGTCGTGCATTTGCGTTTGAATGAACGACGTGCCTGGCAGTTTGAATTAGATAGTGGACTGAGTGTGGTGCTGGGCAGAAAAGATTTTGAGAGTCGCATTGATCGATTTGTGTATATGGTTATTAAAAATATGGGTGAAAAATTATCTCAGGCCAAGGAAATTGATATGCGTTATACCAATGGGTTTGCAGTTCGTTGGAAGCAACGTGCGATTGAAAATATTGAGAGCGGAGTTAATTAATAATGACAAAAAAGATGGATAAAAATCTTATCGTTGGTCTGGATATTGGGACATCCAAAGTGGTTGCGATTGTGGGTGAAATATCCAGTGAAGATGATATTGAAATCATTGGCTTGGGATCCAGCCGATCTCGAGGCCTTAAGAAAGGGGTTGTCGTTAATATTGAATCCACGGTGCATTCTATTCAGCGCGCTATAGAAGAGGCCGAATTGATGGCGGGTTGTGAAATACATTCTGTATTCGCGGGTATCGCAGGAAGTCATATCCGTAGTCTTAACTCTCACGGAATCGTAGCGATTCGTGATCATGAAGTGGCGATGAGTGATGTCGATCGTGTCATTGACGCCGCACGCGCTGTAGCCATCCCGGCTGATCAAAAAATACTTCATATTCTCCCTCAGGAATTTGTTATCGATCATCAGGAAGGGATTAAAGAACCGATTGGAATGTCCGGTGTCAGGCTTGAAGCAAAAGTACATATAGTCACGGGTGCGGTAAGTGCGGCGCAAAATATTATAAAGTGTGTACGACGTTGTGGACTTGAAGTTGACGACGTGATTCTTGAACAGCTTGCATCAAGTTACGCCGTGCTTACAGAAGATGAAAAAGAACTGGGCATTTGCCTGGTTGATATCGGTGGTGGTACCACCGATATTGCTGTATTCACTGATGGCGCGATCCACCATACAGCGGTGATTCCAATTGCAGGGAATCAGGTTACCAATGATATCGCCGTTGCATTACGTACGCCGACACAACATGCCGAAGATATCAAGGTGCAATATGCTTGCGCGTTAATACAATTGGCAAATCCCGAAGAGACGATAGATGTCCCCGGCGTTGGAGAACGTCCTTCCCGTCGACTGGCAAGACAGACATTAGCGGAAGTAGTTGAACCTCGCTATGAAGAGTTATTCACATTCGTTCAGGCAGAACTACGACGAAGTGGTTTTGAAGATTTGATTGCTGCAGGCATCGTTATGACAGGTGGCAGTTCAAAGATGGAAGGAGTGATTGAGCTTGCAGAGGAAATTTTTCACATGCCAGTAAGACTTGGTATGCCACAACATGTCTCAGGTTTGGCTGATGTGGTCAAAAATCCGATTTATTCTACAGGCGTCGGATTATTATTGTTTGGTCGCAAGCAAATGCAAGAAGGTTTCTCACCATTAAGGGGGAGTGGTGGGATGTGGGAAAGAATGAAGAGCTGGTTTCAAGGAAATTTTTAGAGAGTAATTTTTAGAGATTAATTTTTAGATGAGGAGGTTATGTCATGTTTGAATTTATAGATACTGACAATCAGGCTGCCATTATCAAAGTTATAGGTGTTGGTGGTGGTGGTGGAAATGCTGTCCAGCATATGCTGTCAGGAAATATTGAAGGTGTAGAGTTTATTTGTGCCAACACTGATGCTCAGGCACTTAATAATTCGGATGCCAAAACTTTATTACAACTGGGAAGGAGTATTACAAAAGGTCTGGGTGCTGGAGCAGACCCGGAAATTGGTCGTCAGGCTGCGCTTGAAGATAGAGATCGCATTATGGATGTTCTGGATGGTGCAGATATGGTCTTCATTACTTCCGGAATGGGTGGTGGTACCGGTACCGGGGCAGCACCCATTGTCGCTCAGGTGGCAAAAGAGATGGGAATATTGACTGTTGCGGTTGTTACAAGACCTTTTACTTTTGAGGGTAAAAAGAGAGCACAAATTGCCGACGAGGGGATTAATGAACTTGGGCAATTTGTAGATTCCCTGATCACGATCCCCAACGAAAAATTATTAGCCGTCCTGGGTCGTGATATTAGTCTTTTGAATGCATTCGGTGCTGCCAATGATGTTCTGCTCGGTGCGGTACAAGGTATTGCAGAACTGATTACTTGTCCTGGTTTGATTAATGTCGATTTTGCGGATGTCAGGACGGTCATGTCTGAGATGGGGATGGCAATGATGGGCACAGGTAAAGCACAAGGTGAAGATCGTGCTGCTGTTGCTGCTGAAGCTGCTGTTTCCAGCCCATTACTGGAAGATGTTAATCTCTCAGGTGCACGGGGCATTTTGGTGAATATTACTGCTGGCATGGATATGACAATTGGTGAGTTTGACGAAGTGGGCAATATTGTTAAACAATTTGCCTCTGATAACGCGACTGTAGTTGTCGGGACCGTCATTGATCCTGATATGAGCGGCGAAATGAGAGTCACAATCGTAGCAACAGGACTTGGGCACACCACGCGGGAAGAAGCGACAAGGGTTCAATTGGTCGAGAATGCTGCGGTGGGTGATTACAAGGTGTTTGATCGCCCAACGGTGATGCGTAACCAGGATAAGGAAATAGACTCGCAAAAGGTTGAAAATAACTCGGAATATTTGGATATTCCCGCCTTTTTAAGACGTCAGGCGGATTGATAATATATGTAATTGCCTGATACACTGTGCGTTCAATCTGTTCCTCGTATTTAGAGGTTGGTTAGTTAGGCTAGGGAAAGACTGAATATTTGGGGGATTCAGGGGCAGATGTATAAAAAAGGTCAATAAAATCAATGATAAAGCAACGTACGCTTAAAAATGTTATACGAGCCACCGGGGTTGGTCTGCATACCGGTAAGAAGATTTTCCTTACATTGAGGCCTGGGGCAGTGAATGCCGGAATTATTTTTCGCAGGGTCGATCTTGATGACCCGGTCGAAATTGAGGCTAGACCAGAAAATGTAGGCGATACAATGCTGTCTACCTCACTGGTTAAAGGTGACGTCAAAATATCAACCGTTGAGCACCTGTTATCTGCGCTTGCCGGCTTCGGTATAGATAATGCCTATATTGATCTTAGTTCTGATGAAGTGCCCATTATGGATGGTAGTGCCGGGCCATTCGTATTCCTGATCCAGTCAGCAGGCGTGGAAGAACAAAATGCACCGAAACGGTTTATGCGAATTAAGGAAAAGGTTCGCGTTGAGGATGGTGATAAATGGGCGATGTTTGAACCATTCGAAGGCTTTAAAGTAGGTTTCACCATCGAATTTGATCATCCGATGTTTCATGACGGAAATTGTAAGGCTGAAATAGATTTCTCAACAACCTCCTATGTAAAGGAAGTGAGTCGCGCTAGGACTTTTGGTTTTATGCGGGATGTTGAGCTGTTGCGAAAGAATAACCTGGCATTGGGTGGCACTCTGGACAATGCCATTGTTGTTGATGATTACAGAATATTGAATGAAGACGGATTGCGATTTGAGGATGAGTGTGTGAAACACAAGATACTCGATGCAATCGGTGATTTATATCTACTCGGGCATAGCCTGATCGGATCGTTTACAGGTTTTAAATCTGGACATGCATTAAATAATAGATTGTTGAGGGAATTATTGGCCATAGAATCAGCATGGGAGTTGGTCAGTTTTGAAGATGAGATAGATTTGCCCATCTCATTTATGCAGCCTATTGCAGCAACATAATAATAAAATATTTTTGCAAGTTATTTGCCGTGGGTACTAATTTTTAGGATAGATTTTCGAAGGACAGGATCATTGATTGATTCTGCGACATTTTTGATAAAATCTGCAGATTTTTTTGACAGGCGTGCTTTCCTGGTAGGATTGGTACCAGAAAATTTAGATTGATCAGTTTTAGATTGATTAGCTTTGTGGTGGATTGGCGAAACCCTGACTCGGACTGTTTTTAAGTTGGTCAGTCCGCATTCGAGTTTTGCAAATTCAAGAATATCAGGGATACAATATCGTAGTTTAGAGGCCCAGGCGGATGTGTCGGCATTCACGGTAAGGGTTTCATCGGAGTAGTTGGCAACATTACAATGACTACGTAGGGAAGGGGCAAGATGTTTGTGTAGTTTTTCATTGAGCGCACAAATATCCTTTGCGTGTTGATACAACTTGTTGAGTTGATCATTGGAACTGACAAGTTCGCTGAACTGACGGGCAATAAGGTTTCTTTGACCAGACATAGTTATATGATAGAGAAAAATAATATTATATGGAACTCATATTAATATCGGAGAATAGAAATAAGTCCTACAGACTCTCAATAGGTTTGTTTGGGTCTCTGTTCATTGGGCTACTGTTTCTGGTAGCGGCATTTGGCACCTTCCATGTCGGAGGTAAGATTGCCATTAATCAGGCTGAGATCGCATATTCTGCTCTGAATGAGCAAAAGGATGTTGAGTGGAAGCAAGAGTTTGAAAAGCAGCAAACCAGTGTAGATAGTGCCAAAAGGAATGCCGCGAAAAGTCTGGATGCAATGGCTGCGCGATTAAGTACCCTGCAGGCACACTTGCTTCGACTTGATGCGCTGGGTTCACGCCTAGCTGATATTGCCAATATTTCTGATATCGAGTTTAACCTGCTGGAACCACCTGGCATGGGTGGACCTTTAATGATTGCGGATCAAAATTCTCTAGATGTAATTGATTTTATTGAGGAATTAAAAATCTTAAGTAAGAGGATTGAGGATAGAAATGAGAAGTTTTCAGCGATGGAATCCATGTTGATGAATAGTAACATCCAGTCGCAAATCCTTCCACAGGGGAGTCCAGTCACTGGTGGCTGGACATCATCATTGTTTGGTTGGCGAACTGATCCGATATCTGGCAGAAGAGATTTTCATGAGGGCATCGATCTGGCCGGAAAATCGGGATCAAAGGTGACATCTGTTGCAACCGGGATCGTGACATGGTCAGGCAGGCATGCCGGATATGGAATCATGATTGAAATCAGTCATGGTAATGGTTATGTGACTCGGTATGCGCATAACAAAAAAAATCTTGTTGTTGTAGGTGATAAAGTAGAAAAAGGACAAATCATTGCGGTAATGGGTACATCAGGTCGTTCAACAGGACCACATGTACACTTTGAAGTTGTACACAATGGCAAGCATGTCAATCCCAGAAAGTTTGTTTCAATAAATTAACAACTCATTTTTGTCTCCCTTAAGGTCTATCACTCCAGGCGGTAAAGGGAGCTTTTCGCAAGCTTATATAAATCACAATGGTTATTGGTTTAATTAGAAAAATATTTGGAAGTCGCAATGAGCGTATGCTTAAAAAATTGTGCAAGGTTGTGGAAAAGATAAATGATCTGGAGGAGCAATTTATTGCCCTACAAGAACATGAGTTCCCACTGAAAACTGCAGGATTTCGTGATCGATTTATGCGGGGAGAAAACCTTGATGATCTGTTGCCTGAGGCCTTTGCCCTGGTCCGGGAAGCAGGAAAGAGAACACTTGGTGAGCGGCATTTTGATGTGCAGCTGGTGGGAGGCATGGTCTTGCATAACGGTAAAATTTCGGAGATGCGTACTGGCGAGGGCAAGACATTGGTTGCAACATTACCTGCCTATCTCAATGCCCTGAGTATGAAAGGCGTCCACGTGATTACCGTAAACGATTATCTGGCCAAGCGTGATTCGGAGTGGATGAACAATATCTATGAATATCTGGGTCTTAAAACGGGTGTGATATACACGGGCATCAGTCAGGAAGACCGAAAGAAAGCGTATGAGGCAGATATAACTTATGGCACTAATAATGAGTTTGGTTTTGATTATTTGAGAGACAATCTGGCTTTTAGTAAGGAAGGTCGTGTCCAGAGAGAATTAAACTATGCAATCGTTGATGAAGTAGACTCTATTTTAATCGATGAGGCACGAACACCGTTAATTATCTCTGGTGCAGTTGATGACAGATCAGATTTGTATATCAGCATTGACAAGATAATACCGAGATTGGAAAAACAGGAAGAAGAGGACGGACCTGGTCACTACAGTGTCGATGAAAAATTGAAACAGGCTTATCTCACGGAAGAGGGTAATGATTATATCGAAACACTATTTCGTGACGAAAATATCATTGGCTCAGAACGGAGCTTGTACGATCCTGTTAATATCAGCGTGCTGCACCACTTAAATGCCGCAATGAGGGCCCATACCTTATTTCAGAAGGATGTCGATTACATAGTAAAAGACAATGAGATAGTCATTGTTGATGAATTTACAGGTAGGACAATGTCAGGTCGACGTTGGTCTGATGGATTACATCAGGCAATAGAGGCAAAAGAAGGTGTGCCAATTCAAAACGAGAATCAGACGCTGGCCTCAATTACTTATCAGAATTATTTCAGGTTGTATGAAAAGCTGTCGGGGATGACCGGTACAGCAGACACCGAAGCCTTTGAATTTCAGGACATTTACGGCCTGGAAGTAGTCGTCATACCAACACATATGCCAATGATTCGCGATGAGGCAAGTGACGCAGTGTATCTCAAGTCAAAACAGAAATTTGATGCAATCATCAGAGACATTAAGGACTGTAAAGCTAGAGGTCAGCCCGTGCTTGTTGGTACCGCTTCAATTGAGGTATCTGAATATCTGTCTGATTTGCTCAAAAAAGAGAAGGTAAATCATCAGGTCCTCAATGCCAAACAACATGAAAGAGAAGCTGAAATTATTGCACAGGCGGGGATGCCTGGTGCTGTCACTATCGCGACCAATATGGCTGGTCGTGGCACAGATATTGTGCTTGGAGGGAGTCTGGATGCTGAACTCAAGCAGTTAGGTGAGCAAAATGAAAGCGAAACAGGAAAAATTAAGGAAGCATGGGAGAAAAGGCATCAGGAAGTCATTGCCAGTGGGGGTTTACATATTGTTGGTACGGAACGCCATGAATCGAGACGTATTGATAACCAACTAAGAGGGCGATCAGGACGCCAAGGTGATCCGGGCTCCAGCCGGTTTTATCTTTCACTTGAAGATAACCTGATGCGTATATTTGCATCGGAGAGAGTCTCTTCTCTCATGCAAAAACTTGGTATGGAAGATGGCGAGGCAATAGAATCCTCATTGGTAAGTCGTGCAATAGAAAATGCGCAAAAAAAAGTAGAAGCACATAACTATGATATTAGAAAACATTTGCTTGAATATGATGATGTCGCCAATGATCAACGCAAAGTGATCTATGAGCAGAGAAATGATCTGCTTATGGATGACGATGTAAAGGAAAATATCGAGGCAATGCGTGAAGATGTGGTAAGCGATATTATCAACACTTATATTCCACCTGGAAGCGTAGATGAATTATGGGATGTCGATGGCTTAACTGAAGCCATTGCTCATGATCTTGGCATAAATCTGGATATTACAGCCTGGCTTGAAAGTGATAACTCGTTAGATGAAGAAGCGCTTAGAGATAAAATACTGGAAAGTGTAGAGAAGGCAGCAAAAGAAAAGGAAGCTCTTGTTGGTTCTGACATTATGAGGCGAGTTGAGAAACAGGTGTTGCTGGATGTTCTGGACAGACAATGGAAGGAACATTTGATCGCGATGGATCACTTACGTCAGGGGATTAATCTACGAAGTTATGCTGCAAAGAATCCAAAGCAGGAATACAAGCGTGAAGCCTTTGAAATGTTTGTATTGATGCTTGAGAATATAAAACATGATTTAATTTCTTTTCTTTCGATGGTCCAGGTTAGAACAGAGGAAGATGTAGAGGCAGCCGAGCAACAGCGAAGTAAACCTCAGAACATGAAATTTAACCACGCCGCATCTCCGGATCCATTGGGGAATCAACCAGCGAACAGGCCAGAAAGTATGGGGATGGAACCATTTGTGCGGAGACAGAGAAAGATTGGGCGTAATGAGCCCTGTCCCTGTGGTTCGGGGAAAAAATACAAACAATGTCATGGAAAATTAAAATAAGAGACTTTGCATGAATGTAAAAGTATCGCCTAGCTCTCAATAAATAGTTAAACTTTGGTGTGTTTTATGGCTGTAGGATTAAGCAAGATATCAGAACTCCTGCCCGTTAAGGGTGTGCAAGTATCCGCCTGCGCTGCCGGGATATATATAGAAAAAAGAGAAGATTTAGCGCTTATCTCATTTGGCAGCAATTCAAACTGCGCTGCTATTTTTACAAAAAATGCGTTCTGTGCAGCACCCGTTATTGTTGCCAAAAATCATTTGAAAAATGGAAATCCAAGTTTTTGTCTAATCAATTCAGGTAATGCGAATGCGGGCTTGGGAGAGAAGGGAGTAGAGGCAGCTATGGATGTATGTCGTCATCTGGCTGATCATACGGGGACACCTGTTGAAAATATTTTACCTTTCTCAACAGGTGTGATTGCTGAGCCCTTGCCTGTTGTAAAAATAAAAAAGGCAATCCCAACTCTGGTTGATAAGCTTAGAGAAGATGCATGGCATAATATTGCTGATGCAATTTTAACGACGGATACCTTAGCCAAAGGCATATCGAGAAAGTTAGATATGCCAGATGGCGAAATAACAATCACAGGAATTGCCAAAGGTTCTGGCATGATAAGGCCGGATATGGCAACTATGCTTGCATATATTGCAACGGATGCAAATATTGATGAGCTTCTGCTGCAGAATTTACTGAATGACGCGGCAGAGGATTCATTTAACTGTATTAGTGTTGATGGTGATACTTCGACAAACGATGCCTGTTTTATAGTTGCAACTGGAGAGAGCCGTGTTGCCGAAATCAAATCCTTTGATGAAGGTTCAGGCCTGTTATTTAAAAATTCATTGCTAGAAGTTTGTGTTTATCTTGCGCAGGCCATTGTCAGAGATGGTGAAGGTGCGACTAAGTTTATTTCAATTTATGTTGCTGATGGGAAATCAGAGGGAGAATGCAGAGAAGTTGCATTAACTGTAGCCAATTCACCACTGGTTAAGACAGCATTTTTTGCCTCCGATCCAAACTGGGGAAGGATACTGGCTGCAATCGGTAGATCTGATCTTTCTGATCTCGATATTGAAAGAATCTCAATTTCACTCAATGATGTAAAAATTGTTGAGCGGGGACAAAGGGCGGAGACCTACACTGAGGCAGAGGGTCAGCATGTGATGAATCAGGAAGAAATTAGTGTGCACATTTTCCTGGGCAGAGGAAGCGCAAGTGCTGTTATCTGGACCTGCGACCTCTCTCATGAGTATGTTCGCATTAATTCCGAATATCGTTCGTAATAGTTATCTATGATACCTGATGATTTTTTGCATATTGCAGTAGGTGTCATCAGAAATAACAGAAATCAGGTGTTATTGTCTCGCAGATTATCAAATGTACATCAGGCTGGTTTATGGGAATTCCCAGGAGGTAAGCTGGAGCCCGAAGAAACAGTTGGAGAAGCATTATCAAGGGAATTGGAAGAAGAACTCGCTGTTACTGTAAATTCAGCACATCCCTTGATCAAAATATATCATGACTATGAGGCATATTCCGTGCTGCTTGATGTTTGGCAAGTTGGTTCATGGGACTCAGATTTACTGGACAACAATGGGTGTTATGGTCGGCAAGGTCAAAAAATAGAATGGGTAGATATCTCAGAATTGTATAAACGTGATTTTCCAGAAGCCAACAAACCTATTATCAAGGCTGTACAATTACCTGAATTTTATTTGATCTGCCCTGAGCCTGAAGGTAATTTAGAAGATTACATCAAGACCTTTGCAGCATGTATCTCTGCCGGAGTTCGCTTGTTTCAACTACGATTCAGTGATGATTCACAGTATGGCAGGAATCAAATATTAGTCACAGAACTGCTTGAAATGTGTAGAAGCAGCGATTCCAGGTTACTTATGAATAGCTCACCAGAAGTTACAATAAAATTTGTTGCCCACGGCGTTCATCTTAACAGTAGAAGGTTAATGCAACTCAATGAGCGGCCGCTCGACAATAATTTCCTAGTGGCAGCATCATGCCATAACTCCAGAGAATTGGAACATGCATGCAAGATAGATGTCGATTTTGCAGTTTTGTCACCGGTGAATCGAACAATAAGCCATCAAGCGGCGAAGCCATTGGGATGGGACAAATTCAAAAGCCTTGTGGAGACGCTACTTATCCCAATTTATGCTTTAGGGGGTATGCAGGCTGAAGATATGGAAAAGTCATGGAGCGGTGGAGCCCAGGGAATTTCTGTCCTAAGTGGTGTCTGGGGTCAGAAAAGCATAAAACAGGCATTGGATAAGTATCCGATTGTATAGACGCTTGCAAATTAATGAATACCTAACTCAATGCTTTGTATTCATGTCTCCTGATAAAGGTTCTGTGGTGTGACAATTTTCTTCTGCTCCAAGTCTGTATTTCCCCTCGATCCATTCACCAAGGTCAATGAGCCTGCAACGCTTGCTACAAAACGGACGATACTTATTTGCCGGAGAATATTCGCTTGATTTTCCACATTCGGGGCATTTAATAATTTTCTTCATAAAATACAACAGTGAAGCTCAAATTCTACAGCGTTTTTGGTTTGCACAGGTCTAGCTGCTGTTGAAGGTTGTTCCATAAAACGTATTGTGAATCGATGTTTGCCGCCACTTATTTCAGGAAAATAGTTACAATTCTCGGAGAGGATGACACGAATTAATTGGCAAGATAGTTTGGATTCAATAGGTTGTTGATAAAAACCTGATTCGGCGTTTTCAATCACAGGTGTAGTGCTGTTTCTCAGCATGAGTAATACGATAGCCAGAGAATCTTGTATGACTGAAAGATCCTGCCTCCATATTTTCAAATCTTCATATCTGGATTGTACTGGTTTATGTAACCAGTGGTGAAAAGCAGGGAGATCAAAATTGCAGGTTCCCCCGGGGATTGAAATTCTCTGTTTGATTGATGCCGTTAACTCATCCTGTTTTAGATTATGACCGGGTTGGAAATCACCGTCTCGCAATGTTCCAAGATAAAGACTAATGTTATCTAAAATATCATTTAGCCTTTGAAGATCAACACCTGGGTTGCTTTTTAATACATCCAGAGTAGTTGTGTAGCGTTCCAGCTCTTTGATTAAGTCACTCTTTATATCAGAGCGAGAGATTAAATCGAGAATTTCTAGCAAGCATGATATGGCTATCCTGCTATCCCATTGACTGTCCTGAGGGCTATGATGATCTGCAATTCCAAATAAATGTTCGAGGCGCAGGAAAGTGCGTACACGTTCATTCAATGGCTGCTCATAAGTGGTATTTTTTTCCACGTAAATGACCGCTATAGACGAATATTAATCGCCAATTGTCCTGTACTTGTGCCTTGTAGGCAACAAGTCTAGATTAAATACTTTTGTAAAACTCATATAAATCATAAATTTGTCTGCGCAGATTTTCGATATCACCTTCATTGTTAATAATATCATCGGCAGCAGCCAGCCTGTCGTCACGAGATATCTGTGAATGAATAATTGTTTCGATATTTTTCAAACTTGCGTTATCTCTAGCTGAAGCACGCGATAATTGTAATTCTTTTGGTATATCAATAACTAAAATTCTATCAATAATATCTGAGGTACCTGTTTCTAACAGGAGTGGGATAGAAATGATGCAATATGCTGAGTTGATGCCTTTAGTCTGACGTGCAATTTCCTTATAAATGACAGGGTGTAATATACTTTCCAATTTCCTACGATCACTCTCATTTTTAAATATTCGATCTCGTAATTCTTTTCTATTCAAATAGCCATCTTTGGTAATTATTTTCACACCAAACTCATCAATTATTGATTGAAGCGCAGGCATACCTGGTTTAACCGCTTTAACTGCTATCACATCTGCATCGATGACCGGAACCTTGAGCTCTGAAAATATTTCACAAGCGGTTGATTTTCCACTACCAATACCACCTGTTAGCCCAATTCTTAAAACCATTTTACTTATTAAACTAGAAACTATTCAGATAAATTCCGACTAATTCTTCACCCCAGATTAAGGTGACCCATCCGGCAATGGCAAGGTATGGCCCAAAGGGGAAGGCGGCGCTTTTCTCTCGGCCTCGAAAGATAATCATTGCTATACCAATTAAAGATGCAGCGATCGAAGATAACAAAATAACGAGAGGTAAATATTGCCAGCCAAACCAGGCACCCAAAAGAGATAATAGTTTAAAATCTCCATATCCCATGCCTTCTTTGCCGGTAACTATTTTGAAACTCATAAATATGACCCAGAGAACACTGTAACCAAGCATGGCTCCGATAAGGCTGGAATAGATGTCGGTGAAAATACCAAAAATATTACAGGCCAGACCCAACCACAGGAAAGGGAGTGTTATATCATCTGGTAGTAACGAATGTTCCAGATCAATTATGCTTAAACAGATAAGTGCCCAGGTAAGTAAAATTGCAAATAAGGCCTGCAGGTTAAAACCAAAGTGCCACGCAACATAAGCAGTCGCTAAGCCTGTAAACAATTCAATGATGGGGTATTGAAGAGAAATCTTTACCTTACATGAGCTGCAACGACCATTAAGGAAAAGATAACTAATGACAGGTATGTTTTCGAGGGCAGTTATCTTATGCTCACAGGCAGGGCAGTTTGAGCCAGGGAAAATTAAATTTACTCTCGGCTGCTCCGTTACATTTTCATTCTTTATTTCCAGCAGGTCGCAACATTGTTCGTGCCAATCCTGTTGCATCATTTTAGGTAATCGAAAAATAACAACATTCAGAAAGCTGCCCACACACATGCCGAGCATTGTCATACTGAAGATAAAAAAAGCCGGATGAGTCTGCAGGAAATAAAAAACTGACATTGCTTAGCTTACATAACTAAAGTTAGTGGGCAGGATCTGTCACTTACAGCAACAAGATTTCTCTTGATAATATATGATCGGTAATTTTTCGGTGTATCTGTTTCTACACCACTTGGCCCATTTTGAATATAGGTAGATACATACCAATAACGATGCCACCAATGACAACACCAAGAAAAGCCATAATGGCTGGCTCTAACAAACTAGTTAATGCATCTACCGCATTATCAACTTCCTCCTCATACCAGTCTGCGACTTTGCCAAGCATGGTATCGATTGAACCTGCTTCTTCACCAATGGCGACCATTTGTACGACCATATTCGGAAATAGTCCTGTGTCACGCATGGCTTGCTGAAGTTGTATCCCAGTGGAAATCTCATCTCTAATCTTCATACATGCATTATAAAAAACAATGTTACCGCAGGCACCAGCCACCGATACCATTGATTCAACCAGGGGAGTGCCGGCAGCAAACATGGTTTCTAATGTGCGAGCAAAACGGGCGATGGCTGCCTTTTCCAGGACCACACCAAGGATAGGGAGCTTGAGCATGATCCTTTCCATTCCTTGAGCGAAAAACTTCGATCTTTTATGTAATGCCAGGAGTCCATAAATTCCGCCGCCAATGACAGCAAACATAGCCCACCACCACTGCACAAAAAAATTGGACATAGTAATAAGCATTTGTGTCAATGCAGGTAAATCTGCACCAAAGTTGCTGAATAATTCTTCAAATTGCGGAATTACAAAGATCATTAGAATAGAGACAACGATGCCTGCAACGGCAATCACAGAAGCTGGATAGAATAGCGCAGCCTTAATCTTTGCTTTTATTGCCTCCGTTTTTTCCATGTAGGTTGCGAGTTTATGCAAGATAGCTTCCAGAATACCTGCATGTTCACCGGCTTCAACGAGGTTGCAATAGAGTTCGTTGAACTGTAAAGGCCTTTTCTTCAGCGCATCTGTCAGGCTATTACCCGCTTCCACATCAGCCTTCACGCCTAAAATCAGCTCCTGCATGTTCGCATTTTCATGTCCCCTACCAACGATTTCAAAAGCCTGAACCAGGGGCACGCCAGCTGACATCATGGTGGCTAACTGGCGGCTGAATATGGTAATGTCCTTGGGCGTTATCGCTTTCCCTCCCCCGGAGCCAAAAAGTGGCTTGGGTTTTTTCTTAACTTTTAGCGGGTTTACCCCCTGGCGGCGGAGCTTTGCCTTAACCATAGCATCGCTCATACCAGCAAGTTCTCCTTTGACAACTTTTCCCTGTTTATCTTTACCTTCCCATACAAACATTACCTCTTTTTTTGCTGTAGCCATGGTTGTTCCTTTAATCGAGGGTGACTCGGTTGACCTCAGTGAGACTGGTAATACCCTGTTTTGCCTTTGCTAGGCCTGACTTTCGGATATCCCAGATTCCTTCTTCCGCAGCTTGATCAGCAAGCTGTACTGAATTAGCACCCTCGATAATCAGTCTTTTCATTTCATCCGAGATCCCCATGACCTGGTATATGCCCGCCCGGCCTTTGTAACCACTGGGGCAATCATCACCACCGTCACCTGCTTCAAATAATGTGATTCCCTCTTCGGTTTCTTCTTCCGTGTAACCTTCATCCAACAATACTTCATTGGGTAGTTTCGCAGGCTTCCTGTAGTCTGGGTGCAATC
>Ga0209980_10000265_pt1 | contig 27660 bp, 19 predicted proteins | sample CR02metaG_FD_183611 | JGI IMG/M metagenome (GOLD analysis project Ga0209980, IMG submission 183611) | Deep subsurface microbial communities from Mariana Trench to uncover new lineages of life (NeLLi) - CR02 metaG (SPAdes) (version 2) | ecosystem: Environmental > Aquatic > Marine > Ocean trench...
CCGATGAGCAGCCATCCTCGTCCGCGGAGTTGCCATCGTCGCACTCCTCGCCTGCCGTCTGGACTCCGTTCCCGCAGCCACTAAAGGCACAGTTCGAGTCACAGCCATCGTCATCGATCAGGTTACCATCGTCGCAGTCCGGCTCACAGGCGGGATTAAAGACTCCATCGCCACACGCGAATCCCGGCTCGGTCTGGCAGAACAAGGAGCAGCCGTCACAGGACTCGCGGTTGCCGTCGTCACAGGCCTCATTGGGGTCGAGGGCTCCGTTTCCACACGGTCCTCCCGGGTACATGAAGCTGATCCCGGCGATGTCATCCAGCTTCAGCCCCGCACAGCGGCCATCGAAAGAGGCCCGGAAGTACATAGTGGCCTCGGCCAGGGCCGGATCGGACTCGCTCGGGTCGTTGGACGAGTGCAAGAGGCCAATGGCGTGGCCGACCTCATGCGTCGCAACCTCCGCGAAGTTGCAGGGGAGCTTGAAATCGCAGGAGGGGGGGAAGCCGTCGGCGAAGGTGACGTCCCCCTCCGTGATGCGATGGAAGAGCGTGCCGTTGACCACGACCGTCTGGGCGGGAGTGGTGCAGACCGCGCCGAGCGCGAGGATACCGCTGCAGCCGGAGGGAGCACCGATCTCGTTGTAGGGATCATTGAAATTGATCTGGCTCTGGCCATCACAGCCGAAGATCGGCGCCGGCGTCGTGAGGGAGCCAGCGACCTCGATGACAATGCCAGCGCTCACGACGTTGCTCCAGGCCGCCATTCCGTCCTCCACGGCGGCCGTGCTGGCGACGGGTCCCAGATGGACATCCCCACCGGGGTCCAGATCGAGGCCGACCGGAGTGTTGGCGTCGGGCTCGAACCAGCGGCTCGCGGGAATTCTCAGCGTGAACTCCGACACCTCCTGCGCAAGGATAGCCGGGTCAGCGTCTCGTACGCTGGCGGCGGGGCTCGCAGAAGCGGCCTTCCCCTGCTGCTGCACCGTCCCCCGGATCCCCTCCAGCAGCTCGTGGAGTGGCCTCTCGTCGCGCGCAGGCAGCCTTCGCCCCTTGGGCGTGAGAACCAGCGCCCGACCGAAGTCCCTCACCGCCCATTTGCCTCCCGTGGAGGGATCCGTGACCACGCTGAACTTGCCCATGGCGAGGTACCGGGTGTGCAGGTGGCCGTCGGCCCCGCGGCTGAGGAAAAGCAAAACCTCCTCTCCGATATGAAAACTGGGGGCTCCGTGGATCACGCGCCGCTGCCCCCCGACCTCGCCGCCCGGAACCCTCACGCTGATGGTTCCAGCGGCCGGCCCGCCCTTGAGCAGCTCTTCCGGCAACACGCTCACCTGCGTGAAGATCCGCCCCCTGGCGGTGATCACGCTCTGCAACGCCTCCACCCGACCCACGACGATGGTATCAGCAGCGCGCGTGAGATCCGAAGTCTCCATCACGATGAACGTCGTCGCAGCTGCTGCTTGCGGCCACAGCAGTGCAGCAAGAACAATGACCAGGCGGACGCTGTAACCGACGTGGAACGTGATCGTCTCCCCGCCCCCACGCGCATTATGCTCCAACTGGCTCCGAGTTGGAAGCTTACTTAGACCGGATGAGCAGTGGGCGGCCTTGATCCGACCAGGTCCTGGTAACGCTGATTGGCCTCGTTCAGACGCATGGTCAGCACCCGGAAGAAGTCGAACGAGATCTCGGGCATCTGGTAGATCAGCTCCTTCACCCGACCGCCGTCCAGCGTGAGCAGCCGGGCGTCCTCGTTGGCTACGACGGTGGCGCTGCGGGGCTCGTCACAGAGCACCGCCATCTCGCCGAAACAGGTGACCGGTGCTTGCGTGGTCAGGCAGACCGCCTGTTCCGTGCCGTAGCCTTTAAAGACGCCCACCTCACCTGCGATCAGCACGTAGAGCTCGTTTCCGATCTCTCCCTCCTGGCAGATCACCTCACCCTTCAGGTACCGCGCCTCGGAGAGGATGCGGTCGATCGCCTCCAGCTGCTCGAGCGTGAGCTGACTGAAGAGCGGCACCCGCTGCAGATACAAGAGCCGTTCCATGCCTTCCTCCTCGTTCCTTCCATGCCGGCGTTCTGCCGCGCAGGCGGCGTACGCTCTTCGAATCCAGGGATCGCTCGAGACACGGGCAGCCTCGAGCACTTCATCGTGATCGGCCGGTGCGCGGAACAGGTCCGCGACCAGCGGAATTTTCTCCTCGAAGGGATGCGCCTCGAGTAGCAGCACCAGCAGCCGTGCCACCTCACGGTCGCCCAGGTTGGAGAGCACCTCCAGCGCATCCCCTCGCTTGCGCGCTGACGCAAAGCGCAGAACGCGAGTGACCATGCGCACGAGGCGCGCGTCCTCGCTCAGCTCGAGGATCAGCACGGCGGCTCGCATGCTGCGACTGACAACGTTCTGGTAGGCGAGGCGCAGAAAGCGGACGCTCGGATCCGCGCGCTCCAAGAGCGTGTGCAGGACGAGCAGCGCTCTCCAGACGTCGTGCACGTGGCGTCGGAGCTCTCGTGCGAGGAGTCGGCGCGCACGAGGCGTACCCGCCGCAGCCAGTGCGCTCAGCGCCACCTCGAGGGTCGGCGTCAGGGTCGTCTCCAGGACGGGCAGGACAGCGTCGACGCCCACGTCGCCCGCCTCCCCCAGCAGCGCGCTCGCGAGCGTGCGCACCTCGCGCGCGGGATCCGCCAGAGCACGGGCCAGGTCTGCGAGCGCGGCCGGATCGCTCGTCTGGCCCAGCATCCGCACGGCCGCGCGCCGCACGGCAACCTCCGCGTGCCCCAGAGCCGCCGTCAGACGCGTGCGCGAGACGGATGCGGCTCCGCCGAGCCGCGCCACACGTTCGAGCGCCTCCGCACGAACGGCCGGCTCAGTGTCGCCCACGCGCTCCAGTGCAAGCGGCAAAAGCTCGGGGGGCAGTCGGCGCAGCGCGGCGACCGCGGGCTCGCGTTCGCCCGAGCGTGCCATCCCCTCGAGCGCGCGCAGCCCCGCGGGACCGCAGTGGAGGGCGGCTTCCGCACGCACGTTCACATCGCTCTCCTCGAGCCGTTCGCGAACCGCGGGCTTCAGCACCGTGTCCTGGGTGAGCTCGAGGTCGGCCAGGGTCTGCAGCGCCGCCAGGCGCACGCTCGCCTCGGGATCCTGGAGTGCGCCCACGAGCGCTCCCTTGGCCTCTTCGGCCGGGGCCAACGCAAGCGCCTGGATGCAAGCGCGACGCACCCGCCGACTCGGATGGATCGCCGCGCGCAGCAAGGGCTCCACGATCCCGCGCCGCGCCAGCACCGGCGCAAGGTCCAGCTGCGCCGCCGAGGGGGCGTCGGCATCGGACGCGAGCAATGTGTTCCAGAGCTGCGCCAGCCGGCTGGCCTCCCAGTTCCCGATGTCCCCGCTCAGCTCGGCCAGGTCGATGCGCCCCTCACGCAGCCCCTCCGCGAGTGTTCTCAAGTACTGGCGTCGAACGGTAAGGTTCGCCAGCAAGTACAGTAGTGCCGTGCCAGCTCCCGCCAGACAGAGCCAGAGGGGAGCGACGCGCCCGCCCAGCACCAGCAGCAGCACACCCGCCAGCGCCATCCCGGAGTAGCCCACGACACCCTCCAGGAACGCGCGTAGCCGACCCCGGGAGCGAAACGGCAGTGCGCTGTACGCCAGGTTGCGTACCGGCGCTGCCACTGCCTGCTCGATCAGCTCCCGATTGACGCGCGCTACGAGCGCCGCGCCCAGCCGATAGTCCAGCGCCAGCGCGGCGAACGAGAGCAGCGTAAGCACCGGATGAGCAAGGTTCGCGCCGGCCACCCCGAAGCGCTCGATCAGCCGCGGCGTGCCGAATGCGGTCAGCGGGATCTCGATCAGGTTTGTGATCGCCAGGAACAGTCCGAGGAAGTAGGCCAGCTCCTCCGCACGCGGAAACGAACGCACGAAGATGTCGGAGTAGAGGTACTGGGCCACAAACAGCGTGAGCACCATGCCCAGCGTTGACAGCGCGAGCCAGCGGCCGAGCGAGGATCCCCGGATGTAACGCAGCGCGCCCTGCATTCCTTCGAGCGAGGTTTCGTCGGCCTCCTCGAGCGCCAGCGGACCCCAGCGTCGGAGCTGCCGGTGGCCAAGCCGTAGCACGAGCACCGCCGCGGTCAGCAGGAGAGCCCATGTCACGAGCAGCGCCTCCGGTGGCGCAAGACGCCCCATCCCCATGACCAGCGCTCCTCCGAGGAAGCCGCCCACGCTCTGTCCGATCGCGAGCAGCGGGAAGAGACGCTTCGACGCCGGCGTATCGAAGTAGTCCCAGGTGAAGGTCCAGAAGTGGTTGATGAAAACGGCCTGGCTCAGAAAGTAGAGACAGAAGAGTGCCGGCAGGATCCAGGTCCAGCGCAGCCAGGCGCCCAGCGTGCCAAACACGATCAGCCCCACTGCGATCAGCAGGATCACGATGAAGTAGGAATCGTTACGCGCGCGACCCACCCATACGGCGTACACGAGCGTGCCGAGCACGGTGGTGAGAGCCGCGATCACGAAGGTGTGAGGCAGCAGCTCGATGCCCACACGGGAAAGAAAGAGCGCTTCGGCTCCCACCAGACCAACCGTGAGCGCCATGTTCAGCAGCGCAGCGAGCGCCGCGAAGTAGAGGAAGCGACCCCGCTCCCTCCGGCGCACCCCCGGCAGGAGCCGCCAGAAGCTGACACGCGCTGCGCTCATGCGGAGCTTCGGGTCAATCGAAGGAGCCGTGCCGGCCCGCACCGCCGGCGAAGCGCTGGGCGCCGGCCCGGGTCTCGCCCGAACGAATCACCTCGAGCCCCAGACGCAGCTCGTTCGCGAGCGCCTGCTCGAGCTCGAGTCCCCACTGCTGGTAGGATGAGAGACGATCGTTGCGCAGGCAGCGCTGCGGAAACTTCGCGAGCTCCTTCCCCAGGGCCACGGCCACCTCGAGAGCCTTACCCGGCTCGACCACGCGATTGGCCAGCCCCATCCGCCCCGCCTCCTCGCCCGAGACGCCACGACCGGTGAGGATCATGTCAAGCGCATGACTGTGACCGATCAGACGCGAGAGGCGAACCGTCCCGCCATCGACCAGCGGCACGCCCCAGCGCCGGCAGTAGACGCCAAAGACAGCGTCACGTGCGGCCACACGCAGATCGCACCAGAGCGCGAGCTCGAGGCCACCGGCCACCGCATGGCCCTCGACAGCGGCGATCACGGGCTTGCCGAGCAGCATACGGGTGGGACCCATGGGCCCGTCACCATCCTCCGCCGCACGATTTCCGCGCCCGTCCGCCACCCCCTTGAGGTCAGCGCCGGCGCAGAACGCGTTGCCGGCTCCTGTCAGCACCGCGGCACACAGCCCCTCGTCGCCGTCGAAGCGTCGAAACGCATCCGCCAGCGCCTCGGCCGTAGGCCGATCCACGGCGTTGCGTACCTGATAACGATCGATGGTCACAATGGCCACGGGTCCATCGGTCTGGTAGCGAACGCTGCTCATGTCTTGCTCTCCTTTCCCGACGAGTCACGCTGCGGGCGGCTCCCGTAGTCCTGGAACGGGTCGTCGCGCTCGCGCACCGCCTGACGAAATCCGACCTCCTGCGCGCGCTCCACGAAGTCGAGCCCCTCCTGCGTATGGCGGGCGATACCGTCGAAGAGCGTGCCGAGCAGCCGGCTCGAGGCGAAGCCCATGCTCTCAACGGTCTGGTTGCAGAGCAGCTTCAACATCACCAGCTGGTTCGTGGGCACGCGAGCCATGCGCTTGGCCAGTGCCAGCGCGTGCGCCTGCAGCTCGTGGTCCGGCACGGCCTCCAGGATCATCCCGATGCGCGCGGCCTCCTGCGCGCGGATCTCGTCCCCGGTCAGCAGGTAGCGCTTCGCGCGCTCGAGCCCCATGCGGTACACCCACATCGCGGTTGTGGGTATGCCCCAGACGCGCGAGGGCGGGTAGCCGAAGACCGCATCCTCGCCCGCTACGATCAGGTCTGCACACAGCACCATGTCCGTACCCCCGCCGATGCACCAGCCCTGCACGGCCGCGAGCGTGGGCTTCTTCGCGTACCAGAGCTTCATGTAGGTGTCGACGAATCGACTCAGCATGCGCAGGTCGGCCACAGAGTCCCAGACGCGTCCACCGCTCTCGCCCGGACTCCGCTCTCGAGCCTGCGCAACCGTGGACCAGTCCAACGCATAGCCCGCGCAGAAGGCGGGTCCCTCCGCGCGCAGCAGGATGACGTGCGCAGCGTGGCTGGCTTCTCCCTCATCGATCGCGTACGCGAGCTCGTCCCGCAGCTCGGGTGTAATGGTGTTGTACTCCTGCGCGCGACACAATGTGATGCTGTAGACACCGTCCTCGAGCTCGGTGCGAAGTGTTTTCGGGCTCATTGGCTTCCTCCCCGCCCCGATTCTGACGATCCGACGGGTGCCAGGGGAAGCCCCCCCCGATGTTCCGTCTAAGTGCCCGGAATTGAAGAGACTCCAGCCCGGGGCTTCCTGGTATCATCCGGGCGGGTCGCGGGGAGGAGCGCCGGTGCGTTGCGTGTCCTGTCAGTATGAGACTGCCAGCGAGGCGAGGTTCTGCCAGGAGTGCGGAACTACGGTCTGCGCCGAGCTGGGGATCGGCCTCCACACCACGCGCCTGGCGGCAGAGCTCAGATGAAGCTCGGAGTGCACCTGCGCGTGATGGGAACCCAATCCACCCCCGAGCTGCTGCGGGAGTGCGCGCGCAGCGCGGAGGAGCTCGGGCTCGACGAGCTGTGGGTGGCAGATCACATCGCCATCCCGCCGGATGACGCCGAGGGCTCGGGCGGACGCTACCTGGATCCGCTGGCCACACTCGCGTTTCTGGCCGCGGCCACCCAGCGGATCGGGCTCGGCACGGCCGTCCTCAACCTGCCCTACCGGCCGGCGCTGCCCACGGCCAAGTGGGTGGCAACGATCCAGGAGCTCTCCGGTGGCAGACTGCGCCTGGGTGTCGGGTTGGGCTGGATGGAGGCCGAGTTCCGCGCGCTCGGCGTTTCCAGGAAGAGGCGCGGCGCGATCACGGATGCCACACTCGAGTTTCTCCAGCGCGCCTTCGCCGCGGACGAGATGGAGGCAAACAACCAGCGCTTCCTCTTCCTTCCGCGCCCCAAGCGCCCGCCCATCTTCATCGGGGGCGCGGCGCCGCACGCGCTGCGACGTGCCGTGCGCTACGGCGACGGCTGGATGCCGATGACCAGCGACCCCGAGCCGCTTCGACCGCAGATCGCGGAGCTGCGAAGACTGGCCGAGGAGGCTGGGCGGGACGCGCTCGAAGTCGTCGTGCTCACGATGCTGCCCCTGCACGAGCCACAGCGCGCGGCTGAGCTGGCTCTTGTCTTCGCCGAGATCGGCGTCACGCGCCTAATCCACGCACCGCGCTACGAGGACGGGTCCGAGTTCCAGCGCTCGGCGGAGACACTTGCCAAGTCCGTGCGCGAGGCGCTCACCAACGCCCGTCCCTTATAATGCCGGTATGAACTCGATCCTGCGCTTCACCTCCGCGCACCCCTGGCTCGTGCTGCTGCTCACCCTGGGGCTCACCGCACTGGCGGGATCGCAGATCGTGGACCTCCGCACCGGCGAGCTTCGTCTCGAGATCGACCCCTCGCCGAACCGCTTCCTACCGGCGGAGGACGAGGCCAAGATCTTCTACGACCTGGTGCGCAAGGTCTTCGGCAGTGACGAGACCCTACTTGTGGTGCTGGGGACGGAGGACGTGTTCACGCGCGAGAATCTGGAGCGCCTGGACCGCATGACGAAGCGGATCGGCAGCGTCGACGGCGTCCACCACGTGGTCTCCCTCACCAACGCAATCAACATCCGCGGTGTGGGCGACGATCTGGAGATCGCGCCCTTCGTGAGCCGGATTCCGGACGATCCCGAGGAGCTGGCGCGGCTGCGTCGGGAGGCGCTCGACCATCCCATCTTCGCTGGAAATCTTGTGTCCCGGGACGGACGCTCCGCAGCACTGCTCGTGTACTTCATGGATTTCACCGACACCGAGTTCATTGCGCGCGGGATCGACGATCAGATCGGCGAGATCGTCGAGCAGGAGCGCGGGGACGCCCTGACCTGGATCACCGGCACACCGCACCTCAAGGTCGTGCAGATCCGCATGCTGTTTGCCGACCTGGGGCGAAACCTGCCGCTGATCCTGGTCGTGGGCATGATCGTCCTGGCCTTCTCCTTTCGGAACCTGCGCGGCGTGTTCTTGCCCGCTCTTACGGTCGTGGTGGCGCTGGTCTGGACGATGGGGATCGCGGCCTGGATCGGGCGACCCCTCAACCTGGTGACGGTGCTGGTACCGCCGCTGCTCATGATCCTGGGCCTCGCGTACGCCGTGCACGTCGTCTCGGAGTACTACGATACGCTGCACGAGGAGCCCGACGGTGGGAACGAGAGCGTGACCGTGCGCGCCGTGAAGAAGGTCGGGCTGCCCGTGCTGCTTACGGGGCTCACGACCGCGGCCAGCTTTCTCGCGCTCATGCTGAGCCCGATGGCACCCATTCGCGAGATGGGGCTGCTGGCGCTGGTCGGAATCCTGATCGCGGTGGTGGCGTCCCTCATCGTCACGCCCGCCATGCTCGAGGCGCTGGGCCCGCCCCGGCGCACCGGACACGCTGGCCAGGAGGCCCAAAGCGATTGGTTCGGCCGCTTCGCGGCGAGGGCCGCCGAGTTCAACCTGCGCAATCGCACGGGCATCTTCGTGGCCTGCGCCGTCTTCGGCGTGCTCGCGCTGGTTGCGGCCACGCAGATCCGGGTGGGAACAGAGCACATCGGGACGTTCAAGAAGGACCACCCCACGCGGATCGCTTTCGAGGCCGTGAACGAACGTCTCGGGGGAGCCAACTCGTTCAACGTCGTGGTGCAGGCCAGCTATCCCAACGCCTTCAAGGAGCCCGCGAACCTGCGCGAGCTCGAGTCGATCCAGCATTGGCTCGATGGCCAGCCCGAGATCGGCGCCACCACGTCCGTGGTCGACTACCTCAAGCTCATCAACCGGGGCTTTCACGGCAACGACCCGAATCACCTGGCGATTCCGGAGAGCCGGCGCCTCACCGGCCAGCTCTTCTTCTTCGGGGCCAACGACGAGATCGAGAACTTCGTGGACAAGAGCTATCGCATGGCCAACGTGGTGGTGCGCGCCAATGTCATAGATTCGGACCGGATCCTCGACCTGTCCGAGCGTATCGAGCAGCGGCTGGAGCAGCTCCCCGAGCACCTAAAGGGCACTGTGACCGGCAATCCCATCCTGATTAACCGCATGCTCGAGACGGTCGTACGGGGACAGGTCTTGAGCCTCGGTGGAGCGCTGATCCTGATCTACATCATCCTCTCGCTGCTCTTTCTGTCGGCCCGCACCGGACTGATCGCGCTGATCCCGAACGTGCTGCCTATCGCCGCCTTCTTCGGCGCGCTCGGCGTAAGCGGCGTCATGCTGAGCCCCGGCACGAGCATGATCGCCTCCATGGCGCTGGGCGTCGCCATCGACGACACGATCCACTACTTCGCGCGCTTCAACCAGGACGCGAAGCGCTTCGCGAACGAACGCCTGGCGACGATCTCGGCTCTGCGCGCGGTCGGTCGGCCCGTGACCTATACCTCCATCGCCATCTGCCTCGGGTTTCTCGTGCTCACCACGAGCGAGCTGAGCAACTTTGTCGAGATCGGGGCTCTGGGTGCCTTCACGCTGGCCTTTGCCTGGCTCATCGATTTCACGCTCACGCCGGCACTCTGCTCGGGCCTGCGCGTGGTGACGCTCTGGGACACGCTCACTCTGGACCTGGGTCATTCACCCAGTACCTCGATCCCACTCTTCAAGGGGCTCTCCACGGCGCAGGCGCGCATCCTGGCACTGATGGCGAGCCTGAGACGCGTGCCCGCGGGCCAGCGGCTCATCCGTATGGGCGACGAGGGCCGCGAGCTGTGGGTGATCATCGACGGCAAGCTCCGCGTCTCGGTTCCCCGGGGGGAAGGGGAGATCGAGCTCGGCACCTGTACCCGCGGAGACGTTATCGGTGAGATCGCCTTCTTCGGCCAGAGGCGCAGTGCCAACGTGGACGTGGTAGAGGACTCACGTCTTCTGCGCCTGACCCCGGGAAACCTGGCCCGGCTGGGCCGCCGCTACCCACGCATCGCGACACAGGTGCTGAGCAACCTGAGCGAGGTCCTGGCCGAGCGGCTGGTCAAGACCACGTCCCGTCTGCGCTAGCGGGGATGACACTCGCCGTGGGTGTGACGCTATCGGAGTTCGAGTCGAAGAGGTTGCTTGCAGAGTCGGGCATCCCCATCCCGGCGGAGCGCCTGGTCTTCAGCCCCAAGGAGGCGGTGCTCGCCGCGGAGGAGCTCTGCTACCCCGTCGCCCTCAAGCTCTGCGGGCGCGGTATCGCGCACAAGACGGAGCGCAAGCTGGTGCGTCTGGACCTGACCGACGAGGACGACGTGAATACCCAGGCGGAGGACCTGCTCGCGCAGCGCGGGCCTGGGGAGGAGCATGCCGGCGTGCTCGTCTCGAACATGATCCAGGGTCGGCGCGAGCTGATCGTGGGCCTGGAGCGCGATCTTCAGTTCGGCCCCTGTGTCATGCTCGGGCTGGGCGGCGTCTTCGCGGAGGCGCTGGGCGACGTGGCCTTTGCCGTGGCGCCGCTCGCACCCCACGACGCCGACGATCTGATCGACGCGCTCGCCTACGCGCAGATCCTGGGCCGTTTCAGGGGCGAGCCGGAGGTCGACCGCGCGGCGCTGGGGGCGATCCTCGAGACACTCGGTCGCATCGGCCAGGATCGACCCGACGTGCGCTCGATCGATATCAACCCGCTGATCGTGTCCGGAAGTCATCCCGTCGTCGCGGACGCGCTGGTCGAGCTCGACGCGAACCCAGCGTGAGCGCGATCCTGGAGCGGCTGCGTCCCCTCTTCCATCCTCGGGGAATCATTCTCACCGGGGTCTCCGCGCATCCCGGAAAATTCGGAGCGGTCACCTATCACAACCTGCTGCGCTTCGGGTTCAAGGGGGAGCTCTACCCCATCAATCGGGAGGGGGTCGAGGTGCTCGGGCGGCCGACCTGGCGGCGGATTGCAGACGTTCCCGCGGGCAGCGCAGATCTCGCCTTTCTTTGTACCCCTGCAGCTGTGAACGAGGAGCTGCTGCGCGAGTGCGCCCGAGCGGGTGTGCGCGCCGCGTTCGTCGCCTCGGGAGGCTATGGCGAGGCGGGTGAGGAGGGTCGGCGCCTGGAGCAACGACTCGTGGGCCTGGCAAAGGAGCTGGGGATCATTATCGCGGGGCCGAACGGACAGGGAATCGTCTCGACGCCGGTCTCGATGTGTGCGCAGATCGCACCGCCCTATCCACCGCCCGGGCCGATCTCAATGGTCAGCCAGAGCGGAAACATCGGTGCGAGCTTCATGAACTACGGCGTGCTGACAGGCGTCGGCTTCTCGAAGGGCATCTCCTGCGGTAACTCCGCCCAGCTCGAGCTGGCCGACTACCTGGCGTACTTCGCGGAGGACCCCGAGACCCGCGTCAGCCTGGCCTACCTCGAGGGTGTCGAGAACGGGCGGCGCTTTCTCGAGGTGGCCCGTGCACACAGCGCGCGCAAACCGTTGGTGGTGCTGATCGGAGGTGTGACCGAACGCGGCCGGAGTGCGGCCTCGAGCCACACGGGGGCGTTGGCCTCGAACGAGCGCATCCTGGCGGGCGTCTGCCGCCAGGCCGGGATCGCGCGCGCCGAGACCGTGGAGGAGGCCTACGAGCTGGCGGCCACCTTCGCCGGGCAGCCGCTCCCGCGTGGGCCGCGCACGCTGGTCTTTACGGTCGCCGGAGGCTGGGGCGTCCTCACCGCCGACGCCTGTATCAAGGCAGGACTGGACTTGATTCCCCTGCCCGACGATCTGCGCGAGCAGATCGATCGTATGGTGCCGGCGCGCTGGAGCCGCGGGAACCCGGTCGACCTCGCCGGCGGCGAAACTCGAGACACGATCCCGGAGGTACTCGAGCGGATCGCAGCGCATCCCCAGGTGGACGCCATCGTCTATCTGGGGATTGGCATCCAGGCCGCACAAGCGAACGCGTTCAAGAGCGGTGCCTTCTATCCAGAGCACGGGCTCAAGCGCATGGTGGAGTTTCACGAGCGACAGGACCGCCGCTATGCGTTCGCTGCAGCCGAGGCCAGCGAGCGCCACGGAAAGCCCATTCTGGTCGCGTCCGACCTCGTTTACACCGACCGGGCTTATGGCAACGCAGGTCCGCTCGGGGTCCAGGAATCAGGTCGCGTCGCCTATCCTTCGGGCCATCGCGCGGTGCGCGCGCTCGCCCAGCTCGTGCGCTATGCGCGCTACCGCCAGCGGTTGGAGGGACGCGCCCCTCACTCCGCCTCGTAGGGGTACAGAGACCACTCGATGCTCGTGGTCGCCCCGCCCTCCGTCACATCGATATTCGCCTCCAGGTCGCCCTTGTGGGCAAAAACGATGTAAGCGTCCGAGATGCGCTGGGCGACCTCGATCTCCCAGCCCGCCGCGGGCAGCTCCCGATCGTAGAAGGCCCGGATCTGGTCCACAGAGTCGGGGGATTCGAACGTGACGGTCAGCCCTTCCTCGTAGGTCTCGGTGTCCATGCCCAGCAGCGTGGCGTTCGGATAGCGCGGCAGGTCCTCGGGCATCAAGCGTACCGCCCCGGATGGCCCGTCTACCTCGGCCTCCAGCAGCTCGATCGTCTCGCCCCGGGGCTGCTCACCGCAGGCGAGGCCGAGCCAGCCCGCCAGTACGAAAGCGCCGATGCAGAGGACCGGAACCTCGATTCCCCTCGCTTCCGAACTCGTCTCACGCATGTGGTCCGGCAGCGTAGCACTTCGCGTTTGAGAACCGGGTGGTCTATCTATGCAGGTCCCCGCGCACCCATCCCCCGCGGGTCCCCGGGGGTCCATGTCTCCCATCCGTCAAGAGATCCGCTCGCTGGTGCGCCTGGCCGGACCCGTGATGATCACGCAGCTGGGCACGATGTTGCTCGGCGTCGTCGATACGCTGATGCTAGGGCATGTCGGCGTGCGAGAGCTCGCCGCCGCCGCGCTCGGCAATCTCTGGATCTTCGCCACGCTGCTCTTCGGGATGGGCGTGGTGCTGGGCATGGATCCCATCGTGAGCCAGGCTCACGGCGCCGGAGACGGTCATCGGGTCGGGCTCACGCTCCAGCACGGCATCGTGATCGCGCTCGGGGTGAGTCTGCCGCTGGCTGTGCTCTGGGCTCTGACCAGCCCCGTGCTCCTGCTGGCGGGGCAGGAGGAGACACTCGCGCGCCAGGCACAGATCTACACCTGGGTTCAGATTCCTGGAATCCCTTTCTTCATGGTGTACACCGCGCTGCGACAGTACCTCCAGGGTCGCACCATCGTCACGCCCGCGATGTGGAGCATACTCATCGCCAATCTCTTCAATGTGTTCTTCAACTGGGTCCTGATCTTCGGCCACCTCGGCTTTCCGGCCCTCGGGCTCCTGGGTGCGGGCATCGCCACGACCGTGACCCGGGTTCTGCTGCTGATCGGACTCGTCGCGTGGGTCCGAGGATTCCGCCTCCACCTGGGAGCGTGGGGGCCATGGACCCGCGCCAGCTTCCATCTACCGAGCCTGCGCCAGGTGCTGGCCATCGGTCTACCGCTGGGCTGTCAGCTCTTCCTCGAGGTATGGGCCTTCTCGATATCAACCCTGATGGCGGGACGGCTGGGAGAGGCGCAGCTTGCCGGCCACTCGATCGTGCTGAACCTGGCCTCCCTCTCGTTCATGGCCCCGCTGGGCATCTCGATCGGCGCCTCTACACGGGTGGGGAACCTGATCGGCGCGGGGCAGGACTCTGCCGTCAGTCGCGCCTGCTGGGTCGCCTTTGCGATGGGCGCGGGGGTGATGACCCTGTTCGCAGCGGTGTTCGTACTCGGACGCCACTGGCTGCCTGCGCTGTACACGACGGATCCAACGGTGATCGAGATTTGCGCCTGGATTCTTCCAATCGCGGCCCTGTTCCAGGTCTTCGACGGGACCCAGGTGGTCGGCGGCGGCCTGCTGCGCGGCATGGGCCGGACCCGCGCGGCCGCCGTCTTCAACGGGATCGGGTACTACGTGCTGGCGCTGCCGCTGGCGTGGTGGCTCACCTTTCGGCTCGGTACGGGTCTGGTGGGTATCTGGTGGGGCCTGTGCCTGGGTCTGGCAACGATCGCAACGCTGCTGGTGCTGTGGGTCTGGCGTTGCGGCGCCGCACTGCGGCCGCTCGAGCGCTGACCGCTCAGCCGCTGCGAGCGCGCGCCAGCACCTGACCCCAGCGCTCGCGGGCGTGTGCCCGACGCGCCGGGTCCCAGACAGGAGCGAAGGACGTGGTCGACGCAACCGTCGACTGACAGGCTTCCGGGCTCGCGAACACACCCGTCGCCAGACCCGCGAGCTGTGCCGCTCCCACAGCCGTCGCCTCCGTCTCCGCCGCACGCTGCACCTCGCGTCCACCGAGATCCGCCAGCGACTGGAGCAGCACCTCGGAGCGGGCGAGCCCACCATCGACACGGATAGCGACGTCATCCAGTCCGAGCGCCTCGCACACATCGACACAGCGCTGAGCCACGCCTTCCAGCACCGCGCGCGCGATCTGGGCGACACCCGTACCACGCGTCATCCCGCCCAGAAGGCCCGTCGCTCCGGCATCCAGAAACGGCGTACCCAGGCCCTGGAGTGACGGCACAAAGGTCACACCCTCGGAGGTCGGGACCTCGCTCGCCAGACGGTTGACCGCTTCCGCGTCCGAAGCCAGTCCGAGCCCGACCAGCCAGTCCACGGCGGCGCCCGCGGTGATCACCGTCCCTTCTAGACAGCAGGCCTGCGTGCCGTCGGCAAGTCGCCAGAGCACGAGCGGGTATACACCGAGGCCCGGCTCCGCGAGCTCGGTGCCCGTGTGAAGATCGAGCATGGCGGAGGTGCCGAGGGTGAGCTTGGCCTGGCCCGCTGCGTGCACGCCCTGCGCAAACGCAGCAGCCTGCTGGTCGCCCGCGCGCGCGGCGACCGGAACGGGTGCGCCCAGCAGGGCAGCGGGCGTCTCGCCGACTACACCGCTCGTGGCCACGATCTCGGGCAGGACCTCTGCGGGAACACTGAAGAGCTTCAGCAGCGGATCGGCCCAGTGCCCGTTGGCCACGTCATACAGCGCGGTGCAGGAGGCGTTCCCGGGATCGGTTACATGGGCCGAGCCGCCGGTGAGCTTGCTGGTGAGCCAGCTCTCGGGCGTGCCGAGGCGAAGACCTCCGGTCGAGGCTGCCTTGCGCACCGCCGGATCGTGTTCGAGCAGCCACTCGAACTTCGTCGCCGAAGCCAGGGTGCTGAGCGGGATCCCCAGCTTGCGGAAGCCCTCAACCCGCTCGCTCGTGCGTAGGTCCTGCCAGCTGACCGCAGGCGCGAGCGGCGCACCCGTGCGCGCGTCCCAGGCCACGGCCGTAGCCCGCTGGGTAACCACGCCGATTCCGGCCAGGGTGCGAGCCTCAACCTCGGCAGCGCTCAGCACCTCGCGCATCACGTCGACACTTCGCTCCCACATCTCCTCGGGATCCTGCTCCACCCAGCCGGGCCTGGGGTAGTTGATAGAGAGCGGCCGGTGCGCGCGTGCGAGGGTGCCACCGGTTCCATTCATCACCAGCGCCCGCACGCTCGTTGTTCCGAGGTCGAGCGCGAGCAACAGCTCGCGCTTCACGCGTCCTCCGAGGAGGACTCGGGCAGGAGCGCGCCCGGGTTCAGCAGATCGTCAGGGTCGAGAGCGCGCTTGACGGCACGCAGCAGCTTCACACCCGTCTCTCCGATCTCGTCCGCCAGCCAATCGCGGCGTACGCGTCCGATGCCGTGGTGGTGCGAGATCCCCCCCCCCACACGCAGGGTTGCCTGCATAGTGCGCTTCCAGCACTCGCGATAGCGCTGCGCCATCTGCTTCGGGTCCTGGGGCCGCACCGCAAAGGTGATGTAGAGATTCGTGCCCGAGCGATAGGAGTGACTCGAGTGCGCGCTCGCCACCAGCACGTCGGGAACCTCGTTGAGAGAGCGCGTGGCCTCCTCGTAGAGGCGGCCCACACGATCCCAGGTGCAGGCTACCTCGATCGTATCCGCGACGATCCCACGCTCGAGGAGCTCGCGCAGCCTCGGTACCCGGTTGCGCTTCTCGAGCCAGAGGTCGACGCTGGCCGGGTCAGACTCCTCACCTCCCTGAGCACGGCAGATCGCCGCTACACCCTCGAGCTGCGCCGACACCGCGCCCGCCGGCCCTTCGTGCAGCAAGATGAGCATGTGTCGTCCCTCGGGAGCGTAGGCCTCGAAGTGTCGATGGGACTCAGGCGCGTCGTAGAGGCGGACCACGGGCGGGCGCCAGCCTACGCGCAGCAACTCGCGAATCGACTCAAGGCCCTGCTCGAAGCGCTCGAAGTGGAAGGCCTGGCCCTGGCTCGCCTCCGGCTGGGGACGTAGCGAGAACGTCACCTCCGTCACCACTCCGAGACTTCCTTCGCTGCCCATGAAGAGCTGGCGCAGATCAGGACCGGCCGCCGCGCGCGGCGTCGGGCGCGTGCGCAGCAGTGATCCATCGGGCAGGACCACCTCCAGCGCGAACAGCAGGTCCTCGATGTTCCCGTATCCCGTCGAAAACTGTCCCGCTGCGCGCGTCGCCACCCAGCCCCCCACGGTCGAGATCTCGATGGACTGTGGCCAGTGGCCGATCGTGAGACCGGCCTCCTGCACGCGCCGTTCCGCGTCGATGCCAAGCGTGCCCGCGCGGAACGAGGCCGTGAGGTTCGCGTCGTCTAGCGCCACCAGTCCGTCCAAGGCACGCGTAAGCAACACGACCGCGCGCTCGGAGGTGCGGATGGCCCCACACACGCCCGAACCGCCGCCGAAGGGCACCACGGGCAGGCGCAGCTCGCGGCAGAGCCGGAGTGTGTGCTGGACGTCCGCGGTCGAGCGTGCCTCCACCACGGCGAGGGGCGAGGGCCCGCCACGCCCTTCGAGGTCGAGCAGCTCGGAGAGCACCCAGCTGTCGTGGCGATGTGCCGAGAGCGTTTCGGGATCGGTACGCACCCGATCCCCGAGCTCCTTCTCGAGCCGGGCGCGGACCTCGTTCATCCGCCCGGGCCCGTGAATACGGTCTCCGACGCGAGCCGGGCGCGCACGGCCTCCACCTCTCCCTCCAGCCTGATCTGGGTCCAGTCCAGAAGACTCCGCATGCGTTCCGCGATGGGTTGCACGAGCGTCTCGCGCTCGGAGGGCAGATACAGCGCCGCACGGGTACGCCGATACAGCACGTCCTCTACACAGGTCGCTGCCTCTTCCTGCACAGCCCAGTCTACCTCACCCACAAGGACCGAAGTCCCGCTCGTCAGCGGGGAGCGGCCACGGGCGGCGACCAACCCGGCCTCGGCACCGTAGAGTCGCGCCAGACGCAGAGCGACCCCATCCGCGAGCACAAACTCCCGCGTGAGCGAGCTGGCGAGTCGCTCCAGCTGTCCGTCGAAGTCGCCGCCAGGCAGGGGCTCCTCCTGCGAACGGTCGTCCAGCCGGCGCTCCAGGATCTTGGCCACCTCTTGGATAGCCCGGCGTGCCATGGGTCGATAGCCGGTCAGCTTCCCACCCGCGATGCTCACAACCCGGGCCGGCCCCAACAGCACCTCGTCGCGGCGCGAGATCTCCGTCGTTTTCTTGCCCGGATCCGCAATCAAGGGCCGCAGCCCTGCCCAGGCCGCCGTGACCTCCTCGAGCTTGACCGGCTCCAGGCCGAAGTAGCGCGGCAGAGGCTCCAGCAGATACTCCACATCGCTGGCGCTGATGGAGGGCCAGACCTGAGCGCCGTCGGGGTGAGGCGTATCGGTGGTGCCCATATACACCACCCCGCCGCGAGGGATGACGAAAACGGCACGCGAGTCCTGCGCCGCGAGCGCCACCATGTTGCGCACCGGCACCCGCTCGGCAGGCAGCACGATGTGGATCCCCTTAGAGAGTGCGAGCAAGGGCACGGCGTCTCCGTCCTCGAGGCCACGGACCGCCTCCACCCAGGGACCTGCTGCGTTGATAACAGCCGCGGCGTTGACGCGGAAGCGACGCTTGCTCAGGCTGCACACGGCCTCGACCCCGACCGCGCGTCCCTGCTCGCGCGGGATGACGTCAACGCGAGCCCGGTTCAAGACCAGTGCACCTTGGCGCACGGCGGCACGCAGATTGGCCAGCACCAAGCGCGCGTCGTCCGTCAGGTACTCACGGTAGGTACAGGCGTGCGGATAGCGCGTTCGATCGAGCAGAGGCTCCTGCTCCGCCAACTCGGCACTCGACCAGTTCTGGTGTACATCCTCGTCCGCAACCGACCCGAGCCTCTCGTAAGCCGCGATTCCCACGCGCAGCTTGAGCATGCCCGCAATTGAACGCGCGGGGATGACCATCCAGCGCCGCTCGGCCAGATGAGGAGCCAGGCGGAAGATCTGCTTGCGTTCGAGCGCCGCTTCTCGCACTAGTCCCACCTCCCCCATAGCGAGGTAACGCAGACCGCCGTGGATGAGCTTCGAGGACCGGCTCGAGGTGCCCGAGGCGAAGTCTTCGGCCTCGAGCAGGGCCACTGACAATCCGCGCAGGCTCGCCTCGAGCGCGATCCCTGCGCCGGTGATGCCTCCCCCGATCACGACGCAGTCGAAGCGCGTGCGCTCGAGCTCGTCGATGACTCGGTCGCGTGCCAAGCTGGAGATGGCGGTCGGGCCAGACATGCTCCTCCTTCGTCGGAAACGGCGGGAAGGATCCTAACCCACCTCCGTGAGAAAAGCGGGCGGGTGTATTGCGTCGAAACTCCGGGAAAAGGACCTAGTGTCCTGACCCGGAAGTTCGCTCGCATTCTCAGCGCCCTCTGCATCCACGCTCACCGCGTTGCACTCGCGCGCCTTGCGAGCGCGGCGCCTCGGGCGCCATAATTGCGTCGAAACTCCCGGAACAGGACACTACAATCGCCATCCATGTCACGCCTAGCACCCAACCCCCGGCCCGAATCCTACGCGCTCAAGCTGAAGGTCGATCCCCGGCGGGATCGTTTTCAAGGGGAGGTCGAAATCGGACTCTCAGTCACCCCTGGTCTACGTGAAATCGAGCTGCACGCGGTGGACCTCGAGCTCGGAGAGTCCACGCTCGAGGACTCCGCGGGACCGGTCACGATCTCGCGCGTCTCGTCTCACTCGAAACGCGAGACCCTGTGCTTCCATCTGGAACGCGAACTCCGCGGACGTCGGGCTAGGCTGCATATCGCCTACGAGGGTCCACTACGAACAGACCTGCGCGGACTCTACCAGGCCCGTTCGGGGCGCCGCCGCTATGCCGTCACGCAGCTCGAGGCAGCAGACGCGCGCCGCTTCTTCCCCTGCTTCGACGAGCCCGACAAGAAGGCCCGCTTCCAGCTCCAGGTCACGACCCCCGTGCGTAACCAGGTGATCTCGAATGCGCCCATCGTACGCACACACACCCAGGGCCGGCTCAAAACGGTGCAGTTCGCCGAGACGCCGAAGCTCTCAACGTACCTGGTCGCGCTCGTGTGCGGGGAGCTCGAGGGCTCGCGCGCGAGGCGCTGCGGTCCTACGCCCATCCGCGTCTGGCACGTTCCCGGCAAGCGACACCTCACCCGCTTCGCGTTGGATACCGCGGTGGCCTCGCTGGAGCGGCTCGAGCACTACTTCGGCCTGCGCTACCCCTACGCGAAGCTCGATTTGATTGCGGTCCCCGACTTCGAGTTCGGCGCCATGGAGAACGCGGGCGCGGTCATATTCCGAGAGAGCCTGCTCCTGGTCGACCCGAAGACGGTGACGCTCAGCGAGCGCAAGCGGGTGGCCGAGGTCATCGCCCACGAGCTGGCGCACATGTGGTACGGCAACCTGGTCACGATGGCGTGGTGGGACGATCTATGGCTCAACGAGGCGTTCGCCACCTGGATGGCATTTCGCGTGATTGATGATTGGCAGCCGGACTGGCAGATGTGGCTCGACTTCGAGCACCATCGCGCCGCCGCCTACGCGCTCGATAGTCTCACGAACACACATCCCATCTATACCGACGTGAAGACGCCCGAGGAGGCCACCGAGAACTTCGACGCCATCACGTACGAAAAGGGAGCGTCGGTCGTGCGCATGCTCGAGCGCTGGCTCGGTTCGTCGGTGTTCCGCCGCGGCGTGCGTCGCTACATCCGGCGTCATCGCGAGTCTAACGCGCGCGCAGCCGACCTCTGGCAGGCATTGGAGCAGGTTTCGGGCGAGCCGGTGGGCTCGGTCGCAAAAGCCTGGATCGAGCGGCCCGGCTTCCCGCTGGTCTCGGTGCGCTGCAAGGAGCGCGCGGGTCACCGCTGGCTGGAGACGCGACAGGAACGCTTCTTCGCCAACCCACATGAGCCAGCCGAGAAGCGGCGCGCACACTGGCCCTTGCCGATGCGGGTGCGGGTGCGGGTCCGGACTCCGCGCCGGCGTGACCGCATCGTGCGTGGCTTGCTCCGCAGCGCCCGGGACGAGCTCGACCTGGGTCCGGCGCAGGAGGTGGGCTGGGTCTATGCCAACGCGGACGAGTCCGGCTTCTACCGGCCTCTGCACGATGCAAAGCTCCTAGGGGCGATGGCCTCGGAGCTCGAGCGGCTCACGCCGGCGGAGCGCATGGGCCTGCTCGGCCACCAGTGGGCGGGCGTGCGCGCGGATCGCGCCCCACTCGAGGATTTCCTGGGACTGGTGGAAGCCCTGCGCAACGAACGCGAGCCCGAGGTGCTGGAGGCGGTCGTGGGACCGCTGGCCTGGCTCCACGATCAGGCCGTTCCCGCGATCGAGCCGGACTCCCCGGGCAGCTATCGCGCCTGGCTCTTGAGCATCTTCGCCGAGTCCTTTCGCGAGCTCAGCTGGAGCGCGCGGCGCGCCGAGCCCGACGCTGTGCGGCTGCGGCGTGCGGCTCTGCTGCGCATCCTCGGCGGCGTCGCGGAGGATCCCGGGATCTCGGGCGAGGCCGAGAGCCGAGCCAGCGCCTATCTCCGCAACCGTGCCGCGCTCGACGCGAACCTGGCCGGGCCAGTGGTGGAAATCGCCGCGCGCAACGGAACCAAAGCACGCTACCAGGCTTACCTGCGGACCATGCGCCGAGCCCGCACGCCCCAGGAACGAACGCGCTTCGAGCTGGCGCTGGGCGCGTTTCGCGATCCCGCCCTGGTGGCGCGCACCCTGGAGCTGCTGCTGAGCAAGCAGGTGCCGACGCAAGACGTGGTGCCGCTGGCGGTCCGGCTGCTGGCCAACCCCGCGGCGCGCGAGGAAACCTGGCGCTTCATACGCTCGCGCTGGAAGGCGCTCGCGCCCCGCGTGCCACCGGGCCTCGCGCCGCGCCTGGTCAGCGCACTGCCCGCGCTCCAGACTCGGCGTCATCGCGAGAGCGTCGCCGCCTTCTTTCGCTCGCACCCGCTCCCCACCGCGGCGCGCGCGCTCCAGCAAACGCTGGAGCGCTTCGACCTGGACGCCGAGCTGCGCGGGCGCGTTACGCCCAAGCTGCGGCGCTGGCTCACGCGTCACAGACAAACCAGCAGCTGATACACTAGGGGAATGCCGGAGCTCGCGTCACTTCAGTGCACTCCCTGTAAGTCGGGCGTTCCCCCGCTCGACGCGAATAAGATCGCGCCGCTGCTGAGTCAGCTCGAGGACGACTGGGAGGTGGTGAACCAGCACCACCTGGCCAGGACCTATAAGTTCAAGAACTTCGCGCAGGCACTGGAGTTCGTGAACCGCATCGGTCACATGGCGGAGGAGCAGGGTCACCATCCGGACCTGCACCTGGCCTGGGGCAAGACCCGGGTCGAGATCTGGACGCACAAGATCAACGGGCTGCACGAGGCGGACTTCGTCTTCGCCGCAAAGTGCGATACGCTCTTCCGCCCGAAGTAGCCGCGGATCCCTTTGCGGCCGTGCGCTCGGCCTGCGCCCGCGTAGCCGAGCGCGCACGGGCGGTTGGCATCGATCAGGCGCAGCTCGAACGCTACGCGGAGAAGCTGCCGATCGAGGAAGTTCGACGCGCGGGCACGGATGCCTTTCGAGGCGTAGCCGGCTCCATCGACGTGCGTGCCGCATTCGTTCTCTCACTCAACGCCATCAACTTCGGCTCCGGCTACTTTCCGCAGCTGAAAAAACGGGCCGGAACGTCGGGCTACCATACGCTCGAGGCCTGCTTGCGGGAGCAGTTCGGGGCGGCGGGACCCTTCACAGCCGCGGAGCTGCGCGTGATGACCGGCGAGCGCTGTGCGCGGCTACTCGACCAATCCGCGCCCTCACCGCAGATTCGCGAGCTCATGGAGCTCTACGCTCAGTCCTGGCGCGAGCTCGGGTCGCTGCTCGAGCGGCGCTTTGGTGGAAGCTTTACCGCATTCGTAGAGGCGGCCGGGGGCTCGGCCGCGCGTCTGGTGCGAGCCCTGCTCGAGCTGCCCCTGTATCACGACATCGCAAGTTACGCGGGCTTCTCCGTGCCGCTGCTGAAGCGTGCGCAGCTGTGCGTGTCGGATCTGGCGCTGGCGCTGCCCGACGACCTGGGTCGCTTCCAGGACCTGGACCGACTCACCGCCTTTGCGGACAACCTGGTCGCCCACGTGCTGCGCGTCGATGGCATCCTGTGTTACGAGCCGGATCTGCTGCGGCGCATCGAGCGCGAGGAGCCGATCGCCGCGGGCTCGCCCGAGGAGGTCGAGATCCGCGCCTGCGAGGTTCACGCAGTCGAGCTGCTGATCGCCGAGCTCGAACGGCGCTCCCTGCGCCTGGTCCCGCACCAGCTCGATGCCTGGCTCTGGAGCCGCGGCGGCCGGCCTGCCTACAAGGCGCAACCGCGTCACCGCACACGCTGTCCCTACTACTAAGGGGCCTAGCGGCGGGCCTCGCGCACGCCCTGCTGAGGGATCTCGAGCGTGACTTCGGTGCCGATGCCTGGCTCGCTCTCGAGCCGGATGCTGCCCTCGTGACCGAGGATGATGCCGCGAGCGATCGCCAGACCCAGACCCACGCCGCGGGGTTTCGTGGAGTAGAAGGGCTCGAAGATGCGTCCGCGAATCTTGGCCGGGACGCCCGCTCCAGAGTCCCGGACGCGCAGGCGCACCGCCGCCGTCTTGGGCACGCTCTCCACCTCCAGCACGAGCTTGCCCCCTTTCTCCATCGCATCCACCGCGTTCTCGGCCACGCTCAGCAACGCGGTGGTCAGAAGGGCACGATCCGCCGTCAGCTGCGGGAGATCGGGCGCGATGCGCAGCTCGACTTCTACGCCCTGGGTGAGGCAGCGCTCGGCCAGCTCTCGGCGCACCTCCCTGACCAGATCACCGAGGTCCATCGGCTCGGGTCGCATCGTGCCGCGGCGCGAGAGCGTGAGCATGCCCTCCACCACGGCCTCGATGCGCCGGGCCAGGTGCATCACGTGCTCGTCGCGCGGGTCCACCTTGTCGGAGTCCAGCTTCATCTCCATGTGCCCGATCAGTGCCGCCAGCGGGTTGTAGATGGCGTGGGCGATCCCACCCGCTACCTCGCCGGCAATGCCCAGCCGCTCCGCCTCGACCAGACGCGTCTGGAGCTCGCGCAGCTTCGTGTTGGTGCGCTCCAGATCCTGGGTGCGCTGAGCCACCTCCCGCTGCAGCTTCGCGGCGTACTCACGTCGCTCCTCATCCAGCTGGACTTCGGCCGTGCGATCCCGCCCGGCCATCACGACCGCCTCGCGCCCCCCGAACGCCACCGGCGTCAGCGCCATCTCGGAGAAGAACTCGCGCCCCGATTTCATTGTCCAGCGACGTAATAGCGTGCGCGTAGGGGCGTTCGCTGCCTCGCGCAATAGAGCCTCCAGCTCCATTCTATCTTCGGGCTCCAGGAGATCACCCACCCTCCGGCCGATGAACTCGCCGCGCGGCAGGCCCGTGAATTGCCGGGTGGCCTCGTTGCATTCCAGGTAGCGACCCGTCTCTCGGTCAACGACGAGGATCGGGGTGGGCATCGCATCGAACACGGCCCGGTAGCGATCCTCCACGGACGCTGCGCGATTGCGCAGCAGGCGGAAGTTCAGGAGCACGGTGTAGCCCGTAAAGAGCACGACCAGCGCGAGCGGCACCAGCGGCGCGGAGCCGAATGCGTCGAGTGACTGCAGTCGCTCCAGGCCACCTCCCGCTGGAAGCACGCCCCCCAGCTTGAGGCCGAGTGCGATCGCGTAGCAGCCTACCCCGACCGTCCCTGCGATCGCGGTGGCCAGACCCGACCACATGCTTGCGCCCCCCAGCAGCACCATGGCGTACATGCCGACCAGCGGTCCCTGAAGCTGGTCGAAGATCGTGAGGGTCACGGTCAGCGCGGCGAGGTCGCTGACCACGGACAGGCATCCCCAGAGCTGAATAAAGCGCGAGCGGCGCAGAGCCCAGCTCAGCCCCGCGTTCACCAGCAGATAAGCAAGCATGGCGATCCCGAACGCGTAGAGGCTGGCCGTGGAGCCAAACAGAAGGCAGACCCCGCCGAAAATCGGCAGACCGAGGGCTACGGAGATCCAGCGCAGGCGCAGGGTGGTGTGCAGGAGTTGGGGCTCGGGACCGCGTATCAGGTAGCGATGCGCCGCCTTGACCCAGCCAGACCCGCGGGTGCCCATGCGCGCATCATATCCCGGCGACACCGCGCAGGGGAACCGCAAGCCGGAACCAAGCCCGGCCTGCGGGGTTCTGGCGCGCTGCGGCGCCGCCCGCTAGGGTTCCCCGTCACTCGCTCTGAACGAGCGAGTCCCCCTCGGACCGAGACATTCTGGCCACGGGCAGGACCGGGGCACGTTCCAGCGGAGGGCGGCAGGTGATCATCGGAGTACCCCGTGAAGTCGCTGCCGGGGAGCGGCGCGTGGCCGTCGTACCGGTTTCGGTTCGACGCCTGCTGGAAGCCGGGCTCGAGGTCCGGATCGAAACCGGTGCCGGCAGCGAAAGCGGCTGCACCGACGAGGAATACGTGGACGCGGGTGCGCAGATCGGCTCCGATCCGCAGCAGATCTTTGCCCAGGCGGACATCCTGGTTCGGGTCCAAACCCTGGGTTCGCATCCGGGCACCGGTCAGCACGAGGTGGAGATGCTGCGCGAGGGTGGTTGCGTGATCGGCATGCTTCAGCCGTTCTCGCAACCGGAGCTGATTCAGCGGCTCATGTCGCGACGCGTCACGGCCTTCTCCCTGGATCTCATGCCGCGCACCACGCTCGCCCAGAGCATGGACGTGTTGAGCTCCATGAGCACACTGACGGGCTACAAGGGGGCCCTGCTGGCAGCCAACGCGCTGCCCAAGATCTTTCCGATGCTGATGACCGCGGCCGGAACGCTCAAGCACGCGCGTGTGCTCGTGCTCGGCGCCGGCGTTGCTGGGCTGCAGGCGATCGCCACGGCGCGGCGGCTCGGCGCGGTCGTGGAGGCCTTCGATGTTCGCTCCGCGGTGAAGGAGCAGGTCGAGAGCCTGGGCGCCCGCTTCGTGGAGGAGGAAGCCGTCACGCCGGACGCCGAGGACGCTGGCGGCTATGCCAAGGAGCAAACCAAGGCCCAGCTCGAGAGCCAGCGGATGCTCCTCTCCAAGCACATCGCACAGGCGGATGCTGTCATCTCCACGGCGCTCGTGCCCGGCCGGCGCGCTCCCATCTTAATTACGGAGGAGCAGGTCAAGGAAATGCGGCCGGGCTCGGTCGTGATCGACCTGGCCGCAGAGCAGGGTGGAAACTGCGAGCTCACGCAGCCGGGTCAGGTTGTGTCCGCGCACGGTGTCGAGATCCATGGACCTCTGAACCTGCCGAGCTCTCTGCCGGTTCACGCGAGCCAGATGTTCTCTCGGAACCTGACCAACTATCTGCTGCACCTGGTCAAGGACGCCGGATTGGAGCTGAACCTCGAAGACGAGCTCACCAAGGGTCCGCTCGTCACACACGAGGGCGCGATCTTCCACGAGGGTGTCCGGGCGGCGATGAAGAAGTAATGGAAGAGAGCTTCGCACTCATCATCACCATCTTCGTACTGGCGATGTTCGTCGGATTCGAGGTCATCACCAAGGTTCCCCCAACGCTGCACACGCCGCTCATGTCGGGCTCCAATGCGATTTCCGGCATCACCATCATCGGCGCTCTGATCAGTGCGGCGGCGGAGAACATCACGCTCTCCTCGACTCTGGGGATAGTCGCGGTGGCGCTCGCAACGGTAAACGTGGTGGGCGGATTCCTCGTCACCGACCGGATGCTCAAGATGTTCACGAGCAAGCGCTCCAAGGAGAATCGGTGACCGCGTCCTGGATCGGGTTCGCGTACCTACTCGCATCGGCCTTGTTCATCCTCGGTATGAAGCGTTTGGGCTCGCCACGCACAGCGCCAGCGGGAAACCGCATGGCGGCCGTCGGGATGCTGATCGCGATCGTGGCGACCCTCTTCCATGAGGAAATCGTGCGCTTCGAGGGCATCGTGGCGGGAGCGACCGTCGGCGCCCTGATCGGAGCGATCGCGGCCCAGCGCGTGAAGATGACGGCTATGCCTCAGATGGTCGCCACCTTCAACGGACTCGGTGGCGGGGCCTCCGCGCTCGTCGCTGGCGCAGAGCTGATTCGACTGGCCGAGCAAGGCGTCGCCCCCTCGCCCTTTGTTTCGGTCCCGATCGTTCTGGGCACGCTGATCGGCGCCGTCACGTTCACTGGAAGCTTCGTCGCGTTCGCAAAGCTGCAGGAGCTGATCAGCGGCAAGCCAACCGTGTTTCCGCTGCAACACCTCCTCAATCTGGTGCTCGGGTTGGGCTTGCTCGGCCTGGGGGGCGCACTGATCCTGCAGCCAGAGGAGCTCCGCCTCTTCTGGACGATCCTGGGGCTGGCCGGTCTGCTCGGGGTGCTGCTGGTGATCCCGATCGGGGGTGCCGACATGCCCGTAGTGATCTCACTTCTGAACTCGTATTCAGGACTTGCGGCCTGCGCCACGGGGTTCGTGATCCAGAATCACGCGCTCATCATCGGTGGATCGCTGGTCGGCGCATCCGGCATCATCCTCACCCAGATCATGTGCCGAGCGATGAACCGTTCGCTCGCCAACGTTCTCTTCGGAGGCTTTGGCGCCACCACGACCAGAACGGGTGCCGGCCCGGCGAGCGCCACCGGGCCGGTCAAGAGCGGCTCGGCGGAGGACGCGGCCGCTATCCTCGACGCTGCACGCTCGGTCATCATCGTCCCCGGGTACGGCCTGGCCGTGGCCCAGGCTCAGCACGTGGTACGCGAGCTGGGCGATCGGCTCATCCAGCGAGGGATCAACGTCAAGTATGCGATCCATCCCGTCGCAGGCCGCATGCCCGGGCACATGAACGTACTGCTGGCCGAGGCGGACGTCCCTTACGAGCTATTGATCGAGATGGAGGAGATCAATCCCTCGTTCCCCCATACGGACGTGGCGCTGGTCATCGGCGCCAACGACGTGACGAACCCCTCCGCCCGGGACGACCCCAGCAGCGAGATCTACGGCATGCCCATACTCGAGGTCGACCGCGCCAGAACGGTCATGGTCTGCAAGCGCAGTCTCAACCCGGGCTTCGCAGGGGTCGACAACCCTCTCTTCACCCTACCCCAGACCATGATGCTCTTCGGCGACGGGAAGAAGATGATGGAAGAGGTGCTTAGGGCGATTAATGAGATCTAGC
>Ga0209980_10000267_pt1 | contig 27643 bp, 26 predicted proteins | sample CR02metaG_FD_183611 | JGI IMG/M metagenome (GOLD analysis project Ga0209980, IMG submission 183611) | Deep subsurface microbial communities from Mariana Trench to uncover new lineages of life (NeLLi) - CR02 metaG (SPAdes) (version 2) | ecosystem: Environmental > Aquatic > Marine > Ocean trench...
TCTAAGCTCTACGGCATCGCCTAAGCCGTGATCCGAAGCGCGCATGGGGGGAGGACGCTATGAACACCGTTGAATGCCGGTCTCCCCTGGGGCTGGGAATCCTCGGCCTCGGCGGCGCCGCCGTGAATATGCTGGCGAGCTTCCAGCGCAGCCCGTACTTCCGGCTGGTGGCGGCGGCCGACAGCGACGAGGCCATCCTGGGCCGCTTCAAGGGCGATGTCCCCGGGGTGGAAACTTATCCTGACGTCGAACGGCTGTGCGCCGACGGCGCCGTCGATCTGGTGTACATCGGGACGCCCAATCATTTGCACTTCGCCCATGCCCGGGCCGCCCTGGAGGGGGGCAAGCACGTGCTCATGGAAAAGCCCATGGCGGTGACCCTGGAGGACGCCGAAGAGATGATCCAAATCGCCGAGCGCAACGGCGTGCTGCTCGGGGTCAACGTCAAGCACAGCTTCGAGCCGCGCATCCAAGGAATCCGCGACCTTGCGCGAAGCGGAGAACTGGGGCGGCTGCGCATGATCCATAGCTGGCGGTTCGTCGACTGGCTCTACCGGCCCCGCACGGCGGAAGAAATGACCCCGGGATGGGGCCAGGGTATCCTCTGGCGCCAGGGGCCGCACCAATTCGACATCATCCGCACCATCGGCGGCGGGCTGATGCGGAGCGTTCGGGGCATGACCGGGGCATGGGACCCCGCCCGAAATGTGACCGGCGCCTACAATGTCTATTTCGAATTCGAGAACGGGGTCACCGGCACCGCGGTGTGCTCCGGCCACGATCACTTCGATTCCCGGGCCCTGGTCCATGGGTTCGACGGCGCCGCCCCCCTCGATGACGCCAAGCGCCACGCCCGGGCGCGGCGCGAACTCGGCCGCCACATCGATGATCCCGGCTGGGAGGACGCGGCGGCGGCGGCGGAGCGCTACGGCGGCGGCCGGCGGGCCACCCAGGCCTCAAAATCGCCCGGCCAGGGCGGCGGCTGGATCCTCGGGGGACCGCTGGTGGTGAGCTTCGACAAGGGCGACGTCAGGCTCTCGCCCGCAGGGCTGATCGTCGATGGCGACGAGGAAAGCCGCGAGATCACCTTCACCGATGCCGGCGACGGGCGGGATGAGCGTCTCAGGACCTTCTATGAAGCCATCGCCCTGGGCCGGGCGCTGCCGGCCGATGGCCGCTGGGGCAAGGCGACCCAGGAGGTGCTGGTCGCCGTCGAGCGTTCGGCGCAAACCCGGACGGAAGTCATGCTCTCCCACCAGACCCCCTACCCCGATGTGGGCCGCCTGGTGACCTCATAGACTAGGTTGGGTCGGCGGCGGGGCGCTTGCCGGGATCAGAGCCAACACCGGTCACCAATCCCTGCATTTGGCCACTTCCGCCTGGTGCCAAATGCGGACAGAACGCAAACCTCGGCTACAAGCTGAAAGTGGGCACCAAGGCCAATTCAGCAATTAGGTGCAATAGACTCAGGCGTCGTGAATACAAACTCGGCAGCGCGCTCCAGCGACGAACTTTATGATTCGCCCGCTGGCGTCGGCGAGAGGCAATAGGATGGACCGGAAAAGCGCCCTCCGGCCGTTTCTGTCCTGGGTTTCGCCTTCATCCAGAATAGGGACTTGAGACCCATACGCTATGTCTAAATCGCGCACCGCAGCCGCCAGGAGTGATCCGGCGGGCAAACCGTCAATCTTGGTTGTTTCGCGGCTAACCCCCGAACAGCGGCCGATGGTCGGACCCATGCGGCGCAATTCCCATCCGCCATGGTCGGCTCTTTCGACGAAACAGCAGTCGGTCAACAACTCTTCCGAGAGGGAGGCCAAAAACAGATCAGCCCTGGCGCAGCGCTCGCCGCCCGCGCGCGCGCCCTGCCAGAGGCCCGCGAGGTGCATGGTCAGCCGACGGTCAGCTGCAAAGATCTTAATAGATCTCTCTATATATATGTTCTGTTCCATGACCTTACCCTCCGGGATCGGTCCCCCAAAGATCAGGCATGCCCGATCCAAGTCTTGGCCACTCAAAACTACTGAGCCGGATTAAATATTTACTGAAAAAGCATTAATAATCAATTTACCGCTCCCCCCTACCATCTAACTCCAAAGAATTCGGGCCAACCGGGAGGGCGCCGTCGCGTAACCCAATGCGAATGAGTTTTGGAATTCTGGGGACACAAGATGCCTACTTTCGTTCGAAGGCATAGGTCAGCGACGGCGAATAAGGACTATATTTTCTGCGTCCTTATCGCGCTAATCGTCGCTCTTGGATATTTCCTATTCCGAGAGCAGGTCTTTGAGATTCTGCTCCATATTTCTGGTGTTCCGCTAATGGCTGCAACACTAGACTGGGAGCATCAACTTTTGGTGGTTGTGGTGGTGAGCGCCGTAGCAGCGGTCTTCGGCGCCGGCTACTCCGGGACGTCTCGCTGGGTGCCCTTGCTAGGGCTCATATTAGTGAGTAGCAGTGCAATTGCCGCAAGCCAATATCTTCAGGTCGTACAAAGAGTTTCTATCGACATTATTCCCGCGGTCATTCTACCCGCTTCAATCTTAATTTTTGCGCTTCTCAGAGAGAGCCTGCGCAATGACCGGGTCATGTTTATCAAGGAAATGGCCCTGCTCCACAAGGACACCTTGCTCAAGACGGTTTTCGAAAACACCTTTGATTCAATCTTCGTCGTCAGCGATGAGCTAAAAATCATCTACGCCAACGATTCCGCACTGGGACTTTTGGGGTACAAAAAAGAGGACATCATTGGTTTGCCGGTGGACGACCTCTGCCCCAATTTCGAGCCGAACGACGCCGAGCATAAGATTTCCTACTACCTGAGCATAGCAAAGTGGGAGAAATCGCAGATCGGGCCTCACCCGACGGCGACTCGGCGCGCTAGCGGTACGATCTCACCAATTGAGTTGACCGTTGGCTCGGTGCTCCTCAAAAGGTCCGATAGTCCCTTCGAAAAGCGCAAGCGAGATAGATTCCTGTATGTCTGCAATTTCTGGGACTCCTCGCTTCGCAATAAGTTGGAGACCATGCGCGGCGATGGCTACGACGATCAGATTATGACGGACCGCTCCATGGGAGAGTTCGTGGCCAATATGAGCCATGAGCTGCGTACGCCGTTGAATGCCATCATAGGGTTCTCCGAGTTGCTTGAGAGCCCCGCGTTCGGCGAACTCTCGGAAAAGCAGCAGGAATATGTTGGCGACATCCACAGTTCCGCCATCCATCTTTTGAATATCATCAACGACATCCTAGATATCTCAAAGGTGGAGTCCGGTAAGAGCCAGTTGCACGAAGAAGAGGTCAGTGTCGCGGAGCTGATCAAGTCATGCATCAAAATGATCGAAAATAAAGCGGAACAGTCGAAAATTAAAGTGTCCGTCCTGCCCATTCCGGAATCGTACCGTTTGCACGTGGACAAAAGGAAACTCAAACAGGTGCTGATCAATCTTCTTTCCAACGCCGTGAAATTCACTCGGCCGGGCGGCTCATTGGAAGTGGAAGCCGTGCTAGAAACCGATGGCAGCTTCACCCTGGCGGTGACTGATACGGGAATCGGGATACGCTCCAGGGACATTGCCATCGCGCTTGCGCCCTTCGGTCAGGTGGCGGGCGGTCTCAATCGAAAGTACGAAGGCACCGGCCTGGGCCTGCCGCTCGCGAATTCCCTGGTCGAGGCCCATGGCGGAAAACTGACCATCAAGAGCCGCCACCATATCGGCACGACGGTCACGGTATCCCTGCCGCCCGAACGCGTCTGCAAACCGCGCAGTGATGCCCGGGCGCAGGTGGCCGACAACTCCGCTGAATTGGGCGAGAAAAGCGATACGAGCGCTGTGCCTTCCTCGAATTTAGTCCGATCGCAAATTTAGCCCAAAAAATCCAAGCCTATTGTCGCTGTTAACCGGATGTCCGCCCTGGGTCGAAAACCGACGACCCGGACCGATTGACGGGTGGTCCGGTGCCGGACCATAAGCGGACATCGCCACGCGCGATCGCCGGTTAATCAGTCCATGAGCTAATCCTTTTCGTCTCCGTAGTCCCACCAGACCCCGTACCCCGATGTGGCCCGCCTCGTGGACTAGGCCATTTACTCATAAACCAGGGTTGGGTCGCTGGCGGAGCACCGATGCCGGCTTCTACGCCAAAACCGGATGCTGCTTTTACCAGTCTAACCGCAGACTATAATCTAGAGTCCGTAGAACGCCTGGGGGTTGCTCACCAGGATCTTATGGGCTTGATCGTTGCTGATCCTTTCTTCGTTCACCCAATTGCGCACCCCGTCCAACGCGCTCGGGTTGGCGGAGATATCGGTATGGCTGTAGTCGGTCCCTATCATCAGGCTGTCTTCAGTCCCGAACTTTAGAACCGACTCGATGTCGTCAATAAGGTCAATAGTGACGAATACGCGGTTCTCGCGGAACAATTCCGGCGCCAGTTCGAATAGGTGAGGCAATCGACTATTCTGACCTCGCTGTGCGGCCCGTTGTCGCGCTCCCAATTGCGAGATCATGTAGGGAATCCAGGACGCTCCAGCCTCAATGAACCCGAACCGAAGATTAGGGAACTGCTCTGGAATCTTGGAACTCACCAGCTCACTAAAGGCGGACATGATTGGGAACCCCCTGTCCCATTCGTGGCCGGGCAGCGGATGACCGGTGTGGATACACAGCGGCAGGTCAAGTGCACTGGCTTCCTCATAGACTGGAAAGAAGTGCGGGTCCGTGACCGGCCTATCCAGGTCGAACCCCCGTTTGAAGATGCCGCAGGCCCCGTGCTCCTTGGCCCAGCGCAACTCCTCTACGGCCGCGTCAGGCCGCAAGAACGGCAGAACAGCTGCCCACTGCAACCGTCCGTTCGTCGGCGCACATTTTTCGGCCAGCCAGCGGTTGTAGGTGGTGGTCAGCGCCCATTCCGCTTCGGCATTGTTCGTGCTGTAGCGAATGAAGAAGGTCGGGAAAATGACCTGCACGTCTACGCCCATCTCGTCCATTTGTGCCAAGCGGCCCGGCACGTCCTCCAGTTCTCTCCGTACCCTGAGAGGATGATTCACTTCATCGCGGACGGCCCGGTTCTGCATCCTGCTTTCAACCACCCACTTGCGGCGGGTTATCCCGCCAAAGCCGGCACGTTTGGACACTTCAGGCGGCAAATTGATCGTCACGGGCATATACTTTTCGTAGGGCGTACCCTCCAATTTTGCCCAGGTGCTTTCCGACTCGTCGACGTGGGTGTCGGCGTCAATCACAGACATGGCAAAACCTCCTACGCTTTGAACTACGCGTGCCCGGCCGACCTAGCGCCGCCGCCCGCCGACAATCGCCGAAATGGCAGTCGAGGATCCGCAGAGGGTCACCATTGACCTCGTACCTGATGGTGCCACACAGGCCGCCGCCGGTGAATATTGTCATCTCCGATCCCCCTGTTGACGGGTCTTCGCCTGTCGCACTGAGAATTGGCGCTATTCTAAATCGCGCGCCCTTGCCGCGCCAGCACCGAGCCTATGGCAATGACCTAATCCTTTTCGTCTGCGTAGGCCCACCGGTAATCGCGGTCCCGGTAGGCCTCGGGCACCATGAGACTCTTTCTGCCGCGCTTGGCGAGCTCGGCCTCGAAAGTCTCGCGGATCCAGGGATCCTCGTCGGGGTACTCGATCTGCCGATCGGCCCGATCCTGCAAAGTTTCGCCCTTGCCGCGGAACTGCGGCAAGGGGCCAAGGGCGAGGTAGCGGGCGGCGCCCGCTCCGGTGTTGAAATGCTGGTGGTACCAATCCTCGGGCGGCACGAAAACCGTGGCCTCCTGCCAGGGGCAGACGATCTTCTCGCCGCCCTCCTTCCACAGCACCGAATAGCCTTCCCCCGCCGGGATGACGATGACACGGCCGGGCCCATGGCGGTGGCCTTTCTTGTAAAGCCCGGGAGAGAACACCGACATATGGGCGCCCATCTCGGCATCGGGGAAACGCATGAAGATCGCGTAGCCCCCGGCCCCGCGGTCGGCGAAAGCATTGAGCCGGTCCCAGTGAGAGAGGTCGGGAAAGAAGTTCCCCACCCAGTAGACGCCGATCCCGGGCGGGCCCTCACGATCGTCCTTGATTTCCTCGGGCTCGGCGAAGATCTCGTCGTCCTCGCTCAGCTTCTGGTGCCCCTGATAGGGGTTGTCGAAGAAAAAATCGGGGTCGGGCACCACCGACATGGCCACCGGCAGGTAATTGTAATGCAGCAGCCGCGCCGGCTTTTCGCCGCTGGCGTTATAAATTTGGTGGTGGAGATGGCGGGGAAGATGGAACAGGCTTTTGGCGTCCCACTCGAAGGTTTTTCGCGGCCCCCCCTCCTCGCTCCACACGGTGGTCAACCCTTGGCCTTCCAACACGTAGACCAGCTCGCCCACCGCCAGCTTCATGGCCGCCATCTCCTTGCCGGGCGGTATTTCCATGACCCGGGCCTCGGAGACGCCCTCCATGCCCTTGAGGTGTAAAAACGCCGCATGGGCCTGGCGGTCTTCCCACCACGCCAGTTCGACGCTCCTGAGATCCGCCACGTGATGGCCTTGGTAAATCGGCACGCCGATGGAGCGCATCCACTGGTCGTAGACCCTCTTGCGTCCGGGCCGTGTTCTGGTTTTGACGTTGGCTTTCTTCATGATTCCCTCTCCGGATCGTGCTCTAGAAGAGCGCCCCTTGGACCCAGGTCCAGAGGATCGGCTCGGGCCAAATGATGTGCATCAGGTCGTCGAAAACGAAAACAACGGCGCCGGCGATAATGCCGCCGGTGAGGAACCCCCAGGCCCAGGGGCGTTTGCCGACCATGAGCGCGGCCGGTGAGAGTGCCGCCAAGGTTATCGCCGCGTAGTCGAGACCGATGATCGTCGCCAAGACCAGGAACATGCAGAGTAGACCGAAGAGGATGGCCGCGGATCTTCCCCTTCCTTCGACCCCGGCGCTGAGCATGCCCAGATCCATCACGTCTCCGTTGCCGTCTTCCCAGCCGTTCTTGACGATCTGCGCCACCGCCAGGATAATCACCGCGGTCCCCAGCAGCAACGGGAAGGATGCGGCCTTGGGCCTGAAGCCCAGGCCTTCCCACACGAAATACCCCGCGACCAGGACGAAAAATATCGGAAACAGGTTCTGCCAGGTCCAGCGCCAGCGCCGATCTGCTTGCATGTCCGTCGCGGCCGGCTCCGGTGCGGAGCCCGCGTTCTGTTCACTCAAGGCCGGCTCGGGGGAGGCCGAGATCCTGGCGAAGAAGACGGCAATGACCACCGCGGCCACCACTAGGGCGACGGTCAAGGGACGGGAGAGGATCCCCATGGTGCCGTAGAGGGAATGCGCCGACAACAAGTTCTCCTCGATGATGCCGCCGAGGATGAAGCCCAGGATCAAAGGCGGCCTTGGCCATTTGAACTGCTTCATCGCCAGGCCCAGGATGGCAAACCCCAAGACGATGGGGATCGCCGACCAGTGGCGGGTATCTTGAAATGCGGCAAGGAATGTCAGGGGTATGATGACCGCGCCCAGCAGCGGGTATGGGACCCGGGTGAGCTTGGCCAATTGGCCCGACCACAGCATTCCCACCATGGCCAGCAGGGCATTGCCCAGCACCAGGGAGACCACGATCAGGGTCACGATGTCGCCGTGCTGGGATAGAATCTGCGGACCGGGCGACACCCCATAGGCGATCATCGCCACCAGGACGAAGACCCAGCTTTGGCCACCCGGCACGCCAAGGGCCAAGGTCGGAATGGCCTGGCCGCCCTCCTTGGCGCTCTGAACCGATTCCGAGAAGATCAGGCCCTCGTAGGACCCCTTGCCGAAAAGCGTGCGGTCCTTACTCAAAGAGACGCCGATGCCATAGGACAACCAGGAGACCACCCGCGATCCCACCCCGGGGATGGCGCCCAGGAATACCCCTAGCAATGAGTGGCGCACGATCAGCCGCCAGTACTTCAGCGCATCTCTGGCGCCCCGAAAAACCTCCCTTGTGCTGAGATTTGCCGACCCCGTGGAAATCGCCTTGCGCGTCATCATCAGGTCGAACATCTCCGGCAGGGCAAACAGGCCGATGGCGGTGGCGATCAGCGGAAGGCCTTCGCGTAAATGCAGGAAGTCGAAAGTGTATCGCGCCTCTCCGGTGAAGACGCTGAGGCCGATGGTGGAGAGCAACAACCCGAATGCCCCCGACATGATGCCCTTGATCATGGCGCCCCGGCTGAGCGCCCCGACGATGGCCACGCCGAACAAACCGACGGCGCCGATCTCGGCGAAGCTGAACTGAAGGATGAACGGCTTGATGACCGGGATCACCAGCAGCAGGGCGATGGCGCCGATCAGCCCGCCCATGGCGGAAACCATGTAGATGAAGCCGAGCACGTGGGCCGCTTGTCCCTTGGCCGCCAAGGGTCGCGCCTCGAGGAAGGTCACCTGGCCGCCGCCGGGATGGCCGAGCACCACGATGGGCAGGACATCGAGCATTTCTTCGACGCCGGTGATGGTGGCCAGCATGACGATACCGATCACCGGGTCTCGTATGGTGAAGACGATGAACGGGACCGCCAGCGCCATGAGAAGGCTCGCGGAAATGCCGGGCATGATCCCCGCCACGGCGGCCATGGCCACGGCGGTGAGGAACGCGAACCAGTACTGTTCGGTCGCCAGCCAACTCAGCCCGGCAAGGATTCCATCCATTTAAAGAACGTATCTCCGCTAGAGTGTTATCCGGTTAAATAGAACCATTTGACCGGGATGATTTTTCCCCATCGAATTGATTCCATTTAACCGGATAGCACTCTGGGGCGGCGGATGACCCGCCGCCCTTTAAAGAGTAAATCAGGCCGCCGCCCTATTTGCACTTGACCGTTTTGGCCTCGTACTTGCCCTTGCGCATGGCGCCCTTGACCTTGCAGGACATGCCGACCTTGAGCGTCTTGCGTTTGGCCGCCTTGCCGTCGATGGTGACCTCGGTGCGCGAACCGCTGATCTTGATCCCAAAGCCACCGACACTGATCAATCGGCCGCCCCTTCGGATGCTTTTGATCTTGCCGGCGATCTTGGTGGGGATGGTGGGCATTTTGATGCCCTTGAAATAGCGGTCGTAGACCTGCTGGCGGATCCTCTTGTAATTGGACACCTGCTTCTTGAAGGCCGCGGTGTAGCTGATCATCATCTTCTGCAGTTTTTCACCCGGGATGACGGAGACGGGCTGGCGCTGGATCCGTACAAGCCCCTTGGCGAACTCGGGGTCTTTCAGGGCTTTGAGGTAGGCAACACGCAGCACTTTGGTAATATCGGCGGGCATATTCGGGGGGCCGGCGATGCCCTTGCCGTGCAGCACCTCGGGGATGACGATCCCTTCCCACAAGGCTCTCTGCTCGGCATTCAGCCAGGTCACGGCATTGGGAATCGGCATCTTGATCTCGGCATTGGGAATCGACGGTGCATCTGGATTGCCGATGTCGGCGATGGGCTTCAAAAAGCCGTTCTTGAACCAGCCCGGGCGGAGCGTGGGCAGCGAATACCATTGAGAGCCGGCGATCCAGCCGTTCACGTCACCGCGTTCCAGCATCAACAAGGCGTCGGAGGTGCCGCTCCTGGCAACGGTGACGATCTTGAGGGGCACATCGAACCACATCGCCAGCATGCCGACGGCGAGAAGCTTCCCGGTCAGGTCCTCGGGCCGCCCGATGGGTTCGGCCAGGGTGATCTGGACCTTGCCACCGCGCGCCTCGGGGATGGAGTTGTAGGGCACCGTGCCGCGCACCAGCAGGACCACGTCGCGCTTGGCGTGGGTGCCGATCTGGGTAAACTTCTCGGTGTCGAAAATCGCCGACGGGTCAACCATTTTGCGGCCGACGGAGGCGCTGGACACGAAGGACAGGGTCAAGCCGTCGGGTTTGGACTGCCAGACGTAATTCCGGCCCGCGGGATTGGGAATCAGGTTGTTGACCTGGAGGTTCGGGTTGCCGGGGATAAACTTTCCCCAGCGCTGGGCGAAATAGCGGGCCTGAATGTCGGTCCCGCCACCGGGCTTGAAGTCCACCACCAAGCGGATGGTCTTGCCCTTGAAATACTTCGCCGCATCGATTTCCGCGGCCTGGGCAGGACCACCGGCAAAGCCGGCGACGACCAGAGACAAGGCCGCCATTGAAAGGAAAACGGGCCGCGAACTCACTCCAATTGCGAATGCGATCTGCCTCAACATGACGATATCCCTTTCTGATGCCGAGAGGGTCGGCCGAGAAACCTAATTGGCCGCCCTATCCAATTCCTTGAGGATGGGGCTGTATTTGGTGGTGTTGCCGCTACGGGCCCCCTTGGCCATATTCCCGGCCCGGCCACGCAATTTTGCTTTTTCGATGGGCAGGTCGATCCGATTTACGGACAGATCACGGAAGACATTCATCGGGTCCTCGCCCGCTTCGACGGCTTGGGCGGCCTCCTCGAGCATCTTCCGATAGAGCACGACGCCCTTGTCCGAGCGCCCGAGATGCTCATGGGTCCGGTCGGTGATGGCCCCCTGGCTGATCCAGGCGACGATATCCTGCCCGCTGTTGTTGTCGAGCACGTCCCATTGCGGCAGGCCGGACGGGTCGAGCTGCGGCACCGGCGCGGTATAGTACGGGATCTCGTCGAGAGCCTGCGGTTTAATAGGCACGCCCGAAACCTCGGTATAGCAGCGGTACCACCAATACGCCGTGGTCTCATCGTCCATGGGAACGCGGATCTGGAAGGCCGGGGCGCCGGCGCTGCCGCTCTTGAGGATGTTGGGAAACACCACGGGATGGCCGATTGTCCAGTCCTCTTCTTGCTCTGTTCCGCCCTCAAGGACGCGCCGCTTGACGATGCCGTGCTCAAAGACGTCGAAGCCGACCTTCTGGTGAGACTGGCGGTCCCGCTTCTTCTCGGGCGTGCCCAGTTTGTCCATGACGTAGTTGCGCATATTTTGATGCAGCCATTCGACGTGTACCGGGTCGAGCGAGTTCTCCATGATCTGCACCCAGTTGCAGGGCACCACCGCGAAGCAAACCTCGCGCATGACGCCGTCCATCACGAACAGGTCCCAGGGCGGCAGCACCGGCACCGGGTCGGGCCCCAGGTAGCCGAAGAACATGCCGCCGAGTTCGGCAACCTTATAGGCCGGCGTGACGATCTTGTCCTTGAAGCGGCCCTCGGGGTTTTCCGTATCCTCGTAGGGCTGTTCGATGCATTGACCGTTCTCGTCGAAAAGCCAGCCATGATAGGCACAGCGCAAGCCGCACTCGGTGGGGATGCCGTAGACCAGGGACATATTGCGGTGGGGACAGCGCGCTGTGATCAACCCGACGGTGCCCGAGAGGTCGCGGTAAAGCACCAGTTCCTCGCCGAGAATTTTGACCGGCAGCGTATCGCGGTCCTTCATCTGTGAAATCGCGGCGATGGGGTGCCAATAGCGTCGCAGCATCTCACCCATGGGCGTGCCGGCCCCGACTTGGGTCAGGCGCTGGTTCTGTTCCACTGTAAGCATGGCATCCTTCCCTACCGGCCGCTGTTTGCACCTGTTGAATTCCGCAACATGATCTTAAACCTCTCGCTCGGGCCCGGTGCACCGGCACGGATTTTCTCTCCACGGCATTAATGCTACGCCCAGTTTCCAACCCATGCCATCAAATTTGGCGGTGGGCCCTGCCCAAGCGGCCGGGATCGTGCCGAAAACCCGGCCAAAATAAAGGGCCCGACGGATCGACCATCGGGCCCTCTGACAGATTGGTCGGAGCGGCGGGATTTGAACCCACGACCCCTTCACCCCCAGTGAAGTGCGCTACCAGGCTGCGCTACGCTCCGTCATGTGACCGTCCTTACTAGAGCACTATCCGGCCAAATGGAAACCATTTGATGGGTGTAAATCGGTTTTCAGGGCAGCCGCGGCGTGAAGGGCGAGGACTCAGCCCGCCAACAGCTTCTTGAGTTCGGTCAGTTCGTCGATGATGGCGCGGATTTCCCGGCGCTGGGCATCGTTCAGCGAACCCGCGCCGCCGCCATCGGCGGCAGCGTCTGTCTCGGCCCGGCGGGCGTTTCCCTCCCGCAGCAATTTCTGGACACCCTTGATGGTGTAGCCTTCCTGATAGAGAAGGGTCCGGATATTGTGCAGCAGAACGACATCTTCCGGACGGTAGTAACGGCGCCCACCACCGCGTTTCAGCGGTTTGACCTGGGCAAACTTGGATTCCCAGAATCTCAGGACATGTTGGGGAATTTCCAGTTCTTCGGCGACTTCGCTGATCGTCCGGAAGGCCTCGGCGGACTTGCCGGTCCGCCGCCCCGCGACCGAGTTCGGAGCCGATTGAGCCAGTTGCGCCATTTAGAAGTGCCCCCCGTCTCCGCCACGCCCGGGGCCGGGAAAAAAAGGACTGGCCGTGGGTTCGGCAACGGTCCCTGGCATGCCCTCACCGGAATCGTCTTCCGTCGCCTTTGGCGAGGCAGAGTCGACCCGGCTTTTCAGGACGTGGGAGGCCCGAAAGACGAGGACCTTGCGCGGCAGAATCGGTACTTCTTCGCCGGTTTTTGGATTGCGGCCGACGCGCTGGCCTTTCTGGCGTACCGAAAAACTGCCGAACGATGAGATCTTGACGGTCTCACCGCGTATCAACGCGTCACTGATCTCTAGAAGCACGGCTTCGACCAATTCGCCCGATTCGTTGCGCGAAAGCCCCACCTCCTGATAGACCGCTTCACCCAATTGGGCACGGGTTACGGTATTACCAGCCATCACATCCTCCCACCAAGAGGGCAAGGGTACCCTTCCCCAAAAAAGCCGTCAAGATCAAAGGGATGCGAGAAATCGCTTACCTAATTCACGAATCACCCGGGAATCCGGGGGGCGGAGGCTTTCGCGGCTACCAGCGCAGCACGGCGGCGGCCCAGGTAAAGCCCGCGCCCATGGCTTCCATCAGCACGAGATCGCCCCGCTTTATGCGGTCATCGTTTGCCGCTTCGCTGAGCGCCAAAGGGATCGACGCCGCCGAGGTATTGGCATGCCGATCCACGGTCACCACCATTTTCTCCAGGGCAATTCCCGATTTCTTGGCTGTCGCATCGAGAATCCGCTTGTTGGCCTGATGGGGCACCACCCAGTCTACGTCGGCAACGGAAAGTCCATTGCTTTCCAAGGCCTCACCGACCACTGCCGACAACTTAGTGACGGCCTGGCGGAACACTTCGCGGCCTTGCATGCGGACGACGCCGGCCACTTGATTGAGCGATGGACCGCCATCGGCGTAAAGGAGATCGTGCTGGCGGCCGTCGGAATAAAGATGCGTTGAAATTACGCCCCGATCGGTGTTGGTGCCGGTCCCCTCCTCGGCCCGCAGCACCACGGCCCCGGCCCCGTCACCGAAGAGCACGCAGGTGGTGCGGTCTTGCCAATCGAGAAGCCGGGAAAAGGTCTCGGCGCCGATGACCAGGGCCGTCCTGGCCTGGCCCAGCTGAAGGAAATTATCCGCCAGGGCCAGGGCGTAAATGAAGCCGGAACAGGCCGCCTGGACATCGAAGGCGCAGGCGGCATGGGCGCCGATCCGTTCCTGGACCCGGGTCGCCGTCGCCGGAAAGGTTTCATCGGGGGTCGAGGTACCGAGGACGATAATGTCGATTTCCGCGCCATCGACGCCCGCCCGCGCCAGCGCCTCAACTGTCGCGCGGGTGGCGAGATCAGACGTCAGCTCACCGTCCGCGGCGATGTGGCGCTGGCGGATTCCTGTCCTTTCGAAAATCCATTGATCGGAGGTCTCGACCATCTTGGCAAGATCGTCGTTGGTCAAAACCTTTTCGGGAAGGTACGACCCCCAACCTTGAACGACGGAACGGATCACCATCAGGAACTGGCGACTTTCTGCACCGGGGCACCGAAACTTCCCAGGTGATCGAACTCTTCCGTGATCAGATCGTTGAATCCGCCATTGATCATGTCGACGGCGACACCGATGGCATTGGCGAAACCGAAGGCGTCGGTTGCACCGTGGCTCTTGATGACGATTCCGTTGAGCCCCAGCAACATGGCGCCGTTGTACCGGCGCGGGTCGACCTTGATACGCAGCTTGTTCAGCGCCCCCCGGGACAGCAAGTAACCCAGCCTGGACGTCAGAGAGGCCCGATAGGCTTTGCGCATAAAGGAGGTATACATCTTGGCGATTCCCTCGGCGGTCTTCAGCGCCACGTTGCCGGTGAAGCCATCGGTCACCACCACATCCACCACCCCCGCCCACACCGCATCGCCTTCCACGAACCCATGGAATTCGATGGGCAGATCGATCTCGCGCAGGGTCGCCGCGGCCTGACGGATCGACTCATGGCCCTTGAGGTCCTCCTCGCCGACGTTGAGAAGCCCAATGCTGGGCTTGGGCAGGCCCAGCACGGTGCGCGCGAAGACTTCGCCCATGATGGCGAATTCAACCAAGTTGCGGTCGTCGCATTGGATATTGGCGCCGAGATCGAGCATCACGCATTCCGACACCGTGGTCGGCAAGACCGTCGCGATCGCCGGTCGCGTGATCCCCGGCAACGTCCTCAGGGCGAGCTTCGCCATGGCCATCAAGGCCCCGGTGTTGCCCGCCGAGACCAAGCCGGCCGCATCGCCGCGCTTGACCGCGTCGATGGCCAGACCCATGGAAGAGCCGCGGCCTTTGCGCAGGGCCGCCGATGGCTTGTCCTCGCCGCTGATCACGATCTCGGTATGGTGGGTGCTCGACACCGCGCGCAGTTTCTCATAACTGTCGAGGAAAGCGCTGACCGGCTCCTGTTCGCCATAGAACATGAACCCTATGCCGGGGTAGCGGGTTCGGGCCAACTCTGCGCCCCTGACGATCACGCCTGGTGCGCCGTCACCTCCCATGGCATCAAGGGCTATGGTCAAACCCATGGTAGTCCACCCGGCGTTGGGATTACTTCTGGCGCCCTCGGGGGGCGCCCCGTCAAACGGCGCCTTCGGTCTCGGCCACTTCTCGGCCGTCGTAGTAACCGCAAGAGCCGCACACGTGATGGGGCCGTTTCAACTCACCGCAATTGGGGCATTCCCCATACGCGCTGGGCTTAAGGGCATGGTGGGAGCGGCGTTGGTCGCGCCGCGACTTGGAAACTTTTGACTTTGGAACAGCCATTTATCGATATCTCTGGGTCCTGGGCCGCATCGCGAGCCTGCCGCCGCCCACTCGAATGTGCAGTTTATCACCGAAATTCAGGGGCCTGGCAAGTCGCTTGAGGGTTCATTTCCTGTTTAATTTCTCCAATGCGGCAAACGGCGATTTTCGTTCCTTGTCATCGATCGCATCGCCAAGGGACGCCAAGGCGGAATCGGCATCGGCCGCACGCGGATAGGGAGGGAGCGCGAGGCCCAGGCATTCCGCCACCGCTTCGCCGAGGTCGATGCCGGTATCGGTGAGCGGCTCGGGCTCTTCCTCCCCGTCATGGACGACCCAGACTTCCCTGGCCGCACCGCCCTCGGCGCCCGCCGTCTGGCGCCGGGTGTAGGAAACGGCGAGGCGGTCTTCGATGTGGGACGCCACCGGTTCAAGGGTGACCACGCAGGCCTGTACCACATCGGCGGCGATGCTTGCCTCGAGCCGCGCGCTCCGGCCGCCGTCGAACACGTGGAGGCGGCCCTTGGCCGACAGATGATCGAGGGACAGGAGCCCGAACCGGGCGGCCAGGGCCGCGCGTTCCTCGGGTCCGGCCTCGACCTCGATGGCGCTCGCCTCATTCCCGGCCCCCATGCCGGGTTCCACCGCAATCAGCCGCGAGAACTCGCTCATGGCGGCATCCTTGGTTTCCGGGGTTGGGGGCTTCCCATCGGTGGGTTTCGGCATGATCGATCGGCTCCCTCTCGGTGGCTCCTAGACATCGGGCGCGCCGGTGGCGGCCGAGGGCGGCGCGAAGGCTAGGCGCCCGCCCATCATCGCCTCCAGGGGTATGTCCCCCAGACAGGCAACGGAGTCCTGGAGGTAGACCGCCAGCGCCTGCGCCGCCCCGTCCGCGGCCGCGCCGGCGAAGACATTGCGGTCCAGCGCCTCGGCCAGCAGCCCGTCGGTGCCGGCCAACCCCTCCTCATAGGCTTTGATGCGGCCATAAAACCCCTTGACCAGGGCCTTGACCCGTTTGGCGATGCCGAGGTCACCGATCCCCATTTCCCGCAGGTTCCGGTCCATGTCCGCGAACATCATGTCGAAGATCGCCTGTCCCAGTTGTTCGGCCAGGGGCAGCCCATGGCGCCGCGCCGTCTTGAGCCTGTTGAGCACGAGAAACCCGTGCAGGGCGACCATTTCGAAGCGGCCCTCGACGGTATCGGGGACGCCGAGTTCGGAATAGAACCACGGGTCACGCGCCTGGGCCACCAAAGCCCCGTAAATCAGGCCCGCGGGCGTGGACAACCGGCGTTTTCGAAACAGGGTATCGAGAATCATTTGCGCCCGCGGGTGTTGACAGGGGGAATTCCACGATGCGATTGTGCCTCCAAGATGGTGGCCCATGGGTATCCCGTCAAGCGCGACGGCAGCCAGAAGGCTCCCGGCCGAAGAAACGTCGAAGTGGACCGTCGAATTGGACAATGGCCGCCGCCCGGAAGGCTGTACATGGAAAATCCCGGATTGATGGACAACCCCACCCCGCGCCACGGCCCCCCTCGGCCAAAAGGGGCGACACCCGCGTGGGCGGCGGTGCTCTCGGCGGTTCTGCTGCTGACGGCGGGATGCACGGCGGACATCAACGTCCGGGGCAACGCGGTGAATCAAAAAAAGTTGACCCAGATCCAACCCGGTGTCCAGGACCGTGGCGCCGTCCGTGAGCTGTTGGGCTCCCCCACCAACGTCGCGACCTTCGACAACGAAACTTGGTATTACATCACCCAAAAGGACCATACCATCGCCTTCTCCAAGGCCAGACCGCTGTCGCGCGAGGTGATAGCCATATCCTTCAACGGGGCCGGCCGTGTCACCAAGGTCAAGAAATACTCCCTCGCCGATGGCCGCAAAATCGAGCCGGTCGACCGCAAGACCCCGACACCGGGACAGGAATTCGGCCTCATAGAGCAATTGATCGGCAACTTCGGCCGCTTCGAACAGCCGGGCGGAGGAAGCGGGTTGTAGCTTCCCCTTGCACCGGCCCCGGCGCACGGGGCCCCGGCCGCCCTGCAATCAGGCAACCAAGGCCAGCAGCAACAACGCGACGATGTTCATGATCTTGATCATCGGATTGATGGCGGGACCGGCGGTGTCCTTGTAGGGGTCGCCGACGGTGTCGCCGGTGATGGCCGCCATGTGGGCATCAGAGCCCTTGCCGCCGTGCTGGCCGTCCTCGATGAACTTCTTGGCATTGTCCCAGGCGCCGCCGCCCGAGGTCATGGAAATGGCGAGGAAAAGCCCGGTTACGATAGCGCCGAGCAGCATCGCACCCAGTGAGGTGAACGCCGCCGCCTGCCCGGCGATGAGCTTGATCACGAAGTAGAGCGCCACCGGCGCGCCCACCGGCAACAGCGAGGGCAGGATCATTTCCTTGATGGCGGCCCGGGTCAGCAGATCCACCGCGCGCTTATAATCCGGTTTGGCGGTGCCTTCCATGATGCCTTCGATCTCGCGGAACTGGCGGCGCACTTCCACCACCACCGACCCCGCGGCGCGGCCCACCGCCATCATGCCGAGGGAAGCGAAAAGGAAGGGCAACATTCCCCCCAAGATCAGGCCGACGACCACGAACGGATCTTGTAGTTCGAATGTCACCTTGAGATTTGGGAAGTAATGGCCGAGATCCTCCACGTAGGCGGTAAACAGCACCAGGGCGGCGAGGCCCGCCGAGCCGATGGCATAGCCCTTGGTCACCGCCTTGGTGGTGTTGCCCACCGCGTCCAGGGCATCGGTCGTCTTACGCACGTCTTCAGGCAGGTCCGCCATTTGAGCGATGCCGCCGGCATTGTCGGTGACCGGCCCATAGGCATCGAGCGCCACCACCATGCCGGCCAAGGACAGCATGGCGCTAACGGCAACGGCGATGCCGAACATTCCCGCCGCCAGGTAAGCGATCACGATCCCCCCGCAAATCACCAAAGCCGGCAGGGCGCAAGCCTCCATGGACACGGCGAGCCCTTGGATGACATTGGTCCCGTGTCCGGTGGTCGAGGCCTGGGCCACGCTTTGCACCGGCCGGTGTTCGGTTCCGGTGTAATATTCGGTGATCCAGATCAACAGCGCCGTCACGCCCAGGCCGGTGAGCGCCGAAATATACAGGCTCATCCCGGTGAAATTTTTACCACTGACGGTGAACGACGCGTCGAACCCCACCAGCTTCCAGATCACCAGGGCAATGCCCATGGCCGCGATAACGGCGGTGGCGATGAACCCCTTATAGAGCGCCCCCATGATGTTTTGAGACGGCCCCAGGCGGACGAAGAACGTGCCCGCGATGGACGCGATGATGGAAACGGCGCCGATCAACAGCGGCAACATCATCATCGTTTGTTGCGCCGCGCCGGTGAAAAAGATGACCGCCAGCAGCATCGTCGCGACCATGGTCACGGCGTAGGTTTCGAAGAGGTCGGCCGCCATGCCCGCGCAGTCCCCCACGTTGTCGCCCACATTATCGGCGATGACCGCGGGGTTACGGGGGTCGTCCTCGGGGATTCCCGCTTCGATCTTGCCCACCAGGTCGGCGCCCACGTCCGCGCCCTTGGTGAAGATGCCGCCGCCCAAACGCGCGAAAATGGAAATCAGGGATGCGCCGAAGCTGAGCGCAATCAGGGCCTCGAGAACCGCACGGGTGGCGAACCCGGTGCGCAGCAGGGCCCAGTAGTATACGGCGACACCCAGTAGGGCCAGGCCCACCACCAACATGCCGGTGACCGCACCGGCCTTGAAGGCGATGGCCAGCGCCTCGCTTATTCCCTTGCGGGCGGCTTCGGCCGTGCGCGCGTTGGCGCGCACGGATATATTCATGCCGATGTAGCCGGCCGCGGCGGACAGAATCGCGCCGATGGAGTACCCGAGAGCCACGTGCAGCCCCATCCGCCACCACAGGAACATGCCAATCACCACCCCGACCACGGCGATGGTCTGGTACTGGCGGTTGAGATAGGCTTGGGCGCCTTCCCGCACGGCGTCGGAAATCTCGCGCATCCGGGCGTTCCCGGCGTCGGCGGCCAGCACCGCGCGGGAGGCAAAGATTCCATAACCAATGGCAAGAAGGCCGCAACCGAAGATCAGCCAAAAAGCGAGTGTCATCAGGATTTTCCCCTCATCGCTATCCCGAAGGTCCACTGGGACCCAGTTAAGTCCGGTCCCCCATGGCCATCGGATTACATCCGTCGGCCGACCGGCCAGGCCCACCCCAAAAGTGGCGGGAACATGCCAGAACTCCCCGCGGGGCGCAACCGCCCCTTGATGGGGCCGTCATCCAGCCCGCCGGGCCAGGTGCGCCTGCCAAAACCACAGGGCGGCAACCAGGGAAGCAGCGATTCCGGGCACCACCGCGTAATTCAAGATCTCCCAACCGAAATTCTGATGCAGGATTCCGCCCGACATTGCCCCCAGGGCGACCGCGCCGAACACCAGGAAATCGTTGATTCCCTGGACTTTCGCCTGTTCCGGACGGGTGATGGCCCCGGTCAGCATGCTGGTGCCGCCGACGAACATGAAATTCCAGCCGATCCCCAACGCCATCAGCGCCATGGTGAACTGCCAGAGCCCGTGACCCATCTGGTTCACCGCCACGCAGGCCAGGATAAAACACGCGCCGGCGACGATCACCGGCAGCACGCCGAACCGCTTGATCAGGTGGCCGGTGACAAAGGAAGGCGCGAACATTGCGAACACGTGCCACTGGATGACAAAGGCGGTGTCTCCGAACCCGTGGCCCATTCCATCCATGGCCAACGGCGTCGAGGTCATCACCAGGGTCATCGAGCTGTAACCCGCCACGCCGGCAAGGATCGCCACGGCGACCGCGGGAATACGCAGGATTTCCACCAGGGGACGGCCCTGGTCCTTGCGCTCCCCGGCGCTCAGCCCGGGGATGTTCACGAATACCAGCAATGAGATCGTCACGACCTGGATCCCGGCAAAGGCGGCGAAGCTGCCGGTAAAGGCCACGTCCCCCAGGGCATCCACCGTGATGCGCGCGAGATTTGGACCGGAAAACGCCGCCACGACCCCACCCGCCAGCACCAGGGAGATGGCCCTCGACCGGTTCTCCTCGTCGGCGCAATCGGCGGCGGCGAAACGGTAATAGAGGGCGAACCCGTTGACCACGCCGACCAGGGCGGAGCCGACGCAAAACAGCACGAAATGCCCGCCCATCAATGCCACGACGCAGATCAGCCCGGCGAGTATTCCAATCGACGCGCCGACCTGAAACCCGGTGCGGCGGCCGAACCGCCGCATCATGAAAGACGCGGGAACCGTCGTCGCCATGGTCATCACGAACTGCAAGGAGATGGGCAGGGTGGCCAGACCGGAGCCGGGCCACAGGGCCTCACCGGCGAGCGCCGTCACCGTCAGCACCATGGAACTTCCGGTCATGAAAAGGGCTTGGCAGAGAGCAAGCAGGAAAAGGTTACGGCGGGCCCCTCGGAGCATGGCGCAAGATTGCGCAATCGTCCCCCCATGGCAACGGGAAAGAAGTCAACGGGTGGTCATGGGGCCGTGGGGGCATGGCGGCATGGGGCCATGGGGGCATGGCGGATGCGATTAAATCCGGGGGCGCATGGTGAAGGAGGCCTCGATCAAGACATCCTTGACCACATCCCCACCGATGATCTTCCTGGCCAGTCGCCTAAGCCTTATCTTGACGGTTTTTGCAATATACGCTCGGCCGTTGCCATGGCGCACGGCGATAACCCCGTAGAGGTCCCGCAAGAATGCGTCCTGCAGCTTGAGCCGTGCCGCCATGACCTTCTCCTTGTTGGCCTGGCCAAAGGTTTCGATGCTGATAATCAAATTGACCTGATTGACCACCCTGCCGTCGCGGATGACGGGGATGTAGAAGGGCTGCAATTTGAAGAATTGCGGGATATTTCCGAGAAAACGGTCGATGGTGGCGCTGCCAGATCCCGCCTTGTGACCGGCGGCCCATGCCGTCGGCGTGGCAAGCCACAGGGCAAAACAGGCTATGGCGATCTTAGCCAAGGGTTTCATGGCCGTCTCCCGGGTGTTCGGAACCGCCTCACCTTGACATTGCTTTCTAAATTATTGGTAAAACGACGAATTCACCCTCAGCGAAAATGCCGATAGCCGCCATTCTCGAGCTTCAACCCCAATCCGTCCCCATCATCCACTTCAAGCCCGCCGCCATCGGTTATGGAGCCGATGCGGGTGACATCGACGGCGAGGTCGCTGGCGATGGCGCGTAGCGCCGCGTCATTTTCCGGAGGCGCGGTGAATAACAGCTCGTAATCATCACCGCCCGTGAGGAGATCCGCCAGTTTGCCTTGATCGAGACGCAGCGCCGCTTGCGCCTCGTTGGACAACGGCACCGCCTGGGCGACCAGGCGCGCACCGACGCCGGAGCAGGTACAGATATGGCCGAGATCCGCGATCAGGCCGTCGGAAACGTCGATCGCCGCATGGGCATGGCCCAGCAATCGAACCCCGAACTCAAGCCGTGGCCGAGGCCGGCGGTAACGCTCAACCAGGTAGTTTTCCTGGGCCTGGTCGAGCCCCTTGAGTGCGCCCTTTGCGATGCCCAGCCCAAGCGCCCCGTCGCCGATGGTGCCGGTGACATAGATCGCGTCTCCCGTCAATGCGCCGCCGCGGGTCAGCACCTGGCCGGCCGGTACCGCGCCGAGCGCGGTCAAGGACAGTGTCAGGGGCCCGTCGCTCCCAACCGTATCGCCGCCGATCAGCGGCGCATGGAATTCTTCGCTATCGGCTTTGAGACCGGCGGCGAACCGCTCCATCCAATCGCCGGTCACGTCGCGCGGCAGGACCAAAGCGAGCAGCAGCCCAAGCGGTCGCGCGCCCATGGCGGCAAGGTCGGAAAGGTTGACCCGGATGATCTTTCGGGCGATGTCGCCGGGCGGGTCGTCGCCAAGAAAGTGGATCCCGGCGACCATGGTGTCGACCGCCGCAACCACGCGCTGGCCGGCCGGCACATCGAGAATGGCGGCATCGTCGGTGAGCCCAAGGGCACCGGGCGCGCCGGCGGCCAGCGGCGCCAAGTACTTGGCGATCAGATCGAATTCGTCACCGATGCCATTGGCCGCCACCGCCGCCTCCCCGGTCAGGCCCCGCCCCGCGGCACGGGCCCGGCCTCCGACCTGCCGGCAACGGAATCCAGGACGCCGTTGATCAGACCGGGCTCGGCGCCGTCGAAAAACGCGTTGGCGACGCCCACGTATTCGTTGATGGACACCTTGGGCGGAATATCGTCGCGCAAGGTCAATTCGAAGACCCCGGCCTCGAGGATGAGGCGCACGAGAATTTCGAGCCGCGCGACGGTCCAATCGATGGTCAGCGCGGCGCCGATGATCTCGTCAAGCCTGTGACGATGCGCGACCACGCCGCCGACGATGGCCGCGAACAAATCCGGGTCAGGCGCCGGCAGGGCCGCGCTTGGGCCATCTTCGCCATCGCCTTGCGGAGCCTCACCCGCCAAGAACTGGGCGATGGCCTGATCCACCCCGACGCCGGCGATCTCGATTTGATAAAGCGCTTGGACAGCGGTGAGCCTGGCGGCGGCGCGGCGCCCCACCGCGGCGGCCGATGCCGCCTTGACGTTCGGCGCACGATCCCCGGCGGCCATCGCCCTATCCGCTGAATTCACGGGCCAGGCCGATCATGGCGAGGCAGGCACGGACGGCGGTGCGGCCCTTGTCGCCCTTATCCACGGCGCCCCGTTCCATGGCCTGGTCCCTGTTTTCGACGGTCAAGATCCCGTACCCGATGGCGAGCTTGTGCTCGAGGACAAGCTCTTGGAGGCCACGGGCCGATTCGCCGCAGATATAGTCGTAATGGGTGGTCTCGCCGCGGATGACGCAACCGAGCGCCACGTAGCCGTCGAAACGGGCCGCCTGATCACGCCTTGCGTCCATGGCCAGCCGAATCGCGCCGGGAATTTCGAAAGCGCCGGGAACCGCGAATCGTTCATAGGTGGCCCCGGCCTCCTCCAAGGCCGCCGCCGCACCCCTGACCAGTTCATCGGCGATGTCCTCGTAGAACCGCGCCTCGACAATCATGATATGCGGATGGTCACTCATTTCCGATCGTTCTCACACTAGAGGCCTTCCCGGGAAAATGGACTGCGATACCCGCCGCCGCCCCGGACACGGCCTCTATGCCTGGAACATACAACCGAATCAGGCCAAGGCAAGACGGTTCAGGTAGCGGGCGATAATGTCCGCCTCGAAATTGACATCGGCGCCTTCCACACACGCACCGAGGGTGGTGTTTTCCAGGGTATGGGGGATGAGGTTGACCGAAAAGGTATCGTCTTCCACATGGTTCACCGTCAGGGCAACCCCATCGAGCGCCACGGAACCCTTTTCGGCAACCAACTTTGACAATCCCGGGGGCGCCTGGAAGGTGAACCGCACGCTGCCATCGCGCCCTCCCACCGGCACGCACGCACCCACGGTGGCGATGCCGTCGACGTGGCCGCTCACCATGTGACCGCCCAGTTCGTCTCCCAGCCGCATGGCGCGCTCCAGATTAACGCGATGCCCCGCTGTCCAGAATCCCAGAGTGGTCCGCGCCAGGGTCTCCGCCGAGACATCGACGGCGAACCAGCCCTTGGAGCCGTCCCGGCCCTTGGCCACCACCGTCAAACAAGGACCCGAGCAAGCGATGGAAGCCCCTATGTCGATATCGGCCACATCGAAATCGGTTTCGATCTCCATGCGGGTATCGGTCCCCGGCTCGATCTTACGGACCGTCCCGATATCGCTGATGATCCCGGTGAACATGGTGGTACCTTCCTTAACCTTGGGCCCCGCCGCCGCCTTCGCGCTCGTAGATTTCAAGGCAATCACGCCCGGCGGAAAAACTGTGGCGCCGTTCGAATGCGGCCATCTGACCGAGCCCATCGACACCAAAAGCCTCGGCCACCGGCACCCCGTCGCCGCCGATAATGCCGGGTGCCCGGAACCAAGCGATACGGTCCACGGCATCGGCCCTGAGCAGCGCCGCCGCCACCCGTCCGCCGCCTTCGGCGAGCACCCTGGTCACGCCCCGTTGGGCAAGGACGCCGAGGACGGTGCCGGCATCGGGACGGCCGTCATGGTCGGAATCCACCTCGATCACCTCGACGCCGCTCTCGAGGAATGCCGCCTTGCGGTCGTCTTCGGCCCCCGCCAAGGTCATGATCCAGGTCGGGTGATCGTGTGCCGTGACCACAACCTTGGAGGTGAGCGGCGTCGTTAACCTGGAGTCCAGCACCACCCTGAGCGGCGAGAACATCCCCATCCCTTGAAGCCGGCAGGTCAATTCCGGGTCGTCGGTCCGCACCGTCGCGGCCCCGGTCAGCACCGCGTCGTGGCACGCCCTCAAACCATGGCCCCATGACCGCGCGACCTCTCCGGTGATCCACCGGCTTTCGCCGGTATGGGTGGCGATGCGGCCGTCCAGCGTCGTCGCGCATTTCAACGTCACCAAAGGGCGCCCCTCGATCACCCGTTTCATGAACCCGGCGTTGAGCCGCTCGGCGTCACGGCGCCCGACCCCGACCACGACCTCGATCCCCGCTTTCTCCAACCGTGCGATCCCGGCGCCCGATACCCTTGGATCGGGGTCCTCGGTAGCAATCACGGCACGCGCGATCCCGGCCTCGATCAAGGCGTCGGCACAGGGCGGCGTTTCACCGTGATGGGCGCAGGGCTCGAAGCTCACGTAAGCGGACCCATTGCGGGCCGCGTCCCCGGCGCGGCGCAGCGCCTCGGTCTCCCCGTGGGGGCGACCACCGGGCTGGGTCCAGCCGCGCCCCGCCACCGCGCCGTCGCTGTCCAGCACGACACAGCCCACCGCGGGGTTAGGCCAAACCCGGCCCAAGCCCCGGCGCGCCAGCGCCAGCGCGGTCATCATGTGGCGGATATCGGTTCCTTCAGTTTTCGTCGACACTCAATTGGCCCACGAATTCCTCGAAGTCCTTGGCCTCGCGGAAGTTGCGATAGACCGAAGCGAACCGGACGTAAGCGACCTGGTCGATACCGGCCAGCGCCTCCATCACCAACTCGCCGATATGGCTGGATGGGATTTCGCTTTCCCCCATGGTCTCGAGGCGGCGCTGGATGGAAGTGACGATCCGCTCCACCTGCTCCTCGTCCACCGGCCGCTTGCGCACGGCGATACGGATCGAACGGACCAGCTTGTCACGCTCGAACAGCTGCTTCTTGCCATCGCTTTTTAACACCATCAGGTCTCGAATCTGGACCCTCTCGAAGGTGGTCCAGCGCGACCCGCATTCGGCGCAGTAACGGCGGCGGCGGATGGCCGCGGCCTCTTCGGTGGGACGCGAATCCTTGACTTGGGAATCGTTATGACCGCAGAAAGGACAACGCATTGCACCCGGGCCTCCTCGCCCTTCCGTTTATTTCAGGTTCGGGTAGACCGGAAAGCGCCGGCAGAGCGCACCGACCTTCTCGCGCACTTCGGTTTCGGCGGCGGAATTGTCCCCGGGGTTGTCCTTCAACCCGTTGAGCACCTCGCCGATCCAGGCACCCACCATGGCCCATTCGGCGGGACCGAAACCCTGGGTCGTGGCCGCCGGCGTGCCCAAGCGGATGCCCGAGGTCACGAACGGTTTTTGCGGATCGAAGGGCACGGCGTTCTTGTTGCAGGTGATTCCCGCCCGCTCGAGGCTCTCTTCCGCCGCCTTGCCGGTGAGGCCCAAAGGCCTCAGGTCCACCAGCACCAGGTGGGTATCGGTGCCGCCCGAGACGATATCGACGCCCTCCTGCTGCAGGACATCGGCCAGAATGCGCGCATTGTCCTTGACGGCGGCGGCATAGGCCTTGAATTCGGGCGTCAGCGCCTCGCCCAAGGACACCGCCTTGGCGGCGATCACATGCATCAGCGGCCCGCCCTGGGTTCCCGGGAAGACCGAAGACTTGATCTTCTTGCCGATGTCTTGGTCATTGGTGAGGATCATGCCGCCCCGGGGCCCGCGCAGGGTCTTGTGGGTGGTGGTGGTAACGACGTCCGCGTGATCTAGCGGATTGGGATGGACGCCGCCGGCGACCAGCCCGGCGAAATGGGCCATGTCCACCATCAGGACGGCGCCCACGGCATCGGCGATTTCACGGAAGCGCGCGAAGTCGATGATCCGCGGATAGGCCGACCCGCCGGCCAGGATGATCTTCGGTTTGTGTTGCCGGGCAAGGCTTTCGACCTCGTCGAAATCGATCAGCGCGTCCTGTTTACGGACCCCGTATTGGACCGCGTTGAACCATTTTCCCGACTGACTGGGCGTCGCCCCGTGGCTCAAGTGCCCACCGGCGGCGAGCGACATGCCCATAAAAGTGTCGCCCGGTTTCATCAGGGCGAAGAAGACCTGCTGGTTGGCCTGGGTTCCCGAATGGGGCTGCACATTGGCGTAAGCGCAACCGAACAGCGCCTGGGCCCGATCGATGGCCAGTTGCTCGGCGATATCGACGAATTCGCATCCGCCGTAGTACCGCCGCCCGGGATAGCCTTCGGCGTATTTGTTGGTCAGCACCGAGCCCTGGGCTTCCAGCACCGCCCGGGAGACGAAGTTCTCCGAAGCGATCAATTCGATCTGGTCCTGCTGGCGCTTGAGTTCGCCGTGAACCGCGGCGAACACTTGCGGATCCCGGGTCCGCAAATCCTCGCCGAAAAAGGCCTCTTGAGAGCCGGCCTCCGTGCTGTTTAATACGGACGATATGGTCATAAATCCCTCACGCTTCGGGGCCCATCGGGCGGCCCGTCTGTCAAGACATCTTGGCGACCCGCCGGGCGTGGCGCCCACCTTGGAATTCGGTATCAAGAAACGCGGCCAGGCAGTCCTTCGCCACCTTCATACCGATGAACCTCCCTGCCATCACCAGGACATTGGCGTCGTTGTGCTGGCGGGCAAGCCGAGCGGCCAGGTGGTCATGGACCAGGGCCGCCCGAATTTCGCGATGACGGTTGGCGGCGATGCTCATGCCGATCCCCGACCCGCACAGCAATACACCCCGGGTCGCACGGCCCTCGCGGATCGCCGTGGCGAGCGCGTCGGCGAAATCCGGATAATCCACCGAATCCAGCCCGTCGGTCCCAAGATCGAGGACGGAAAACCCACGGCGTTGCAAATCTCCCGTGAGGGCAACCTTGAGTTCGACCGCACCGTGATCGGAGGCAATGGCAATGGTTTCTGAGGGCACGGCCCTTCCCTTCGGACAGCCCGCCGCGGATCAATCGGCGGCGCGAAACTCGGCCGGTCTCATTACCATATGTCGGGGGCGCACGCCACCCCGCCACAAGGACTACCGAAAATAAGGGCGATGCCCCGAGACGGCCGCTCAGAACGTGACGTAATCGTAGGTGCCGTCCTTCCATTCATAGAAGACGTAGCCCGGCGCCGTCACGTCGCCTTTGGCGTCGAAGCCGATAGTGCCGAGCACGGTGTCGAACTTGGAACCGTGGAGCTGCTGACGCAATTTGGCGGCATCGGTCCCGCCGGCGCGCTCCGCCGCTTGGGCGAACACCT
>Ga0209980_10000268_pt1 | contig 27635 bp, 27 predicted proteins | sample CR02metaG_FD_183611 | JGI IMG/M metagenome (GOLD analysis project Ga0209980, IMG submission 183611) | Deep subsurface microbial communities from Mariana Trench to uncover new lineages of life (NeLLi) - CR02 metaG (SPAdes) (version 2) | ecosystem: Environmental > Aquatic > Marine > Ocean trench...
GACATGACGGCTTCCATGGACGCCGCGGCCAAGCAGCGATTTGCCGACGATGCTTTCTTGAAACGCCTGGGACAACCGGAAGAGATTGCGGAAACAGTGATGTTTCTACTCTCCGAACGTGCCAACTTCACCACCGGGCAAACCTACGTCGTCGATGGCGGCAGAGTGACGCTACCTTAGGTTGCTTTTCACTTGTCGAGGCCCAGCAGATGCAGCATCAGCGCCTGCTGCGCATACAGTCTGTTCTCCGCCTGTTGGTAGATCAGCGAGCGGGGCGAATCCACCAGTGCTTCGTCGATCTCGTAACCGGGATGAATTGGCATGTCGTGGAGAATATAGGCATCGCTGCCGGCAAGATTGTCCTCGTTCAGTTGAAAGGGAAGCATCTTCTGTGTTAGCCGTTGCTTTTCCCTGAGGAAGGACTCGTCCTCGAAAAACTCCATGTCGACCCAGGTATCCGTGTAGACGAAATCTGACCGCTTGGCGGCTTCATTGAGACTGGAAACTCGCTCCACGAGTCCGGTGGCCAACGCACGCTTCATTAGCTCTGGGTCGTTGGCCGCCGGATTCACTTCTGGAGTCACCAGTAGCAGTTTGACTCCCACATGGACGCAGGCGAGGGTCAGGGAGTTGGCGACGTTGTTGTGAATGCCGACGTAGCAAAGGGTCTGGTTTTCGAATGTTCCGGCTGTCTCGTACACCGTAACCAAGTCCGCCAACGCTTGACAGGGATGAAACTTATCGTCGCAACCGTTTATCACCGGAACCCCGGCGAACTCGGCGAGCGTGCGGGTGTCGTCGTGGCATTTCAATCTCGCCATCAGCAGGTCCACATGCCGTGAAACGTAGGTCGCTTCAAAGCGGATAGGAGAGATGGCGAAATTCGACTTGTCCCAATCCATGACCACGCAGTCGCCCCCCAGCTGCTTAATGCCCATTTCAAAAGACAGGCGCGTCCGGGTGGAGGTCTTTTGAAACAACATCAACATCCAGCGCCCCTTGAGGGACTTGCGAAAACGCTCCGGATTTTTTTTGATTTCCAAAGCCAGCTGCACGACGCGCTGCACTTCCTCCGAGCTGAAGTCGTCGAGGCAAAGAAAATGCTGCATGATGCTTCGTTCCCCTTGACCTCTCCCCCTGATAGGGGGAGAGGCGCAAAATTCCGCTGCAACAGCGCCTCGGAATCCGAGCGTCGTCGGTCAGAACTTCCGGATATCGCCCGGGTTCATGACGATGACTTTGGTGGAAGAGGACGCAAGGGCTTTCTTGAACTGCTCGGGCGTGCCTTTGAGCGGCGGAAACGTCCCGTAGTGAATGGGTATCACGGTCTTGGACTTCAGTAGATTTTTCACCGCGTAGGCCGCGTGCACCGGGTCCATGGTGAAGTGGCCGCCGATGGGCAGCAAGGTCAGGTCCGGATCATAGAATTCACCAATGAACTTCATGTCACCGAACACGCCGGTGTCACCGGCGTGGTAGATCTTGAATCCGTTTTCCAGTTCGATGATGTAACCCGCCGGCTCGCCACCGGGAAAGACGCGCTTTTCGTTGGATTGTGGATCCTTGTACACCACATCGGAGCTGTGCTCGGCGTGCACCATGGTAATCGTGATGCCGTCGCCAAGGGGCTTGATGGGCCCGCTCTTGTTGAAGCGTATGAGTTGCTTGTAGGGCACCATGCCCAGAGTGCCGAAGGTGTGCCCCATGTCGGCGTTCAGCGCCACCTTGGCGCCGGTCATTTTGGCAATAGCCGCGGTGTCACCGATGTGGTCGCCGTGGCCGTGGGTCAGGAGGATGAGATCCACCTTGCCGAGCTTGTTCAAATCCTTGAGTTCCTCAGGAGTTTTCGGATTCTTGGTGATGAACGGGTCGATTACGATGACCTTGCCGTTGTCAGTGGTGATCTTGAAAGCGGCTTGGCCGTACCATTGCAGGTCGATGGCCTGGGCAGCGGCAAGCCAGCCAAGGCCGACGAGTCCTGCTACGAGTGCCGTGATGGTAGTCTTGTTTCGTGGCCTCATGCTTTCCCCTCCGGGTGGTGTGTGATGCCGGTCAATTTTCCAATACTTGAAGCGGGTTAGTCGAAGATTCTTTCTGTTGGCTCCGGCTCTGGACAACGGCAACAATCATGGCGGCACGATGGGTATCCCGCCGCACCGTCGTTCAGCTGCCGAGCTCGACCCGCAGCCGCGCGGCCGCATCCGCCATCGCCTGAATCTTCCCGAAAGCGACATCTCGGGGCAGATACTTCATGCCGCAGTCGGGCGCGAGGATGACGTCCTCTTTTCTCACGTAGGGTAACGCACGTTTCACGCGAGCGACGATCGTTTCCGGGCTCTCGATGTTCATGTCGGAGAGATCGATGCAGCCCACCATGATCTTTTTCCCCGGCAGCTCGGCGAGCACTGCACAGTCGAGGTGCGACTGTGCGGTCTCGACGGAGATCTGTGCGCACGAGCAGGCGGCGAGCTCGGGCAGGAACGAGTAGCCGGACGGCCGCTCGTGGATGATGGCGGCATAGCCAAAGCAGATGTGGACGGCGGTCGTGCCGGTGACTCCGTCCAAGGCGCGATTCAACGCGCTCAGGCCGAATTGGCGGGCCTTCTCCGGGCGCGCCTGCATGTACGGTTCGTCGATCTGCACGATATCGGCGCCTGCCGCGAACAGATCGCGGATCTCCTCGTTTACGGCGGCCGCGTAGTCGATGGCAGCTTCCTCCTCGGACGGATAGTAGTCGTTCTGTGCTTGCTGACTCATCGTGAACGGGCCGGGCACCGTCATCTTGATCGGCTTGTCTGTGTGGGCCCGTAGAAACTCGACGTCACCAACCTCGACCGGGTGCTTGCGTCGGACCTTGGCGACGATCCGAGGCACCGGATTCGGATGGCCGGAGCGGTCGAGGGCGGTGCCGGGGTTGTCGATGTCGACACCCTCGAGCGCGGTGGCGAAGCGGTTCGAGTAGCTCTCCCGGCGCATCTCTCCGTCGGTGATGATGTCGAGCCCCACCGCCTCTTGTGCGCGGATCGCAAGCACGGTGGCGTCGTCCTGTGCCTCGGCGAGCTGCGCATCCGGGATCCGCCACAGCTCGCGGGCGCGGGTTCGCGGCGGAAATCGCATGGCGAGCTTGTCACGATCGATCAGCCAGCCGGGCTGGGGGTAGCTACCGACGAGGGTGGTCGGGAACAGCATCGGTCAACTCCTCATCATAAAAGCACATGCCGCCGTTCACGCAGATCGTCTGAGTTGAGGCCGCCGAAACCCTCGGCGAGGAACGTGCGCCTGCCATTGTCAAGGAACTCGACCGCTACGTCGACCGGCATCATCGACGCTGGGGGCGCCCTTGACTCGGGGCCGGCGCTCCTGAAGCATGTCGGGCGTCTTGTGCACCCCCCGGGAGTGTACCGCCGTACCCAGTGTTCAATAGCCGACTCGAGAAACCCATGACGCCGATCCATATTCAGTTCACCCGCTTCTCCGCTTTCTACAGCCCGCTGATCTCGGCCATGTCGGGGGGCTTTCTGGCCGCCGAGGGACTGGAGGCCACTCACTCCGTCGCCCCACCGGGCAAATCCGCCATCGATGCGCTGGTAGCCGGCACTGCCCAGGTGGCCCAATCCGCGCTCTCCCAGGGGCTGACCTCGCTGGAGAAGGGCGAGAAGCCGGCGGCGGTTCACTTCGCCCAGATCCACGAGAAGGATGGTTTCTTTCTCACGGCACGGGAGCCGGATCCTGATTTCCGCTGGGACAAGCTGCGTGGTCGCAAGGTACTGGTCGATCACGGTGGCCAGCCGCTCGCCATGTTCAAGTTCGCATGCCATAAGATGGGCCTCGACTTCGCCGTGATCGACGCCGTCGATGCCGGCAACGGCGCCAAACTGGAGACGGACATGGCGAAAGCGTTCATGCGCGCCTACCGTAAGACCCGGCGCTACGTGAACGAGACACCCGCCGAAGAGATCGCCGCGGCCGAGGCACGTTTCTTTCCGGATACCGATCGTGAGGTTTTGGCCGGAACCATCGCTGCGTATCAGAAGCTCGGCTGCTGGACGCCCCACTTGGAGATCACGCCCGCGGCCTACGAGGTCACACTCGACGTGTTCGCCCACGTCGGCAGGCTGTCCGAGCGTCATCCGTACGAAGCCGTCTGCGCCGCGCCGCCCATGGAGGATTGATCGCCCGCTCTGCGAGCGAGGAGTCGAATCACTGTCCGCTGACGGCACGACGTGGACTCTTCCCCCATCGGTCATCCCGAATCGACCCCAAAGCAGGAACTGAACCTCATGAACGAACAAGCACGTACCGAACTCGCTCCCACTGGCGTTCTTCGCGCCGGCATCAACATGTCCAACTTTCTGCTGGTTACCGGAGAGACGCCGGAAGGCGATCCGGACGGGGTTTCCCCCGACATGGCCCGCGAGGTGGCCGACCGTCTGGGGGTCCCGGTCACATTCGTGCCGTTCAAGACTCCGGGGGAGCTGGCAGACGCCGCCCTGGAGGATGTCTGGGACATCGGCAACATCGGCGCGGAGCCCGAGCGCGCGAAGAACATCGCTTTCACCGCCGCCTATGTGGAGATCGAGGCAACCTACCTGGTGCCGGCGGGCTCATCCATCCAGACCATCGACGAGGTAGATCGGGACGGCGTGCGCATCGCCGTGTCCGCGCGCAGTGCCTACGAACTCTGGCTCAGTGACAACATCAAGCACGCGGAGCTGGTAATGGCCCAGGGACTTGGCGGCTCCTTCGACACCTTCGTCGAGCAGAAGCTGGAGGCTCTGGCGGGTCTGCGGCCGCGCCTCATTGACGACGTGAAGAAGCTTTCAGGCTCGCGCATTCTGGATGGAAAATTCACCGCCGTGCAACAAGCCATTGGTACTAAACCCCAACGAGTGGCCGGTGCTGCGTTCTTGCGCGATTTCGTGGAGGAGGTGAAGGCGAACGGCTTCGTCGCGAGCCTCCTCGAGAAGCACGGCGTGACCGGCCGACTCACGGTGGCGCCGCCGGCTTGAGCGCCGTCAGAGGTCACTGCTTCAGGCATTCGAGCAAGACGGGGTTTACGGGCTGTGACCGATACGCTGAAGGGTAAAGTCGCAATCATCACGGGATCTGCGCGCAACATCGGGCGGTCTATCGCCCACGCGCTTTCCAGTCATGGCGCATCGGTGGTGATTCACGGCCAAAGTGACCGTGGGGCGGCAGAGTCTGTACGGGAGGAAATCACCCACAAGGATGGAAATGCCGTCGTGCATCTCGCTGATCTCGCGCAGGAACAGGCCTGCCAGAGTCTCGTCGACGCGGCCGTCTCCGCGTTCGGGCGCATCGATATCCTGGTGTGTAATGCCGCCATCCGGCGTCAAAAGCCTTTCCTGGAAACCAGCTTCGCCGAATGGCGTGAAGTACTGACGGTGGATCTCGACAGCGTGTTCCTCATGACCCGGGCCGCCGCTCCGCACATCGTCGCTGCCGGGGGCGGCAGCATGGTCTGTATCGGCGGCAGTCCGTCGCACATGGGCACTCGTGGCCGGTCCCATGTGTGCGCAGCGAAAATGGGCGTCGTGGGTCTCGCGCGCGTTCTTGCCAATGAGCTCGGGGAATATGGCATCAACGTCAACGTGGTGGCGCCTGGCCACGTGGATACCGCACGTGGTGAGTCGGCGGGAAAGTCATCCACGGTGACCAGCGAGCGACCGATGGCAAGAAAGGCGCGACCCGAGGAGATCGCGGCCATGGTCTGCCATCTGTGTTTGCCGGTGGGTCGCTGTGTGACAGGGCAGACCATCCACGTCAATGGCGGCATGCTCTTCGTGGGCGCCTGAGCGCGGCGATGAGCTCATGATCGAGTTCACGACGCGCAACCGTATAAAGAGGTCAGTGACAATTCGTAATCCTTCTCATTTGTCACCGACTCCTTTACACCCTCTTCTCGAGCGGAGCTCTGGATTGTGAGTGACCGGCCGTCGATTGCGGTGGTTGGTGTCGGCGCGATCGGGGGCGCGATGGCTGCTGCGCTTGGAGACGCCGGACACGCGCCGGCGTTGTGCGTGCGCACACCCTTTGGGCATCTGTCCCGGAGACTGAATGGAGAGACGCGCACATACGCGCATCGCGTCGATGCGGACCCCGCTGAGCTCTCTCACATGGACTGGGTCTTGCTGTGCACGAAGGCGCATCAGATCGCGAGCGCCGCCCATTGGCTTCGCCGCCTCATCGGCCCTGACACCCGTGTCGCGGTCATGCAGAACGGCGTCGACCACATCGAGCGCGTTTCCGCCTATGTGGCAGCAGACCAGGTAGTGCCGTGCATCATATTTCTTCCCGTTCGAGTCGAGGAACCAGGGCTCGTGAAACAGGGCCGCGCGGGGACCGTCCAGGTACCGGAGTCGCAGGCTGGACGCGCGTTGGCCGATTTGTTCGGGGACCAGAGTGCGGTAAAGGTCGAGCCTACTGCGGATTTCCTTTCGACCGTGTGGTCGAAGCTTGTCATGAACGCAGTCGGTGGCGCAATCTGTGCGCTGGCGCTCAAGCCGATGAGCGCGGTCGCTGCAACAGAAGTACGCGAGCTCGCCATCGGTTTGATGGAAGAGGTGATGCGCGTCGGCCACGCCGAAGGCGCGAGTTTCCCTGAAGACTTCGTCGAGAAGACCATCGAGAGGGTTCGCGGGTCCACCGGCGGGCACTGGACCTCGATGGCCGTCGACCGGCGCGAAGGGCGGCCAATGGAGTGGCAAGCGAGGAACGCGGTCGTCGGTCACATCGGGCAACGGCACGGAATCCGGACACCATTGAACGATGCGTTGACCGCGCTTCGCGCCGTGATCGATGCACCATCAGACTGATAAAGGGGACGCAGCGATTTTCGCAGGGTAGGCATATACTGCCGAGGGCGGGGGTTGTCTGGAATCGGCTGCCCAGTATTGACCACAACAAAACGGAGATGGATGGACTTATGGAATACGATTGGCTTGGTCGGACAGGAATCAAAGTATCCTCTCTTTGTTTCGGCACCATGTCCTTCGGCGGAGATGCAGATGAGGCGGAATCCGCCAAGATGTACGCTGCCTGCCGGGAATTGGGCATCAACTTTTTCGATTGCGCGGACGCCTACAGCAAGGGCCGCGCGGAAGAAATTTTGGGCAAGCTGATGGCCAGCGGCCGCGATGAATTGGTGATCACGTCGAAATGTTTCAATCCCACCAGCGATGATATCAACGCACGCGGTGGCAACCGCCGCCATATTGCTCGCGCGGTCGAGGCCAGTCTCAAGCGCCTGGCAACCGACCGTTTGGACGTCTTGCTCATGCACCGCTGGGATGACGGCACCCCATTGGAAGACACCCTTCGCGCCCTGGAAGACTTGGTGCGTGACGGTAAAGTGCTCTTTCTTGGCGCCAGCAACTACTCGGCATGGCAGGTGGCCAAAGGACTCGGCATCTCCGAAAGACGCGGCTGGTCACGCTTCGATGTTATTCAGCCCATGTACAGTCTGGTGAAACGACAGGTGGAAACGGAGATCTTGCCCTTGGCGCAATCCGAGCAGCTGGCTGTCATCACCTACAGCCCCGTCGGGGGTGGTCTCTTGAGCGGGAAGTACGCACCCGGAGTACGTCCCGATGCCGGCCGACTGATCAGCGACAAAGGATATGCCACCCGGTACGGGGAACAATGGGTAACCGAAACGGCCGGCGAGTTTACCGCTCTGGCGAAGGCCAAGGGCGTTCATCCGGTGAGTCTGGCGGTTGCCTGGGTGGCGGCGCACCCGGACATCACCTGCCCGATCATTGGCGCTCGCAGCCTGGAGCAATTGGGCCCATCGCTGGACTCTCTCGGTATCGACATGACGCCCGAGCTGCGGGCGGAAATCTCGGCCCTGTCCCGTACACCGGCGCCGGCCACGGATCGGCTCGAGGAGCAGCGATAGTCCACCGCTCCTGTTACCACCGATAGCGGGACTTGCGCGGGCGTGCCAGAATCCACGCCATGGTGGCGAGTGTCTTCATCGACGGACAGGCGGGTACGACGGGCCTTCGGATCCGGGATCTGCTGCGTCCGCGCCGTGACCTCGATGTGCTCGAAATCGACGACCAGCAGCGCAAGGACCCGGCCGCGCGCCAGGCGCTGTTCGAACGCGCCGATGTTGCGCTGCTGTGCCTGCCCGACGATGCTGCGCGGGAAGCGGTGGCCTTATGCGCCGATTTGGACACGCGAATCGTCGACGCCAGCACCGCCCACCGCGTAGCCGACGGTTGGGTTTACGGCCTGCCTGAACTCGTAGCGGAGCAACGCGAACGCATCGCCGCGGCGCGCTTGGTCTCGAATCCCGGCTGCTGGCCGACCGGCGTGTTGCTCCTGCTTCGCCCGCTTGTGGATGCCGGCCTGATCGCGCCCGATGCGCCGATCGCGGTTCACGGACTGTGCGGCTACACGGGCGGCGGAAAATCCATGATCGAACGTTGGCAGGACCCGGAGCTGGTCCATCTGCCATACGAAGTTCCCTACGCTCTCCATCGCGTGCACAAGCATGTGCCGGAGATGACCCGCTATTCAGGGCTCGCCTCGGCTCCACAGCTCCGGCCCTCGGTAGCTGCCTTCGACTGTGGTATGCGCATCGAGATCCCACTCCACGCGGCGCTGCTGGCGGGACCGAGTGCGGCCGAGCGCATCCAGGAAGCACTCGAGGCCCGCTACACGCGCGAGCCATTCATCTCGGTGCTTCCACCTTCGGCTTCGCAGAGCCCCGATGAGCAGTGCCTCGATCCGAGGCGCTGCAATGACAGCAATCGCGTCGAGCTGCGCGCTATCGCGCACCCGTCCGGGCACGTGTTGCTGATGGCCGTGCTCGACAACCTTGGCAAGGGCGCGGCCGGCGCGGCGGTGCAGAATCTGAACCTGATGCTTGGTCTTCCAGAGGGCGAGGGCCTGCTGGCGTGAATCACGCCGTCGGGTCGCCCGACGATTGCTTATTGGTTCAGACTCACGATGATCTTTTCTGTTTTCCCATCGACTTTCGTTAAGGTGGTGATGGATTCAACTCCCCTGCTCAGCAAATAATCTCGACCGCTTTCGATTCCAACACCGACACTGTCGGGAGAGTGACTGTCATCACCAAAGCAGAAGCTAATCTTCATGTCCCGAGCCATATCCACTATCCACGGTGCCGGATACGGGTGTGGATCGCCTTTTCTAAGTGGATAGACGTTAAGATCCAGTATTGATTCTGCATCTTTCACGGATGCTAGTGTGTCGGTCATCTGCGCACGAATTCTCGGCGTATCAAGAGAGCCAAAATCAGCTCCGAGCTTTCTGATGAGATCAATATGTCCAACTACTTCTGGTTTTATCTCTTGAACCATGGTCTGGATCGATTGATAGTATTCGATGGCCAGATTTTCGAGTCCACCACACTGATGAAGTGCATCTTCAAACCACTCCGAAAGAGCGTCAATGCAGATATCTTTCACATGGTGGACTGAACCAACGATGTAATCGAATTGGCCTGTGGCCTTTAGATTCAGCATTTTTTCGATATAACTCTCGTCGATAAACTCGGTCTCGAAACCGCGTAAAAGCTCAATGCGTCCTCTATATTCTTCTTGGAGTTTTCTCGCTTCAGATGAATAGGACTCAAAGACAGTAACCAACACGTCAGCGTTCCATCCCTCGCTTTTCTCTTCATCAAAGAGATGGCGATCTTCGTATCGCGGAGAGTGTTCAGTCATCCCAAATATCGGCATTCTTTGATCAAGGGCGGCCTCGATCATTTCTCGTAAAGTGCCCTTCGCGTGATTGCAAAATTGGCCGCTGTGACCGCCGTGAAGTGAAATTTTCCATGGGATCGGTTGACTCATCTTCGCCACCTGCTTTCCTCGAATTTTGGTCCTGACCACTGTATTGCCTGCTCAGTGACCGATGGGTTCGCCAGCCATCGTAACAATCGAGATTAGACGAAGGCTTGCCGTGCAGCCAATTTGTCCGGATGATTGCTGCAGAGTCCAATTTGGCCAAAGGGGAACATCATGCGACTCGAAGGAAAGGTTGTCATCGTAATGGGGGCAGGGCAGACACCGGGGATGACCATGGGCAACGGGCGTGCGGCTGCACTGCTTTTCGCTCGTGAGGGCGCCAGGGTGCTGGCCGTCGACAAAGATCCCGCGTCGGCCGAGGAGACGGCGCAATTGATTCATGAAGAGGGCGGTGAGTCGGGAGCGTTCGAGGCGGATGTCACCGACGAGGCCAGCGTGGAGACTGCCATCGGTGAGTGCGTGCGCAGATGGGAGCGGGTCGATGTGCTGCACAACAACGTAGGGATCAGCGTCGCCGGTGGCGATGCTTCTGTAACAGAGATAACGACAGAGGCATTCGATCGCATCATGGCGGTGAATCTACGCGGCACGGTGATGGCGTGCAAGCACGCGCTTCCCATCATGCGCAAGCAGGGCAGCGGCGCGATCGTCAATATCTCCTCTATCGCCGCGGTGGAGAACTATCCGTGGGTAGCTTACAAAGCGAGCAAGGCCGCCATGGTGGCATTTACCAAACAGCTTGCCATCCAGAATGCCGAGTACGGCGTGCGTGCCAACGTGATTCTGCCCGGGCTGATGGACACGCCCATGGCCGTGGATACCCGGGCACGGGCTTTCAACCGGCCTCGCGAAGCGATCGCCGCTGAGCGGGACGCGCGGGTGCCGTTGCGCAACAAGATGGGCAGTGCCTGGGATGTTGCCTATGCTGCCCTGTTTCTCGCTTCCGATGAGGCGGGCTTTATCACCGGGGCGGCTTTACCCGTGGACGGAGGCGCCAGTTGCCGGGTGGGATAGCCGATTCCAGAGTCGACGTTCAATCGTCAAAGGGCGGCACCTCACCGTCGGGGATCGGCACATCGAAGCTCACGAGGACCATCGATATCAGGGAGTAGTAGCCGAGCAGAACCACCAGCTCCACCAGCGCCTCCTCTCCGAGGGTGGCCACGGTATCCTGATAAAGCCTGTCGGGTACCTGCTGCTCGTCGAGCAGAGCACGGGAGTAATCGTGCACCAGCAGCTCGTCGGCTTGATCGAGTGGTGGCTGCGCGCGCTGGCGAATCGCCTCGATGACCGCGTCGGATACGCCGCAGTCGCTGGCGATGCGCGCATGGGCCCACCACTCGTATCCGGCACGCCAGCGGCTGGCGACGCACAGCACGCCGATTTCCCGTTGCCGAGGCGACAAGATACCGTCGAAGCGCAGGCGTTCACCGAGGCGCTGTACCGGATCCCCCACCTGTGGTGCGTGGAGCAGGGCGTTGAACGGGCCGCGAAGACCACCTTTCGGCGTGACAAATGGCAAGCGTCCCGGTCCGGTGCGTCGTTTTCCACCCGTGATCGCATCGAAGAGGCTGCGTTGGCTCGCGCTCAAATGCGCGCCTTCGAGCTCGGGAAGACGGCTCATGACTGTATTGGACGCTGCATCGTGTCCCTCCTGAATAGTCGTCTGGCTTGACCTCGGCCGGTCTTTCTTCGAGGATCACTGCTGCAATCGCCGTCGTCAAATGATGGTGGTGATTGCAGGTCAAGACTTCTGGCCCTGAAATCACAATCCTCAGCCTGCGGCGCGAGGTGCCCGGCACCGTCGCCTTCTGCTGGCTTGGCGAAGCGCAGGCAGTCATGCACTCGACGACCGCGAACAGTCATCGGGGCCCCGGCGACGGGTCCGATGCGGACAGTGACGTGAAGGCGGCGGTTCCGCTGCTGCCCCACTCCGGGCGTGGGCATCGGGCGGCGGTCGGCTTCGACGCCCGCGCGCTGACCCGCATTACCGCGATGGCATTGCGCTATCGCTGGCGCATGCTGGTCGCCGTCGTCGCCACCGCGCTCGCCGCCACCACTCAAATCATCATTCCGCAGCTTATCGGCACCGCCGTCGATCAAGCCAGGGGTTTACTCGCCTCCGCGGCCGACAGCGAGGCGGCGGTGCAGGCCGGGCTCGCCGATACCGCATTTCTTCTCTTGGGTGCCGCGGTCCTGCGCGGTTCATTCACCATGACCCAGAACTACCTCGGCGAGGCGGTCGGCCACCTCATCGCCCACGATCTGCGGTTATCCTATTATGCACGGCTGCAACGCCTCTCTTTCAGTTATCACGATCGCGTACATACCGGCGAGCTCATGACCCGCGGCATCCTCGACATAGAGGGCGTGCGCATGTGGGTGAGCACCGGTGTGCTGCGCGCGGTGTTGCTCTCCATTTTGCTCTTCGGTGGCGCATGGATGCTGTTCACGGTGGACTGGCCTTTGGCGCTATTGACACTCTCCTTCGTGCCTCTGGTGGCTGTGGGCGCCACAATCGGGCGGCTCAAGCTGCGTACCCTGTGGCATGCGCTGCAGGAGGAGCTCGGGGTACTGACACGCATCATGGAAGAGAACCTCGGCGGTATTCGAGTCGTTCGCGCCTTCGCTGCACAAACGTTTGAGATGATGCGCTTCGACGTCGTTTCCGCGCGCGCCCTCGCCATCGTGCACAGACGAATCGACGTCTTCGTCGTCAGTGTCACCAGCATGGCCTTCGTATTCTTTTTGGCCATGGGCCTGGTGCTGTGGGTGGGTAGTCTGCGGGTGATCGAAGGCCACATCACGCTTGGTCAGCTCACCGCGATCCTCGCCTTCATGATGATTCTTCAGCAACCGGTTCGTCAGATCGCGTGGCTGGTGAACTCCATCGCTCGCACCTCGACCTGCGGCAGCCGGTTATTCGAGATATTGGATCTGGAGCCGGACATCCGCGATCGTCCCGATGCCCACCCCCTGGAGTCGAACGTGGAGGTGCTTCGCTTCGAGAATGTCTCCTTTTCCTATCACGCCGATGGCCCAGGCCCGCCGGCGCTGGAGGACGTGAGTTTCGAGGTGGCCAAGGGCGAGGTGATCGGCATTGTCGGCCCGCCTGGAAGTGGTAAATCCACTATCGCACATCTGATCCCTCGCTATTATGACGTCAGTGCCGGACGCATAACCGTCGACGGCATCGATATCCGCGAGGTCACGCTGGAGTCCCTACGTCGCCACGTGAGCGTGGTGCAGCAGGATACCTTCCTGTTCACTTCGGCCATGGATAGCAACGTCGCCTATGGAGATCCTTGGGCGGATCGCAGCGCCATTCGTCAGGCCACCGAGGCCGCGCAGCTGCACAATTACATTACCCAGCTACCGGAGCAATATGGCACCCTGGTTGGGGAGCGCGGGGTATCGCTATCCGGCGGACAGCGCCAGCGCCTCGCCATCGCCAGAAGCGTATTGCCGCATTCGAGCATCATCGTGTTCGACGATTCCACCGCGGCCATCGACGCCGGCACCGAGCAGCACATACGCTGGGAGCTCGCGGCGCTCACCCGCGATCGTGCCACCATCATCATCGCCCATCGGTTGTCCTCGCTGATGCACGCGGATCGCATCCTGTTCCTGGAGCGCGGCCGCGTCGTCGAGAGCGGCAGCCATGACGAGTTGACCGCGCTCGGCGGGCGATATGCGGCCCTGCACGCATTGCAGACCCTCGCACCCCAGGACGACGAATGAGCAGGGGCGGCGGATCCGGTACGCGTCCGCCACCCCTTGCGGTGGTAGGTGATCAAGCCTCCGAGGAAGAGGAGATGTTCGGCGCCGCTTTCGATGGAGTGGTGCTGCGACGCTTCTGGGGTTTTCTGCGTCCCTACCGGCGCAACCTCCTCATCGCTCTGGGCGGCGTGATCCTGTTCACCTTGACTCAGGTGATGATTCCGCTGCTGATACGGGCTGCCATCGACCATGGCGTCGCGGCCGGAGCGCAAGGCATGCGCCTCCTGCAGATCGTAGGCATCGGGTTCTTTGCAGTCGTGATCGTGAACTACGTTGCCAATATTCTCCAGGAACTGCTGGTCGGGCGAATCGCCGGTCATCTGTTGTTCGATTTGCGCCGTGCCATGTATCTGCATTTGCAACGCGTCTCTCTCACGTTCATGGACAAGACCCAGGTGGGTCGACTGATGTCGCGCCTGCAGGGCGACGTTAACGCACTTCAGGAATTCCTCGAGACGTCCATGTTCGCATTTGGAGATATCGTGCTGCTGTTCGGAATCGCGAGCGTATTGCTGTGGCTGGATCCGCGTCTCGGCATGATGACATTGTCGGTTGTTCCGGCGTTACTGATCGTGCGTTTGATTTGGCTACCTCACGCGAAGAAGGCTTTCCTGCGCGCGCGTGAGACGAGCTCTGCCGTCAACGGTGCGCTTGCAGAGAATATCCACGGAATCCGCACCATTCAGGAAATGGGTCGAGAGCAGATTAATTTTCAACTCTACAGTGACATGGCTGGTGAGAACCTCGCGTCTCATCTTCGTGCGTCGCGCTTCACCAACGCGTTGATCCCGGTGGTGGATCTGCTTACTGGTATCGCCATGGCCATTATCGTGGTCGTCGGCGGAGGCATGGTGTTACGCGACTCCCTGGATCTGGGCGTGATGGTGGCGTTCCTGTTCTACGTGCAACGCTTCTTCGATCCGATCCGTACTCTTACAGTCCAGTACAGCATCATGCAGCGCGCCATGGCGTCCGGACAGCGGATTTTCGAGGTGCTGGACGTTCCCGTCGAGATTCGCAACGCTGTAGACGCCGATCCGTTAGACGACAACGACGGGTCCATCGTGTTCGAGGATGTGACTTTCGGCTACGAGCCGGGCAGACCGATCCTCGACCGCGTGAGCTTGCGGGTGGCGCCCGGGGAAACGGTTGCCCTGGTAGGTCCGACGGGCTCGGGTAAGACCAGCATCACGGCACTCGCACATCGCTTTTACGATGTCTGGGAAGGGCGGGTGCTGATCGGTGGCCGCGACGTGCGACAAGTGACTCTCGAATCCCTGGGGCGGGAAGTAGCCATGGTGCTGCAGGAGCCTTTTCTGTTTTCGGGCACCATCTACGACAATATTCGTTACAACAAGCTAGACGCAACGCGTGATCAAGTGGAGGAGGCAGCGCGTGCCGTCGGCGCCCACGAGTTCATAACACGCTTGCCGAACGGCTACGACAACTTCCTCGACCAACGCGGCATCAACCTCTCGTTGGGACAGCGCCAGCTGCTGAGTTTCGCACGGGCGCTGGTTGCCGATACCAGGATCCTGGTTCTCGACGAAGCAACAGCCAACGTCGACAGCTATACCGAGCGCCAGATCCAGCGAGCACTGCGGCGCTTGCTTTCCGGACGTACCGCGATTGTGATCGCACACCGGCTCGCTACCGTGCGTCACGCCGATCGCATCCTGGTGCTGCAAGAGGGAAAAATCATCGAGAGTGGCACCCACGATGCCCTGGTCGAGGCAGGAGGCCTGTATGCACGCCTCTACCGGCTCAATTTCGCATCTTTCGACGATTTGCCGGAACAAGACCAGCGTGGACAGGAGAACGACGAGCAGCGGTAAGCATCGACAACGGGCGCCCACTCTTGTGACGATGTTCTTTGGCAGCCTCAAAGCTTGGGAATCATCAAGATGATTGAAGACACTCTCGACCTGAAAACGTCTGCAGGGGAAATGGAGATCTTCGTCTGCCGTCCCGAACGGGGCGGCCCGTTCCCTGCCGTGTTCTTTCTCATGGACGCACCGGGTATCCGGGAGGAGCTGCGGGACATGGTGAGGCGGCTTGCGACGGTGGGTTACTACGTGCTGTTGCCGAATCTTTACTATCGTGCGGGTCGCGACACGACCTATGGCCCCGATGTGCTCGAGAAGGGCAGCGCCGACCATAAGCGCATGCGCGCCGTGCGCACGAAGATGACCATTCCGCCGGTCATGGAGGATGTCGCCGACATGCTTGCCTACGTCGACCGGCAGCCGGATGCGGGGCACGGTCCCGTGGGTTGTCACGGTTACTGCATGAGCGGGCCCTATGCGCTGGCGGCCGCCGCACGCTTTCCCGATCGCATCGCTGCCGCCGCTTCATTCTACGGAACCTGGCTCGTCAGCGACGCCGAGGAAAGCCCCCATCTCTCCTTCCCGAAGATGAAGGGCGAGATCTACATCGCGTGCGCCGAGCATGACGACCTCGCCCCGTTAGCCATGGTCGAGAAATTGAAAGGCCTGTTCGAGCAGGCCGGCACCGTGGGCGAGTTGGAGATCTACGCGCAAGTGCACCATGGCTTCGCATTCCCGCAGCGCTGGTGTTATAGCAAACCGGCGGCCGAGCGGCACTGGGAGCGCCTTCTTGCTCTCTACGAGCGTCGGTTGAGAGCGGCGTAGCTCGAGTTGCTCACGCAGCGCGGGAATCAAGGGGACAGTACACGTAATAGGTGTGGGCGCCAATTACGTATACTGTCCCGCGAACTCCGCAATCAGTCTGCTCGGTCGACCGGACTCGCGCTGTCGATGGCTCTTGCCAGCAGATCGAGCGCCGCCTGGGTGAATGCCCACATGTTTTCTTCTCGGTCGTCGCTGCCGGTCTCGAGGGTAATCACCAACTCCACCGGCCCCGCGACGGCGAGGCAACAATGGCCGGCGCTATCGCCATAACGGTTGCCTGTCGGACCCGTCGCGCCCGTCTCCGCCAATCCCCACGTCGCGCCGAGCTTTTCGCGGATCGTGCGGGCGCATAGCGACGCATACGGTTCGGAGGCGGAGCGAGTTTCCGCCGGCAGGTCGGGGGGGAGACCAAGTAGTGCGCGCCGGGCGGGCGCTGTGTAAATCACGCCGCCACCGAGAAAATAGGCAGATGCTCCCGGGACCGAGAGCAACGCCGCGCAAACCAATCCACCCGTCGACGACTCGGAAATCGCGACAGTCTCCGATCGCTGCTTCAGAATGCCACCGATCTCTCGAGCCATGGGGTGAAGTTTCATTGCGGCTGTCTCCTTTGGGGTTCTATAACCTAGCACGGTTAACGATGCTGATTCGGCATACTCCGAACGCTCTGCCGCGGGCATTCACCGGAATGCCGGCAATGCATCAGGTAGGATGATGCGGAGCTGACTGCTCGAAACGAACATAGGAGAAGCGACATGAAGATCGATGGCCGCTGCCACTGCGGTTTCATCACCTATAAGGCGGTGATCGACCCCGACAAAGTGCTCGTTTGTCACTGCACGGATTGCCAGTCCCTCTCGGGATCGGCTTTTCGCACTGTCGTGTTCGCCGATAGAGATACTTTCACCCTTCTCACGGGAGAGCTGAAGATGTATGTAAAGCTGGCCGATAGCGGCGCCGAGCGTGCGCAGATGTTTTGTCCAGAATGCGGCACGCATATTTACGCGACTTCCGTTGGCGTGGGGTCCACGACTTTCGGTGTGCGTGTCGGAACTATCCACCAGCGGCGCGAGCTGCGTCCGAGCGATCAGTACTGGTGCCGCTCGGCGTTGGACTGGGTAAAGGAACTCGGTTCAGTCAAAGAAATCGACTAGCCGTGCGCCGCGCGCAGCCAGACGAATCGGTTGCCGGCGCCGGAAGGCGCCGCTCACTATTGCGCGGCTCGCTCGCTACGGGCGATAATTCGGTTCAGATTTTCGAGTAGGAGATCTGGGCGATTTGCAATTCATCGGCCTTAAAGCACAGCTCTACCACCCGGCTGCCGCACGGCCACTAAACCTAGGCAACGGCACAGTCACACAAAGCCGAATCAGCCAACGAAGTATGGAAGTCAGATGCAACTATTCCTAATCCGTCACGCGCAATCACAAAATAACGCAATGCCGGAAAGCGAACGCGTTGAAGATCCGGGAATTACGGAGTTGGGTCATCAGCAAGCCAGGTACTTGGCCAAGCGAGTCGGTGAATTAAGATTGACGAAACTGTTCACAAGCCCGTTTCGACGCACGTTACAGACCACAATCCCGATTGTCGAGGCGACCAAGATTACACCGAACGTGCGCGTCGATCTTCATGAGATAGGCGGGTGCTACAGTGGCCACACGCCCGAGACCATCGCTGGCCAGCCTGGCATGAGTCGATCGGAAATCGAGCGGGAGTTCCCCGGCTTTAATGTCGCTGCAGACATCAACGGCCAAGGCTGGTGGGCAAGTAAACCGTTCGAGAGCCAGGAATCAGCCAGGCATCGGGCTATCGGGCTTCTCCAGTGCACCCTCGACGAATTCATCCACACGGACGAACGCGTAGCCTTCGTCATGCACGCCGATATCAAACTTCTCTTTCTTCAACAAATCCATTCCGAATGGCTTGATGTCCCCTGTAACACATCAGTGACGACGATCCATATCACAACCGGGCATTATCGATTGGAGGACTACAATTATATTCGGCATTTGCCGAATGAACTGATCACGCGGTGAAACGCCAAACACCAGAAGCCGCGATCCCACGCGCGCCACTAACCCCCGGGTTCTTTCTCGGGAAACTTGACACGAACGACGCTGATGGTGGCCACGGCCATTACCAGCAACACGATAGCTCCGGTAATCACCAGAATTTGCTGATCCGGCATGGTCTTCACGTCGATGGCCAGCAGGCGCGTAAGTGCGGTGATGGCGACGTAGAGTAGAAACCGCACTGGCAGATGGTTGGTCTTGAAATAGATCCCGACCATCGCTCCCAGCTCCAGATAGATGAACAGAAGCAGGATCCCGTCCAGCCCCGCACGCCCTTGATCGATCATCTGCAGGTACTCGTGCACCGCCGCCCAGACGATGGTCCCGCCGATGACAAACAGGCCCAGAAGCTGGAATGTGTCTACCAGTCAGTTTCCCAACTTCTTAACGTTATCCTCGATCTGCTTCACGTTGATTCCCTTCTGGCCATGCCCCCGATTGGTGCAATGCATGGCGATTTGCTCTCCGCTGGTGCACCAGTACCCCGGCCGCACCGGCAAAGTCTCCAGCCGAATCATACAAGCCATTGATCTTCCCCGCTTGTGGGTGCGATTGCCGGCTCCTGCGCGAAGCTGGCACGATGCGTGCAATGGTCCCACGACAGGGAGCCAACGCTGCTCGCGCGGCCACGGCACTCCATCAACCCATGCACCAAGAGGTTCGTACGGTGAAACTACTTACTGCAATCATCAAGCCCTTCAAGCTCGATGACGTACGCAACGCCCTGACCGAGCTCGGCATCCAGGGCATGACCCTGACCGAAGTGAAAGGCTTCGGAAGACAGAAAGGTCATACCGAGCTCTACCGGGGCGCGGAATACGTCGTCGATTTTTTACCCAAAATGAAAATCGAAGTCGCCGTCGACAACGATCTGTTGACGTCGGTGGTTGACGCGGTCAGCGAAGCGGCACGCACCGGCAAGATCGGCGACGGCAAGATATTCGTTACCGAGCTGGCGGAAGTGATTCGTATCCGCACTGGCGAAACCGGAGGAGACGCGCTATGAGCACGGTAACTATCGAGAATAAACCCATGCGAGGCACGAATCCTGAAGCGGTATCGCGCCGGCCCGCGGGTTGCAGTCGCGGCATGAAGCTCGTGCACCTGCTCTGGGTCGGAGGGCTTGCCTTGACGCCGTCTTGGGCTTTAGCCGAGGAAGCGCTCGACAGCGGCGACACCGCCTGGATGCTGACCGCCACGGCGTTGGTGTTGTTCATGACCGTCCCGGGTCTGGCGCTCTTTTACGCCGGCATGGTACGCAGCAAGAACGTGCTCTCGGTGCTCATGCAGTGCTTCGCCATCACTTCGCTGATGAGCATCCTGTGGATCTTCTGGGGCTACAGCCTGGCCTTCGAGGACGGCGGCAGCGCCAATGCCTTCATCGGAGGCTTGAGCAAGATGTTCCTGGCCGGTGTCACCGTGGATTCCCTGAGCGGCACGATTCCGGAGACGGTCTTCATGACTTTCCAGATGACCTTCGCGGTGATAACGCCGGCGCTGATCGTCGGTGCATTCGCCGAACGCATGAAGTTCTCCACCATGCTGGTGTTCATGGGTATCTGGTTGACCGTGGTCTACGCACCTATCGCCCACTGGGTGTGGGGCGGCGGTTGGCTCGCCGACTGGGGCGTTCTGGATTTCGCTGGCGGCACCGTAGTGCATATCAACGCGGGTATTGCGGGATTGGTGGCCGCCATCATGCTGGGTAAACGCAAGGGTTATCCCGGCACCGCCATGCCGCCCAACAACCTGGGCTACACGATCATGGGCGCGTCCATCCTGTGGGTCGGCTGGTTCGGCTTCAATGCCGGCAGCGAGCTCGCTGCAGACGGGGTCGCCGGGATGGCCATGGCGGTCACGCAGATTGCCACCGCCGCCGCGGCCTTGGGCTGGATGTTCTGTGAGTGGATATCCCACGGCAAGCCGAGCGTGCTCGGTATCGCTTCGGGTGCGGTGGCCGGCCTGGTCGCCATCACCCCGGCATCCGGATCCGTGGGACCCATGGGCGCGGTGGCCATCGGCGCCGCCGCCGGCGTCGGCTGCTTCTTCGCCGCTACGCGGTTGAAACGCGCCTTCGGTTACGACGACTCTCTGGACGTGTTCGGTATCCACGCCGTGGGTGGCATCATCGGCGCCATGCTGACCGGCGTGTTTGCCGCGACTGCCCTGGGCGGTAGCGGTTTCGCTGACGGCAACGAATCGGTCATCGCCCAGCTGGTTGCTCAGGGCGTCGCTGTCGCTGCCACTATCATCTACTCCGGCGGCATGAGCTTCGTGATCCTGAAGATTCTCGATATGGTTATGGGGCTGCGCGTCGACGAAGATCAGGAAGTGGAAGGCCTGGATCTCGCCTTGCACGACGAACGCGGGTATATCTTGTAGCGCTCACGATTCCGGTCCCTCTTCCCTTTCAGGGAGAGGGACCGGTTCAATCTCAGCTTCCGCGCGCCATCTTGCGCCTCCGAAGAAAGCATCCCAATGGCACCGAAGCCTCGCGGATCTCCGGGCAATCGTCGCCGAAATGAGGCAAAATCATCGGCCCTCGGGTGTCATTCGCGTATTCTGACGGTGCCATGAAGCTTACTCAGAACCAGGTCGATGGGTTTGAACGCGACGGTTTTCTCATCCTCCCGTCTTTATTCTCAAAAGACGAGGTTGATCTCCTGCTGGGCGCCCTGGAAGAGCCATTCTCCGAGGATTGCCCGCAGAACTTCCGCGAGCTGGAAAGCGGTGCGGTGCGCACCGCCATGGGTTTGCACCTTCGTAGCCGCATTTTCGCCCGGCTCGTGCGCCATCCGCGACTCGTGGAGCCGGCGATGCAGTTGGCTGGTGAGCGGCTCTACATTCAACAGGTCAAGGTCAACGCCAAGGCCGCGTTTACGGGAGAGGTGTGGCAATGGCACTACGATTTCGCCACCCATCACAATGAAGACGGAGTGCCCGAGCCTCTCGCACTGAATCTCCATGTCTTTCTCGATGACGTCAGCGAGTTCAACGGACCGCTGTGGTTCATCCCCGGATCCCACCGTCGCGGCGCGCTGCCAGCGGCGCTCGATACAGAAACAACCAGCTATCCATTGTGGTGTGTCGACAAGCCGACGGTGTCTCAGCTTGTCGATGCCGGCGGCATCGTGTCTGCGACTGGTCCGGCGGGTACCGCGCTCATATTCGGCGACTGCCTGGTGCACGGCTCACCGCCCAATATGTCACCCTGGTCCCGGCGCATCTTCTCTCTGATTCTGAATCCCGTCTCCAACGCATACCGGTGGGAGAATCGCCCTGATCATCAACATCATCGCGACTGTACTCCGGTGCCGGTCCTCGACGACGATTGCTTGCTCGACGAGCGTGTCAGTATTTCCACGCCGTGATGGATTCGTGAGGATTCGGACCTTTTTTCGGCGCAGAGTCGCTGCTGTGATGAGAGGGTTAGTGAGTCGGTCGGTGCGTCAGCCGCTTGCTATTGGCGTCTTGAGCATGGCGCTGTGCATCCCGTGCGCCGCGGCATTCGCGCCGGAATCCGAGCTCTGGGAACGCTGGACGGCCCATTCGCCGTCGGCCACCGCCACCATTGATCACAGCGCGTGGGATGCGTTTCTGGGGACTAGCCTGGTCTCGAACGCGGACGGCGTCAATCGCATTGCCTACGGGAAGGTCAGCGAGGCCGACAGGCGAGGGCTGACAGACTATCTGTCCGCGCTCTCGGCTGTTCCCATCGGGGACTTTTCCCGGAATGAGCAGCGTGCCTACTGGATCAACCTGTACAACGCTCTCACCGTCGATGTGGTGCTGGAGCACTATCCGGTGGACAGCATCAGAGACATCTCCATATCGCCCGGCTTCTTCTCCGTCGGACCATGGGGCAAGAAGCTCATTCGCGTCGACGGCGAGGAGCTCAGCCTCGACGACATCGAGCACCGGATTCTGCGTCCCATCTGGAAGGATCCGCGTATCCACTATGCCGTCAATTGCGCTGCCCTGGGATGCCCGAAGCTCATGGGGGACGCGTTCACGGCATCGAACACCGAAGCACTGCTCGACCGGGGCGCGAAGGACTACATCAACAGCGAGTACGGGGCGTACGTCGATTCGGACGCACGATTGTTCGCATCGAGCCTCTACGACTGGTACCAGCAGGATTTCGGCGGCGATGAGGCCGGTGTGATCGATCACCTGCGCTTGTACGCGGGCCCGGAGCTCGCGATGAAGCTGGAGGGCATCACCGAGGTGTACGATTTCGACTACGATTGGACCTTGATCGACGCAGCGCCCGCGCAGAAACCGCAGCAACGGCGTGCCGGAAGCGGGCAGCGCTGAATCACCGATACGGGACCGTGCGGGTTCGTCGTCTCCAATGGATCGCGGTGGGGGTGGTGTTGATCATCATCCATTGTCTGTTGGTTCCATTGTCTTGGCAATTCGAATACGACGCTCCCGTGTTGACCTATCCCGTCATCTCCTTTGTCGCTTTGGAGATGCTGGCCGGGGGCGTGTACCTGACGCTCTTGTGGTTGATCCCGCGAAGTCGCTCGGAGCGTCGGTTGCTGGCTCTGGTTCTCGGCGTGGGTCTCACTATGCGTGCCGTGACCATGTTTTCGACGCCGATTCTCGAGGACGACTTTTATCGCTATCTGTGGGACGGCGCCGTGGTCGCCGAGGGCAAGGATCCGTATCGCTATTCGCCAGCGCAGGTGCTGGCTGCCGCTAGCAACGCAGACTCCGCTTCGGAGCTGGCGGCGCTTTCCATGCTCTCGGATACCGCTACTCCTGTCGCCCAGCGTATCAACTACCCGCGGCTGACGACCATTTATCCACCGCTTACCCAGGGCGTATTCGCTCTGGGCGCCAGCATCGAAGCATTCAGCCTCAACGTGTGGCGGCTGATTCTGTTGCTCATCGAGGGCGCCACGGTGGTCCTGCTCTACCTGATTCTCAGGCACCAGAACCGCTCGCCCCTGTGGCTGGTACTTTACTGGTGGAATCCACTGGCGGTAAAGGAACTCGTCAACTCAGCCCACATGGACGCGTTGTTGCTTCCCCTCCTGACGGGTGTCGTGTTGCTGATGCTGATGCGAAAAGGCGTGCTTGCAAGCCTTTGTCTCGCTTTGGCGGCGGGCGTCAAGCTTTGGCCGGTGCTGCTGTTGCCCACCGTCCTGCGACCCCTGGTGGCAGAGCCCGGAAAGCTGGCCGCGGCGTTGGCGGTATTTCTTGCCGCGTTCTCCGGCACTGCCTGGTGGCTGTTCCGGCAGGCGGGCGGCGAAACGGGTCTGACGGCCTACTCTTTGAACTGGAACATGAACGATGCCTTCTTTCTCGCCTTTCACTGGGTGGTCGGCAACGCGCTGGAGCTACTCGGCTACGATTGGCTGGCCAGCGGCAGCGTGGCCCGCGTGCTGGTGGCGGTGACGATCCTGTGGTTCAGCGTGTGGCTCAACCGGCGCGCCGCCGTCGATCCGGGCGAGCTCTGCAGCCGCTTCCTGGTGCTCACGGCGATCGTATTTCTGCTCTCGCCAACCCAGTTCCCCTGGTACTACACATGGCTACTGCCCTTCCTGGTGGTGGCTCCCAGCCCCGCACTGTTGCTGCTGACGGCATTGCTGCCGCTTTATTATCTGCGTTTTTATCTGGATTTCAGGGATCAATCCCGGCTCTTCGACCATGGCATCGTATGGTTGGAATACCTGCCCGTGTGGTTGCTGCTGGCGCGGGAATGGTGGATGCATGCCCACCGGAGGCCGGTCGCCCGGCTCGACCCTGGCCGGCCATGAGACGGGGAAAACGAATCGGCGTCGTCATCCCGGCCCTCGACGAGGAAGCCGCCATCGGGCGGGTGGTCGACGCGGTTCCGGGCTGGGTCGATGAGGTGGTCGTCGTGAACAACGCTTCCACCGATGCCACGGCCACCGTCGCGCGTGCCCACGGCGCCCGGGTCGTCGATGAAAAACGGCGCGGCTATGGCGTGGCGTGCCGCGCGGGTATCGACGCTCTCGATGACAGCGAAGTCGTCGTGTTTCTGGATGGCGACTTCAGCGACAGGCCGGAACAGATGGCTCGCTTGGTGGACCCAATAGTCGAGGACAGAGCCGATTTCGTTCTCGGCAACCGTGTCTGTGAAGAACGTGACGGTCATTCGATGACGCGATTCCAGCGTATGGGAAATCGCCTGGCATGCGGTCTCATCAACGGACTTTGGCGGGCGCGCTACTCCGACCTCGGTCCCTTTCGCGCCATACGCCGGTCCGCGTTGCAGAGCCTCGAGCTTCGTGACAGGAATTTTGGTTGGACGGTGGAAATGCAGATCAAGGCAGTACGAAGGGGTTTGCGGGTCCAGGAAGTGTCCACGAGCTACCGGCACCGCATCGGCCACTCGAAGATATCGGGCACCTTCAGCGGCGCCGTCGGCGCGGGTGCGAAGATTCTTTTTGTTATACTGCAAAACCGATTGCAACGCGGTTAGCATGCCCGGGTCAAAACCTTCAGACTTTCCCACGCAACACCATTTGATCGACGAAAACCTCAAAGATTATTACGCGCGCCGGGCCCATGAGTACGAGCGTGTATACGACAAGCCCGAGCGCCAGACCGATCTGGGGAACCTGCGCGAGAGCATTCCGGCGTTGCTAGACGGCCGGAATGTTCTGGAGATCGCCTGCGGCACGGGTTTCTGGACCCAGTTCGTCGCGACGCGCGCGGCGTCGGTGCTGGCTACGGATGTCAACGAGAAGGTGCTCGAGCTCGCGCGCCGTAAATCCTATCCGCGCGACAATGTGGTCTTCAAACTTCTCGACATTTACTCCGAGGAGGATTTGCCGCGGCGCTTCGATGCAGGTCTGGCCGCATTCTGGTGGTCTCACGTGCCGCGCCAGAGCCTTAGCCGCTTCGTCGATCACTTCCATCGCTGGCTGCAGCCGGACGCCATCGTCGTGTTCCTCGACAATCGCTACGTTCAGGGCAGCAGCACGCCGCTCTCGCGTACCGACGAGCACGGCAACACCTATCAGACACGCACGCTGGATGACGGTGCCAGCTACGAGGTGCTGAAGAACACCCCCGGCGAGTCAGAGCTGGCAAGCGCGCTGGGAAACAATGCCCGAGCGCTGGAATACGTGGAGCTGGATTACTTCTGGTATGTGAGCTACCGCGTTGCGCGGAGCGCGTAGGTAGAGAGCTCAGATGGTTCCCTGCCAGCAACGCTCGAAGAGCTTGCGCAGGAACGCTTCGCACTGGCTGATCTGCTCCCGCGCGATGAATTCGTCGGGTTTGTGAGCCTGGTCGATGCTGCCGGGTCCGCACACCACCGCCGGCATGCCGCCGTCGTGAAAAAGCCCTGCTTCCGTCCCGAACGAGACCTTGGCGGTAGAATTTTGCCCGGTCAGCGCTTTGGCGAGTTGCACGATGTCCGCATCCTCGTCGGTGGACAGTCCGGGAATGTGCGACAAGGGTTCGAAGTCGAAACCCGTTGCGGGCTGGGCGGCGTGCATCTCCGGCTCGATATGCTCCGCTATGTGGCGGCGCAACTCGCCCAAGAGCACATCGGGGTCGTCATCTGGTAGATGCCGGAATTCGAACTCGAAGTGACAGTCCCTGGGCACGATGTTGAGCGCCGTGCCGCCGTGGATAGTGCCCGTGTGCACCGTCGTATAGGGGGGCACGAGCTCCGGGTCGAACGGACCCTGGTCGCGGTGGCGACGGGCCATGATTTTTAGATAAGCGACCGCTTCGGCGGCAGCTTCCACGGCGTTGACGCCGATGTGGGAAAGGCTCGAGTGGGCTTCGAATCCGCGCACATGGCAGCGGTAGCTGAGCTTGCCTTTGTGGGCGCGTACCACCTTCATTTCCGTGGGCTCTCCGATAATCACCGCCGATGGTTTGATCGGTCGACCCGCGAGCGTGTCGATGAGGCTGCGCACGCCGACGCAGCCGATTTCTTCATCATGGGAAAAAGCAAAGTGCAGGGGCGTTACGATGTCTCGTGCCAGAAATTCCGGCGCCAGCGCCAGGCACACGCCGATGAAGCTCTTCATGTCGCAGGTTCCGCGGCCATAGAGGCGTCCGTGGTTCTCGACCACCTGAAACGGATCCGTGTGCCAGTCCTGTCCATCCACTGGAACCACGTCCGTGTGCCCGGAGAGCGCGATGCCCGGCCGGTCCGTGGGGCCGAGGGTCGCGTATAAATTCGCCTTGGTTCCCTCCTCGTTGTGAACGAGCTCCGATTCCACGCCGAGATCCTTCAGGTAGCCGCCCACGAACTCCATGAGCTCGAGATTCGAATTGCGGCTGGTGGTATCGAAGCCGACGAGCCGCTTGATCATGTGGATGCTCTTGCTATCAGTGGGCACGGGCGATCCTCTTGGTTAATGGGGACAGATCTATTTTTCGGTTAATAGGGACAGATCTATTTTTCCGTTGCGGCTAAAATGGGGACAGATCTATTTTAGTCGCAACGGAAAAATAGATCTGTCCCTATTAACCGAAAAATAGATCTGTCCCCATTAAACAGCCCCCATTAACCCGGGTAGTCACCATGAAGATAAACCAATCTCCCCGCGTCGCCCTGGCGGGGATCGTCCTCGAGAGCAATTCTTTCGCGCCGGTAGTGGGCGAGGAGGATTTTCGCCATCGTTACTACTTTGAGGGCCGGGAAATCCTCGACCAGGCGGCTGCAGCCCATTCCGTCATGCCCATGGAAATGACTGCCTTCGTGGGCGCCATGCATGCTACCGGGCCGTGGCAGCCCGTGCCCCTGATTCTCACCGGCACCGAGCCCGGCGGACCGGTGGAGCACGGTTTTTTCGTGCGCACCGTCGACTCCCTGGTCGAGGCGCTGGCGAAGGCGGAACCCGTGGATGCCGTGTACCTGTGCAACCATGGCGCCATGACGACCACCGAGAGTCATGACCCGGACGGTGAGATGACGGCTCGCGTGCGCGAGGCCGTCGGGCCGGACGCCGCCATCGTCGTGACCCTGGATCTGCACGCCAATATCTCCGAGCGCCTGGTCGACGCGGCAGACTTGATCGTCGGCTATCAGACCAATCCCCACGTGGATATGCTGGAGCGTGGTGAGGAGGCCGCCTGGTCTTTGCGCACCATACTCGCCGGGGCGCGCGCCCAGGCGGCGTTCATTCGACTGCCGCTGACTCCGGCAAGTGTCGTGCTGCTGACTCATGAGGGCGCTTACGCGGAGCTCATCGACTTCGGACAACGGCGCAAGCGTGAGCATGCCGGTGCCATTTTCAACGTGTCGATATTCGGGGGTTTCGTGTTCGGCGACACGCCCAAGAACGGTGTCGCCATCGTGGTGACCGGGCGTGACGATGGCGCGGCCG
>Ga0209980_10000269_pt1 | contig 27549 bp, 24 predicted proteins | sample CR02metaG_FD_183611 | JGI IMG/M metagenome (GOLD analysis project Ga0209980, IMG submission 183611) | Deep subsurface microbial communities from Mariana Trench to uncover new lineages of life (NeLLi) - CR02 metaG (SPAdes) (version 2) | ecosystem: Environmental > Aquatic > Marine > Ocean trench...
CTCAAAGCCGCCAGGGCCGCGAACTGGGCCGGTGACAGGTTTTCCGGGCGCAGGCCCGGGTCGATACCCAGGCCGCCGATCTGCTCAACGGACACCATCCCCTTGAGCGCGTTGCGCAGAGTCTTGCGGCGCGCGCTAAACGCCTGGGTCACCAGCAGCCGAAAGCGTTCTGGGTCGGGAACCTCGAATGGGGGTTGTGGCCAGGGGGTCAGCGAGCAAAATGCCGACTCGACCGCCGGTGGCGGCTTGAACGCACCGGCGCCGATAGTGAACAGTTTCTCGACCTTGACCACGGCCGCCAGCATCACGGTCAGCCGGCCATAGCGTTTGTTGCCAGGTGTTGCCGCCATCCGCTCCACGACCTCTTTCTGCAGCATGAAATACATCGCCGAGATGCAATCGATTTGCCCGAGTAGATGAAACAGCAATGGCGTGGAAACGTTGTAGGGGAGATTGCCGACGATTTTCAGCGCGCCGCCAGCCTTTTTGCGGTCGCGGAAATCGAACTTCAGGGCATCGGCCTCGTGGATCAGCAACTCGCCGTGACCGGCGGCTTTTTCGCGTAGCAACGGCACCAGGTCGCGATCGAGTTCCACGGCCTCCAGCGTGCCATGTTTTTGCAGCAGGGGCAGGGTGATCGCGCCCCGACCCGGGCCGATCTCGATGATGGTGTCGCCCGGTCGCGGGTCGATCGCGCGGACGATGCGCTCGATGACAGCCGGGTCGTGGAGAAAATGCTGACCGAAACGTTTGCGGGGGTGGTGGGTCACGGTTCAGTGTCCCTCGTCTTCCGCTCGTCTCCCCACCAACTCGATCGCCAGCGCTGTCGCCGCCCGCAAACTTCCGCTGTCGGCCTTGCCCGTTCCGGCCAGGTCCAGTGCCGTGCCATGATCCACCGAGGTGCGGATCAGCGGCAGTCCGAGGCTGATGTTGACGGCGTGGCCGAAGCCGGCGTGCTTTAGCACCGGCAGGCCCTGGTCGTGATACATCGCCATGACCGCGTCGCATTGTTCCAGTCGTTGCCGGGTGAACGCGGTGTCCGCCGGTAACGGGCCGCGGATGGCCAGGCCTTCTTTGCGCAGCCGGTCGACCACCGGTGCGATGATTTCGTCGTCTTCGCTGCCGAGGTGACCGCCTTCGCCGGCGTGCGGGTTGAGGCCGCAGACGAGGATTCTCGGTTCCTCGATGCCGAACAGCTCATGCAGATCCCGGTGGAGTACCCGCAGGCTATTCTCCAGTCTGTCGGTAGTAATCGCATCGGGGACTTCACGCAGGGGCAAGTGGGTGGTCGCCAACGCGACCCGCAGATCGCCGGCCAGCAGCATCATGACGACGTCGGACGCATGGCCGGACAGCTCGGCGAGCATCTCGGTGTGACCGGAAAACCGGATGCCTGCTGCGTTGATGATGCCTTTGTGCACGGGTGCGGTGACCAATGCATCGAACGAGCCGGCCAGGCACTCCTTCGCCGCGTGGCGGATGCACTCGACGACCTGCGCCGAGTTGGCCGGGTCGAGCTGGCCTGGGGTCGATTCCTTGCTCAACGGAATGGAGATGCACGGTAGGTGGCCAGGCCGGTGGCTTGCCTCGGCGGACGAGTGGTAAGCGCTGATCTCGACCAACGAGCCGACCAGGGCCGCCCGCTGCCTGAGCAGTTCGGCGTCGCCCACTGCGACCAGCAGCGCGGGCCATTCCAGCCGCGCCATTTCCAGGCAAAGCTCCGGGCCGATGCCGGCGGGTTCGCCAGTCGTCAACAGGATGCGGGGATGGGTCAAAACGGGGGCTTGCTTACAAGCGGTATTCCACGAACGCTTCATCGCGCAGGCGCTGAATCCAGACTTCGGTTTCCTCGGATGCCCTGGCGGAGCGAATTTCCTGGACAGCCTGTTGCCGCCTCAGGTCATCGGTGTTGTCGTACTCGCGGCGTTCCAGCAATTGGACTATGTGCCAGCCGAAAAAGCTCTTGAAGGGCTCTGATAGTTCGTCGATCTCCAGCGTGGTCAGCATTTCCTCGAATTCCGGGACGAAGGAGCCGACTCTTTGCCAGCCCAGATTGCCCCCGTCGCGTGCCGAAACCGGGTCCGCGGATACGGCGGTCGCGATAGTGGCAAAATCTTCGCCGTTGGCGATTCGCTCCTTGATATCGAGCAATTGTTTCCTGGCCGTCTGGTCATCGACGATGGCGTCCGTCTGAATCAGGATGTGCCGGCTGCGGTGCTGGGAGACCATCGATTTTTTGACTTCCGTGCCGCGGATTTCGTTTACCCTGATTATGTGAAAACCGCTCGGGTTGCGTGCCGGTTCGGAGACGTCTCCGGGTTGCATATAGATGACCAGTTCATTCAGAAAACCCGGTAACTGGGCGCCCTTGCGCCAGCCCAGATCGCCGCACTCCAGCGCCTGTTGTCCATCCGAGTAAGCCAGCGCCAGTTCACAGAAATCCTCACCGGACTGGAGTCGCCGGTAAATATCGGTGGCCTTTTTCTCCAGTTGTTTGACCATTTCCGGTGTCGACGATGGTGAAACCGAAACCAGGATATGCGATAGCAGGAATTCGTTGCTGGCGCTCTCGGCCATTTTCTGCGCTTCCAGGTGTTGTTCGAGCTCTTTCGGCGAAACCCGGATGCGACGCAGGACGTCGCGCTGCTTTAGCAGGTCGATGATTATCTCTTCGCGCATTTCCTCGCGGAACAGGCGGTAATTGACCCCGGTTTTTGCCAGTTCCGCCGGCAGCTCGGCAAAAGAAACTCCGTTTTGCGCGGCGATCCTCTCGAGATAAGAGTTCAACATCTGGTCTGAAACGGCGATGCCTGTCCTCGCCGCGAACTGGGACTGAATTTTTCTGACCACGAGCCGGTCCAGCACTTGCTGCCGGACGATGTTCATTGGCGGCAAAGTGGATGTTCGCTCCCGAATCCGGTCAACGATCAGGGTCGTTTGCCTGTCGAGTTCGCTCTGCAGCACGACGCCATCGTTGACCACGGCCACGATACGGTCGAGAAGCTGGCCCTCGTCGCTAAGCTGTCGATCTTGAGATTGAATCGCGGTAGCCGGTATCAGGCAGGCGATTCCGGTCAGGGCAATAAATTTCCTGGAAAGCATTGTTGGTTATCAGTTGCCGGGGTAGCCTAGGATACCATTTTTCAAGACATTGCTGGCGCGGCTGCCGATCTTACTGAGACCCTTGAGTTCGATCTGCAGGATGAACGAACTGTCGGATTCTCCCGATCGCCTGGAAATAAACTTTCGCGAAACCAGTTGTAGCCCCCAGCAGCAGCTTTTGTATTCCAGCCCGATCAGGCGTTCCAGCGTCGCGTTGTCCCGCAGGGAGTAATTGAGGCGCCCAAGCAGGCTCCAGCGGCTGGTAAAAGGCAAGACGAACGAGAAATCTGCTTCCTCTAGCACACCCTTCTGGAAACGATGCATCACGTTGATTACGCTGGATTGAGTGGGCAGGTATTGCACACGGGTCTGCGAAATCGCTGTCGCATCTGTTTCCGGATCCCATTGATAAACCAGGTCCAGGTTCCACTTGCGATACAGCGCCAGGTCCAGTTCGGCTACGAGCTGCGAGCTGCTGGATGTGAGGGGCGCCTGGCCGGGCAGCGTGACCTGGCGGTCGCTGAGAAAAAAGGCCTGGCCCAGCGTGGCCGACAATACCTGGCGACCCTGGCTCCCATCCAGAATGCGGGTGGTTATGCCGATACTGACCTGGTCGGTTTCACCCAACCGGTCAATACCGATAAAGCGGTTGGCCCGGAACAGTTCGACGGTGTTGAAGGTCGGAAGCTCACTGTCAAATACCGGCAGGTTGTCCTGGTTTCGAAATGGAATGTGCGCATAGAAAATCCGCGGCTCAAGAGTTTGTACGAACGCTCTCTTGCTTTTCACCGTACGCTCGAAAACGAGGCCGGCATCCAGGGTAAAAATGGGCATTGAACGTGTCGGTTTCCGCTCCTGCCCTGGCGCGGTGTCATCGAGATCGTATGTCGTGTAGTCCCAGGCGACGCTTGGGGTCAGGTAGTGGCTGGGACTGCCCAGCGTAAAAGACAGCCCGGGCCGCACGTTCATCCGCTTGCCGGTCACGCCGGTATCGCGGTAGAAATTCACCAGTTCCAGATCCAGTTGCCAGTCCAGTGCCGACAAGCCGGTATCACCCTGCCCGCGAACGAGTATCTGGGGTAACCTTTCGTATGGCAGTTCATCGTCCGCCAGGGTCGGGTCGATGGTGCGAAAATTCTGTGCGCGGGTGGATATCCGCCAGTTATCATTGACGTAATCAAGCTGCACGTTGCGTTCGAGGTGGGTTCTGCTGGTGGTGCCGATATCGCGGCCAAAATCCTCGAAATACGTCCTGTCGGACACATCCTCGATGTAGGTGGTTGCCCGCCAGCCGTTGCCCCAGGTCGTATTGTGCTTCCACAAACCGTAACTGCGCTCGGTTCGCAAACTCTTGTCTTCGCCCAGGTACTCGAGTTCGATCGTCCCCCGGCTTTTGTTGCCCAGATAACGAAAATCGACGTTTTGCTGCCAACCACGGGTACTCATGAACATCGGTGTGTAGGTGAGGTCATAATTTGGCGCGATGTTCCAGTAATAAGGCAGACCAAACTCAGTGCCGCTGCGCTCGGTACTGCCAAAGGTCGGCAGCAGGAATCCTGACTTGCGTTTGTCGGAGACCGGAAAAGACAGGTACGGGAAATAAAATACCGGGATCTTGCCGAATCGAATCTGCACGTTGCGGGCTACGCCCCAGCCTTCGTCCTGGTCGATTTCCATCGATTTGGCACGCAGCGTCCAGTCGTTGTTGCCTTCCGGGCAGGTCGTATAGACGATGTCCCGCAAAAGCAATTGGTCCTCGCTGATGTTTATCTCGCTGGCCGAACCGCGGGCCGGTCGCTCGGTGAGCACGAATTCAGAGCCGGTAAAATTGATGTTCTTGCCAGTCCCGCTGATGCGCCCTTCGGAACCGGAGATACTGAGGCCCGGTTCCAGATACTGGAAGTCGCCCCTGATGCTGAAAGATTCTGTTTCCGGGTCGTACTCTGCCTGGTTGGTGCGGACAAATCGGTCGCCCATCCTGACTTCGACATCGCCGGTAACGGTTATCTTGCCGTCACGGTTGACGCGGCCCTCGCGGGCACGAAATTTGAGCTGGCCCTCAGTCTGCTGGCTATAGACAGGCGCCTGCGATTCCGGCGGGGAATCCAGCGGGGGAATAGTGCACAGGGTCTCGTCGGCGGTGGCAGCAGTGGCCAGCAACATTCCCAACCAGGCCAGATGCTTGAAGCCGATTTTCAGAATCTCAATGCTCCGCGCTTGGGCGGCCGTTACAATGGCACAGATAGCAATGGCCTTCAATTACAATGCCGGGTCAGGTGAGTGGACCGTAGCCAGGAGATTTTGTGCCCGAAAGACTGGAACTATTGAAACTGTGGCTGGGCCGGCAAACCGCAATTTCCGGTGTCGATGCCCGGACTATCGAACCGGCAAGCCGGGACGCCAGTTTCAGGCGTTATTTCAGGGTGTGGTCCGGATCGGACAGCTACATCGTTATGGATGCACCGTCTGGCCAGGAAGATTGCCGGCCGTTCGTGCGGGTTGCCAAAATGCTGGCCGATGCCGGTGTCAATGTGCCCCGAATTTTTTGCGCCGACCTGGAGGAAGGCTTTCTGTTGCTCGGCGATCTCGGTTCGGAAACCTATCTGCAGCGGCTGAGCGGCGAAGTGGATCCCGATACGCTTTATCAGCCGGCGATTACCGCGCTGGTCTCCATGCAGTCCGCACGCCACGCGGGTCTCGAGCGTCTGCCGCCCTATGACCGAACCCTGTTGATGCTGGAAATGGCGTTGTTCAAAGACTGGCTGCTCGCGGCCCACCTGGATATCGATTTGTCAGCGAAGGAATCGGAAAAACTGCAGGAATGCTTCGACTACCTTTGTGCCTCCGCGCTTTGTGAGGAGACGGTTTTCGTACACCGGGATTTCCACTCGCGAAACCTGATGTGGTGCGATCAGCCACCGGGCGTGCTGGATTTTCAGGACGCCGTTCGCGGTCCGCCCACTTACGACCTGGTCTCGCTGCTGAAAGACTGCTATCTGAGTTGGCCGCGTAAACGGGTGTTGGGCTGGGTCGCAGACTACCGGCGCCAGGCGGCCGAGCATGGAGTACCCCTGCTGCAACCGGCTGAATTTCTGCACCGCTTCGACCTGATGGGTGTGCAACGGCATCTGAAAGCCAGCGGTATTTTTGCCAGGCTCTGGCACCGTGACGGCAAGCCATTCTTCCTGGATGACATTCCGCGTACGCTGAATCACATCATCGAAGTGGAGTCCGGCGGCCCGCAGCTGGCATTCCTGCAATCCCTGGTTCGCGAGCGCGTTCTGCCGGCGCTGGAGACGGTCGCCCCATGAAAGCGATGATTCTGGCCGCGGGTCGCGGCGAGCGGATGCGCCCGCTGACCGACCGCACGCCAAAACCGCTGCTCGAAGTGGCCGGCCGTCCATTGATTCATTACCACCTGGAGGCGCTCTCAAGAGCGGGTATCGATGATGTGGTGATTAACCTTTCCTGGCTCGGTGAGCAGATTCGCGATGCGCTGGCCGACCGCCAACTCTGGAACCTGACTTTGCATTTTTCGGAGGAGGGGCATCCGCCGCTGGAGACCGGTGGCGGGATTTTCCGCGCTTTGCCCATGCTGGGCCCGGACCCGTTCCTGGTGGTCAATGGCGATGTGTGGAGCGATTTTCCATTCGATACGCTGGCGCTGGCGGACCGCGACCTGGCGCATCTGGTGCTGGTCGATAATCCTGCGCACCACCAACAAGGGGATTTCGTGCTTGACGAAACGCGGGTCCATGATGATGGCCGATCGGGGCCGCGACTGACGTTTTCCGGCATCGGGTTGTATCGGCCCGAGTTGTTCGCGGCCTGCGCGGGTGGTGCGTTTTCCCTGATCCCCGTATTGAAGGCGGCGATGGCCAGGGACCGGGTATCCGGCTCGCATCACTCCGGCAAATGGCTGGATGTTGGAACGCCCGAGCGGTTGAAGGCGCTCGAGCAATTGATCGCTCAGCGTTGAGCGCTGTCGAAGGTTCCGTCCGCCTGTAAATCGGCGTGGTACGAGGACCTGACCAGCGGTCCGCTGGCAATGTGTGTAAAGCCCATCGCATAGCCGTCTTTTCCCAGTTCCCGAAACTCCTCCGGCGTCACATAACGGCTGACCGGCAAATGATACCGGGTCGGCTGCAGGTATTGGCCGATCGTCAGCATCTCGCAGTCGTGCGCGCGCAGGTCGCGCATCACTTCACGTACCTCGTCCAGTTCTTCACCGAGACCGAGCATCAGCCCCGACTTGGTGGGTATATCCGGATGCGCGGCCTTGAAGTCGCGGATCAGTTTGAGCGAATGCTGATAGTCGGAGCCCGGTCTGGCCTGGCGATACAGGCGCGGGATGGTTTCCAGGTTGTGATTGAAAACATCCGGCGGGCTGACGTGCATCAGTTTCAGCGCGACCTCCATGCGGCCGCGGAAATCCGGCACCAGGATTTCGATCCGGATGCCGGGGCATTTTTTGCGGATCGCGCGGATGCAGTGAACGAAATGTTCGGCCCCGCCGTCGCGCAGGTCGTCGCGATCCACCGAGGTTATTACTACATAGCGCAGTTTCATGTCATGGATGGTTTGCGCCAGGTGCTCCGGTTCTTGCTGGTCCAGCGGCGCCGGCCGGCCGTGACCGACATTGCAAAACGGGCAGCGCCGCGTGCAGACGTCGCCCATGATCATGAATGTTGCCGTTCCGTTGCCAAAACATTCGGCGAGATTGGGGCAACTGGCTTCCTCGCATACCGTGTGCAGGTTCTGGTTACGCAGCATGGTTTTGATTTTCGCGACCGCGTCCGAGGTCGGCGCCTTGACCCTGATCCATGGCGGCTTGCGCAACGGCGTCACCGTCATTTCGATTTTCACGGGGATGCGCGCCATTTTTTCCTGGGCGCTGAGTTTCTTCCCTGGCTCTAGCCGGGGGCGTCTTTCCGGGTTGGGCTGGTTCACGTGGCGTATTTTAGGTTTTTCAGCAAATATTGTTCAAGCTCTGTCGCAACTTGTTCGAGATCGGCGGGTCCGCCAAGGTCCTTCAATTGAGTCACTTCGAGGTCGGTGAAGCCACAAGGGTTGATGCGGCTGAAAGGCTCGAGATCCATGTCGATATTGAATGCCAGGCCGTGGTAGCTGCAGCCGCGGCGAATCCGCAACCCGAGGCTGGCGAGTTTCCGGCCATCGACATAAACTCCCGGCGCGTCTGCGCTGGACTGCGCTTCGATGCCATGATCCGCGGCCAGGTCGATAACCGATTGTTCCAGCGCGCTGACCAGTTCGCGGACTCCGAGGCCCTGTCTGCGCAAATCGATCAGCGGGTAAACCACAAGTTGTCCCGGTCCGTGATAAGTGACCTGTCCGCCACGATCGATGTTGATGACAGGAATATCGACCGGCGCCAGCAAATCTTCGGGGTTGCCGTTCAGACCCAGCGTGTAGACCGGTGGATGCTGCAGCAACCAGATTTCATCGGCCGCCTGTGCATCGCGACGATCGGTGAAAGCCTGCATCTCGCGCCAGGCGGGCTCGTACTCGACCAGCCCCAGCCGCTTGATAACGACATCGGCAGGCCGGTTCACAATGCCATCAGGACTTGTTCGGTGGAGGTCAGTTCCAGGTACAACTCATCCAGTTGCCGCTTGCTTTGCGCCCTGATCACGATGGTGACCGCGACAAACCGCCGGTTGCTGCTCGGCCGTGAACTGACTGCTCCGGCCGGCAAGACGCCGACATGACGCTCGGCGATCTCCGTGACCAGGGCCTCAAAATCATCGGCATACTTTCCCATGACCTTGATCGGAAAATCACAGGGGAACTCGAGCAATGTGTCAGCAGGTTCTTTTGGCAATTTGAAAAGCCCGATAAACTTTTTTCCATACCGGTCCCGGTAATCCATCTCCGACCGGCCGGCCATCCAGTCGGGTAACCGGCAAAAGCTCGCGCAACGCGCTGCAGATCCAGACTTCGTCTGCCTCGTATAACTCGGTCTTGCTGAATCCCCGGCTGACTACGGTTATTCCCAGGTCGCGCGCAACATCGATGACCCGGTCGCGCGTTGTCCCGGGCAACAATACGGGCGCGTCCTCGGCCGTGCGCAACGTGTCGTCGATCAACGCGAATACGTTGCTGGACGAGCCCTCGGTAATCATCCCGTCTCTTTCGAGTATGGCTTCATCCGCATCCTGGTCGGCCGCCTGTTGCCGGAGCATCACATTAGCCAGTAACGATGTCGCCTTGATGTCGCAGCGCTGCCAGCGAAAATCCTCGCAGATCGTCGCCGATACACCGGTTTCCATTGCCTTTTCCGATGGCGCCGGGAAGGCTTGCGTCATCGCGAAAACGGTCGCCTCGATCGCCGCCGGAATCAGGTGGTTTCTTTCCTTTGGCGCACCGCGGCTGACCTGGATATAGATTGCCATGTCGCCGCCGCCATTTTGTTCGATCAGCCGTGCGACCAGGCCGGCAAAATCGAAATCGCAGCGCATATGCACCGCGGACAGGCTGTTGGCCAGCCTTTGCAGATGTGAATCGAGGACGAACGGCTGGCCATCGTAAACCGGGATGACTTCGTATACACCGTCGCCGAACAGGAAACTTCTGTCGAGCACCGAAACCTTCGCTTCGGCCAGCGGCAGCATTTCGCCGTCAAGAAAACACAACCGGTGTCGATCGTTCACAGGCTGCGTTTCCGATCAATCGAACCAAAGCTTGATTTCATCGATTGCACGATCGAAAAAACCGCCCAGAGGGATATTGGCCAGCGGGTACAGGGGTTGTTGCGCGATCAACCGCTCATCCAGCGAGACCCGTATTTCGCCGATCGCCTGTTCGGTGCTCAGCGGAGCCAGAATTTGCGGCGGCAGGTCTATCTCCGCCCGCAGGTCGTCATAGCGGCCCCTCGGGATGGTGATGAAGAGTCCCTGTTTTACACCGAGGCCGGCTCTTTCCCGGGTTCCCTTCCAGACCCGGATATCGTTGACGCTCTGCCCGGCGGCGTACAATTCATGAGTTTCGTAAAAGCGAAAGCCGTAGTTGAGCATCGCCTGGCTGGCATCGCTGCGCGCCCGTGAACTGGGCGTGCCCATAACCACCGATATCAGCCGCATCGGGCCGCGGTTCGCCGACGATACCAGGCAATAACCGGCCGATTCGGTATGTCCGGTCTTTATGCCGTCGACCGTCGTATCCTGCCACAGCAGTGCATTCCTGTTGCGCTGGGTAATTCCGTTGTAGGTGTATTCCTTTTGCGAATACCAGCGGTAATAATCCGGGAACCGCTCGATCAGCGCCCTGGCCAGTATCGCGATGTCACGCGGCGAAGTGTAATGGTCCTTCGCCGGCAGGCCGGTACTGTTCCGGAAGCTGGAATCGACCATGCCGAGTTTTACCGCGTACTGGTTCATCATTTCGGTAAAAGTTTCTTCGCTGCCGGCAACGAATTCAGCCAGCGCAACACTCGCGTCGTTCCCCGACTGGACGATCATCCCCTGCAACAGTTCCTCGACGGAAACCTGGCTGTTTACCTCGATAAACATCCGCGAGCCGGGCGTGCGCCAGGCTTTCTCGCTGACCTGCACCATGTCGGTTAGCGAAATATCGCCATTGGCCAGCTCATTGAAAACCGCAAACGCGGTCATCATTTTGGTGATACTGGCTGGCTCGATATGCTGGCTCGGATTTTTTTCGCCGAGCACGAACCCGGTATGCGCTTCCATCAGTATCCACGCGGTCGCGTTGATCGCCGGCGGTGCGGGGATCGGCGTGTCTTGCGCCGCGACCGGCAAAGCGATCAGCGCCAGCAGAACGAGCGACAGGAGTCCTTGCGATTTTCTGTTCATGGTTCCTTCCGGGAAACGGTGCTTGCCTGGTGATAAAACGAATTGTAATTCGGCTGCGTCAGAGTTGACAGCTTTGCAGGCAACCCGCGCACAAAAAAACCGCCGGCCTATTCAGTCGCGAGATACGCATCGCTGACGCCGAGCTCGCCAACCCGTTCAACAGTGGCGTCAAATTCATCCACATTGGCGACCGGGCCTACGCGGACGCGGTAGATTCGCTGGCCATCCACGCGATCCTTGCGGATGACCACGTCCTTTAGGCCAGCGTTGAGCAGCATGGATCGCAGGCGGGACGCGTTGCCGCGGTCGGAAAACGCACCAACCTGCACAAAAAGGGTGCCGGGAACCATGGGTAGCCCGCCGCCGCCATGTTTCCGGCGCCCGGATTTCGGGGTAACGACCTCGACTTCGACAAAACTGGTGCCGTTTCCGATCATGTCCAGCTCCACGGCGGCGCCATAGGAAAGGTCGATCAGGCGGTTGGCTACAAAGGGTCCGCGATCGTTGATGCGAACGATAATGCTGCGGCCGTTTTCCAGGTTCGTTACCCGCGCGTACGCCGGTAGCGGCAATGTTTTGTGCGCGGCGCTTGCCGCGTACATATCGAATCGCTCGCCGGTCGCCGTCGGGCGGCCATGGAATTTTTTACCGTACCAGGACGCCACGCCCCTTTCCCGGTAACCGTCTGCATCATCCAGCACGTAATAACGTTTTCCACGGACTTCGTAAAATGCCGGGTTGCCACTGGCGCTCCTGGGCTCCACTTTTGGAACGACTTCCCGAATCTGCCCTGGCGCCACCGGTGTGGACGGCGCGCTGTCTTTGCGGCCCGCACAGGCGGACAGGGCCGGCAACAAGACGGCGACAGCCAATAATGTCGTTACCTTATTCAGAATCTGCCGGCTGTCGTTTTTTGATTTCACTGGCCAGCTCGAAAACTGCCATCGCGTACATCCGGCTGCGGTTGTAACGGGTAATCGCGTGGAAGTTGGCAAACCCGACCCAGAAAACCGGCCCATTTTCGCTTTCCAGCTGGATCAGGACTGCCGGCGTTTGCTCATCCATCTGCCCGCTGTCGAAGTGCACCCCTTGTGCGCGCAACTGGCCCACGCTGGTGTCCAGGCCCAGCGCTTTGCCAGGCGCCGCGGCCGTCATTGCCGCCGGGGCTTGCGCCGGCACCGCAATGGTGGCTTCACTTTTCCAGCCGTGATGTACGAGGTAATGGCCGACACTGGCGGTGACATCGGCGATGTTCTCCCAGATGTCCTTCTTGCCGTCGCCATCGCCATCCTCAGCATAAGCCAGGTAACTGCTGGGCATGAACTGCGGCATGCCCATGGCGCCCGCATAGGATCCGACGGGCGTGAGCGGGTCCATTCCTTGTGCGCGGGCCAGTTCGAAGAATTTGGCCAGTTCCCGTCTAAAGAATTTTTGCCGCGGCGGGTAATCGAAAGCCAGCGTACTGAGTGCGTCAATGATCCTGTTCTTGCCTGGGCGGTCTCCGTAATAGGTTTCCACGCCGATGATGGCGGCGATAATCTCCGCATCGACGCCGGAAGTATCGGCCGCGGACAGGATGGCTGCCAGGTTGTTTCGGTAAAACTCCTTGCCGCGTCTAATGCGTTCATCGCCCAGGAATATCTGCCGGTACTCATGCCACGGCTTCACTTTTTCCGCCGGCCGGCTGATCAGTTCGATGATTCCTGGCTTGGATTCCGCCTGGCTGAGCCAGCCCGCCAGTTGTCCGTTATCAAATCCATGATCGCGCTGCATTTCCAGAATAAATGCGCGTACGTCTGCTCTTTCGATGTCGATGGCGCGGGCCGGAACGACCAGCACCAGCAAGACAATAAAAATGAAAAAACGAAAACTGGTTTGGTCGGGTCCGGTGAGCGTCAGTGGCAATGGTCGGGTCACGTTGGCAGCAGTTTTCGATGCGACTGGAAAGACATCAGCATACCGAAACCCACCATCAGGGTCACCATCGAAGTTCCGCCATAACTAACCAGGGGCAAGGGAATCCCGACGACGGGCAGCAGCCCTGTGACCATGCCGGCATTGACAAAAACGTAAACAAAGAAAGTCAGGCTGATTGACCCGGCGAGCAGGCGGCAAAAGGTGTCCTGTCCGTGTACGGCGATATACAAGCCGCGGCTGACCACGAAAAGATAAGCGACAAGCATCGACAACAGCCCAAGCAGACCAAATTCCTCTCCGAGTACGGCGAAAATGAAATCCGTCGATCGTTCGGGCAGAAACTCCAGGTGGGCCTGGGACCCGTTCAGCCAGCCCTTGCCAAATACCCCGCCTGACCCGATCGCGATTTTCGACTGGATAATGTGATACCCGGACCCGAGCGGGTCGGTTTCCGGGTTGAGAAAGGTCAGTACGCGTTGTTTCTGATAATCGCGCATGAAATGCCAAAGTAACGGCAGTGCGCCCATCGCGAGCCCGCCTGCCAGCAGAATGAAACGGCCCGACAAACCGGCGAGCAGGACCAGCAGGATGCCCGACGCACAGATCAGCAATGCGGTGCCAAGGTCGGGTTGCGTGGCGATCAGGATCGTCGGCAGCAAAATGATGACCAGCAGCTTTAACAGGTCCTTGGCGTCCGGAGGCAGGCGCCGGCTATGTAAAACCCAAGCGGCCATCATCGGGACTGCCAGCTTCATGATTTCCGCCGGCTGAAAGCGGAACAGGCCGAGGTCGAGCCAGCGTTGCGCGCCTTTACCGCTGGCGCCCGTTACCAGCACCAGTATCAGCATTATCATACCGGCCAGGTACAACCATGGAGACCACATACGCAGGTATTTTGGCGGTATCTGGGCCACCACCAGCAAGGCGGCGAGGGCAACCCCGACCCTGAGCAGTTGCCGTAAAACCAGGTCGGCCTGCTGGCCGCCCGCGCTGTACAACACGAACAGACCGGCACCGGCCAGCAGCAGCAAGGCGATCAGCAGCGGGCCGTCGATACATAGCTTGCGCAGGAGGCGCCCCGCGAAACTCAGCGCGCGATTGGGTCGGAACTGTTCGGCCTCAATAAAAATCACCGCTTCTGCCCCTGGAACCAGGCATCGAGGATCTGCCGGACCACCGGGCCGGCGGCTCTGCCGCCGCTGCCGCCGTTTTCGACCAGCACGGAAATGGCTATCTGCGGGTTCTCCAGCGGAGCGAAGGCCACGAACAGCGCGTGATCGCGCAGCCGTTCGTCGATCTCCTCCTCATCGTATTCTTCTTCCTGGCCGACGCTGAATACCTGCGCGGAACCGGTCTTGCCAGCCATTTTGTATGCAGCGCCCAGCGACGTCGACCAGCCGGTGCCGCGCGGCGTGTTCATCGCGGCATCCATGGCCCGGTGTATAACGTCCCAGTGACGGTCGTCCGCCAGTTCGACCGGCGCCAGTTCTTGCGGCGGAATCTCGGTTGTCTCACCGCTCAGTGGGTTGCGAAGAGCGGTAACCAGCCTCGGTCTGAACCGTTTGCCCCGGGTCGCTATGGTCGCCGTGAAGTGGGCGAGTTGCAGCGGTGTGGCGAGCATGTATCCCTGGCCTATACCGGTAATTACCGTCTCGCCGGGAAACCAGATCTGGTCGGAGCGCCTGGAAAAGGCGCCTCGTTTCCAGTCCCGTGACGGCAGCAAGCCGCTTTTCTCGTTGGGAATATCCAGCCCGGTGGTCTCGCCAAAACCGAAATCCGCCAACATTGCGTGGATGCGGTCGATTCCCAGGTCCATCGCCAGCATATAGAAAAAAACATCGCAGGATTCGGCAACTGCATCGCTCAAATTGGTTTCGCCATGACCTTCTTTTTTCCAGTCGCGGTAACGATGCTCGTTGCCGGGGATGGAGTAATAACCCTCACAAAGAATGCTGTGTCTGGCGGTGAACGCCCGGTACTCGAGGCCGGCCAATGCGATGAAAGGCTTGACTATCGATCCGGGTGGGTAGGTACCACTGAGCGCGCGATTAAACAGCGGTTTGTCGATGTCGTTGCGCAAGGCCAGGTATTCTTCATTGCTCATGCCTCCGGCGCTGAACCGGTTTGGATCGAAACCGGGCTGGCTGACCATGGCGAGAATGTCACCGTTGTTGACGTCGACGACGACCACGGTACCGCGCCGGTTCGCAAGTGCGGTTTCGGCAACGGCCTGCAGCCGGCTGTCCAGGCTGAGAACCAGGTCGCTGCCCGGCACAGGATCCTTGCGATTGCGTAACAGTTCCTCACGGGCCCCGCCTTTGGCATCCATCTCCCGGCCTTGCGCGTTGACCAGCAACTGCCGGTTACCCGGTTCGCCATGCAACTGGTTTTCGTACTGGTGCTCGATACCGATTTTTCCGATGTGGCTGGTAGCTGCGTAACGGCTCGCCTCCACAGTCCGCAAATCAGACTCGGAAAGGGCGCCGACATAGCCCAGCACGTGCACGGCGCTGGATCCCAGCGGGTAACTTCTGACCAGCGCGGCCTGAATATCGACGCCCGGCAGTTCATGCCGGTGGACCGAAAGTCTTGCCAGTTCCTCGTCGTTTAGCCGGTAACGCAATGGCACGGCGTCAAAGCTCCTTTTACCGCGCTTGCGCTGGAAAAAGCGCTGTCTTTGCTCCTCATCGATCAACTTCAGTTCGCCAAGCCGGTCCAGGGTTCCGTCGAGATCGGATACCTGCTCAGGTATCAGCACCATCTGGTAAACCGGCAGGTTCTCCGCCATGACGACGCCGTTGCGGTCGAAGATTATGCCGCGGGTCGGCGCCAGCGGCTGGATCCGGATTCGGTTGCCGTGAGACAAGTCGGCGTAGCGTTGATATTCGACGACCTGCAGGTTGATCAAACGGCTGGCCAGCAGGCCGGTCAACAAGACCAGGCCGGTGAGCGCCCAGACGATCCGATTATTGAACAGCCGTTGCTCGGCCCAGGTGTCTTTTAGCGGTTCGCGATACAGCATGGATTATGCCCGGCGGGCGAGGACCATCGCCCCTTTCAGCAAGGCGGCAACGGGAAGCCACAACGCGGCGCTGGACAGGACCGGCAGCCATCTGGCTATGCCGCTGGTGGTAAATCCGGCGACGCCATCGACCCAGAAAAGCAGAAATTCGTAAACCAGGACCAGCATCAGGATGGCCAGCGCCTGCTGCCCCTTCGGAAATACGCGAATTCGCAGATGCAGTTTGAGGTTGATGAACGCGATAACCATCAGGGCCAGCGCGTGCTGACCGAGAAGCGTGCCGGTCAGCGTGTCCATGGCGATTCCGACCAGCCATGCGCCGAGCAGGCCGAATCGTTCAGGCTTGTGCAAAGTCCAGTACAGGACCAGCATGGCGGGCCAGGCGGGGCGCCAGGCGTTGATCGCATCGGGTAGCGGCACGATCGTCAGGATCAGTCCGGCGATCAGACTGGCAAAAATAAAGCCATCGAACCTGTAGACAGGTTTCATCGGTCTTGCACGCCGCCCGGCCAGATCAGCAGGAGTTCGCGAACCTTGTCCAGCTCTGCCGCCGGCGCCGCCTCGACATGGGCAAACGGCTGGCTCGGGTTAACCTCTATCTGGTTGACTTCCGCAACCGGATAACCGGCTGGAAACACGCCGCCCAATCCGGATGTCACCAACAGGTCGCCGAGCCTGATGTCGGCGTTATTGGGGAGAAAAGGCAGGTTAAGGATTTGCGCATCACCGGTTCCGACCGCAATGGTTCTCAGGCCGTTGCGATTGACTTCCACCGGCACCGCGTGTTCGGGGTCGCTGATCAGCAAAACCTGCGAGCTCAGCGGGCCGAGGTCGCTGATCTGGCCGACGATCCCGAACGCGTCGACCAGCGCCTGCCCCCGATAGGCGCCCGCGCTGCTTCCTTTGTTGATGGTCAGCAGGCGGCGATAGGGATTCAAATCGATGGCCATGATTTCCGTAACCATCGTGCGATCCGTCATCAAAGCGGCGGTATCCATCAGCGCCCGTAGCCGCGCGTTTTCTGCTTCGATAGCGATCATTTTTTGAACGCTGGCATCGCTGCGCAATTGCTGGCGGCGCAGGTCCCGGTTTTCCGCCAGCAGCTGGCGCCGGCTGGCCAGGCTGGTGGATACCCAGTCGGCGAGCGCAAACGGCAGATCGACCGCCGCCTGGATCGGGTATACGACGATATTGAGTTTCGAATGGATGTACTGGAGATAATCCTCACGGCTGTCGAGGACCATCAATAGTATGGAGCAGGCCAGCAGCAGAAAAAGCCGCGTACCCAGCGCCGGGCCGCGACCGGGCAATACATCTGTCGGCTTCAATCCTGCCAAGGCCGTGTGCTCACCTCATCACCCGGCCAGCAGCCGGATCTATTCCAGGCCAAGGGCTCCCGGGCCATGTTCGTCAACCATGTCCAGTATGATTCCACCGCCTCTGGCAACACAAGTCATCGGATCGTCGGCGATGACGACCGGCAGGCCGGTTTCCTCGGTCAGCAGTTTGTCGATCTCCCGCAGCAACGAGCCACCGCCGGTCAGCACGATGCCACGCTCTGCAACATCGGAGCCCAGTTCGGGCGGGGTCTGTTCGAGTGCCGCCTTGACCGCGCCGACTATGCCCTGCAGCGGTTCCTGAAGGGCTTCCAGTATTTCATTGCTGTTCAGGTTGAAACTGCGCGGCACGCCTTCGGACAGGTTGCGCCCCTTGACCGATATTTCGTTGACTTCCTGGCCCGGGTAGGCCGATCCGACTTCGTGCTTGATGCGCTCGGCAGTCGCCTCGCCGATCAAAATGCCGTAGTTGCGGCGGACATAGGCGATGATGGCGTCGTCGAAGCGGTCGCCACCGATTCTTACCGACGCGGCGTAGACGATACCGCCCAGCGAGATAACCGCGACCTCGGAGGTGCCGCCGCCAACATCGAGCACCATGGAGCCGCGCGCTTCCTGCACCGGCAGGCCGGCGCCGATAGCGGCGGCCATGGGTTCCTCGATCAGGTATACCTTGCGGGCGCCGGCGCCCTCGACAGATTCGCGGATGGCACGGCGTTCGACCTGGGTCGAACCATAGGGGACACAGATCAGGACGCGCGGACTGGGGCGAAAAAAGGTTCCGTCGTGTACTTTCTTGATGAAGTACTGGAGCATTTTTTCGGTCACCGTGAAGTCTGCGATGACACCGTCTTTCAGCGGCCGGATGGCCGTGATATTGCCAGGCGTCCTGCCGATCATGTCCTTGGCTTCCTGGCCGACCGCCTGCAGGACTTTCCCGCCCCGACCCGGTTCTTCGCGGATGGCAACCACCGATGGCTCGTTCAGAACGATGCCGCGTCCGCGGACATAAATCAGGGTGTTTGCAGTGCCCAGGTCGATGGACAGATCGTTGGAGAAAAATCCCCGTAAATTCTTAAACATTCGAGTGAAAAATCCGCGCTGAAAAGTGGCTTGAAAACAACGCGCTACTCTAGCAACGGGTGGCACATTGAGCAAGCACAGGTGTTATGATTCTCCGCTAATTCCCGGCCTTTACAGGGCTATACTGTCGCCATTGGGAGACAAGCGCATGTCACTGAGTCGCAACGAGATGCAAAACATCGCACATCTCGCTCGTCTGGAAATTGCAGAGGAAGAAGTGACTGCATTTGCGGACGATTTGTCGCGCATTATCGATTTTGTCGAGCAACTGAGTCAGGCGAGCACGGACGATGTGTTGCCGATGGCCCACCCGCTGGATATGGCGCAAAGACTCAGGGCGGACGAAGTGACCGAAACGGACCAGCACCAGAAGTATCAACAGAATGCATCCAGTGTGGAAGAGGACCTGTACCTCGTACCGAAGGTGCTTGAATAGGCTCCTGGGCCAATAAACACCACACATTATTGAAATTGTCAGGCTTTTGGTGAACCATGCACGACAAGACCATCTCCGAGCTCTCCAGGTCATTGCGATCCGGTGACTTCAGCAGCGTAGAGCTGACCACGCATTTGCTCGACCGGGTCGAAAGCCTGGGTCCGCACCTTAACGCTTTTGTCACGGTAACGGGCGAGCTGGCGCTCGAACAAGCCCGTAAAGCCGATCAAACGCGGGCCGCCGGCGATTCCGGTCCGCTGAATGGCATTCCCATCGCGCACAAGGACCTTTTCTGTACCGATGGCGTACTGACAACCTGCGGGTCCCGGATTCTGGACAATTTTATTTCACCTTATGACGCGACAGTGGTAGGGAAACTGAAAAAGGCCGGCGCGGTGATGCTGGCAAAAACCAACATGGACGAATTCGCGATGGGTTCGTCGAACGAAAACAGTTGCTTTGGCCCGGTAAAAAACCCGTGGGACGAAACCCGAGTACCGGGTGGCTCGTCCGGCGGCTCCGCCGCGGCGGTCGCGGCACGCCTGCTGCCTGGCGCCACCGGTACGGATACCGGCGGTTCCATACGCCAGCCGGCTGCGCTGACGGGTATTACGGGGCTCAAACCAACCTATGGCCGCGTTTCCCGCTATGGCATGGTGGCATTTGCCTCGAGTCTCGACCAGGCCGGCACGCTGACCCGCAGTGCCGAGGACGCCGCGATAATGCTCGGGACGATGGCTGGTTTCGATCCCAGGGATTCGACCAGCGCTGAAAAAGACGTGCCCGATTACCGGGCGACGCTGGAAGACAACCTCGACGGCTTGCGGATCGGCGTGCCCACGGAGTTTTTCGATGATGGATTGATGCCGGCAAACAAGACTGCCGTTGAAGAAGCGATCCGCGAGCTGGAGAAGCTCGGTGCGAAAATCAGTGAAATCCATCTGCCGAACCTGGGGTTGTCGGTGCCCACTTATTATGTGGTGGCGCCGGCCGAGTGCTCATCGAACCTGTCCCGTTTTGACGGCGTTCGATTCGGTCACCGGGCGCAGGAATACGATGACCTGACGGACATGTACAAGAAAACTCGCGGGCAGGGATTTGGCGCCGAGGTCAAGCGTCGCATCATGACCGGCACCTACGTATTGTCGGCGGGATACTATGACGCCTATTACCTCAAGGCGCAGAAAGTTCGTCAACTGATCGCGGCCGACTATGCAGAAGCGTTCAAATCGGTGGATCTGATCGCGGGCCCGACTACGCCGACGCCGGCTTTCGAACTCGGCGCCAAGACCCACGACCCGATCACCATGTACCTGAACGACATTTACACGATCGGCGCCAACCTGGCGGGCCTGCCAGGTATGTCGGTGCCGTGCGGGTTCGTCGATGGCTTGCCGGTGGGCTTGCAGATTGTCGGCCCCCACTTTTGCGAAGCACGCCTGTTGAACGTGGCGCACCGGTATCAGCAGGTCACGGATTGGCATACCCGCGCACCAGAAATGACGGTCGGGGGTACACCGACGGCATGACTATCGAATGGGAAGTCGTAATCGGGCTGGAAATACACGCCCAGCTCGCCACCCGGAGCAAGATTTTTTCGAGCAGTTCGACGGCTTACGGTGCGCAGCCCAACAGCCAGGCGAACCTGGTCGATCTCGGTTACCCCGGCGTCCTGCCGGTGCTCAATGGTGAAGTGGTGAAAATGGCCGTGAAATTCGGTTTGGCGGTGAATTGCGAGATCGCGCGCCGCTCGGTATTCGCGCGCAAAAACTATTTTTATCCGGATCTTCCGAAAGGCTATCAGATCAGCCAGTTTGAATTGCCGGTGGTTGGTCGGGGCGAGATCTGCATCACCCTCGACGATGGCAGCCGCAAACGGGTCGGTATCACCCGCGCCCACCTGGAAGAAGACGCGGGAAAATCCTTGCACGAAGAATTCCAGGGAATGAGCGGTATCGATCTCAACCGCGCGGGGACGCCGCTGCTGGAAATCGTATCCGAGCCGGACATGCGCTCGGCCGAAGAAGCGGTCGCCTACATGAAAGGGATGCATACGCTGGTTCGCTACCTGGAAATCTGTGACGGCAATATGCAGGAAGGCTCATTCCGCTGTGATGCCAATGTTTCAGTGAGGCCAAAGGGCCAGGAGGAATTTGGCACGCGCACCGAGCTGAAAAACCTCAACTCCTTCCGTTTCGTGGAAAAGGCAATCAATCTTGAGGTGGAGCGCCAGATCGATGTGCTCGAATCCGGCGGCAAGGTGGTGCAGGAAACCCGTCTCTACGATTCCGCAAAAAATGAAACGCGGACGATGCGGCTCAAGGAAGAGGCCAACGATTATCGCTATTTTCCCGATCCCGATTTGCTGCCCCTGCTGATTACCGAGGAGGAGATCGAGGCCGTGCGCAGCACGCTGCCGGAACTGCCGGACGAAAAACGCGAGCGCTTTTGCAGCGAGTACAAACTGAGCGACTACGATGCGCGCGTGCTGACGGCCAGCCGCGAGATGGCCGCTTATTTTGAGGCGGTTGTCGAAGCGAGCGGCGGCGAGCCCAAGCTGGCTGCAAATTGGGTTGCCGGCGAGCTATCCGCCGGCCTGAACCGAAGCGGCACGGAAATCGGCGACAGCAAGGTCTCCGCGTCCGCGCTGGCCGGTCTGCTCAAGCGGATTGCGGACTGCACGATCTCGGGTAAGATCGCCAAGGAAGTGTTCGAAGCGATGTGGGATGGCGAGGGCGATGCCGACGATATCATCGAAAAACGAGGGCTCAGGCAAATCACCGACAGTGCGGCGATCGAAAAAATCATCGATGAAGTAATCACGGCAAACCCAGGTCAGCTCGAACAGTATCGCGGCGGTAAGGACAAGTTGTTCGGGTTCTTTGTCGGTCAGGTCATGAAGGCGACTCAGGGCAAGGCCAACCCGGGCCAGGTAAACCAGTTGCTCAAGAAGAAGCTGGCCTGAACATTGGACGAGTTATCGCGCGATAGTCTGCACCGGTTCATGTTCGAGGGCTGCGCGGTCCGCGGGAAACTCGTGCATCTCGATCAGTCCTGGCGCGCGATCCTGGAGCGTTACGATTATCCGCAACCCGTTCGACGAATCCTCGGCGAAACCATGGCCGCAACCGTACTGCTCGCTTCTACCGTCAAGTTCGAGGGTCAGATAACCGTGCAGATCCAGGGCGATGGCCCGTTGACCATGGTCGTGATCCAGTGCAGCAACAAGTTGGTGCTCAGGGGGCTGGCCCGGTGGCAGGGGGAATTTGACGACGCCAAGTTCGAGCAGTTGATGGGCAATGGGAAAATGATCATCTCGATCGAGAACTATGCAGACAATCAGCGTTACCAGGGCGTCGTTCCGGTAACCGGGGCAACCGTTGCAGAAAGCCTGCGCGAATATTTCGATCGCTCGGAGCAGCTGCCGACCCGTTTGTGGCTGGCCAGCGGCGACGAAGCGGTTGCCGGAATGTTGTTGCAACGCATGCCGGAACACGGTGTGGCGCCTGCCGAAGATTTCTGGGATCGCGTCTGTCTGCTGGCATCGACGATCAAATCCGAGGAGCTGCTCGAATTGCCCGAACGGCAACTACTCAACCGTTTGTTCAACGAAGACGATCTGCGTCTTTTCGATCGTCTGCCGGTTTCGTTTCGCTGCAGCTGCAACCGCGAGCGAGTCGAGAACATGTTGAGAAGCCTCGGCGCGGATGAGATTCGCGGCATGGTTGAAGAGCAGGGCAGCGTCAGCGTGCATTGCGAGTTTTGCAACAAAGGCTACGAGTTCGACCGCGTCGATTCTGCCGGTTTGTTCCTGGCGGATCCGCCGGTGGGCGAGCAATCGTTGCACTAGCGCCGATTATCGGCCGCGTTCAACCGTAGCCGGTATCGCGCAGCGCGGCGAAGCGGCCGGAAAATTCCGCGGCCACGGCGGTGTCTGAAAACAGCGTGATTTCCAGGTCGATCCGGGCGCGATTCTTTCTGGCCAGGCTCTTGTCGAAACGCTCCCTTTCTTTGTCGTCCGGCCAGCGGCAGCGGGCTCGCAGCTGACCGTTTACCGGTCGCAGAAACTTCATCTGACTACGCTGGATTACGACGTGGGTCGCGGTCTCTCCGGCCATCAGCTTGGCGATCCCCCATCCGGTCAGCGTCGCCAGCGCCAGCAGGCTGCCGCCAAAGGCAGTAGCCATGTGATTGCGGTTCGGCGCGAGCGGCGCGCAGACGATCAATTCCTGGTCATCCAGTTTTTCGATACGGGCATCCATGGCCGCGACCAGCGGGATGCCTTCACGCCACCATTGTTCCATTAGCCTGGACTCGTGCGAAAATTTTGCCGGTTGGCTCGCGATGTCATTATTCATGAAGCCGGAGTCTGCCACAGCGCTGTCGCGCAGGCTAACAATGGCGGGCTTGTCTTCGCGGCAATAGCGGCATATACTTCGTATAATAATATAAAGATATCTTTATATAAAAACATAACAAACACACCGCGCACCGCATACAGGGCAGATCCGCATGGATACTTTTCTGACCAGCCCGGCATTACTTGCCGGATTGAAAGCTGCCGCCGAGCCAACCCGGCTGCGCTTGCTGAGAATCTGCGCCCAGGGCGAGCTGACCGTCGGTGAAATCACCCGCGTGATCGCACAAAGCCAGCCGCGAGTTTCCCGGCACTTGAAAATTCTTTGTGATGCCGGTCTGCTGGTGCGTTTTCGTGAACGCCACTGGGTTTTTTACCGGGTGCCGCTGAGCGGACCCGAAGCCGAACTGGTGGGCAATGTCCTGCAAAAACTGGCAATAGAAGACAGCGACTTCATGGTTGACCAGCAACGCCTGGAAGATGTGCTCGCAGAGCGCGCCAGGTTAGCCAGCGGTTATACAGCCGAACTGCGAAAGCCGCCGGTGAGCGATAAACAGCTTTCGACCGCGGTCAGGAAACTTCTGGGTTCAAGGCCGGTTGGGGACCTGCTCGACATCGGCACGGGAACAGGGCGCCTGCTGAGATTTCTCGGCGAGTCGGCAGAGCAGGCCATAGGCGTCGATATTTCCAGCAAGATGCTGCTGATCGCCAGGACCAATCTGCAGGCGGCCGGCCTCAGTCATTGCATGGTCCGGCACGCCAACATGTACCAGATGCCGTTTACCAACGGATCGTTCGACACGATTACCATCGATGATGTGCTCAACGAGGCCGAAAATCCCGCAGCAGCGGTTGCCGAAGCCGCCCGAATTCTTCGCGTGACCGGGTGCCTGCTGCTGATCGAGAAAATTCCGTCCGCCGACGGCGTTGGCGATCCGGAGTACACCGGTCCCAGGCGTTGGTTACGCGACGCCGGCCTCACCTGCAGCTCGACTGTGTTGGTGCCGGAAAAAAGCCCGGCCATCGTCTTGTGCCTGGGGCAGAAAAAAGACGCGGCGAAGAGGGCGGCATGAGTGTCACGGATTTGAAAAACCGCCTGGCCGAACAGTCGGCCCAGATTTCCAGCGTGAATGTATCGTTCGAGTTTTTTCCGCCGAAAACGCCGAAAATGGAATCCATTCTTTGGGACTCGATCGAAAACCTGGCCCCGTTGAATCCCGGTTTTGTGTCCGTGACGTATGGGGCGGACGGCTCCACCAGGGATCGCACTCACCGTGTCGTGCGGCGGATTCTGACCGAGACCGACCTGGTTGCTGTGCCCCATCTCACCTGCATCGATGCAAGCCGCGAGGAAATACAGGAGATCGCGAAAGGCTATTTCGATCTGGGGATAAGGCATATTGTCGCCCTGCGCGGAGACCCGCCGGCAGGCTGCACGGAATACCGGCCGAGGAAAGATGGCTACGCCTATGCTTCCGACCTGGTCACTGGCCTGCGCGAAGTGGCTGATTTTGAAATCTCTGTCGCGGCTTATCCGGAAGTGCACCCGGAGGCGCCGAGTCAACGTTTCGACCTGGACAATCTCAAGCGCAAGGTAGATGCGGGGGCTACGCGGGCGATCACCCAGTTCTTTTTTTATAACGATGCCTTTTTGCGTTTTCGTGATTTGTGCGCGGCCAATGGCATCGACGTCCCGATCGTGCCGGGCATCTTGCCGATCACCCGCTTTCCGCGACTGGTTCAATTTGCAAAAGCCTGCGGCGCGGCGATTCCGCCGCAGATCAGTCAGCAGTTTGAAGGACTGGAAAATGACCCGGATACTCACCAGCTGGTGGCGGCCAGTGTTGCGATCGACCAGGTGCGCCGCCTGCAGCAACACGGGGTAGAGAATTTTCATTTTTATACGCTAAACCGTTCTCGGTTGACCTACGCCATTTGCCACATTCTCGGCATCAGGCCGCAACAGGGGATTGCGCATGCATCCGCTTGAAGAAGCATTGCGCCAAAGAATCCTGTTGCTCGATGGTGCGATGGGCACGATGATCCAGAACTATGGTCTGACCGAGGCTGACTTCCGCGGGCGGGAGTTCAAAGGCCACGACAAGCCGCTGACCGGCAACAATGACCTGTTGAGCCTGACCCGGCCGCATGTCATCCGGGAAATCCACCAGGCCTATCTCGAGGCCGGCGCGGATATTATCGAGACCAATACCTTCAACGCCAGTTTCCCGGCGCAGTTGGACTATGGCCTTGAACAACGAGTTGCCGATCTCAACCTGGCCGCGGCGAGCATCGCCCGCCAGGCAGCGGATGAAGTCACCCGGCAGAGCGGCCGGCAAAGATTTGTCGCCGGCATCCTTGGCCCAACCAATCGCACCGCGTCGATGTCGCCGGATGTCAATGACCCGAGCCTGCGCAATATCACCTTCGAACAGCTCGCCGACACCTATGCTGTTGCGGCGCATGCTTTGCTCGAAGGCGGTGTCGACTGCCTGATGGTGGAAACGATATTCGATACCTTGAATGCCAAGGCGGCGATTTTTGCGATCGAGACGGTTTTCGAAGAGTGCGGCCTGCGGGTGCCTGTTTTTATATCCGGGACGATCACCGATGGTTCCGGTCGCACCCTGTCTGGCCAGACTACCACCGCTTTCTGGCATTCGATCCGGCATGCCCGGCCGCTGCTGGTCGGTCTCAATTGCGCGCTCGGCGCCGAGGAGCTGAGGCCATGGTTAAAAGAGCTCTCTGCATGCGCCGATACTTTTGTCAGTGCGCATCCGAATGCCGGCTTACCCAATGAGTTCGGTGAATACGAGCAGACGCCCGAAGAGATCGCCGGCTTGCTTGGAGAGTTTGCCCGCGAGGGCCTGCTCAACATGGTCGGTGGTTGTTGCGGGACCACGCCGGACCACATACACCGGATCGCCGAGGCGATTGAGGGCGTACCACCGCGCGCGGTGCCGGATATTAAATCCGCATGCCGCCTCGCGGGCCTGGAACCGCTGTCGATCAACGCCGACAGCCTGTTCGCCAACATCGGCGAGCGTACCAACGTAACCGGTTCCGCGGTTTTCAGGCGGCTGATCGAAGCGGACGATTATTCCGGCGCGATCGAGGTCGCGCGTCAGCAGGTCGAAAACGGCGCGCAGATGATCGACATCAACATGGATGAGGGGATGCTCGATTCTGAAGCGGCGATGCAGCGTTTTCTCCGCCTGCTTGCCGGCGAACCGGATGTGTCGCGGGTACCCGTGGTGATCGATTCCTCGCGTTGGTCGGTGATCGAAACAGGGCTCAAGTGCATCCAGGGCAAGGGCATCGTTAATTCGATCAGCCTCAAGGAGGGCGAAGCAGAGTTTCTGCGGCAGGCGGGTCTGGTCAGGCGCTATGGGGCCGCTGTCATTGTCATGGCGTTCGACGAGCGCGGCCAGGCCGATACCGTCGAAAAGAAACTGGCGATCTGCTGGCGCGCTTACCAGCTGCTGACCCAGGACATCGGGTTTCCCGCGGAAGACATAATTTTCGACCCGAACATTTTCGCTGTCGGTACCGGAATCGGGGAGCACGACGACTACGCGCGGGCGTTTATCGAGGCGATCCGGCAGATCAAGGAGAGCATGCCCGGTACGCTGATTTCGGGTGGCGTGAGCAATGTGTCGTTTTCCTTTCGCGGGAACGACCCGGTGCGCGAAGCAATGCACTCGGTGTTTCTTTATCACGCGATCCGGGCCGGCATGGACATGGGTATCGTCAATGCCGGGTTGATGGCGATCTACGAGGACATACCACGGGAATTGCGGGATACGGTCGAGGATTTGATTTTGAACCGCAGCGATGGCGCCACCGAGCGGTTGCTGGAAATGGCCGAAAGCTTTCGTGACAACGGCAATGCCAGATCTGCAGCGAAAGCGCGTGATATGAGTTGGCGAGACGGGCCGGTCGAAAAACGCCTGGTGCACGCGCTGGTCAACGGCATCGACCAGTTTATCGAGGAAGACACGGAGGAAGCCCGTTTGCAGGCGGCGCGGCCACTGGATGTGATCGAAGGTCCGCTGATGGACGGCATGAACGTCGTGGGCGACCTGTTTGGTTCCGGGAAAATGTTTTTACCGCAGGTCGTCAAGTCGGCGCGGGTCATGAAAAAGTCGGTTGCGCACCTGATGCCCTACATGGACAAGGAAAAGACAGGCGGCAGCAAGAAAAGCAAGATTGTCATGGCCACGGTCAAAGGCGATGTGCATGACATCGGCAAAAATATCGTTGCCGTGGTCCTGCAATGCAATAACTTCGAGGTCATCGATCTCGGGGTCATGGTGCCGGGCGAAAAAATCCTGCAGACCGCCAGGGAAGAAGGGGCCGACCTGATCGGACTGTCAGGTCTGATTACGCCTTCGCTGGACGAAATGGTCAACGTGGCGGCGGAGATGCAGCGCCAGAAAATGGACACGCCGTTACTGATTGGC
>Ga0209980_10000271_pt1 | contig 27524 bp, 29 predicted proteins | sample CR02metaG_FD_183611 | JGI IMG/M metagenome (GOLD analysis project Ga0209980, IMG submission 183611) | Deep subsurface microbial communities from Mariana Trench to uncover new lineages of life (NeLLi) - CR02 metaG (SPAdes) (version 2) | ecosystem: Environmental > Aquatic > Marine > Ocean trench...
AACAGAACAGAAGAAGATGGGATAGTAAATTGCTTCTGCCCTACTTTTGCCGGTCCGTTTCAGATAGGGCTAAATGATCAGTCATGTAACCTGGGTTCAGATAACCTGGGTTCAGACATGGTTTGGTCAGCAGCATTTAATACGCAAAGTACTACGGATGATGATACATGTACGTCCCCGATTCTTCCGCCAGGAGTATGCATACCTGACGCTCCTGAGTCCAATGGAGGATGTCCGCTTTTGACTAAAAATGAAATACCTCCACCACCATCCAATATTGACTGCGGTAAGGTATGTCGGGAGTATGAAGATTCTCAGGACGTAAGTGGTATTGAAATCGGATTTACATGTGACGCAACACTGTGTACGTCAGCATGTAATGACAGAGACCTTGTTGATATTGCATGTTCCGGGCTTCAGGTATTAGGGGTAACGGAGATTATCAAATTGGAGGTAGAAGTAGGTTGTAGCTGCTGTGCCAGTCAGATATGCGGTTGTGATGCCAATTTCAAAACTGAACAGGCTGTTTTTGATTTAAATAAAAGACAGCGCAACAGGGGTATCACTCCACAGTGTGATATAAACGATACACTTTGCGGGGAGAATTCTAATAATGGCGGCAGCTCAACATGTGCCTTAGCGCCTTCAGGGGCTCAGAAGTCGTTTCCTTCATATATCCTAGTACTAGGATTAATAGCACTAAGGAGATTTAGGAGAAAATGAACACATATATTTCTTGCTTTAAGACAGGGATTGTATAATAATTAGGAATAGCGGCGAGTTCTCGAACGGAGGTTATCTTAATATGAAAAAAATATTATTTGGATTTATTGTTACTGTCTTTATAATTGCAGGCGCTATTTCTGTATCACCAAAATCTGGTGAATGTGAGGATTGCAAACAAGGAAAACAGTGCAGCACTTCTTATGATTGTGGTGAAATAGGGGTTTGTTATTGCCAGTATTCATATGAGACGGAGCAGGAAACGGGTGGTGGAATACCCGATTTCGGTACATGCTACTTTGAATAAATTGTAGTGTTTATTTACAGCTTTGTCGCCAATTTGTTACAGCAGCATTAAATCCCCTTAATGCGGGCGGTACATCCAAGCCCCCAAGTATTATATCGATAGGAATTATACTTTGCTGATACGCATTGAATGTATCACGATTACCATAAATAAGTGTGCTTCCGTTAAGATCATAACCTTGTGTGGGATTGCCTGAAATCATAGCGAATGAAACAAAGGATTTAATAGACTCAGAATTTGACCCGGTAGTGCCAATAGTAGTGTTTTCAGGATTTAGTTCAACTTGCTCAGCTAATATTGATTTTACACCCGCCTCATTCATTACCAACAAAATGACCCCTCCTCCGCTCTCATAGAATGATTTGAGCTCCGTCAGTTTATAAAATATAGGGATACTCAGCATGTTGGAATCACTTTTTCGGCAGCTAAGAATACCGTTCCCCTCAAAATCTTCTCTAGTAGGCACTTCATATATTGAGGGTATAACAAGATAACATTTTGCATTGCAAATCAAATCTTTCGATATAGATTTTCTAGGGTTATTCTTTGATTCATCTATTATTTCTTCCAAAAACTTCGATGCGGTATCGGCCATCTTTTCAGTCGGGGTTTTTACATTAAATCCCTCTGTCTGTGAGTAGGTCGTATCTCCCAGTAGGGCACATAACATTAATACCGCCATTAATTCGTAATAGGTTTTTGGAAACACAACTCCCCCACAATTATAAAAGATTAAGGGTCTGGGTAGTTTCTACAACAAATGGTATATAAGCATAAAATGGAATCTTAGGTTTGGAGTCGAATTCTTTGTTGATTGGACATCGCCCATAGTCTTTGCGTCAATGCCTAAAAAAGCATGATAATTGGCAGCAACATTCTTAAATTCATCGAATTCGATTATTGTTGAGTCGTGTACCACTAATGGTCTGACATTTATTTCTGCAGTTTCAATTATGATGGTATCTCCGTTCGTGGTAGCTTTGAACCAACGGTCCGAATCAGGCAGTGGTAGCTCAATACCGTTTCCAACTTTTGATTTTATTAATTCCCATTCTTCTTCCTTTGAATCACTCCAGTCTATTTTTCTATCGAATAGCAATTTTTCATACCTCCTTATTAATTCTTGGTCGAATAGTGAAGGGAATGTAACCGTTTTTTCGAGTTTTTCTACTTGCTCCCTCTACCTTCAGTTCCTCTGCCTCCCAGGGGTTCGCCCTGAGGTACCATCGGAGCAGACTGTTCAACTAAAGGCTCAGGTTGCTCCACAAGAGCTGGGGGCTGTTCTACCAACGGATTGGGTTGGTCTACGAGTGGATCGGGCTGTTCTACAAGCGCCTCGGGTTGACGCACAAACGGGTCAGGCTGCTCAACGAAGGGCTCGGGCTGCTCGACCAACGCTTCAGGTTGACGGACTAATGGATCTTCTACTAAAAGCTCTCTTTGTTCTACCAAAGAATCAGGCTCTGTAACCACGCCTCCAGGCGGCATTTCTAATGTTTCGGGTTCGGTGACGATTCCTCCAAGCCCTGGATCTATTACAGGGTCAGGCTCAGATATAACGCTATCTTGACTCAGAGCAGGGTCGGGTGCATCTAAAACAGTGTTAGGAGCAAAAGCCGGATCTTCTGCTTCTATTTCTCTTGGGTCAGGAGCTCTAGGTGTATCAGGCGCCGGTGGTGGGCCGGGATCGCCGTACTGGGCCATAGAGAGAGGTGCTATTATAAATATTGCTAATAAAGCCAGTTCAAGTAATAAAACTCTTCCGATTGTTTTTTTCACGTCTTACTCCCTCCTAAATGAATACAGCTGCTTAATTTATTAGATTTCAGTCAATTCGTTATTGGCGTTGCAGAAAGAACCTGTATATCAGAGACCCTGTAGCTCTGATTCCCAGCGCCCATTGTAGTTCCGCCTTTTAGATAAGTACCCGTACTTTTAGGCGGTATAGTTATCGGCAGTACACCTTGGGTAGTTGCTATAGTTTGACCCACAGCAGGGCCCGCAGAATTGTAAAATAATAGTCTTACTTTGATATCTTTATATGGGATGTCCGCTGTGTTCTCAATTTTGACCGAGCTTAACATGGCAACCCTTGCGGCTGTAAAATACGACCAATCAGTAATTTTGATAAACCACTCAGGATGTGTGATCTGATTGCTATTATAACTTGCGGGATTTTCAGCTTCAGTAGTGTCTTCTGCGTAGCTCAAAAGACTAAAAGAAAACAGCAATGCAAACAAAATGTATAATCCTTTTAGTTTCATCATACAATAAGTTTAATCTATAAAGGTTCTATCTTCTACAATTATATTTTTTTTCTCCAGGATTAGGGAGTCGGTTATACTTTAAATATCGGCGGATAATGATGAAGGATAAACGGATTTTTCTACTTGTATTAGCTCTTATGGTTTTAGGATGGGGTATTGCTGTTTATCTCTACCTCGATTATAAAAATAAAGACCTGTACCACGGTAAGATATATCACAGGCAGGCTCCTCATTTTGTTCTAACGGGGAATCAAGGCAGTAAAGTAAGACTCGATCAATTTCAAGATAAAATCGTTCTCATAGCATGGGGTTACACCAATTGTCCCGATATATGTCCGCTTACCCTCACAAATCTTAAAGAGGTCATGGATTCCCTTGGTCAGGATGCAAAAGATGTTCAGGTTCTATTCATCACAGTAGACCCCGAAAGGGATACAGTTGAGAGACTGAACTCTTATGTGCCTTATTTTCACGAGGATTTTATAGGCCTTACCGGTAGTCAGGAAGAAATAGAGGAAATTGCTGATGATTACATGGTTACGGTAGTTAAGCACCCTGCAGTATACGGAAGGGGACGGTTTGATACTTGGGACAGGTATCTAATGACCCATACAAATATAATTCATCTTGTAGATCAAAACGGGAGGCTATTTCTAACCTATCCGCATTACAAACATGATCCCCAAGAGATGGCGAAGGACATAAAAAAGTTGTTGCATTACTGATGAGAACTATCTATATTCATAAATATGGAGGGTCATTAAATGTGTTATTTACCAAAAGCTTTCACTTTATCTGTGGTAGTTATAATTATTTCATTCTTTTCCGTAAGTGGTTGCAATAATAACAACAACGGTACTCCACTAGGCCCGCCTTTTCAGAACCCCGTACAGATATCAAGTGTAAATGGAGTACTTGAGATAACATATGACGCTGAGGTTTCACCCGCTGAAGTTGACGGCCAACCTTTTATGAGCGCCCAGTATAACGGCATGTTGGCTCCTCCTACTCTTAGGGTTAATCCCGGTGATACGATTAGGCTCACCTTGAATAATTTTCTCGATATGATGACCAACGTACATTACCACGGGATGAATGTAAGTCCTTTATCTCCTTCAGATGATGTCTTTATTATGATCACACCAAATAGCGGTTTTGAATATGAAGTTGTTATTCCGGAAAATCATGCAGAGGGTATGTATTACTATCACGCGCATCTTTTTGGTATAACAGATTTTCAGATAATGAGCGGCCTTTCCGGTGGTTTGATAGTAGGGGATATACTCGAACCATTCCCTCAGCTGGAGGGTATTACTGAGCAGATTATGTATCTTAAGGATTTTCAGCTTATGGACGGAGAAATTCCTCCCGAAGGAATGATTAACCCAAGTGCACCTACAAATTTTACAGTCAACGGGCAAACTAATCCGACCATCACTATGCGTCCCGGTGAGACACAGTTCTGGCAATTAGGTAATATCGGAGCTGATTTGTACTACGATCTTGTGCTAGAAGGGCATTTATTCTATCAAATAGAGAGAGACGGAAACAGGCGTAATCAAACTGTAGAAAGAAATAGCATTTTAATGCCTACAAGCTCCCGTGTTGGAGTATTGGTTCAGGCTAATGAACCAGGACGTTACAAACTAAGAGCCAGAAAATTTAACACTGGACCTCAAGGGGATCAATACGGAGGAGCCACACTTCTCACCGTCAAGGTTGAGGGAGAGCCGGTACAAGACCCTATTACTCTTCCTATACCGATGAACCAATTCCCACCTGTTGAGAACCTTTGTGAGCAGGTAATTGCTGTCGATAGAACTATAGAATTTTCAGAATCGGCTGATGGAAATACTTTCTTTATTAACGGAAAAGAATTTGATCCGGCAAGGGTCGATACTGAGGTTAAAATAGGCGACTTTGAAAGATGGACTATTACAAATACCTCAGAAGAGCTTCACGTATTTCATATTCATCTAACCGATTTTGTAGTTTGTGAAGTAAACGGTGTACAGCAGCCTTTTGTTGGGCAGCAGGATACTGTGAATATTCCGTATCGGGGCCAGGACCCTGACTTTGCAGGACCTGGGGAAGTTGTAATTGTTATTGATTTCACAGATCCCATTATAGAAGGGAAAGCCGTTTATCATTGCCACATTGGGGGGCATGAGGATAACGGTATGATGGCAGTCTTTGAGGCTTGTGCTGAACCGCCTTGCCCGGATTTCTAATAGAATCTGAATTCGTTAATTTATCCTAGTCAGATTCTTTGATTACATTAAGTTTCTCAAGATGCCTCACTACTTCCCAAACAAGCTCTTTCGTTCCTTCGCCAGTAGCGGAAGAAATTGGGAAAGTTTTGACGCCGGATTTGCTAAAGTGTTTTTCAATCTTTTCTAAGTCTTCCCGGACTTCTGTTATGTCAATTTTGTTAAGCGCCAGTATCTGGGGCTTCTTGGAGAGTTCTTCGCTATAAGCTTTTAGCTCCCTGTTCATTGTCTCATAGTCTTCTATAGGGTCCCTTTGTGTAATAGGTGAAAGATCCAGTAAGTGGATTAAGATTTTTGTGCGCTCTATGTGTCTTAAGAACTGCATTCCAAGCCCGGCTCCTTCATGAGCGCCTTCAATCAGTCCTGGAATATCCGCCAGGACAAATGTTGCGCCGTCGCCGTAGCTTACTACCCCTAGGTTTGGTACCAGTGTGGTAAAAGGGTAGTCTGCAATTTTAGGTCTTGCCGCAGAGATTGTTGAAATAAGAGTCGATTTGCCGGCATTGGGAAATCCTAGTAAGCCGACATCAGCTAATAATTTTAATTCAAGCTTGAGGGTTTTTTCCTCTCCTTCACCGCCCGGCTCGGCTTCTTTAGGAGCTTGGTTAGTTGAGCTTACAAATCTGGCATTACCTTTACCGCCTCTTCCAGCTTTAGCTACTATCAGTTCCTGATTGTTTTCTGTAAGGTCTCCAAGGAACTCTTCGGTTTCAAAGTCTTTAACAATAGTTCCCATTGGAACAGGAATTAATAGATGCTCGGAATTTTTACCGTGCTGGTCTTTTCCCCGTCCGTGCTCGCCCCTTTTTGCTCTATAGTGCTGCTGGTAGCGGTGATCAAGGAGAGAAGACATATTTCTTCTTGTTACCATTATTATATCCCCGCCGTTTCCGCCGTCCCCGCCGTTAGGTCCGCCCCTTGGGACATACTTCTCTCTTCTGAAACTGACGCAGCCCCGTCCCCCGTCCCCGGCTTTTATGTATATCTTCGCTTCATCGATAAACTTGACCATGGCTAACTATTATAAACGATTTAATTTGTCCTAATAGACGTGTGCTAATGTATAATGTTCTCTGAATAGATTAAATTCTCTTTTTTGGAGATTAAATATGATATTTTATTTGTTACGGAGCGTATAGATGTCTAAATCAACTTCAAAATCGCATGGCTATACAACTACCCCTAGCAATGAACCGCCAGTTCCTGAGCCCACTTATGCAGAGCGGGTGCGAACGCTTGTATACAGAACCCACATGGGAACGCTGTCTACTCTCTCAGCCAAACATCCGGACTGGCCATTTGGCTCCTTAATGCCTTACGGTATGGATGAAAAAGGGCGCCCCACATTTTTAATAAGTACAATGGCGATGCATACACATAATTTAATCCGTGATCCGAGAGCAAGCTTGTTTGTGTCGCAGACGGATTCGGGCGGTGATCCGCTTGATGCTTCAAGAGTTACGCTTATGGGTGAGACATCAAAAGTCCTGGAAGATGAACTCGGCGATGTTAAAGAGCTTTATCTCTCTCGTTATAAAAACGCTAGGTACTGGGTGGATTTTGATGATTTTTCTTTCTATAGAATGGATATAAATGACATATATTTTGTTGGAGGATTCGGTGCTATGGGCTGGGTTGCGGTCGAAGACTATTACGATGCTGATGTCGACCCTCTTGCAGATTCGGCTGCAGGAATAATACAGCATATGAATGGGGATCATGCGGACGCTTTGGTGCTTTTAGCAAAGGAATTCTCTAAAATAGATGCCCAGGAAGCATCTATAATCTCAGTTGACAGACTTGGGTTTCGGGTTCGGCTAAAGTCAGGTGATGAGGTCTTTAGTAGGCGGATAGGATTCTTAAGGGAAGTAAAAACCACAGAAGAATGCAGAGAAGTCATCGTTGAGATGGTAGGGCAAGCGCGCGGTTAATTTCAGATCACAATCATGAAAAACAAGAAAGCTCTAGTATTAGGATGCGGAGTTATTGGTCTTACTTCAGGCATCAGGCTTCTGGAAAACGGTTTTGAAGTTGAGATAGTAGCGGCTAGAATTCCCCCTGATACCACTTCCAATGTCGCGACTGCATACTGGTATCCGTTTAGGGTATCTCCTCCTGATAGAGTTCTGCCCTGGGCGGCTTTTACATATAAAAAATACATGGAACTAAGTAATATTCCCGGGATCGGTGTTGGAATATTTGATTTTGTTCAAATATTTGACCATGAGGTGGATGATCCGTTCTGGAAACCGGCTGTTCAGGACTTCAGAAGAGTGAGTAAGGAGGAACTACTGCCAGGTTATGTAGATGGATATGTTGCACCCATAGCCCGCATAGAAACACCAATTTATATGGACTATTTAGTCAAAAGATTTGAGGAGTCTGGCGGTAAAATTACAAAACTCGATAGAGAAATTGAGAAGATTGAGGAGATTTCAGCGGACACTCGGCTCATCATTAATTGCTCCGGGCTTGGAGCAGGAAAAATGTTTAATGATAAAGAAGTATTTCCTATTCGAGGGCAGTTGGTAATAACATCCAATCCGGGGCTTAAGGACTGTATCAACGAAGAAGAAGGACCTCTTGCTGTCTCTTATGTTGTGCCGCACCCATCATATTGCATCCTTGGGGGAACTGCCGAAGACAACAACTGGAATCTCGAGGTAGATCCGAAAATTAGTGATGAAATCCTCCGCAAATGCAGGGTACTTGAGCCCAGATTAGAGGAGGCTGAGGTTTTGGGACATAGGGTAGGGCTTCGACCAGGAAGAACGGAAGTGCGTCTTGAGCTTGAACAGATATCATCTGATTGTACGGTGATACACAACTACGGCCACGGCGGAGCGGGGTTTACACTGTCGTGGGGATGCGCCGAAGATGTGTCTATAATGGCAGAGAGGGTATCTAGATAAGGTGTTATGAATATTAATAGAACAATTTTATTGCTTGTCCCAATTACTTTGTTTCTTTTGCTAACTTTAATTGCAGAAATAAATGCAAATTCCTGTGAGCCTACGAAATATCCACCGCCGCCTGAATTGATCTGGCCCCCTGATCAGGCAAAGTCAGTACCACTGGATTCTGTACTTATTGTTAAAGATTTTAAATCTATATCCAAAACTCCTCATAAACTGGATATAGAATTAATAGATAAGAGTGGAAATATAGTTGATTATAAACTTAAAAGATATCAGTCCAGAAGATCGGTTTATAATCATGAGGCGGGATTTATTTTTGTTACACCGTCAGAAAGACTGAAACCTATGAACGAGTATTCTTTCACTGTAAAATCAAAAGAGGGGTTTGCTGAGCCCTTTAAAGAAACCATTAAATTTAGCACAGGAGACGAAAATACTTTAGTAACTGATCCAAAAGAAATTGATGTAACCTATCTTCTGAGTGAGCCTGGTTATTATTTAAGCAACTGTCAGACTTCCACTTGGGAGAAGGCAACTTCTCTTGTTTTTATTAACTCAGAGGTTGATAATTACCCTCTCATATTCGTTCTTGAGTCTAATTTATTAAAGGATGTATCCTTTTTTCATTCATCTTTTAATAAAAGGGATCTCGCTGTTTTATTTCTCCCTAATGAAAAGGGGGTCCATCAGTGTTTTGATCTAACCGTCTATGCTGTTAGTGGTAAGAAAGTTTTTAGTGAAAAACTCTGCAAACCTGACGGCTGCGTAAAGGGAAGATACTTATCCAAAGAAGAGGCTGAGGAAGAATATGGAAAACACGGTGCTTTTGGATTTTCATTAATTGAGTTCCCCGCTCCTAAAGAGGAGATTCCAAACTACTGCACTCTCTATCCGCCACTTTGCAGGGAATATTGGTTTTCAATATTGGCAGATAAATGTGAAAGTTCCTAATTGAATTTGTAAAAGTGTAATATAGCCATAGGCACTAGGTTAAGCGTCCAGTGCGCAGGGATTGCGTGCCAGATCGAGTGCGTTCGAAACGTAATATAGGAAACCAATATGCCTCCCGGCAGTGATAGTGCCACTTCAACGGGATTTGCTCTTCCCAGATGGATCATAAAAAAGACAAGCCCCGACACGGATATAGCGAAAAGTGAAGTCCAATTTAAACCGAACCACGCAAGTATTGGGTTGTCAGAGTCGCTTGTTACGGGTTGGGCTATACCAAGCCAGCGTAGTATCTTCCGGCCAGTTGACCCTTCAATTTGGGCTAAGAATGCAGGGTAGGGCAGGCGCCTGTGCGGGAGCATTAGGGCGACAAGGATGCCAAGAATGAGAAAATGTTCAGGAATCTTATTAAATAACGACAGTACATACATAGTCGTTAATCTATGAGGGTAGGGTGACGCGATTTGAATCCATAGGCCAAAGGGGATTGAAACCATAATCGCTATGCCTGTGAGCTTGATACCAAGCTTATTTAACATCCCTAAACCGAAGTCGGTAAGCTTTCTTCTGATAAGAACAAGGAAAATAATTGGTATGACCAGAGAAGAAACAAAGCACAGAATATACCAAAGTATCTCAAGTCTTATGTATTCAGGTTGATCAAGGAAAAAATTATTTATCCACCAGGGGCCAATTAAAGGTTCATATATAAAAGTCCATTGATTATAGGGTGGCGGAAGAAGTTTTGCCAAGCGCGCCCAGAAAATAGCTATATAGCTTGTGAGTGATATCAATAATACAAGGGATATACCCCATTCACGGAAAGTGCGATTTTTTGTAATATCAATATAGCCGGATTTGGTATAGTTAGATTCTTCTTTCATGCTTCTTGGTTATTATTATGCGGTAGAATTAGAGTATTCTAAAGTAACGGGAATTGTCTCAAGAGAAATAATGCCGGCAATAAATATTTGAGAACTATTTTATTTTCTCTAGAAATTTAGTGCCTTTACCTACCGGCTTACTTGGATTTTCAATCTCTAACTGCATAACATTATCCAGTACGCTAACCCAGTAGCGCCACCAATATGAATTTTCTTTGTGTTTACTCTTTTGAGTACCTGCCATGGAAATTATCTGATGGATATTACCGTGATATAAATGCAGTTTGCTTGCGGCGTCTTTGGTTGCTTCAGGGTCGATGGGAATTTTGTCGAGTTCAGTTTCAATCAGACTCTTTATTTCTTCAACATATTGGGTCATATCGTTAGAAAGTTTCTTTATATGTTCACCTGCCGGCGTTACATCTCCCTCAAGCTTATTAGCATCATTATTCATTAGATCGACAAAATCCAATAGGTTGTCTAAATTGCGTCTTGCTTTTGCAGTTTGTTCTGAAAGATCAGTTAACTCTTTTACGCTTAGCCCCATTTATTGCCTCCTTATTATTAATTGCCAGTATGATAAGACCGTCATTTAATTTTATAGATTATAGTAAATGAGTCAAGAAATTAACGTTTTAAGCGATTCATCTGCAAGTGCCCGTTCTTTAAATGACGAATCTAACTTTATCGCTTTCTCTAAATCCGACTTTGCATTTTCTAAATCTTCTAATTTAACGTAGAGACCAGCCCGGTTGTAATAAGCTTCCGGATAGTTTGGGTGTAGTTCAAGCGCCCTGTTATAAGCCTTGAGCGCTCCCAGTGGTTTATCTAGATTATGAAGAGATACTGCTTTATTAAACCATGCCTCTAGGTAAGTTTCTTGAATTTTAATAGCTTCATCATAAGCTGCTACGGCTTCGAGTTCCCTTTCCAGGCCGCTAAGTGAGGCCCCTTTGTTGCACCATGCAACTGCGAATAGCGGCTTTAACTCAATTGCTTTTTCTGTACATTGTAGTGCCTCTTCAAGCCGCCCGGCTCTCCCCAATGCAGAAGCCTTATTGCTCCATGCCTCAGCATAATCAGGGTTAATTTCTATTGCGTTATCATAAGAATTGATTTCATCCTGAACGTGTCCCATAACTGAATAAGTTATCCCTTTGTTATACCAGGCCTCAGCAAAGTCGGGTTTTAAATCGATCGCTTTGTCAAGAGATTCTATCGCCTGCTTGAAATCGCCTTTATGGTAATAATCCGTGGCTTCAAGAACTAGGTCTTCTGGTTTGTGTCTCTGATCCGTCATTGGGGTCTAAATATAACCATTCCAGGAGTATTTTGAATATATTCTATAAGATTCTCATCGACCACTTTATTGTTTTTCTGTCTAGAAGATGCGTGTCTTAAAAAGACTTGATCATCTTTCTTTATAACTATCCCAGTATGAGTAAGGTCAAGTCCTTCTATATCGGTATATATTCCAACATAATCCCCGGTATGAAGTTTTCCTATCATTCCATTATCGATTTCAGATGAAGGTATGTAGTAGAATTTCCTTTCTACAACGGGAATACCGGGAAGGAATTTAGAGCCGTCACTTTTTAGGTTAAGATTTTTCTCGACTTCTATTGCCTTCTTACCACCTATTTCATAGGTAACATCCTTTACATTGTTGCTGTTCTGAACAGGCCAGTCTGAGAAAAAATGGTTTCTGTTCTCAAACGTAACGTTACCGTCCTGATATCTTATATCTTTTAGGTTGCTATTAAAGTCGTCTAAATTTGCGGATAATCTCATTGCCTCCACGTAGTCAATATAGGTAAAACAGTCCATACCTCCCAGATTCACTGTGAAAACCTCAGGAGTGTTTATATCTCCTGTAAGGGTCCCGGCTACGTATGGTGTGCCCAGGAATTGTTCTGATAAAAATTCTATTTGTTCTCCAGTAGTACTTGGCTTAGCCCTGATAATTTCCTGTAAATTTTCCTGATCCCAATTACCAAGTTTGATTATTTCACCGCTCTTTTCTTCTGAACAGGCATAGAAAGGTGCAATAAATATCATTATCAAGATAAAACTTAGGAATGCCTTAGTGTATATATAGAAATATCCCATGAATAAAAGTGTACCTTAATATTATTTATTCAGAAGTAATTTGAAACTGTGATATTACTCAGGTTTATGACAGACTGCTTCAACGTTATGTCCGTCAGTGCCTATTACAAAAGCTCTGTAATAGTTCGAATGATAAATCGTTCTGATATCTGGAGGCCCATTGTCTTTCCCGCCTGCTTTGATAGCAGCTTTGTAGAAATCTCGGACCTGTTCTCTATTATCAGCTAGAATTCCGATATGCATTGGATTTTGCGTTTTATCTCCTCCCTTATCCAGAACTCCCCTTTTTTGTTAAGGCCAAATCCCGCCCAACCCATTATTTCCATAACATATATGTCTGGTGCTATAATTAAAAAATTATAAATAGAATATTATGAACTCTTTTCCCCAGAAATTGTTACTATAATTTTCCGCGATCCGCCGTGGTTACGGTGCTCACAAAGATAAATTCCCTGCCATATCCCTACATTGAAATTGCCGTCTTTAATCGGTACAGATACAGAGCTTCCGAGCAGTGAAGCTTTAATATGTGCCGGCATATCATCGGGACCTTCAATTGTGTGAACATAATAAGGCGCTTTCTCTGGGACGTATTTATTAAAATGGCTCTCGAAATCCACCCTTACATCAGGGTCAGCGTTTTCATTCAGTGTTAAAGAGGCGGACGTGTGGCATATAAAAATATGAGCTATTCCGATCGAATATTCCCTCAGTTCAGGAACTTGTTCGAGAATTTCACTTGTAACTAGGTGAAATCCTCTAGGCTTCGGTGATAGGTTAATTTCTTTTTGTATCCAGTTCATATCTTGGGAATGGGATTATAATATTAGTTTTAGCTTTCTTCAAATATTTTAACGTCCAGTCTCTTGGCCAGACTCTCAGCGCCCCAGCTCATTACTACTTTGGGGTTCCATTCAAATAACGGTTTTGCCAACGGGGAGAGAATATTCAACCAAGTTTTAGTAGTGCTTAGCGGCCAATCATATCTTGCTATCGTAATATCACCATCTTTAGTCAGATGCCATAGAAGCTACCTAATCCACCATTTTTTCCACAACGTCTGCCATTGCCTCAATAAATTTAAGGTCGTCATTTACAGTTTTAGCACGGAGTAAATTTATCCCAGCTTCATCTGACACTTCTTGAGCTTCGATACCTATATCGAAAAGCACCTCAATATGATCACAAATAAATCCTATAGGCTGTGCTATTACGTTCTTAACTCCTTCTTTTGCAATTTCTTCTATCACATCGCATACATCGGGCTCAAGCCAGGGGTCGGTTGGTCGGCCGCTTCGGCTTTGATATACCAATCTCCAATTATCATAATTTAGCCTTTGGGCAATCAAACGCGCTGTAGTCATTAACTGTTCTACATACGGCGAAGCCTCTGCCATAGGCGTGGGTATGCTATGAGCTGTAAATAGAATCATGGTTTGAGAATATTCTTCGGGCGGAATTTCATTCAAGCAATCAAGAACGCGGTCTGCTGAATCCTCTATAAAAAGTGGATGGTCAAAAAGGGGGGCACTATACTTAAATTCCATTTCAATTCCCAACTCTGTAAGCGCCTCCTGTACATCTCTCTGATATCTCTCCCAGCTAGCGTCGGACTGATGAGCAGCCATAATCATCCCTATAGCTTTTTTAACTCCTTTCTCAGACATTTCTCTTATGGTGTCCGGTATAAGCGGGTGCCAATTCCTCATACCTACGTATACAGGGATCTCATACCCGTTTTCCGCCAATTTGTTTTGCAATCCGCTAGCCTGCTTGTATGTGTATTCATTAAGCGGAGACTTGCCCGCGAACAGCTCATAGTGGTGAGCAACCTCTTTAAGTCTTTCTGGTGGAATAGGTCGACCCTTTGCTACATTTTGGAGAAAAGGACGTATGTCCTCAATTCTCTCAGGCGCTCCGTATCCTATCATGAGTATAGCGTCAAACTTCTCGGGCATTTAATTCTCCTACTGTGCCGTTTCATATACTAGATTATTTCTTAGTCGAGTATTCATGAACAAAATCTATAAGCGCTAGTACATTATCTACGGGTGTCTTGGGCAATATCCCGTGACCCAGGTTGAATATGAACCCTGGTCTTCCTTTGGCTTTATCCATTATCTTTTTAGTGCGCCTGCGGATTTCTGAGGGGGTTGAGAAAAGTAAAACAGGGTCCAGATTTCCCTGAACCGCTTTGTCGTACCCTATTTGTCGCCATGCTTTGGCTAAATCGACCCTCCAATCAAGCCCTATGACTTGGCTCCCGGATTCTTTAATCAGGTCTAATAATGCCCCGGTACCGGTACCAAAATGAATTACAGGGGTATCTTTGTGAATTTCAGATATTAGTTTTTTCATATGAGGTAATACAAATTCCTTATAGTCATCCCTCGAAAGGCAGCCTACCCAGCTATCAAATAACTGCACAGCGTCTGCACCGGCTTTGATTTGGTTGTTTAAGTAAGAAGCAGTGGCAGTGGACAGTTTCTCCATCATCGTGTGCCAGGCCCCGGGGTCTTTATACATTAAACCCTTGGTGTTTTCATAGGTCCTCGATCCGCCGCCTTCGATCATGTAAGAAGCTACAGTGAAAGGAGCACCTGCAAAACCGATTAAGGCTTTTTTAGGATCAAGCGCTCTTCTGGTTATTTTTAGTGCATCATAAACGTATTGTAGGGACTCTGGATCAAAATCATTTATACGATCTACCGCCTTACCCGAACGGACAGGTCTTTTAATTCTGGGTCCCTCTCCTTTGGAAAATTCAAGTCCTACCCCTAGCGGTTCAACTATGAGCAGTATGTCGGCAAATATAATTGCCGCATCTACTCCTAAGCGGTCTACTGCGCTAAGTGTTACTTCGGCTGCAAGCTCAGGGGTTTTACATAACTCAAGGAAGGATATTTTTGATCTTATCTCCCTATATTCCCTCATGTATCTTCCTGCTTGACGCATAAGCCATATAGGCGTGTAATCAGTTTCCTCAAGACGACAGGCTTTCATAAATACCGAGTTTTTAGTTGTTTCCTTTCTTTTTTTCTGTGAGCCTTTGCTCCAGACCATATCCATCTGTCGCCAGTTATTCGTATTAACACCATTCTTATATGCAGTGCGCTTTTTACGGACTAGCTCTTTCCCGAGTCTCGCTACCTCTCGTATCAGGTTGCCCATCTTGGGGCTGTCTGGCTCGTAGTCAGGAGATAATCCAAACCTATTTAAAGTTTCTGATGTAGTAGGTCCAATTGATGCTATTACTATTTTTTTAAATCCTTCTTTTAATTCATCCTGCGATCCATCTTGAGAGGCTACTTCAAATAAATGATATATCTGCTGAGAGCTTGTGAATATGGATATATCTTCTTTAGAATCTTTTATTGATTTTATTGCATTATGTAATGGCTCTAGGTCTTCGGGAAGAGCCCATTTATAAATCGGCACAGGTGTGACTTTTGCTCCTTTCTTTCTCAAGCTATTAATAAACTCTTTATTGGAGATACCGTATTCCTGTATTGCAATCCTTTTGCCTTTTAATTGGAGCTCGCTATCTAGTGTGGTTAACACGTCCCGCCATGTATTGGGCTCCGGCACTATTATATTGGGTTTGAGCCTCATCTCACGTAGAGCTGCTACGGGTTTTGGACCGCGCACGACTATTGTGGTTTTCTTAAGTGCTTTTATAAACTCTTTTTCCGGATATTTAGTTGTTACAGCTTTTAATAGAGCGCGGGTACCCACACCGGTCATGAGAATGACTATATCAAATTTCTCACCTATTAAGTTTTTAGCGAATTTTAGAGCGTCTGTTGATTGAGATAGTGGGATTTCCCTCATAGATGGGGCAATGCGCGGGACGCCGCCGTGATAGCGTATCAGTTTTTCAATTTCTTTTGCTCTACGGCTTTCAAAAGACGTGACCTTTAGACCGTCGAAATTATAGAGGCTTTTCATAATTAAATTGAGTTAGTAAAGTTATATCTGAGTTTAGCATAGGGGGGGAGAGGGTCAATTTGTAATATATATTATTGAGATTAGGGCATATTTCTTGATATTAGCACACATACTTCTTATAATCCCTACTGAATATTATGTTAATGGAGACTTAAATGGGTAAGAAAGTTGAATTTTACTATGACTTTAGCAGTCCATATACATACATTGCTTCAACCAGGATTGAGAAAATTTGTGAGGATAACGGAGCAGAGCTTGAATGGAAGCCGTTTTTATTAGGCGGCGTTTTTAACGAAATAGGTTCAATACCTGCAGTACAGATTGACAACAAATTCAGATATTTAAAGCGGGATTTTGAAGAATCTGCAAGGTATTATGGAGCAGATTTTAATTTCCCTGAACTATTTCCTCTAAACAGCGTGAGATCTATGAGAGGGGCATTTGCAGCTTTGGAGCAAAATAAACTAGTAGAATATAATCATGAAATGTTCAGGCTTTACTGGATCCAAGGGATAGATCTAAGTAAGGCTGAGATTTTGGGCGAAGCGGTAAGTAAAATCGGGATTGACAGCGAGTGGTTTGTACATAGAATCGCAGAGCAGGAAATAAAAGATAACCTCAGGGAAGAGACAAATATAGCGGTGCAGAGGGGAGTTTTCGGAGCCCCCACAATGTTTGTGGATGAAAAGATGTTTTGGGGTAACGACAGGCTTGATTTCTTGGATAGATATTTGAAGGGCCAAGTTTAAATCTAATAGTCCTACTCGATGTTTCCATTTAAATAAATTTGTGTAGATTTCTGGTTATTAATCGAAGGAGAATCGCACTGGTGCACAGCTCATATCAATACAAGGATGGTGAATTTCATATTGGAGATGTATCCATAGCTAAGATTGCCGAGTCGGTAGGAACACCCTGCTATATTTACAGCTATGAATTCTTGAAAGACAGTTTCTTAAGCTATAAGGAAGCTTTCTCCGATATGGATACGTTAATCTGCTACTCTGTAAAGGCTAATTCCAATCTTGCGATTCTAAAATCTTTTTCAGATCTTGGTTCGGGTTTTGATATAGTATCGGGTGGCGAGCTGCTCCGTATTAAGCGCGCGGGGGGGGATCCCGGCAAAGTTGTATTCTCGGGTGTAGGAAAGACAAGGGAGGAAATGAAGGCCGCCGTAGAAGCCGGAATCCTATTTTTTAATGTGGAATCCGAAGAAGAGCTAAATGTCTTAAATTCTGTCGGTACAGAGCTTGGCAAAAAAGCTCCCGTTGCGCTCAGAGTGAACCCTGATATTGATCCCAAAACTCATCCATACATTTCGACCGGATTTAAAAAGAGTAAATTTGGTATAGAGATTGGTAGAGCATTCGAGGTCTATAAGGAAGCTAATACAATGGAAGGGGTCTCAGTAATAGCAATTGACGCCCACATAGGTTCACAAATTTTTGACTTGACCCCGTTTGTAGATTCTGTGAGAAAACTGATAAAGCTTGCGGATGATCTTGTAAGTGAAGGGATGGACATACAGTATATCGACATTGGTGGTGGCTTGGGAATTAGCTACAAAAAAGAAGAAAAGCCCCCTCACCCAAAAATGTATGCTGATAGCATTATGAAAGAATTCTCAGGCAAACCCTACAAACTCGTGTTAGAACCCGGAAGATCACTGATAGGGAATGCCGGTATGCTGGTAACCAAGGTGCTCTATCTTAAAGAAGGTACCGCAAAAAAATTCGTTATTGTTGATGCGGCGATGAATGATCTTATAAGACCAGCATTCTATGAATCCTATCACGAAATTCTAACTGTTAGGCAAGACTCTAAAGGTAGTGAGGTTGTTGATGTTGTAGGGCCAATCTGCGAGTCAGGGGATTTTCTTGCACAGGATAGAGAGCTTCCTGTAGTAAAGAGTGGTGATTTATTGGCACTACTCAGCGCTGGAGCTTATGGTTTTGTAATGTCCTCAAATTACAATACCCGTCCCCGTGTTGCCGAGGTGCTTGTTAAAGGGAGTGAATTCTCAGTAGTCAGGGAAAGGGAAACATATGAAGAATTACTAAGCCTCGAGCGAATTCCCGAATTCATCTAGAAAGTATCTTGCCAATGGAAGCTGACTACTCTTTATGTTTTATAGCGCAACTCCACCTTCAATTTAATGTGCAATAATATAAATGTTTAGGATTGTGTAAGGAGGAGTAATTAACTATACCCTGGGCATACATTTAAAAGCTTGGGGGAGCGTCTATTAGCTTCTCCGCTTCTTCAATTACTTCCATTAATCTCTCTTTAAACAGAGTTATTCCGCCAAGGGGAATTACTATACAAGATCTACCACCGCTTAATTCTGTAATTCTCAAATATTTACCTTTATGGTTTTCTTTTACATCGAAGAAAAACCTTTTTGATTCAATGTCAACGTGTTTGCTTGCGTGTTCTTTTTCAGTTCTCTTTGCTCTTTCTGCTCTCTCTGCTCTTTCCATCTTCTTATGACCTCCGCCCCATTCCCTATGGTTGGGATATTATTTATGGTTTACTGCGTATGGGTCGAAATAATAACCCTATGATTTATAAAAATCAAGATGAAAAGTTAAAATTAGATTATGTATAATTTGTGGACAGCAATTTAACTCAGAAGGAGAAAGAAATATGTCCAATAGGGTAAAATTTGGTATAGCTGCACCAGTACCTGGAGAGTCAGTTCAGGGATTGATTGATTTCTCTAAGAAAGCTGAAGAAGGTGGTTTTGATACTGTATGGTTTCCGGATCATGTTGTATTTATGGCTAAAAAGCTGACACCTGAGGTTTGGTCTGTAATTACAGCTGCGTCTACTCAAACGGACTCTATACACTTTGGAAGCGTAGGAGATGCTCATAGGATGCATCCTGCAATTTTTGCTCAAAGACTGGCGACAGTCGATCATATCTCCAACGGAAGAAGTTTTGTATGTATTGGCTACGGAGAGAAAATGAACCTTGATCCTTACGGGATTAAGTGGAATAAACCTCTCTCACGGGTGGTTGAATCGGTAAAAATTATGCGTGCTCTTTGGAAAGGTGAATCAGTTAATTTTAAGGGGGAATTCTACAACCTCACAGATGCGGAGCTCAGAATACAGCCGATCTCTAAAAAAAGTATACCGATTTACATTGCTGCCACTGGACCCAGAGCGCTAAGAGTTGCGGGGGAATACGGGGATGGATGGCTTACTAATGCAATGCCCTCAAGAGTTTTTAAGGAGAAATCTCTTGCAGTAGATGAAGTGGCTCAGAATAGAGATGAGAGCCTCGGCCCTATTGAGAAAACTCTGTTTATCTTTATCTCAATTGCTACAGATGAGGACGAGGCATATTCAACCCTTGAACCAGTCAAGCATGCGCTCATATGGCCCGAGCTTTTATCTCAAGCGGGTTATGATATAGAGATTGATGATGAGTATAAGGGGCTTGAATACACAAAAATTATGCCTAATGACACTGTTATGCTTAGAAAATTCAAAGAGATGGGGGAAAAATATTATTCTCGGGACATTGTAATGGATTTTGTAATAGCGGGCTCAAAACAGGATGTAATAAAAAGGATTGAAGAATATATAGAGGCCGGGGTCGACCATTTCTTTTTAAGAGATTTCAGCCCTGATAAGCAAAAATCGTTTGATATAATTTCTAAGGAAATAATGCCTTACTTCAGGAAATGAAATATAATAGATTATTTGCTCCATTTTATTTGAGTATTCTTTAGACTGAGAATTCCGATATGAAATTGTTCTAAAGTATTTTGTTTCCTAATGCTCAATTCTTGTAAGAATCTGAGCAAAGTCTCCGCAAGGGCCACTGAACTTATCAGATTTGACATAAACTTTTCTCATATAGTCTAATGCACCTGAGTAGAATTTAAAATCTCTTGATAATTTGCTAAAAATAACGGGATCCCCTTTACCCATTTCAAGATCAAGCCTGGAAACTACGAAATACGATTTCATCCCCTCATTAACGTAGTAACTTAGGTAAGAATTCTTGTCTACATATTCTCTAAACATACCGCTCATAAAAAGGGAAAAATCTCCAACATATTTTCTCAGTTCTCTCTCCGTGTTTTCACTCGTGTTCTTTTGGTTTTCTATGAGCATGCCCACTATGGTTTGAACCTTCCTGCCATCAGAATCGGTTAATTTGTAAAGTTTTTCTGTTCGTGCAAATTCAGTGAGCATATCAGTAAGATACATAGCTCCTTTATTGTCTTTCTCTTTTCCCAGATCAAAAAAGCTCATATTTACTATTTTGCTAAAATATGATTTTATAGAAGTAGGATTGATTTTTCTGAAGTTCACCATATCTCGATCCTCCCTTGAGTGTGAATAAGCTTATAATATCACTTTAGGAAAAGAGTGAACAAATGTCAAATAGGGATTTAGTTTTAGAGTGCTATGGGATATAATCTCCAAGCTATAGCTTTTATACTTCGAATGAAAATTGATTATAACTAAAACAATTAAGATGAGGATTTCATGGCCAGAATAAAAATAACCCCTCCTAAAAAATTTGATTTCTCAACTGAAATAAGTCTTAGGATAAGTGATATTAATTACGGCGGACATTTAGGGCATGACTCAATACTGTCTCTAGCTCATGAGGCGAGGGTGAGATTTTTTAAGAGCCACGGCTTTACCGAGCTAAATGTTTTCGGTCCCGCAATGATACTTTCTGATGTAGCGATAAATTATAAATCAGAGGGTTTTTACGGAGATTGTATAGTAGTTGATATTGCAGTGTGTGATTATCTAAAATACGGATGTGATCTTGTATACAGATTGACTGAGAAGAAAACAGGTAGGGTAGTTGCGTTATTAAAGACAGGGATTGTGTTTATCTATTATGAAAAACGTGAAGTTGCTCCTGTACCTAAAGAATTTAAGAAATTGTTTAGAGAACGTAAGTACAGCATAGAAATACAAAGTAAAACTTCGGACTGATTAACTATTTCTAAGTCCCTTCTATATTTTCTCTACTATTATCGCAATTCCCATACCACCGCCAATACAGAGTGCTGCAAGACCCCTTTTTGCATCCTTTCTTCTCTTCATTTCGTGAAGTAGAGTAACAAGTATTCGAGTCCCCGAAGCACCTATAGGATGACCGAGCGCAATTGCCCCGCCATTGACATTAATTTTATCTTCCGCAATAGGGAGGTCACTTAGTACAGCTAAAGATTGTGCCGCGAATGCTTCATTTAATTCGAATAGATCGATGTCATCAAGTGACAGCCCTGCCTTATCAAGAGCCTTCTGAATAGCAGGCACCGGCCCGATTCCCATGATTGATGGGTCTACTCCCGCAACTGCATAAGATATTATTGAAGCAACAGGCTTTAGCCCAAGTTCCTTAGATTTCTCATCGGAAGTAACAAGCACTGCCGCAGCGCCGTCATTAATCCCTGATGCATTACCAGCAGTAACAGTTCCATCTTTTTTAAAGGCTGGCCTTAGTTTTGAAAGACCCTCAATTGTAGTATTACCCTTAGGATGTTCATCAATTTCAAATGGGATAGGGTCAGCTCTTCTTTGAGGTATCATTACAGGAACTACCTCATTTTTAAATTTGCCCTCTTCCATAGCAGCTTTGTATTTAACCTGGCTCTTATACGCAAATTGGTCTTGTTCTTCTCTGCTTATATTGTAAGCTTCTGCAAGATTTTCAGCGGTAACACCCATGTGATAGTCATTGAAAATATCCCAAAGACCATCATAAACCATTCCATCAACAATCTCTTCCTTTGGCATACCCATTTTATATCCATACCGTGCTTTATTTAGATAAAAGGGAGCCTGATTCATGTTCTCAACCCCGCCTGCAATAATTGCCTCAGCATCCCCTGCTTTAATTGCCTGAGCCGCCAACGCTATAGACTGAACCCCTGATCCGCACACCCTGTTAATTGTGAAAGCAGGCGTCTCTATTGGTAATCCCGCATCTAGAGCTATTTGTCTAGATGTATTCATTCCCTGCCCAGCAGTAAGGATACTACCCATTATGCAGTCATCAATTTCTTTTGGATTCACATTAGTACGTTTAAGTATTTCCTTTATAACAGTTGATCCTAATTTTACTGTAGAGGTATCTTTCAACGTACCACCGAAAGATCCAATCGCAGTTCGTAGAGGTTCACTGATAACAACTTTTTGCATTGATTTGCCTCCAAAGTGGTTTTGAGCGAGTGCGAAGCGGTTATTTCTGCATATTACCTTACGAAAATGTTATATCAAGTAATATGCTGCTATCCTTGACACTCCCTTTCATGTTGGGTAATTCGTTAGATAACAAAATAAGGAGACTAATCGAAATTGTCTAAGATAAAGGTTGGCGTTATTTTTGGAGGAAGGTCTGTTGAGCATGAAATTTCTTTACTTTCCGCAAAATCCATAATTAAGCACATAGATTCAGATATTTATGATATATATCCTATCTTCATAGATAAAAACGGTTTGTGGCATAAAGTACGAATAGATGAATGGCTAAATGACGGAGAACTTGAAGTACATCTCGACTCGTTTCTTACTCCTTCATTGAATCATGAAGATCCGGGGTTTTTTCAGATCAGCGAATCAAATGTGTTAAGTGAGATTAAACTAGATGCTGTCTTTCCTGTTCTTCATGGTACTCACGGAGAGGACGGTACTATTCAGGGCATGCTAGAGCTCATGGGTATACCTTTTGTGGGGGCATCGGTATTGGGTTCTTCAATTGGTATGGATAAGATAGTAATGAAAGCTGTGCTGAAAGAAGCTTCACTTCCCGTTGTTCCCTATATCGGTTTTTATAAATATGAGTGGGAAACTGACAAAAAAACAATAAGAGATAGGGTACTTAGCTCCATTGGTTTTCCGTGTTTTGTTAAATCTGCGGATCTGGGCTCTAGCGTAGGTATTTCTAAAGTTAGTTCAGATGCCGGATTAAACGGAGCAGTAGATTCTTCATGCCAGTTTTCAAATAGGGTATTAGTTGAAAAAGCTGTATCAAATCCAAGAGAGATAGAGATAAGCGTTCTTGGGCATGAGAATCCTATCGCATCTTTGCCTGGAGAGGTTATACCTCATAGAGAGTTCTATGATTACACTGCTAAATATTTGGAAGAGGGGACTGAGCTAATTGCACCTGCTCCGCTTGATGAGGATATGAATAATAAACTCAAAGAATTAGCAGTAAAAACATTTAAAGCTCTTGATTGCAGCGGTATGGGAAGAGTTGATTTTCTAATAGACGGAGATACTGGAGATATCTTTATAAGTGAAATTAACACCATTCCGGGTTTTACTCAAATCAGTATGTACCCAAAGCTTTGGGAAATAAGTGGGATAAGTTTTACCGAGCTAATTACTAAACTCATTCAATTTGCGATAGATAGAAAAAATGATAAGTTGAAACTGAGGACCGATATAAAAGAGACAAGCTAAGGGGGTTAAAGAAATACCTTAAGTATACTTGCATAGGCCTATCTTATAGTTGTAAGCTTCATTCTCTTGGGACTTAGCAAATACAACAATTTCTATTAAGTAAGAATACTGTTTTCAATACTAAATAGCGGGCTATTATGAGCACTCAAAAATCAACTCAGCCACCGCGGCTTAAGAAAAGTTTAAAGTTGTTTGACGTTTATGCATTAGCTACAGGAACAACTCTAAGTGCCGGGTTTTTTTTGTTGCCGGGGATTGCGGCTATGAGTACCGGACCTGCTATCACGATGGCTTATCTAGTAGCTGCACTACCTCTTATTCCGGCTACATTCTGTATAGTGGAGCTTTCTACAGCAATGCCAAGGGCTGGTGGTGTATATTATTTTCTGGACCGCTCAATGGGGCCCCTTCTAGGCACCGTTGGTGGTATAGGTACCTGGCTTGCCCTCATTCTGAAAGTCGCCTTTGCGTTGATTGGTATGGGTGTTTATATTGGGCTATTTATTCCTAACCTCCCTATTGTTCCCTTAGCAATTGCAATTGCAGTTGCCTTGGGTGTGCTCAATCTTCTGGGTGCCAAGACAAGCGGTAAATTTCAGATTTATTTTGTTGTGGTTCTGCTTTTAATTTTGATTGGGTTTATCGGAACGGGAGTTCCCGAGATTCATCTGTCTCATTTCAGTGGGTACTTTGACTCGGGCTCGGGAGCCATCTTGTCTACTGCGGCCATGGTTTATATAAGCTATGTTGGTATTACAAATGTTGCCAGCCTTTCTGAGGAAGTAGAAAATCCGGAGCGGAATCTTCCACTCGGAATATTTTTAGCGCTTGGGACCGCAATATTGATTTACGGTATTGGAACGGCAGTTATGGTGGGTGTAATACCAATGGAAAAGCTTTCCGGAGACTTATCACCCGTAGCTACAGTCGCGGGAAGTATATTTGGCAAAGTGGGAATTATTGTAGTATCCGCAGCGGCGCTACTAGCTTTTATCTCGGTAGCAAATGCAGGAACCATGAGCGCGTCAAGATATCCTCTCGCCATGAGTCGCGATTTTATGATGCCGAGCATTTTTCAGAAACTCGGTAAAAACGGAATGCCGTTTAATGCAATAATTGTTACGGTAGGAAGCATAGTTTTGATTCTCTTACTTCTCGATACTTCTAAAATAGTAAAGATAGCAAGCGCCTTTCAATTGTTGATGCTCATGTTTGTCTGTATTGCTGTAATCGTGATGAGAGAAAGCAAGATTGATTCATACGATCCGGGCTATCGTTCTCCATTATATCCATGGATGCAAATATTCGGTGTGTTGGCAAGTCTATGGCTCCTTAGCTATATGGGAGTATGGACCAAGGTCTTTACAGTGGTGATGTTCGTAATAGGGATAATTTGGTATAAATACTATGTAAGGAATAAAGTTGGGCGGAGCGGGGCGATATATCATATTTTTGAAAAACTCGGACAATCTAGATATGAAGGGTTAGATAGAGAGTTAAGAGGCATACTAAAAGAAAAAGAGTTAAGGAAAGATGATCCCTTTGATCAGCTCGTAGCCCGAAGTCATGTTATTGATATAAGCTCTGGAATAGGGTTTGAAGAAATCGTAGAGAGAGTAAGTACTTTATTCTCTCAGTTTGTACCGGAATCCTATGACAATCTTTATAGGCAGTTTTTCGAAGGTACGGTAGTGGGCGTTACTCCTGTTGCCCATGGTACGGCCCTGCCACACTCGCGCGTTGACGGACTTAGGCAGATGGAAATGGTTATGGTTCGCTCAAAGTCCGGAGTTCATCTTAAATTTAATAATCCTGCTACTGATAAGGAAGAAGAACAAACCTTACATGCAATATTTTTCCTGCTTAGTCCTATGGATAACCCCACGCAGCATGTAAGAATGTTGGCTCAAGTTGCCAGACAGATTGAGGATGAGAACTTTATGGATGACTGGCTTATAGCTGAAGACGAGCAGCAGCTTAGAGAAACAATATTGCACAATGAAAGATTCCACTCTGTTTATATCCATAAGAATACACCGACTGAACAGATGATCGGAAAGCCGCTGAGCGCAATAAATATGCCTCAGGGAAGCCTGGTTGCTCTAATACGTCGGGGGGAGGAGACAATAATCCCCCGCGGTAGCACAATAATTCAGGAAAATGACAGAATTACCGTTATAGGAGAGCCTTCAAGTATGAAGGAGTTTCACAAAATGTATATCAGTTAAAGCTCTCAATTTAGACTGTGAAAAAAAGAAAAATTATAGGACTTTTGACTATTATAGCGGGTTTTCTGGGGCGTGGGAGTCGTCTTATTTTTTGGCTTTTTAAGGGAAGTTAAACTAACTTTGGTATGCTATTCTTACTATCATTATTAAAAGTTCTTTTCGGATTACCTATTATTCATATAATTCTCAACGATTTGCTAAGAGCCTATGGTTTAAAGCAATCAAGTGGAATGGGTTAGGTGATATTTGAATTTGTGCTAGTCTTATCGGGAGTATGAATCGAGTTTGGAATTTAGGAATCTAAATTAGAGATATTTCAAATATCTTGATCGTTGAGCTGACAGTCCATATAATTATTAGTCTATAAAAAATTATAGGGAGTTTGAATATAACTATGGGAGTTTCTGAAGATAATTATGAGAAGGCTATTTTTTCCGGAGGGTGCTTTTGGTGTATGCAGCCTCCTTTTGATAGACTCGAGGGTGTAATTTCAACAACCGTAGGTTACACGGGAGGACTTGAAAAAAACCCTACTTATGACGACGTATGCCTAGGTAGAACTGAGCACCTGGAGTCTGTTCAGATTGTCTATAATCCGTCCTTGATCTCATATGAAAAGCTGCTCGAAGTGTTCTGGATTAATGTTGATCCTACTGACGGCGGCGGGCAGTTTGTTGACAGAGGTATGCATTATAGGACCGCTATTTTTTATCACACTCCGAAACAGAAGGAGACGGCAGAGGAGTCAAAAAAGAAACTTGGCGAGACAGGTAGGTATCCCGGCCCCATAGTAACTGAGATAAAGCCAGCTATGGAGTTTTATCCTGCAGAGGAATATCATCAGAAATTTTATGAAAAGAACCCGATCGGTTATTCATCTTATAAAACGAGTTCGGGAAGAGATGGATATATACAATATATGAAAAATATGAAATAGAGGCAAATAGCTGACAATCAATTGTCGGTTAAATATTACCCATATAAGTCAAAAAAATGTTATAGGAGGTATTAAAAAAATGGCTGACGATCAGAGATGGTTTGAGAAGCATGCTCCTGAAATGGCAGAAGGGTGGTGGACTTTTTATAAAGCGGTCGAAGGGGAAACTAAATTAGATCCGAAGACTAAGGCTTTGATTGCCGTAGCTGTATCCGTGCATGGAAGGTGCCCCCATTGCACGGAGTCAAGAATTAAGAAAGCGCTTGCTCTTAAAATTAGCAAGGCAGAGATTGCAGAAACAATCATGGAAACTGCACTCTTATCTTCAGGAACTGAAATATTTTGGGCCAAGGAAGTTTACGACAAATACTTAGGTTAAGAACAGCTTATGTTTGCTATTAGCCTTAGAATATTAAAATTCCAGAAAGATATAGGAAATAGCTGATTTATATCTTGTCGTTTTATATTTAATAGGTATAATGATTTCCACTTTGAGTCGGGGTGTAGCGCAGTTTGGGAGCGCGCAGCGCTTGGGA
>Ga0209980_10000273_pt1 | contig 27429 bp, 24 predicted proteins | sample CR02metaG_FD_183611 | JGI IMG/M metagenome (GOLD analysis project Ga0209980, IMG submission 183611) | Deep subsurface microbial communities from Mariana Trench to uncover new lineages of life (NeLLi) - CR02 metaG (SPAdes) (version 2) | ecosystem: Environmental > Aquatic > Marine > Ocean trench...
TACAAACTTACTCCTCTCAGCCTCACCTAATATTCCCTTTAAATTATCATAGATGCTTGGATCTATTATAAGAGCGCCTAGAGTTCCTTCACCGCCTCTCAGCATATCTGATATCTCTTTAAAATTAGCCATTGTCTCTTGCAGCTCACCCGAGGCAACACTTAAATTCGATAAAGTGGTATCTACTTCACCTGTAAGCTTCTTGTCGTATAAAAGCGCATGAAGCATGCCGTTGCCTTCATTTATTTGATTGAGCAGCTTATCTAACTTTGATACAGTCTTATTTAGCTTGACCAGGGTATTGTCATCAATAGTTTCACCTGATTTTCCTTTGGGTCCGTAGATCATTGTATGAAGTATTCCATTACCTTTTTCTATAGCTTCCATGTTTTTCTGCAGTGCCTCAGAACTTGCTTTAACAGAAGCAATTGTCTTATTTATATTTTCTAGATTTTCCCCCTCACCAATACCTTTGACTATTTTGTCTAAACTTTTGGATATGCTGATCACATTGGTAATTAAATCTCCGGATTGACCTATAATACTTGCAAACTCTATTGGGGTCTGGCTTCGTATGGATAGTGAATCAGGAAGTACAGTAAGAGGTGGTTCTTGGCCGGGAAGTATCTCAATAAACTTATCTCCCAAAAGACCCTCTGTTTTTATAGTAGCTTTGGCATCCCGATTTAAGCGGCTCATCCCTTCTCTATTTATTTGCATAGTAACATTTATCACTTTATCTCCAACAGGATCCTGAGCAAAACCAAGATCTATTACCGCTCCAATACGTACACCTGATAACCTTACAGCAGCGCCTTTAATAAGCCCGGCAGTATTTTTAAATGAAGTTTTTAGGGTATAGCTCTTTTCAAAATAGCTCTGTTCACCGCTTAAGAAAAATAAAATCATAGAAAAAATGCCGACTGCTATTAAAACAAATAAGCCAACTCTAAAATTAATCGCTTTTTGATTCTTCATTCTAACATTCCCCCGATTATGATAACACTACATTTAGAATTATATTTCGAGAAAAACCCCCAAATAAAATATACCCATCATGCTAATACCGAAAGATTATACGTAACATTTAACGATTTCTCAAAAGCATTAACATTTAAGATTAGCACAATCTTTAAAGTGCCTATTGGAATTTCAACCCACTCCGCTAAAATAATAGTTTTTACTCAAAGTACGGACATCGGATTTCCAAATTAAATCACAAGTTTAAGAGCGTCGATTGTCTTTATAATCACTTCCATTAAGGAGTAAGTAAATGAATAAGATTAAGAGAGTAATCATAAGTGTCTCAGATAAAGAGGGTATAAGCAATTTTGCTACAGGTCTTCAGGATTTTGATGTAGAAATACTCTCCACTGGCGGAACCGCTAAGCACTTGAGAGATGCAGGGGTTAAAGTGATGGATATTTCTGAATACACAGGATCGCCTGAGATTTTAGACGGGCGTGTTAAAACACTTCATCCTAAAATCTACGGTGGTATTCTGGCACTGCGTGACAATGACACTCATTTACAGCAAATGGCGGAAAATAAAATTGAACCGATAGATATGATTGTCGTTAATCTTTATCCTTTTGAAGAAGTAATAAAAAAAGAAGATGTAGATTTAATGGAAGCGATTGAAAATATAGATATCGGTGGACCTACTATGTTAAGGGCCGCTGCCAAAAACTATCAATACGTAACTATAGTGACACATCCGGAAGATTATAAAGAGCTTCTAAAAGAGCTTAAGAAAAACAAGGGCTCCATATCACCTGATACTAATTTCAGACTAGCGGTAAAAGCCTTTTCTTATGTTTCCCGATATGACGCCGCAATCTCAAATTTCTTGGGCGCTATTGATCAGAATGGGGAACATACAAAATTCCCGCCAAGTCTCACAATACACATGGATAAAAAGATGAAGCTAAGATACGGGGAGAATCCGCATCAGGAAGGATCGTTTTATGTGCAGTCAGGTTTTGAAGAAGCATGCATTTCAAACTCTACACAGTTACAGGGAAAAGAATTATCACTTAATAATATATATGATACGGATGCTGCACTTGAAGTTGTAAAAGACTTTTCAGAAACTGCATGTGTTGTCGTAAAGCATAATAACCCCTGTGGTGTAGCGACAGATGAGAGTGTGTTCGAAGCTTTTCTCAAAGCTAAAGCTTGTGATCCCGTGAGCTCATTTGGTGGTATTGTTGCTTTTAATAGAGAAGTTGATGAGGCTACGGCCTCTGAGCTTGCCAGTATGTTCCTTGAAGTTGTAATAGCTCCCGGATTTTCAGAAAAGGCCTTAGAAGTACTTTCCAGTAAAAGAAACCTTCGTGTAATGAAAACTCCTGAATTACCACTAAAATCTAATGCAGGTCTAGATTTTAAAAAGGTAATTGGGGGAGCTCTTATACAGGACCGTGATACAGGTATTGATAAAGACTTTGATAATATGAAGGTCCTTACAAAACGCAAGCCCACAGATGAGGAACTAAGCGCTCTGAAATTCGGATGGAAGGTTTGCAAGCATGTTAAATCAAATGCAATAGTATTCGCACGTGAGGGTCAAACAGTGGGTATTGGAGCAGGACAGATGAGTAGAGTAGATTCTGTCAAAATAGCAACTATAAAAGCTGAGCTTCCTACAAAAGGAACTGTTCTGGCATCAGATGCTTTCTTCCCATTCCGTGACGGTGTCGATGAGGCTGCTAAGGCGGGCATTACGGCAATAGTCCAGCCCGGAGGCTCTATAAGAGATCAGGAGATAATTGACGCATGTGACGAGCACGGAATTGCAATGGTATTCACAGGATTCAGGCATTTCAAACACTAATTTCTAATATTAACTACAAATAACACTTTATATCTCTCACTCTCATTCATTTTGCAGAGATAGGCTATATTATAGATTAGAGAAAATGAACGTTACTGTCTATTACGACTATATATGCCCTTTTTGTTACTTAGGAACTAAACGTATCCTAGGTTTGTCCAAGGAGTTCAACTTAACTATAGATTGGAAGGGTATAGAAATACATCCGGAATTTCCTCCTCAAGGCAAAAAACGTACAAGAACTCTAAAGTCCAAATCATTCGCCGAAACTATTAGAGAAATGGCTAAAGAGGATAATATTGAGATCAAGCTCCCTGGATATGCTACTAATTCAAGACTAAGCCTTGAGGCATCTGAATTTGCCAAAATCAAAGGCAAGTTTCTAGAGTTCCATATAGGTGTCTATGAAGCCTATTTCCTGGAAGGACGCAATATAGGTGATATTGAAATTGTCCTCGACATAGGGGAAAAAGCCGGCCTTCATAGGAGCGACTTAGTAGAATGTCTTAATAAACGTACTATGTTCGACAACATAGAGGCAAATAAAAAAGAGGCCGAAGATAATATCATATTAGGAGTACCTACATTCATATTTGGAAACTTCCCGGTCCATGGCAATCAGTCAACCCAAACCATGAGGCACATAATTAAAAGGGCTCTAGAAATAACACAAAATTAATCGCATTAATCCCGAGACAACATAAAAAAACCCCTTCCCTTACTTGCGTAAGAGAAGGGGTAAAAAGCTTTATCATCAAGGAGAAAAAGGCTTTATAGCCTCTCCTATCCTTTAATTTCTATTTGAAAAACTGGTCGATGAAGATCATCAATCTACCCTGAACAGTCCATGGTGTTTCATCATAGTTTACTCTATCAGGACTGATATCATTGGCAGCCAATGTATTTAAAGCCTGACCTTCGAGTAATTCATCTAAACTACTTCCTGCAAACACAACACCACCGATTAAGTCGAAACTTACTCCGGGGTGAATATGCCAGGTTAATGTCCCTTCAACCTCAGTACCCATGTACGTGTCTATGTTAGAAACGCCTGGTAATGGATTACCTGTCTCTTCATTGAAAGCTACAAGAACTTGTGGTGTAAAAGAAATTGAATCAACTAACTTCACTGTTCCCCAAATCCTTGCATAGTAAGCATTGTTAACGCTGCTCTCTACTTGATAGATGTTGGGTATTATGTGTTTGAAAAGTAAGTTGTCGAGGTTGTAAGCCGGGTTGAAGAATATAACACCACCCTCAATATCACCCGTGCTCGCATCATCACCCTTTGACCAACCGAACTCAGCAGCGATAATCTTAAGCGGCCATCCGGGATACACTTCTACTCTTGTGGCAAAAAGGATGTTTGATGCATCTACGTCAATATCAAAACCATCACCAGCCCCAGTTCCTTCAACTTCCAGTTCTCCCCATATTCCTTGAATCTCACCAACGAATCTCCAAAGATCCGTCTTAAAATCGATAACTCCAGCATATAGGGTTAATCTTTCAGCATCGATACCTGAAGCTGCTGCTGCTGCTGAAGGAGGTCCTCCGCCAACACCGCTACTCGGGGTACTTGCAAAATTGGTCTGGTGAATGTATGGGAAAATATAACCACCAAGTGTGAAGTTGGTGCCCATCATGTTTGGCATGTTTAAAATAAGGGCTACTGCTCCACCGTCCCATCCGTCTCCAGTACCTGTCACAATGCTGTTACCCTGTGAAAATCTATCCGTAACGAACACGAATGTAAAAGATCCGGATCCGGCTGCGAATGATTTAAGATATAGGAATCTGTCAAGAACAAAACCTAGGTCAGAATAAGGATCCCAACCACCGTTTGCCAAGATACCCATACCCCAGTCAAATGGCTGACGACCAACCCTAATAAATCCAAGGTTGCTTGGCAGCACTATATCAACGTGCAGCATTCTTATGTCGAAGAATCCAGGATCATCAATCGCTAAAGGACCAGTGAGGATTGCACCTCTGAACCTATCGCTGAAAGATATACTTGAATTAATAACGGTGTTTCGTCCTCCTAGAAGCCCCGTTGTTGCTCCGCCCCAAATGTTGTTATCAAACACACCGATCTGTGCTCTGATCGTTACAGAATCACTGAGCACTAATTGGGGGGTTAAACGCAGAGTAGTATCTGCAAAAAAGATATTGTCATTATTGTCATTAAACCCAAGCTGCTTGGCGTTGTTGTTGCTCAACGCAGAAATAAACGTTGCGTTTGAAATAAAACGCGCTCTTGTACGCATGTAACTTGGGAAGCCGCCCAACGTGAGCTCTACTGCAAATGTAGGCGCGGCCATGGAAAGAGCCAATAAAAACATAAAAAGCCATTTGGCCTTACTCATCTCTCCTTACCTCCTTTTATTTGGTTTCTAAAGTTCTGAGTCTACTCTATATAAATTAAACAATTTTGTCAAGAGGTTTTTTTGCCAACCAATAGCTACCTCCTGACCATATACATCTTACTTATACATCTTTTACATCTTACTTCCTCGTTCTCAGATATTAACATTTTTTAATCAAAAATCCAATGCTATTTTTTTTATTTTTCAACAAATACTACAAATCTGCTTATCTCAAGTACTTTTTAAACAATAACACATAACAATCCATATTTAAACACAAACTTCATATTTTCTTAATATCCACTTAATATTACGTGATTATAGTTCAAATCAAGATGATAATTCTAATACTTTCAGATATTCACGCAAATTGGTACGCTCTAGAGGCAATTTTAGAAAAGGAGAGTTATGATGCCCTGATTTTTCTAGGGGACGTTATAGATTTCGGCCCAAATCCCCAAAATTGCTTTAAATTTCTCATGAAATCCTCAATAGTGAGTGGGGTTAGGGAAAATCTCATGGCCGGGTTTTGAAGCCAGAACAAAAAGAATATATAAGAAAAATGCATTTTTCTTATATATATATTAGGTTAGAAGTAAGCCTGGAATTGCACCCTTAATACTTTTTCATTAATGTCCGGTGCTCCTCCGGTAAACTCATTATTCACAAACGAATAACTAAGTTGCACTTTCCAATTATTATTACGTGAAAAATAACAATTTATACCGGGCGTTAGCTCCCAACTGCTGTCCCTTACAACCCCACCCATTGTAACCACGCTTGGAGAGGTGTCATAAAATATATACGCCCATCTCCCCACCATCTCAATAAAGTCGGGCACCAAGAATACTCCGGTTTGAATGCGCAGTCCCTGATCGTACACAGTTTCCCTGCCGCCTTTGTCAGGATTTATCCACCTGCCGAGGTAAGCAGCCTCAATATTATACGTGGGCAGCTTATATGAAGCATCAGCGGCAATTGATACAACACCGCCGCGCTCTATCCCCAATTCGTCAAATCTCTTTACCAAGGCTCCTGAATCGGGCGTTTTCCCCTTTATGTCCAAATCCGGTATTCCCACAAAAGCCGCTCCAAAAACAAATACGGGCACTTTAGTAAAATCCGGTACCAGCTTATAGTCTCCGCCCGACGGGAAACTTCCACTACCATATTGCAGTGTCCCGCCAAAATCCAATTGAACCCTCGTAGCAAATAAATTGGACCCTATAGCTGTTCCCTCTTCTGTTCCCTGTATTCCAGCACCGCCAAACACGCCTGTACCGTATACTATATGTTTACCTAAAATACCGTACAATCCTGCGCCCCTATCCCTTGCATAAGCAAACTCTGTATTTACAATGGAGCGCTCAACAAGCAGAAGAGCTGATGATGAGTTCAATTCTTCTCTGTTATAAGGAACCTTAAACTGCCCAATCCTTGGAAAAATCTTCTTAAAGTAGACAGCATCAATATAGGCATCCTTAAGTTGTATTCCGCTTGCGTCTCCCAGCTGGTTTAGCTTTATATCATCCCTGCTGACCTGAAGAACATATTTAAGCCATGGTCTAAAAGCGTGGCCGTCTAACTTTAACCTCAACCTTCTAAGAAAGAAATCCGTATCTGTACTATTACTATCTTTATCGGTTACAGAAAATTGAAGCTGGACACGTGTTCTGGACCTGACCCTAAAATTTCCGTTTTTCGACTCGAAAACAAGACCGTCATCATAGTGGGACATCAAATAGTTATAGATTGCTCTGGGCTTGGAGATTATTTCTTTAACAGGTTCTGGACCGGACTCATTTAGTTGGGTGGTTACCTCTTCCTGTATTAAAGAATCATCTGCTCCTCCTGGCTGTGAGCGGGAATATACGGAGGACAATACTACTAATATAGATGTGAGAACAAGTGTATGTAATAAAAATTTCATCTCCCGACTTTCTCCTTTTAAATAAATATGAACTAGAGGATATAGAAGTAAAATAAATTTGATGTGAAATTAATGTTAAGATTCAGTTAAGAATCGCAGTGGTTTCTTGCAACTACAAAGCTATCATTTAATCTATACTTAATTTTATTGTCAAAATTAGTTCAGGAAGTGTAAGAAATATGTCGGAAAAACTAATTACTATAGTAGATGATGAAGAAGATATAGTTGAACTTGTAAGCCATCATCTAAAAAGAGAGGGCTTTAAAGTAAAGGAATTTCATAACGGAAGGGATTTCCTATCTTTTATTGAATCGGTGATGCCTGATCTTGCGGTTTTGGATATTATGCTCCCTGGGATTGATGGTCTTGACATATGCAGGATCTTAAAAAATAAGAACGGCACAAGCTCTTTACCTATAATCATGTTAACCGCCAAAGCAAGTGAAGCTGATATTGTAGTAGGGCTTGAGTTAGGCGCGGATGACTACATTGTAAAACCTTTTAGTCCTAGAGAGTTGGTAGCTAGGGTAAAAACCGTGCTCAGGAGAACGGGTGCGGTAGAAAATGAGGGGAATGTTATAAAGGTTGGCCCCCTTTTGGTAAATACCGAAAAATATGAAGTGAGCATTCATAACAACAGGATAAATCTTACCACTACAGAATTTAAAATCCTTGAAGTACTTGCTGAGGGAAAGGGTAGAGTATTTACTAGAGACCAGCTCTTAAAAAAGAAACGGCTTTGGGGAGATGATAAATTAGTATATGATAGAACCATAGACGTACATATCAAAAACCTAAGAGAAAAGCTGGGCATTGAAGGAAATATGGTTAAAACTGTAAGAAGCATAGGATATAAATTAGAAGAGTAGGTATCAGTTGAGCATATTTTGGAAACAGTTTATATCTAGCTTTCTCATAATAGTCTTAGTTCTATTTATTTTCACATTCCTGGTAATCGGAGAATTAAATAAATACGATAAATCCCTTACCAAAGAAAGACTGCTTACTGCCGCTAATCTGAGTACTCAGGTTCTTAAACCATCCTTAGAAAATCCAACTATAGATAAAGTCCAATCCGTTGTGTCAAGCCTCGGCGAGAACACCGGGGTTAGAATTACGGTTATTGACGAAAACGGTGTGGTCTTAGGTGATTCTAAGAAAAACCCCCGTGAAATGGAAAACCATTCGGAGAGACCTGAAATTAAACAGGCTCTTAATAACGAGATAGGGGAAAGCTCGCGTTATAGTTCAACCCTTCAAAAAGAGATGTTTTACGTTGCGGTTATCCATCGAGACAAAAATGGAAAGCCCCAAACCATAATACGGGCAGCTCTCCCGCTAAGCATTATTCAACAAGCTCTCTTACCACTAGAATCAAAAGTGATCTATATGGGTATTGCACTAACTATACTTGCCTTACTCCTATCATTGGCAGTATCAAAAATGACCACAAAATCACTTGCTGGAATAATCAGCATTTCCGATGAACTTGCCAAAGGTAACTTAAATGTCGAAATACCGGTATCTGACAGTAAGGGTGAGATACCCAAAATAACCAAAGCCTTAAACCATATGGCCCAGAAATTAAACGAAGTATTCAAACAGCTCTCGCATGAAAAAAACCAGCTCGAAGCAGTTCTTAGTGCTATGAGCGAAGGTGTTATGGTTGTTTCGGAGAAAGGAAGGATAATAATTATAAACAATGCACTTAAAGAGATGTTTAACCTTGCCGATGACCCTATTCAAAAGCCTTATTGGGAGGTATTAAGAAATAGAATATTAATAAAGCTTATAGACGGCGTGCTTGAGAATTGGAAGCCTGACAATAAGGAAATTTTCTATCTCTATCCCGAAGAAAGATATTATTTGGCAAATGCCATTCCTCTTAATTCTCCTGATAAAGAAATTATTGTAGTAATGTTCGATATTACAGAATTTAAAAAGTTGGAGAATATAAAAGCCGATTTCATTGCCAACGTATCTCATGAACTCAGAACACCACTCACGGCTATAAAAGGTTACACGGAAACCCTTGAAGAAGAGGCATTTGAGAGCCCCCAGGACCAAAAACACTTTCTAAGTATTATTAAGAGGCACGCAGATAGGCTCATTAATATAGTATCGGATCTCTTAGTATTGTCTGAGGTTGAAGGTATGGATGCTTTATCAAAAGAAAATGAAAGCAATGATTTTGAAGAAGTAAATATAGATGAAATTATAAAATCATGCCTCGAGGCGCTCAAGACTAAAGCCTCAGAAAAGGACCTTAATGTATTATTTAAATCAACCCAAAGTGAGCACATCATTACTGCAAATGGATTTCTTCTCGAGCAGATGTTCATCAACCTAATAGATAATGCAGTTAAATATACACCTGATCATGGCAAAATAGGGATTGAAATCTCAAGTCGTGATAAAGAGCTTATAGTAGAAATTTATGATACGGGAATTGGGATTCCAAAAGAGAGTCTGCCAAGAATCTTCGAGCGATTCTACAGAGTCGATAAAACACGGTCCAGAAAAATGGGTGGAACAGGACTAGGACTCAGCATTGTAAAACATATAGTAATAATACACGGCGGAAAAATTGAGGTTCAAAGCGAAGAAGAGAAGGGTAGCAGGTTTATAATTACACTGCCTATATAGAAATTATGGACACTACAAAGCTGATTAACTTCATTTGCCCTCAGGATAAGAACCTAGCTCCTTCAGATAAACACAGCTTTTGTCCAGCTTTGAAAGTAAGGACTTTATAACCTTATCTTCAGAATGACCCTTGAAATCCACAAAAAATAAATACTCCCAGGGCCTTTCCTTAGAAGGTCTCGATTCTATTTTTGAAAGATTTATTTTAGCATCGGCGAAAGGCTGGAAAAACGCTTTTTGCAGAGCACCTGGTTTATCTTTTAACGAGAATACGATAGAAGTCCTATCTCGTCCCGTCGGTTTGTTGATTTGATTACCAATTACAAAAAACCTCGTTGTATTTAAACTGTTCCCCTCTATATTCTTTTGAATAATATTGAGCTTATATATGGAGGCTGAGTATTCACTGGCTATTGCGGCAAGATTTTTCTTTCTGTAGGCAAGCTTAGCCGCTTCAGCCGTACTTGAGGTTTCAAGGAGTTCCAAACCTGGAATATTTTTATTTATCCACTTCTTGCACTGAGCTATCGCCTGTGGATGGGATGCGACAACCCTGATATCCTTAATATTTCCGTTCCTAGATAGAAGAAAGTGGTTTATCCTTTCAAAGAGTTCAGCCGCTACTCGAAGATGCGACCGTGATAAAAGATCAAGCACCATAGTTACTGAACCCTCAATTGAGTTTTCAACCGGTACAACTCCAAATGAAGCTCTCCCGTTTTCCACTTCCTCAAATACTTCTTCGAAGCTTCCTACCGGTATAAGCTCTGCCGAACCTCCGAACTCATGAAATGAAGCCTGGTGAGAGTAGCTCCCTTCAGGTCCCAGATACGCAACTCTAGTTGGCTGCTGTAGGGAACGGCAAGCAGAAATTATTTCCCTGAATATTTTTAAAACCGAATCGTCTGAGAGTGGACCTTCATTAAGTTCTTTTAATTTTTTTTCAATGACCTTCTCTCTGACCGGGTCATATACCACTACAGAATTTTCCCTTTTCAGCTTTCTAATCTCAAGAGCTATATCACCCCTATCGTTTAAAAGCTTAAGTATCTCCTGATCGAGAGAATCTATCTTTTTCCTAAGTGTGTTGAAGTTAGTTGAAGAGCCCATTTTATATCTGCAATAAAGGTTTGAGAGAATGATAGCAACAGGGTAATTATAAGTCAAATATCCTCAAATAATAAGGATTATTTCTATATATATATGGTTTTTAAGCTCTATAGAAACCTCATTAAAAGCAAGAAGTAATTTAGAGCCCCCGTTTCTCCTTATCCGAGTCTAAGGGAGGGGCTTTCTCTAGAACTGTTTTTTTTACAAATATAGGTGAGTTCATTCTTAATGCAAGCGCGATTGCATCACTCGGACGGGCGTCAATTTTTGACACTTTCCCATTTACAGAGAACTCTACCTGAGCGTAAAAAACCTGATCACGAAAATCAACAATTACTATCCTCTCTACCTTGGCTTTCATCGTTCTAATAATTGCCGCTATTAAGTCATAAGTGAGGGGACGAGGAGCAACTTTTTCAGACAATTCTAATTCAATCGATCGTGCTTCACATAAGCCTATCCAAATTGGGAAAACGGTATCTTGTTCCTTATTCGTTAAGAGAACAACAGGGCTTTGCGCTTTTTGATCAAACACCAGAGCTTTTATCTCCATCTCCTGCTCCGCTTTTTCTTCACCTTTCTCAGCTTCTGCTGTGACAGAAATAAAAACTAGGAAAGTTAATACTAAGATTTCAAGAAAGAAGATTCTTTTCATAACGTCACCCCAACGGGAAGAATATCATATATTTTTTAAAAACCATACGTAAAAATACCTACTAGTATTAAAAGTTAAATATGCGGATTGACAATCTAAGAAATTCAATACCCATCTATTTTTCTCCTATCATATAACGGCAACCCATTGGTCCAATTTTTGCCGAGTGGACCTCACCGGCCGGCACGTCAAACCTTTGCCCCGGCTCAAATGTAGTTGTTTTCCCCTCTGAAGTTACCGTGATATTGCCTTCCAGAATAATATGTGCGGTTATACCAGAATGTGTATGGTCCGGATAGTAAGCGTTTGGGGAATCGCGGTGAACAAAAATACCTGAAAAGCCTTCCCGCCTAAGCTTTTCCTCTAGTTCTTTTTCAGCCAAAACCAAGACTCCTCGGACTGCCGGAGAAACTAAAACCTTTTTACGGAACCCTTTTCGAACCTCGGGTTCTTAATCGTACCTACTATCTTACCACCCAAACTCCCGTCGCGATATTTGGCTAAATATGGTGATAAGAACGCCTTGTATTTAACAAGATCATTATCGGTGATTTCAATACGGTATCCTAAGTCCAGAATACCGCCGCCTTTAGATATTTCCCAAAGAAGAGGCGCAGTGCCGGTGATTTGAAGATCAATACCCTCGCCTTTCACACTTAACTCTTTGATGTTTGTTAGTTTATTCTCTATGATGCCGTTAAATCTTGATTTCAAATTGCCTAAACTTGGGAGTTTCATACCTTTTACTTTTAGGTTATCTATCTTAAGCCCCTCTACTTCAAAGCTAAACTCTCCTTTAGGCACTGGGTCAAACTCAACGTATAGCTCACCGCTCAGAATACCATTAATTAGTATCTCTCCACTGCCATCACCAGAAATCAAGTCAGGGATCGAATCAATCTTGAGTTGTTTTATAGATACCTTTATCTCTTGAAGGCTGTTTTTTTGCTTATTGAACCTGACTGCGCCTTTTATTTCCCCTCCATACAGCTTAGCATTAAAAGGAACTTTCGGAGAATCAGAAAAGACTGAAAAGAGTGAGGGTTTTATAGTTAAACTGTCCAGTTCCAAAAACTGATTCTGAGATTTATATATCTTAACTCCTTTAAGATTTACATTGAGTAAAGGGGAGATGTCTGCATTTTTGATATCAATCTTATAGGGGGTGCTGTTTTGAATCTCAGAGATAATTCTCTGCTTTACAATATCCCCGGGAAAAGTCATAAATAAAAAGACAAAGAAAGCCACTACAAAAAAAGATATGTATGATAGCGGTACGAAATATTTATAATTTCTGATCTTATCTTTCATATTAACTAACCTGCTTGAACTCATAGGTAGATACGCGCAACTTCACATTCATCGAATCAGATTTACCTAACTTTGTGCTTATATTTACATTTGAAACTTTAAGCGAGGGTTTATTTTGTAATTTATATAAAATATCCACCAAATTCGAGAGCGATATTTTATTTAACTCTACATCAACGCTTTTTTCCTCATAAAAGTCTTCATTAGAATTTGTTCTAGAGTTTACATCTCTTATTGAAAAATTCGTTCTATCAAGCTTCTCATTCAACAGTATCTTTTCAACTACAGAAATAAGTGCTTCATTTTCTTTCTTTATTTTGCTGGACAACTCTACAATCTTCTTATTCGAATCTTCATATTCAGCTTTTAGCACTTTTACTTCCCTAAGCTCTTTTTCAAGCTGGGCAGATCTTTTTTGTAGATGATCCGTCCCAGAAGAATACGAATGAAAAACAAGATATATCACTATAATAACTATAGCCAATCCACCCAAGAGAAGAGCTCTTCTGTCCCGCTCTGTAGATGTTAGGGAATAAAATTTCTCCCGAGATTTTTCGATAAACTCTTGAATTTTTTGCCTTATAGAATCTATATCCATATTAAGCCTTTGATTTTAGTACAACTGATATCTCAAATTTCGTCTTACCGCCCTGCGCATTTCCAGTTTGATTTCTCGTCACTGTCTCAAACAAACCGGATTTCGTAAGCGCTTCCTCTATTTCAGCAACTTCCTGATATGACCTGCATATACCTTCTATCCTTATTTTGTTAACTGTTTCAAACTTGATTAGATTAACGGTTAACTTAAGACTTTCGGGTAAGCTGCTAGAAATATCCTTCAAGGCATCAAGCGGCGTACGCCCATCCTGAACCCCCTCAATTAGATCGAGCTTTTCTCTAACCTTTCCAACCTCACTTTCCATAAACAGTTTGGGTTTTGGAATTACTTTCACATCAGGAAATGTATCTTTGACAACTTGGGCTATTTGAGTCTCCATCTGATTGACATTGCTTTTAAGTTCATAGTATCTGGACGCAGAACTGTATATTAAAAACAGTATCAATATAGTAAGTAAGGCTCCAGGAACCATGAATACCTTTCTTAGCTCATGGTCTACTCCGGTATATTTAAATTCATTTCTCCGAAAGTTTAAATATCCATTTTTATACGCACTCCCGTAAAGGGCCATTGCATAAGACTTAGCAAATACAGGTGAGTTATCAGCACCAAGCTCAGGTATATATATCTTTCTCACATCCCTGTTAAGCTCGTCTTTAAGAAAATCACTAAAACCCTTTATGAGTGAAAAAGAACCAGAAAGCTCCACAGTCTTAATTTTATCTTTAAGCTCAATTTCAAAAAACTGTATAGTCTTTTTTATTTCACCAAGTATCGGAGATAAATACTCTCTTATGTTTTGTCCTTCATCTTCACCCAAGGACATTTTACTAAAATCACTATTATCAGAAGAGTCGCCGTTATGATAAAGTTTATTAAAAAAAGATTCAACGGGCTTAGTAGATGACCTAACACGTCTGATGCCGCTTTCATCAAAGAGAGAATAACTAATTTCAGTTTCCCCTATATCTATCAAAAGCAAAGGCCTCTCACCTGTAATCAAATCGTTTAAAGCCCCAAACGCTATAGGGGTGTAAGTGATAATTTTCGGATCTATTCCACTTTCATTATAGGATTCAATCAATTCCTCTACTTGGTTTTTCTCAAATACACATACAAGCGCCTCACTCCCAGTTCCGTTTTTAACAAGGTGGTAACCATGTATTTTCTCTCTTGGATTAAAAGTGGAAATGTTCTCAAGCTCGTATTCATAAACCTGGTCTATTTTCTTAGGATCGGAGAATGGGAACTTAATCACTCTGATTGAGGTTGGATTCTCCAAAATAGAAGTTGCTATATCACTTTTCGGAAGCGAGTATGCTTTAAAAACTTCAGCTAATGAATTAGAGTCTCCGGTAGGGGAAGGAGATTTTTCAGTCCGTATTGTCTGTAGCAATTGGACATCCCTCAATCCTCTTTTAATTAAGGAAACTTTAATATCTTTACTACCTATATCTAATCCGACAAATCTTCCGTACATGGTTTAAGTAATCTACTTAATCTTATGGTTTAAATCTAAAGTAAAGGTCCTTCAAAGTCAAATCATTACTACATCCTTTTAGCCCTTGTAAGCGTTATTACCTGAACCTTGTAAGCTCCTGAATTAAGTAGCATCTTAGAGCACTCATCGCTCGTTGAGCCAGTAGTAAACACATCGTCTACAAGCAATACGGATTTCCCCTTAAACTTATGATCATCCGTAACCGAAAATGCCCCTTTTACGTTCGATCTTCTCTCACCCTCGCTACTAATTTCAATCTGAGGCCTAGTCTCTCTCACTCTCCTTAGTCCAAATAGATCACAGTTCACCCCGGCATATTTAGCCAATTCGTTTGCCAGTATCGCAGATTGGTTGTACTCCCTTTGTCTTAGTTTAACTATGTGTAGAGGAACCGGAACTACACAATCGAAGTTATCCAAATCGTTAGGGAAATTAGTAATCAAAATGTCTACTAGCACATCCCCCTTGCTTAATTTCCCCTCGTACTTAAAACTAACTATCATCTCTCTAATTTTCCCATCATAAATAGCAATAGAGCGCGCCTTTTCAAAACAAAACTTACCTCTAACACATTTACCACATAGATGGTCATCACTTTCTTCGGCCTGTTCTATATAGTCCTCGTGCTCAGAATTAAAGAATCCAAAGGGTACTCCGCATTTTCTACAAAAGGACCAGTTATTTACAAACCTTATATCACTAAAGCATAAACCACAGAGATTCTCGCTATTGAGTGCTGCAGTTTCACAGGAAGGACATACTTTTGGAAATAAAATGTCTAGCATATATTAAGAAGAACAGATTGATCCCATAAATACTGTTTTATTCTTTAAATCCAAAGTTAGTACTAAATGAAATACAATAAGGCAGGCGTTAGCAGTTAAAAATAAATCTCCTTAAACTCTCATAGGCATAATTACTGATACGTAAACCTCATCATCGTCTGGTTTTATTACAGCCGGGCTCAGCTCATCAATCAAACCAATTTGTACTTTCTCTTGTGTAATAGCCTCTAATACATCCATCAAATACCTGGCATTGAATCCAAGCTCAGTAGGCTCCCCTGAATAATTAATAGATATAGACTCTTTCGCTTCGCCAAATTCAGGTGATACTGATACAAGTGTAATAAGATCTTTGTCTATATTAAGTTTTACACTTCTTGTTTTCTCTGATGAAAGTATAGAAACTCTTTTTAAAGCACTCAATAATTCATCTCTTCCTATACTTATTGTAATTTTTGTTACCTCAGGTGTTACTTGCTTGTAATCGGGGAAATCAGCGTCTATGAGCCTCGTTATAAGTACAACGTTTTCTCCCTCTGCCATAAAGAAGTTATCCCCAACTCCAATTCTAACTGTGTCTGATAACTTTAAGACCTTTCTTAGTTCCGTAACTCCCTTTTTAGGAACTACAAACCCCTTATCAAACTTAATACCACCATCAATTTTCTTCTCAACAAGAGAAAGACGATGCCCGTCCGTAGCTACCAGCCTTAATATCTTTTTACCTGACTCCTCAAAATATATCCCCGCAAGATTTCTTCTCAATTCATCAGGGGAAACAGCAAATATCGTCTTAGATATCATGTCCTCTATTAAAAAGCTTTCTAAACTAAATAAATTATCCGAGTGCAAGTCTGGGACTATTGGAAAATCTTCGCTAGGCAACCCGGCAATCTTAAAATTTGCTGAAGAGCTTCTAATTTCGACCCAGTGGTTTCCTATCTCCTCAATCTCTATCTGGCCATCCGGAAGTTCATTAATAATCTCATACAATTTTCTTGCGGGTATTGCTAAACTACCTTCTTTTGAGACCTCAGCATCACACCAGGTACTCATAGTGGTCTCTAAATCTGTAGTGGATATTTCAATTTTGTTATTTTTTAGAGTAATAAGAACATGAGAGAGAACAGGCATAGTGGCACGCCTTTCAGAAATCCCCTGAACTAATCCTAGTTTTCGTGAAAAATCCCCTACTTGAATTTTAAATTTCATGGTGTCTACTCCTGTCTATAATATTAATAATTTATTCTAATTATCTAGTAGTAATAGTAGTAGGGTCTGTGAATTTGTGGATAAATACCCTATTTACTTTATTTTACAATTGATATTCCGTCTTTTTTGTGTTGATAAATATGTTGATGATCCCGATGACTTATCAACCATTATCCACAGGAATTTAAGCATATCCCCTTTTTAACTTTTTATCCACAATTACACCCACAGTGTTTTACACCGTTTATCCACTCATTAGTGCTTCTATTTTTAGTGATAAAGAGTCCACATTTTTTGTAAGAGGGAGGTCTTTACCTAGGAGCCTTTCAATTTTTTTAACAGCGTGGATAACCGTAGAATGATCTTTCCCACCGAATTTTTCTCCTATTTCAGGATAGGAAGCCCCCGTGTACCTGCGTGCAAGATACATTGCGATTTGTCTGGGTACGGCAATGTTTTTTTGTTTTCTTCCCGATTTTAAGTCTTGCACTCTCATACCGAAAAAGTTTACTACCTCTTTTTGAATACTCTCTATAGTTACAAATCTATTATCCTGATTTTTTACAATGTTTTTTAAGACTTCTTTTGCGAGATCCAACGAAATCTCAGCGTTCAAGAGTTTTGCGTGAGCAATTATATTTGTTAGAGCACCCTCAAGCTCCCTAATGTTTGAAGTAGTATTTTTGGCAATATAAAGTCCGACTTCATTTGGCAGCACAACCCCTGCGCTCTCAGCTTTATTTTTAATAATTGCAATTCTTGTTTCGGTCTCGGGCGGTTGTATATCGGTGAGAAGACCCCACTCGAACCTAGAGCGTAATCTTTCTTCAAGATAGGACATATCCTTAGGGGATTTATCGCTGGTTAGAACTATCTGCTTTTTAGATTCATAAAGCGCGTTAAAAGTGTGGAAAAACTCCTCCTGGGTACTTTCTTTGCCTGCTATAAACTGTATGTCGTCTATTAGAAGTACATCGCAGCCGAATCTGTATCTGTTTCTGAACTCTTCCATTTTATTGGATTTAATACTATTTATAACCTGGTTTGTAAAATGCTCAGCAGATATGCAGCATATTCTCGCCATATTGGATGTCGACTTTAACACCTCGTTCCCTATGGCGTTAATAAGGTGAGTTTTTCCAAGCCCAACCCCTCCGTAGATGAAAAGGGGGTTGTAAGCTTCGCCTGGGTTTCTTGCAACTGCGGTTGAGGCAGCGTGCGCAAACTGATTGCTCGGCCCTACAATGAACCTGTCAAAAGTATAGTTCGGGCTTAGAAAACCGGTAAATAATTTGCCCAGTTTTGACTCTTTATGTTTTTCTTCCTTTTTAAGGCTCTTTCCTTCTTTTTGCAGCGGTTCACTATCATCCGATATGATTTTCACTTCTAGTGTGATGCCATAAATTTCTTCAATGGTGTCTTTAATAAATTCAAGATAGTGATTTTCTATCCAGTCTCTGTCAAATTGATTATTAGCTTTAAGAACTAAAATTTCTTGGGTTTCAGTTACCGCTTTTAGAGGTGTAAACCAGAAGAATACCTGTGGATTAGATTTCTTTTTAATCCTTTGGAGTACCTCTTGCCACCGTACTTTTTTGATTGATGTATCTGGGTCTACTATTTCTTGTGAAATGGATCCCGGGAGCTCTGATTGACTAATAAAGAATTCTAATCCTCTATCATCATTAGTCCTTTCTGAAAAGAGGGATCTGAGATCATATTTTAGGGGCGTTCTTTTAGTAGTCAATTATTCCTCCAATACTCCTTTGCAAAAACAACTTACCCACAAACTATCAACAGCATGTGGACAACTTTTGTGTAGAAAGTTAGTCTATGAAGTGTCCCATCCAATCCAGTAGGATACATCCTAACAGATCATAAAATACCTTGTCAAGTTTTTTTTTATTATTACATAATTACAGTTAGTTACGTAGGGAATTTAGCTTTATATTTGCTGTTGTTTTTTTCATCTAAGATCGCACAATTTAGAAGTTATCCACAGGTCACTGGACACCGTTTTATTTGCAAATCACCGAAAACATAGATTTTTTTAAGAAATTTCAGGGGTAAATATTTTAGTTTTTTATGGTGCTATTTTTGTTCTTAAATACTATTTTCCTGAGCGTTCTCAATACCCTTTTTTTCATCTACCCTGCTTAGTAAAAAAGCACCCAATATAAAAAACACAATTAATGATAGAATGCTAAGCCGGCTTGAGCCTGCTATTTGAGATACAATAGCAAATACCAAGGGTCCAATAATACCTGCAAATTTTGAACTCATTCCGTAAAAGCCATAAAATTCACCCGTTTTTGATTTAGGCAGCATAGAGCCAAACAAAGAACGGCTGAGAGCTTGAGTTCCTCCCTGTACTGTGCCTACTAGAAATGCCAGGATCCAAAAGTGAAGCGCTGTCTCCATGAAGTAGCCGCCGATTGAAATCATTGTGTAGACAAAGAGTCCAAAAAGGATTGAGTTTTTAGTCCCTATATATTTTGCCAGTCTTCCGAAGGCGAAAGAAAATGGAATCCCCACGAACTGGGTCATGAGCAGCGCCCCTATTAGAGTTGTTTGATCAATGCCTATTTCAACACCGTAAATCGTAGCCATCTTGATGATTGTCCCAATACCATCGTTATATATCCAGAAGGCGACTAAGAAAAGGAATAACTCTCTGTAGCTTCTAAGTTCTTTGAATGTAGTGGCTACTCTTTTAAAACCCCCTGTTAAGGGATTAATATGCGGGCCTATGTTTTCTTTAACTTTAGGTTCCCTGACATTTCTCAGAATAGGGATAGTGAAAATTGCCCACCAAATTGAAACTGTCACAAAAGAGAGGCGAGTAGCAAGTATTTTGTCAGACATCAGCTCAATCATTAACACGTTTATACCAAGGAGAATTCCTCCCCCTAGGTACCCAAGGGCGTATCCTTTAGTTGATACCTGGTCCATTTTTTCGGGGCTAGCAATGTGCGGAAGTAATGAGTTGTAGAACACTTCAGATGTTGCAAACCCTATGTTGCCTAGAATAAAAAATACAGAGGCCATGAGCCAGTCACCGGTGGTGACAAAGTAAAGAAGTGCTGTAGCAAAGATTCCAAGCGCAGCAAAAGTCATTAAAAGTTTTTTCTTAGTCCCTGAGTAATCCGCAATAGCCCCCATTATAGGAGCCAAAAATGCTGAGATTAAGAGCGCTCCCGCGGTTGTATATCCCCAGTACACTGTTGCCGTATTACCTGGCAGGTTAACCCCTGCAACCTGGCTATAGTAAACCGGAAGCACCGCAGCCATGACTGTTGTGGCAAAGGCAGAATTTGCCCAGTCATACATACACCAGCTCAGGATTTCTCCGCGTTTATTTTTATGAGAATTGACTATAGGCATTATTCACTTTAAACGGTTTGTTAGGGCACAGTTAACCTCAGATTATTTAGTATTATTATTGGAAATCACTCAAAAGCCAATGAGCCTTAAACTTCTCTGATTAGAAAACCGATCTCTAAACGGCCAACTAATGCTATATAGTTACAGTGTTTTTTGTAAAGACTTTTATATACTCAAAATATTTCTAAAAGATAAGTAAATGGTAATCATTTCCACCTAATAATTACTTGAAATTAGTTCCATATTATGAGATAATGTATGTAGTTTAAGGATTTGGGGCTAATTAAGGAAATAAATCACTCGGAGGTCATTATGCTAAGTAAAGAGATTCAGGATGCACTTAACAATCAGATAAAGAACGAGTACTTTTCGTCTTACACATATCTTTCTATGGCAGCTTACTGCGAATCTATTAATATGCAGGGTTTTGCAACTTGGATGAGAAAGCAGAGCGAGGAAGAACTTGCGCATGCGATGAGGCTATTTGATTACATTATTAACCGCGACGGACGTGTAGTTCTTCACTCGATAGATAAACCACAGACAAAGTTTAAATCTTTAAAAGAGATATTTCAGATAGTTTTAGATAATGAAAGAGAGGTTACGGGGATGATAAACAAGCTCTATGAACAGGCGATCAGCGAAAACGATCATGCCACCTCTGTAGAACTACAGTGGTTTATACAGGAGCAGGTAGAAGAGGAAAAAAGCGCAAATGAGATTTTAGATAAACTAAAATTGGCGGGCGATAACAGTTCCGCCCTCCTTATTTTGGATGCACAGCTCTCAGAGAGGAGTTCAGTGGAGTAGCTGTTTAATATTGTTCAACGAATGGATTTGATTTAAAGAAAAATCCCATTTAAGGCAAAACCCTTAGTGGGATTTTTTTAGGGATTAAACGATATGGACAAGGTCAAATTTGAGTTCTGGTTTGAGTTCGCAAGCACATACTCTTATCTATCAGAGTGCCGTATCGAGGACCTGGCAAGAGGAGAAGTAATTGCTATTGAATGGTATAAAAAGCTCTAGAAATTTTCTACATATTTCTTCGGTACTGACCCCCCACTTCATAGAGCGAGTGGGTAATCTCGCCAAGCGTACAAAACTTTACGGCTTCCATTATTTTCTCAAAAGTATTCTCATTATTAATTACTGCATTCTGCAATGCCTTGATAACTTCACTTGATTCTTTTTTATAGCGGTTTGATACCGATTTAACGAATTCGACCTGATAATCTTTTTCGTCTTTTGTCGAGCGTGTTACCTCTTTGGGGGTGATGGTGGGCGAACCCTCATCTGATAAATATGTGTTTACACCTATTACTGGATATTCCCCACTGTTTTTTAGAGTTTCATAATGGAGCGACTCTTCCTGAATTTTGCCCCTCTGATACATTTTTTCCATAGCTCCAAGAACTCCGCCCCTCTCAGTCAGTCTATCAAATTCTTTAAGTACAGAATCTTCAACAAGGTCGGTAAGCTCCTCAACAAAAAATGAGCCCTGAAGGGGGTTTTCATTTTTAGCGGACCCAAGTTCTCTATTGATAATAAGCTGTATTGCTATAGCTCTTCTTACCGATTCTTCCGTTGGAGTCGTGATGGCTTCATCATAGGCGTTGGTGTGTAGGGAATTACAGTTGTCGTATATTGCGGTCAACGCCTGAAGTGTGGTCCTTATATCATTAAACGATATCTCCTGTGCATGCAGTGACCTGCCGGATGTCTGAATATGGTATTTGAGTTTTTGAGAGCGATCGTTCGCTCCGTATTTTAACTTCATGGCTTTTGCCCAAATGCGGCGCGCTACCCTTCCGATCACTGTGTACTCAGGTTCCAAACCGTTAGAAAAGAAGAATGAAAAATTGGGCGCGAAATCGTCTACATCCATACCTCTGGATAAAAAATACTCTACAAAGGTAAAGCCGTTTGCGAGAGTGAAAGCGAGCTGAGTTATAGGATTGGCTCCTGCCTCTGCCATGTGATAGCCTGAAATTGAGATCGAGTAGAAGTTTTGAATATTATGATCAATAAAATACTCCTGGATGTCTCCCTGTATTGTTAGCGATGTCTCAGTTGAAAATATACAGGTGTTTTGCGCCTGATCTTCTTTTAGGATATCTGCCTGCACAGTTCCTCTAACTTGTGAAAGGGTTTTACTTTTTATCTTTTCATATACCTCTTTAGAAAGCACTTGATCACCTGTGACGCCTAAGAGCATAAGTCCTAGACCGTCGTTACCTTCCGGTAATTTCCCATTATATTCAGGAATTCTTTGATCAATTTTTTTATATATATCTTTTATTTTTTTTCGTACCTCTTTCTCCAAACCGTTTTCCCGTATGTAGAGTTCGCACTGCTGATCTATTGCGGCGTTTAAGAAAAATGCGAGCACTATTGCTGCAGGGCCGTTAATTGTCATTGATACAGATGTAGAGGGATTGTAAAGATCAAAACCGCTATATAGTTTTTTGGCATCGTCGAGGCACGCAATTGAAACTCCTGAATTGCCGATTTTACCGTAGATGTCAGGGCGGTAATCAGGGTTCTCCCCATATAGGGTTACGGAATCAAACGCGGTCGACAACCTCTTGGCGGGAGTATTTAAAGAAACATAATGAAACCTTTTGTTGGTCCTCTCGGGGCCCCCTTCTCCTGCAAACATTCGGGTTGGGTCTTCGTTTTGTCTTTTAAACGGGAATACGCCTGCAGTATATGGAAATTCGCCGGGTACGTTTTCCTGAAGGCTCCACCTCAGGATATCTCCATATCCCTCATATGTGGGAAGTGAAATTCGCGCAATCCGATTCATAGAAAGAGAGTTAGTGTAGGTCTCGGATTTAATTTCTCTGCCCCTTACTTTATAAACGTATATGTCGTTATGATAACGTTCCAACTTATTATTCCAGTCCTCAAGTATCTTCCAGTTATCCGGGTCAAGTTCCTTGGATGTTTTTTGATATAGCCGCTCTAATTCTTTTTTTGCTTCATTATTTGAAGTTTTATTCTCATTTAGTAACTTAATCGCTTTCTTTATTCCATAAAGTTTCTGTGCGGTTTCTCTCTGTTTATTCACCCAAATGTTGTAGTCGTGAATTGTTTCCGTGATCTCAGAAAGATAACGTGTTCTTTTGGGCGGGATAATGTATCTTTCTAAATTTGATTTTGAAGTACCCTTATACGTAGAAACCAAAGGAGAGCTTCCTTTATCTGAAATGGCTTTTATTACTGCACGGTATAGATCATCTACACCAGGGTCATTAAACATAGAGGCTATTGTCCCGTAAATCGGTAGCTCCTCATCTTTTGAGTCCCAGAGCAGGTTATTGCGCCTGTATTGTTTCCGCACATCACGAAGTGCATCTAGCGCGCCGCTCTTATCAAATTTATTAATCGCCACTAAGTCCGCGTAATCGAGCATATCTATTTTTTCAAGCTGTGTTGCGGCGCCGTAGTCAGAGGTCATTACATATAGAGACGTATCTGAGAGCCCCACAATCTCAGTGTCCGACTGACCAATGCCCGAGGTTTCAAGCACAATCAGATCAAAGCCAGCAAATTTTAAAATACTAATAATTTCCGGTATATGTTTTGATAGAGCGAGGTTTGACTGACGAGTAGCGAGTGAGCGCATATATACACGTTCACTATCAATGGAGTTCATTCTGATCCTGTCGCCTAGTAGCGCTCCTCCGGTTTTTCTTTTTGACGGGTCTACTGAAATAATAGCGATCCGTTTATCTTTAAAGTCGGTCAAGAATCTCCGCACCAGTTCATCAACAATCGAGGACTTCCCGGCGCCCCCTGTTCCCGTAATCCCTAAGACTGGAATGCGGGGCAAACTTTTTAGCTCAAGGCTAATTTTTTCCATAACGGGTCGCGCAAGTTTATTACTATTCTCTAGAGCCGATATCAATTTGCTCAAGTCATTAATTGATTCCTGTCTTATATTTTCTAGGATGCTGTTAGAGTCAATATTTCCTAATGCATAGTCTATCTGACTCAGTAAATCATTAATCATTCCCTGAAGCCCCATTGCCCTCCCGTCATCGGGAGTATAAATTCTAGCTATACCGTAGGCATGGAGGCCCTCTATTTCGGAGGGGAGTATCGTTCCGCCCCCGCCTCCAAATATTTTTATATGCCCGCTGTCTCTTTCCCGAAGAAGGTCATACATATATTTAAAGAACTCCATATGACCGCCCTGATATGAGGTTACGGCAATTGCCTGCACATCCTCTTGAATTGCTGTATTTACGATATCCTCTGCGGAGCGGTTATGACCAAGATGTATTACCTCAGCACCGGAAGATTGTAAGATTCTTCTCATTATGTTGATAGTGACATCATGGCCGTCAAATAGGGAAGTAGCTGAAACGATACGTATTTTATTTTTAGGAACGTAGATAGAATTTATTTCTTTTCTTATTTGTTGTTGTGCCATTACCAGATCCTGTCTCTATAAGACTTTAATAATTTAACTGAACGCTCGTTCAGTCTTATTATAAATGAATATTGGCTCTTGTGTCAAGTGTGTTAATGTAAATATATATACAATTAACTGCAGCCATAAGGCAAATATATATAATATTTATGTTGATAAAGTGATAATGAATTGTAGAAAGATGTTGAGCGATTGTTCAGAGAGAGAGTTCGAGTATAATAATTTATATATAAGATTTAGTGTTTTGTTATTTGATCTAAGATCGATTTAGTCTGTGTTTCTATATATCGCTCAAGAGTATAATTTTTCTGAAGCGCCCAACGCCTGAATGCCCACATCTGTCCCTGCACCATAATATTATGTGCCGTTAAAAGTATATTTTTCTCATCTATTTTGAAACTTCCTTGCTCAACTCCGTGCTTCAAAATATTCTCAAAGATTTCGGTCATATCCTCTTCCGATTTAAATATGTACTTTCTATTTTCATGCGATAAGGATTTTGTTTCCTGATATAAAAATATTATGTAGTCTTGCAGCTCATCAATTATTCTGTAGTATATTTCTATAGCGTTTTTAAGGCTTTGGGCACTGTCCTTGGTAATTTCTACTGACGGCTTTACTCTCATTCTTACCGTGGAATTAATATAGTCACATACCAGGATTAATATATCCTCTTTTGTTCTAATATACTCATACAACGTCCCAATACTCATTCCAAACTTTTGAGCAATTTCCCTGATCGTAGTCCTATGGAAACCCTTACGGACAAAAAGATCTACAGCGGCGTTTACTATCTCCTTTCTTCTAATTTCTATTAGGTCCTTGTCTTTAACTGAGGACTCAATTTCCTTTTTAGATATACTCACCTGGGTCTCCTTCTAGCTTTTCTTCAGCATTCTCTGTATATGAATGTTAGGTGATAGCATAACATATGCTGAACGCTCGTTCACCAAAAGCATAGTTGATAATTCTCACATTTGTCAAGTGTTATTAGTTAGTACTAGGCTTTGGGGACCTAGTATAAAAAGAGCTACGGAGTTACCTCTACTCCCTTCCAGAATGCCACGTGGTCTTTAATCTCTTTAGCAGCTTCTTTGGGCTCGGGGTAGTGCCAGGCTGCATCATTATTTTCGTTGCCGTCTACTGCTATATGGTAATAGCTGGCAACTCCCTTCCAGGGGCAGGTTGTTTTATTACTGCTTTCCTTAAAAAATTCCTTCTTCATACTTCCGGGCGGGAAATAATGATTCCCCTCTATAACTATAGTGTCATCACTTTCCGCTATTACCTGACCGTTCCAAATCGCTTTCATTTAATTACTCCCGTTTATGTTTTCTATAAAGTATAATGGGTTTCGGCTTTTTTAATAACTGCTTTTTGTATGAGCTTAGAGTTTTTGTGATATCTGCTAACCTAATTTTAAAATTTAGGAGTAATGGTCATAACGGCAGATATGGTTGGAAGTAGTATTTCTGAAACGGAGGTTTCAATAAAGTAAGAACTTTGATTACTATACCAAACTCCTGTCCAATGACCTATACTGAATAGCTTCAGAAATATGATGTGAAAGCACAGTTTCTGACTCATCCAGGTCGGCAATTGTACGCGATACTTTAAGAATACGATCATATGCCCTTGCGCTTAAGCCGAGCTTGTCTATCGCAGTTTCAAGGAGCTTAAGCCCCGCCTCGTCCGGCATTGAAAACTTCCTTACATATTTAGGCGGCATCTGGGAGTTTGAGTATATCCCCTTACCTTTAAACCTTTCTTCCTGAATTTTCCTAGCTCGGTTAACGCGCTCTTTTATTCGTGAAGAGGCCTCTCCCCCAGAATCGTCTGAAAGTTCTTTGTATTTTACAGGTGGCACTTCAATATGGATGTCGATCCTGTCTAAAAGCGGGCCAGAGACCTTTGTCCTATATTTATGTATCTGAATGAGAGTGCATGAGCATTCCTTTTTAGGGTCGCCATAATATCCGCAGGGGCATGGGTTCATTGCAGCCATAAGCATAAAAGTTGCCGGATAAGTTATTGACGTTACAGCCCTTGATATGGTTACCATTCCGTCTTCAAGAGGCTGGCGCATAACTTCAAGCACGTTCTTTTTAAATTCGGGAAGCTCGTCTAAAAATAAAATCCCGTTATGTGCCAGGCTTACCTCTCCGGGTTTTGGAATTGCTCCCCCCCCAATAAGACCTGCGTCGCTCACAGTATGATGGGGTGAGCGAAACGGTCTTGTGGCAAAGAGTGAAGAGTGCTCATTGAGGAGTCCTGAGACCGAGTAGATTTTAGTTGTCTCAAGTGCTTCTTCAAAACTCATATCGGGAAGAATAGAAGGCACTATTCTAATCTAATTAAACTTCTTTTCATTATACAAGATAAGCATACGAATAGGTAACTGAAAGAGATTTTTATCTTTCATAAGCTTACAAAGTATCAAATCTTTCCTAACTCTCTGGGCATAAAAAGAATATTAATAAAAAGGAGGCATTAGAATGAAAATATATGAAATTTGGGAAAAAATAAGAAATGAATCTCATGATATTAAAGATATGGTTATTGCTTCATTAGAAGGACAAGTAGAAGTTCGATTTAAGCAAATTCTAGAGAAAGAAATAAGAAAGTTAGCT
>Ga0209980_10000275_pt1 | contig 27402 bp, 26 predicted proteins | sample CR02metaG_FD_183611 | JGI IMG/M metagenome (GOLD analysis project Ga0209980, IMG submission 183611) | Deep subsurface microbial communities from Mariana Trench to uncover new lineages of life (NeLLi) - CR02 metaG (SPAdes) (version 2) | ecosystem: Environmental > Aquatic > Marine > Ocean trench...
AGCCGGTTCCTAAAGTGGATGAAGATAAGGAAGAAATGAATTTGACCAAAGCTCTGGCGTACTTGGGATTCGGAATGGGCGCCCTGGCGATTATCGTCATTCTGTTTTTCCTGCGCGACTTGGATCACAAGGTGGGTGATGTGGATGCTGCCGTGGGAACCCTTGAAGAAAAATTCGGTCCCCTCAAACAGGAGGTGGACGAGATCCTGGCCAAAGTCAATGCCGATGTGTCCCAATTGAAGGAACGGTTCGGCGATTTTGAGCGGCAGGCGGCGGTGACCGAACTGAAGCGCGCGCTGGTGGCGATCCAGACCGTCACGGAAAACACTGCCCCGGACGTGAAGGCGAAATCCAACCAGGTCGTGGCCAGTATTGAAAACCTGCTGCAGGAATTGGGCGCGGGACCAGCCGGCTCGGCTCCGGCTCCGGCCGTAACGGCCCCAGCTCCGGCGGCGGCTCCGGCGGTAACCCCTGCGGAAGAAAAGCCATTTGAAATTATCCTGGAACAGCCCTCTGCTGAAACCACCCCGATGGCGGAAGCGCATCCCGCGGCTGAAACAGCGGCTTCTGCCGAAACGGCAATAGAAGACGTCGCGGAAGAAGCTCCCGCTGAAGAGCCCGCCGCGGAGGAGGTTAGCGGTGGCGGCGACGAATCCGATGATGAAGAGGATGAAGAGGACGAATAAATTTTTATGAATTTGAGGCCTGGGACCTTGTAGAGGTCTCAGGCCTTATTTGTTTGAGCGGCTTCGGAATGTCATTATGCCTGTAAAATTCATTATTTTTATCATTCTGGCAATCATTGTTTCGGTGTTGGCCGTTAAAAACATGGATCTGGTCGAAGTCAGTTTTTACGATTTCTACCTCAATTCCCACAATGTCCGAGTTCCCCTCCTGGTGGTGGTGCTCGCCTCTCTCAGTTTTGGATTTTTCCTGGCTTGGTTGGATGGATTTATTGCCAAGCTGAAACTGAAAGCCACCATCCGCCGGAACGGCAAAGCAATTCAGTCCCTGACAGAGGAACTGGAGCGCTATAAAAAGTCCGCTCTTTCCGAACACAATGAATCTGGCAAGTAAGGAATACTAGTACCGGGTTTAGAGTTCCGGTTCAGGGTTCAGGTTGTTGCTGGGTGACGCAGTGAATCCCCCCAAGTCCCAATACAAAAGGCTCGCAGGGGATCCCCACGATTTCTCGGTCCGGAAAATATTGTTGTAACAGCGATTCAGCGACGGCGTCGTTGGGATGGTGGTAAGTGGGTAACAGAACCGCCCGGTTGCCGATATAAAAATTGACGTAACTGGCAGGCAGTCGTCCTTCATTGCTGTCAATGCGTCCGGGCATGGGGAGTTTGACCACGTTCAACGGTTTGCCGCCGGCATCCCGGAACGACTCAAGAATTTTGAAGTTTTCATTCAGGCAGGCGTGGTTGGGATCTGCGGGGTCTTCCTCCCAGGCCGTAAGCACCGTATCGGGATTGACAAACCGCACCAGATTGTCGATATGGCCGTCGGTGTCGTCGCCTTCGATTTGGCCCTGGCACCAGATAATGTGTCTGACTCCCAGATACCGTTTCAGATAGGACTCCATCGTTTCCCGATCGAGTCCGCCGTTGCGGTTGGGGTTTAACAGGCATTGCTGGGTGGTGAGGCACAGGCCCCGGCCGTTGACTTCGACCGCTCCGCCCTCCAGCACGATGCCGGGCTCAAAGCGGGTGCCTCCCAACGCATCCATAATGGCGGAACCGGCCCGGTCGTCCAGATCCCACTCGTATTTTCCGCCCCAGGAATCGAACTTCCAGAGATTGGCTGAAACCTCACGTTTGCCGGAGGAGGTGTCCCGTACCAGAAAATTGGGACCGTAATCCCGTATCCAGGCGTCATTAGTGGTTATCACATGAGTCTTTATATTTCCAATAGTTATAGATCGTTTCTTAAGTAACCCCTTTATAGGCAGGCTGTCCGCATTCCGGTTCACCAGGAGGTGAATGGCTTCACCCGGTACCAGCGCCTGGATGATGCGGATGTACACCTCCTCGATTTCGGCGAGATCCCGATCGGGCCAGGTTTCGGGATTATGAGGCCATGCCAGCCAAGTGGCGGAATGGGGTTCCCATTCGGCGGGCATGCGGAAACCCAGATCGGCGGGATAGGAATCAGGTTGCATTCGGGTCGATGTACAAGCGGGTCAGATCCTGATAGGCGTCGACCCGGCGGTCTCTCAGAAAAGGCCAGCCTTGGCGGGTTTCTTCAATCAACCCGAGATCGCAGTCGGCGACCAGCACTTCGGGCTCCTGCGAGGAAGCCTGGGCCAAACACTCTCCGAACGGATCACAAACAAACGAGCCGCCCCAGAAATTGATTTGGTCCTCTTTCCCCACCCGGTTGACGACACAGGTGAAAATTCCGTTGGCGATGCTGTGGGCCTTTTGAATGGTTTGCCAGGCGTGCACCTGTTTCTCCGCCACCGCCTCGTCAAAGGCCTGGTATCCGATGGCGGTCGGATAGAACAGAAACTGGGCGCCGGATAAGGCTGTCAGGCGGGCCGCTTCCGGAAACCACTGGTCCCAGCAAATCAGCACGCCGACTTTTCCAAAACGCGTGGGAATGGCCTGAAACCCCATGTCCCCGGGAGTGAAATAAAATTTTTCGTAGAAACCGGGATCGTCCGGGATGTGCATCTTGCGGTAGCGTCCGGCCATTGAGCCATCGGCATCGAGCACCACCGCGGTATTATGATAAATCCCGGTCGACCGTTTCTCGAATAGAGGCAGGATGAGCACCACCCCCAGTTGGGCGGCAAGTTGGGACATGGCCTCGGTCACCGGGCCGGGGATATCTTCCGCCAGTTTGAAATTTTCAAGATCCTCGATCTGGCAGAAATAACGGGTCTGAAACAGCTCCTGCAGGCAGATGATCTGCGCTTTCTGTTCCGCGGCCTTCCGGATGCCCGCTTCGGCCTGCTGCACATTGGCCTTGGAGTCTTCACTGCAGGCCATTTGGACCAGGCCGATTTTCACGATTTCCTTGTTGGTATTGGATGCCATAATTTAATAAAATCAGGGATAATGGTCCGGTGGAATTGGATCGGGAGTATAGGGGAACTTCATTCTGACGGCAATCAGTTTTCCCCTGCCTGGCCGTAAAGCCCGGTTGTTTGAGATCAAGCTTCATGTTATAAATCAATAAGTTATATCGGTTTGCGGGCATTTATCATTGCGCCCGGCCGGTTCGATGGTGTAAAAAGGAAAATTTTAATCCCTCGGGATTTAAAGGACCATGTGGGTTAAACAGGCTTTTCGAGATTATTACAAACCCAAACTTCGCCGGGAGCTGAAACGCGACCCGACCCAGGAGGAGTGCGACCAGCGGTTTGAGGAAATCTATAAGAAACTCCGGCTGACCCTGCTCGCCGGGGTGCATGAAGGCGTGTCCCTTTATTTCTACGAGATCGCCCAGTTTACGCTGGACGAGTTCAATAGCTTTCGCGAGACTGCAGAGGCTTATATTCTGGAACGCTTCGGTGGCGGAAACTTCAAATTGAACTTTTATGAGGGCGATTCGTTCGTGGTCACCGTCAATTTCAAACCCGAAGGAGAGCCCAAGTGGCATCACTTGCTCCCTGATAAAGCCAAACCTTTTGTGAAATCCTGATGAATTCACCCGCCTCTTCGACCTTGTCCAGTCACCCGCTGAAAGCCGACCCATGGAACGAATTGCTGGCATCTCTTAAGACCCTGGACCATTCCGTGAACGTTGAGGGGTTGACGGGTTCCTCGCGGGCGTATCTGCTGGCCCAGGCGTGGAAACGCACCAAGCGCCCGCAAGTCGTCATCACCGCAGATCCCATTCAGGCGGAAACCTGGCTTTCGGACCTGCGGTTTTTCCTCCATCACGAAAAGGTACGGGTGGTCCCCCATTGTTTCCCGACCTGGGAGTTGCTGCCCTATGAACCGCTGTCTCCGTTCAGCGAGGTGTCCGGCGAACGGCTCGCCACTTTAAACGCGTTGATGGAGAATCAGTGTCCGATTCTGGTGGTGCCTGTGGAGTCGGCGTTGCAGTATCTGATGCCCCGCGCCTCTCTTCGCAATCTGACCTACGACATTCGGAAGGGTCAAACTCTCGACCGGGATGTGTTCGAAATGTGCCTGGTCGATAACGGCTACAGCCGCTCGCACCTGGTGGAGGAACGGGGCCAGTTCAGTTCGCGGGGCGACATTCTGGATGTCTTTCAATCCCATCAGCCGCATCCCGTCCGCATTGAATTTTTCGGCGACGAAGTGGAGTCCATCCGGAAGTTCGAGGTGAGCTCTCAGATATCCATCGAAGACTGCGATCATGTGAGAATTCTTCCCTTACGGGAATTGTGTTTGACTGAAAAGGATTATCAGGGCGGGATGGAAAAGATTCTGCAATACGGCCGGGACCATGAGGTGGAGACTTCCCGTTTCAAGGAGTTGGTGGAGAAGCTCGAGAATCTGAAAAAATTTTCCGGAATGGAGATGCTGGCGCCCTTCTTTTTTAACCAGCGGGAAAGCCTGTTCGATTATCTTCCTGAAAATACTTTGATCGTTCTGGACGATTTGGAATTATTGAAAGAGAAATGCGGCCAGTTCGAAGAGTTGGTCGAGGAAGAGTACCATCGTTGTGTGGACCGGGGTGATGTCGCCGCCGATCCGGATGATCTATATCTTTCGACCGACACATTTTTGAAGGTGGTTCAATCCCGGCCTCAAGTGACTTTCAATACCCTGAAACTTTCGGAAGAGGAAGAAGCCGCCTCAACGCGGTTTCGGGTCCAGCCGATCCCGCCGTTTCAGGGCAGGTTCGATCTGTTTGCGGACCACGCCGCACAATGGCTGGATAAAGGTTTTGCGGTGACGGTGGCCGCACCCACCAAGGGGCACGTCCGGCGCATGAACGAGTTGCTGGTGGATAAGGAAATGAACCTCCCGGTCGAAACCGGTTTTATCAGTCAGGGATTTCAGTTTCCCGGATTGGATGCGGTGTTTGTCGCCGAGCACGAAATTTTCGGAAGGACGCACAAACACCGCCATCGCCGCAAATCGCGTTCCATTCCTTTTCAGCGCGGCTTCAAGGATTTGAAGGAAGGTGACCTGTTGGTGCATGTCGATTACGGAATCGGCCAATACACCCGCACCCGGGAGTTGACTACCGGAGTGGGCGGCGGCGAGTTCCTGGAAATTTTTTATGCGGACGATCAAAAGCTTTACATCCCCATGGACGGGCTGGGTGCCATTCAGAAATATATGGGAGCGGGGGATGAGAATCCCCCGTTGAGCCGGTTGGGCGGCACTCAATGGAAACGTCAAAAGAAAAAAATCAAGGATTCGCTGAAAGAGCTCGCCGGAGAGTTGTTAAAAATCTACGCCGCGCGGGAAATGGCCAAGGGACACAAGTTTTCACACAACTCGGTTCTGATGCAGGATTTTGCGGACTCGTTCGAATACGTCGAGACCGAAGATCAGTTGAAAGCCATTGAAGACGTGTTGGATGATCTGGAACGGGAAAAACCCATGGACCGGCTGATCTGTGGCGACGTGGGTTACGGTAAAACCGAGGTGGCCATGCGGGCGGCCTTCAACGCGGTGTTGGACAAAAAGCAGGTGGCTGTTCTGGTCCCCACCACCATTCTGGCGCAACAGCATTGGGGCACGTTTCACGAACGGTTTCACATGCACCCGGTTCAAATTGAGTTGGTCAGCCGGTTCCGCACCCCCCGCCAGCAGAAAGAGACCCTCAAGAAATTAAAAGAAGGGAAGGTGGACATCATCATTGGGACCCACCGGTTGCTGTCCAAGGACGTGGAGTTCGCCGATCTGGGTCTGGTGATCATCGATGAGGAACAGCGCTTTGGCGTCAAGCATAAGGAAAAGCTGAAACAGCTGAGGACCTCGGTGGACGTGCTCACCCTGAGCGCGACGCCGATTCCCCGGACCCTGCATTTTTCACTGATGGGGGTGCGGGATTTGAGCGTTATTGAAACTCCGCCCAGCGACCGCCTGTCGATTAAAACCTATGTCAGGAAATTTGACGAAGCGATCATCCGCGAAGCCCTTCTCCGGGAAAAGGACCGCGGCGGGCAAATGTACTTTGTGCACAACAAGGTCCAGAGCATTCATTCGATCGCCGCAATGCTCAAGAACATTGTCCCGGAAGTTACGATTGGGATCGCCCACGGCCAGCTTCAGGAACGGATGCTGGAGAAGGTGATGAAGCAGTTCATCGACAAGGAAATCGATCTTTTACTATGCACCTCAATTATCGAGTCGGGCCTGGACATTCCGTCCGCCAACACCATTATCATCAACCATGCCGACCAGTTCGGTCTGGCGCAACTGTATCAGCTTCGGGGCAGGGTGGGGCGTTACAAGCATCAGGCCTACGCGTATCTTCTCATTCCGGGGGCCTTGGCGATCAGCGAAGACGCCCGCAAACGGTTGACCGCCATCGAGGAGATGAGTGATCTGGGCGCGGGTTTCCAGCTGGCCGCCCGGGACATGGAAATCCGCGGAACCGGCAACATGCTGGGCCACGATCAGTCCGGCCACATTTCCGCCATCGGGTTCGATTTGTATTGTAAGATGATGGAAGACGCTATTCGGGAAATGAAGGGGCAGAAAATTGAGTCCAAAATTGAACCCGAAATCAATCTGGAGTTCAAAGGCTTCATTCCCAAAGATTATGTTTCCGATTTGAATCAAAGGCTGGAGATTTACCGGCGACTGCAATTGTTGGACGATTTTGAAGGATTGAAAACCCTCAAGGTGGAATTGGCCGACCGCTATGGGTCATTTCCGGAAGAGGTGGAAAAACTGCTGGTCTTGCTGGAAATCAAATTGTACTGTCAAAGGCTGGATATATCCAAAGTTAAGTTGAGACATCATCAAGTCACCTATACGATCAATCCTTCGACCCGCCTTTCATCTGCAAAACTGATGGCTATCCTGGATTCGAGAATGCAATTGATTTCTGAATACCGCATTGTTTTGAAGTTAAACAATAAGGGCTGGAAAGAGGAATCCGGTTTGATTTGTTCTTATTTTATCAAGCTCATGGGATGTCTGGATGAGAATTGAGATCATAAGCAGAATATCGATTCGTGCAGTTATGGGCATATGCCTGGCAGTTCTGATTGTCGGGTTATGGGCCGGATGCAATTCAACCGCATCCGAGGAGGATGTGAGCGGGTCCGATGTCGTTGCGATCGTCAACAATGAGCCCATCACCCGAAAGGAAATCAAGGATGAGCTTAAATTGGCGAAGCGCAAATATCGGATCCAGAAAAACGACGTCCTGCCGCCGGAGCAATGGATTTTGCTCAAGACCAATTCGCTTAATGAACTGATCAAGCAGGCCCTGTTGCTCCAGGAGGCCGAGCGCCAGGGAATCAAAGTGTCGCGGCAGGAATTTATGACTTATCTGGAGATGTCCCAGGAAGGGTATGATAAGGAATCGTTTCAGAGATCGCTGGAAATCGAGGAAATTTCACAGGATTCATGGAACGCCAAGCAGAATGATATTTTGATGATCAAAAAGCTGACCGAAGAAATCCTGACCAGTAAAATCCAAATCAGCGAAAAGGACCTTTTGGAGTACTTTAAAAGGCACAAGGAAGAGTTTCAAAAAGGCGAGCAGGTCCGGACGCTCCATATTATGGTGGAGAGCGAGGACGAAGCCCGGAGAATTTTGAAAATGATCCGAAAGGGAAAATCCTTCTCGGAACTGGCCAAGGACCATTCGTTGAGCCCGGAAGGCAAAACGGGCGGCGATATGGGTTATTTCGAAACCGGGCAGATGCCCAAAGAGTTTGAGGATGTGTTCAAGCTCAAAATCAATAAGGTGAGCGATATCATCCGCACCCCCTACGGTGTTCATGTCTTCAAGGTGATCGACAAGAAGCCCGAACGAAAAATGAGTTTTGAGGAGTCCAAAAAGCAGATTCACGCCAAGTTGCTCAGGGAAGCTCAGGAGCTGGCGTTTCAACAATGGCTTGAAGAAATCAAACAGAAATCGAAAATCATAATCAAAAATGAAGTACTGGAAAAAATTTAATCACTGGGTGGCCTGCGTGTTTTGCGGAGCCATGTGGATTGCCGCTCCGGGATGGGCGGCCACGGTGGATCGCATTGTTGCCAAGGTCAACAAGGAAATCATCACCCAAAGCGAGCTGGAGGAACGAGCGGTTTTTAAAATAATGAGTCTCCAGAAAATGAATGTGCACCCCCTGCCCTCCGAAGAGAAGGTGAGGTTTGAAGAGTTGCAACGCATGATTGAAGACAGGCTTATGATCGATGCAGGAAAAGATATCGGCTTGAAAGTGGACGAGGCCCGTGTGACCCAAGCCATCGAAGAAATCAAGCGCAACAACGGCCTCAAGGATGAGGATTTGAAGCGAATGCTGGAGTCTGAATCCAAAACCATGGACGAGTATAAAAACAATATTCGAAACCAGATTTTGATCAGCCAGGTGATGAATTATGAAGTCCGCAAACGGGCGGCTGTCAGTGATGCCGAAGTCGATCAGTATTACAGGAAGCATCAAAAAGAGTTCTGGGTTCCTGAGAAACTCAAACTGCGGCATATCCTGTTTCTAATGGATATGGATCTTTTTGAAAAGGAACGGCGATTAAAAGAGCAAAAGGCCCGGCAGGCGTTACAAAAAATCCGGGCCGGGGGTGATTTCAAAACCATCGCCAAAGAATTTTCGGAAGACGTGACTGCAAACACCGGCGGCGATTTGGGGGAAATTGAGCGCGGTAAAATGGTGCCTGAATTTGAAAAAGCCGCCTTCCGGTTGAAAGAAGGCGAAGTGAGCGGTTTGGTGAAAACATCCTTCGGATTGCACATCATTAAGGTTGATAAAATCATTCCGGGTCGAACCCTTTCCCTGGCTGAGGTAAAAAAGCAGATTGAAAACAAACTCCAGAAGGAAAAATTCCAAAGGGAGGCCAAGGCGTATTTGCAGGAGTTGAGGGATAAGGCCTTTATCCAGATCAAATTGGCGCCCCCTCCCCACGCGGTTGTGGAACAGGCCAAAAAGATCGAACCGAAGATTGCGGTCGAGCCCAGTCTCCTTAAACAGAATGAGTCGGTTGCAACGCCACCTCATCAAAACCCGTCGAAACCCAGTGGAACACTTTCACGCAACTCGGAATTTTCAAAGTTTCAGACTTTTGAGGATCAATTGAAATACTTTAAACAATTGCGCGACAACAAAAAAATTTCCGAAGGGGAATACCAGCACAAGAAAAAAGAGCTCTTGAACTATTTGTGATTCTATCCTGCGCCGAACCTGCCTGCTTTTGTGTTTTCCCCCTTTGCCGGACCCTGTTACGCACGACGAATAATAATGGATTCTTTAATTCAAAAATTTAAAAAGACCCTCTCCGATCATAAAATGATCGCAACAGGGGATTGTGTCCTGGTGGGAGTTTCCGGTGGGCCCGATTCAGTTGCTTTGCTCCATGGATTGCACGCACTGAAGCGGGAGCTGGGCATCGAACTGGTGGTGGCTCATTTGAATCACCGCGCCCGTGGGGCCGAATCGGATCGGGACGCCCGGTTCGTGCAACAGTTGGGCGATTCCCTCAACATTCGAACTGTGATGGAAGCGCAGGATGTGCCGGCGGAACAGGCCGCCGCGAAGCAATCCTTCCAGGAAACTGCGCGCAACATCCGCCTGGGATTTTTTGAAAGAGCCCGGAAGCAAACCGGCGCTCAAAAAGTGGCTCTGGGACATATCATGGACGATCAGGTGGAAACGGTTCTGATGAATCTGTTGCGCGGTGCCGGTCTTACAGGACTGGCGGGAATGAGTCCCGTTCGATCACCCTACATCCGTCCTTTGTTCGAATGTTCCCGGTCCGAAGTGATCGAATTTTTGAGGAGCAGAAACATTTCCTACTGTCAGGATTCTTCTAATGAGAAAACCGACTATCTGCGCAATCGGATTCGCCTCGAATTGATTCCATATTTAAAGGACAACTATAACCCTAAGATCGTGGAAAACCTGTTCGAGGCGTCCGGAATTTTCCGGGCCGACAACGACTGGCTGAATGATCTGGTCGACCGGGAATTTGACCGCACTGCGTCATGGGCCGAAAACCGGGATTCCCTGGAAATCGATATCGAGACGTTCTCTCCACTCCCGCTGGCGCTGAAGCGGCGATTGGTCCGGAAAGTCCTGCAGGCCCTCAAGGGAGATTTGAGAACCATCTCCTCGCTCCACGTTCAGGATCTGCTCCCGTTGTTTCAGGCCACCGAGAAGGGTAAAAAAATCGATTTGCCCGGAAATCTGGAAGCGGTCTGCCGGGGAGAAGCGGTGGTCTTTAAAAAAATCCCGGAGCCCGGTCCCGGCATCTCAACTGAGGCGAAGAAGCCTTCTGTCTGGGTGGGCCAGCTGGATATTCCCGGCGAAACCGAAGTCGGAGAAACCGGAGTGACCCTGAAAACGGAAATTGTCGAACCGGCCGCATCCGCATATGCCAGTCCGCCTTCCAACCAGGCATTCCTCGATTTCGATAAAACCGGGGGGACCATCCTGGTCCGGTTTTTTCAGCCGGGAGACCGTCTGAAGCCTTTGGGAATGAACGGCACCAAAAAACTGAAATCCTTGTTCATCGATGACAAGGTGCCCCGGGAAATGCGTTCCAGGATCCCCATCTTGACAACCGGGGACAACGATATTATTTGGGTCTATGGGACCCGGATTGCCGATCCCTACCGGGTGACCCCAAAGACGAAAAAGGTCCTGTTTATTAAAGGTTTAACCTAGCCTTACCACCAAAAGGCGAACCAAAGAAAGCCCTTTCCCACGGGGAATGTGCTACTATTGATTTCAAGAAATGAAAAATTAGGGGTTTCCCCTTCCGTTTATAAAAGGAGAAGGTTTTGAACCAGTTTTATAAAAATTTAGCCCTCTGGATCATTATCGCGTTCATCCTGCTGGCCCTGTTCAGTATGCTTAACCAGCCGGTGGAGGCTCCCAAAATCGTGTACAGCGAATTCATGGAGCAGGTCGAAAAAGGCGAAATCAAGGAAGTCAAGATTCAAGGGGATAAGGCGACCGGTGAATACAACCAGGGGGGAACGTTTGAAACCTATATTCCAACCGAGGACCCCGAACTCCTGAAACTCCTGCGTGAAAAAGGGGTTCGCACGGTCGTGGTGCCTCCCGAGAAAGCCAATTGGTACATGAACGTACTGATTTCCTGGTTCCCGCTCGTTCTGTTGCTGGGCATCTGGATTTTCTTCATGCGGCAGATGCAAGCCGGCGGCGGCAAAGCACTTTCCTTCGGCAAGAGCAAAGCCCGGCTGGTGGGTGATAAAAAGAATCAGACCACCTTTAAAGACGTGGCGGGCGCGGATGAAGCCAAGGAAGAGTTGCACGAAATCATCGAATTTCTAAAGGAACCCCAAAAGTTCAGCAAACTGGGCGGTAAAATTCCCAAAGGCGTTCTGCTGATCGGCCCTCCGGGAACCGGCAAAACCCTGTTGGCCCGGGCCATCGCGGGAGAAGCCAGTGTGCCCTTCTTCAATATCAGCGGTTCCGACTTTGTGGAAATGTTCGTCGGCGTGGGGGCCTCCCGCGTGCGCGACCTGTTCGAACAGGGCAAGAAGAACAGCCCCTGCATCATCTTCATCGACGAAATCGATGCCGTCGGCAGGCACCGCGGTGCCGGCCTGGGCGGTGGCCATGACGAACGCGAACAGACCCTGAACCAGTTGCTCGTCGAAATGGACGGCTTCGAAAACAATGAAGGGGTGATCCTGATTGCCGCCACCAACCGGCCGGATGTACTCGATCCCGCCTTGTTGCGTCCCGGACGCTTCGACCGGCAGGTCGTGGTTTCCCGGCCCGATATCAGAGGCCGCGAAGGCATCCTCAAAGTTCATACCACGCAGGTGCCTCTCGATGATGATGTGTCCTTAAAAACCATCGCCCGCGGCACTCCCGGTTTCACCGGGGCCGATCTGGCGAACCTGGTCAACGAGGCCGCTCTTTTGGCCGCGCGGGCCGAAAAGAAAATGGTCACCATGATCGACTTCGAAGACGCCAAGGACAAAGTCATGATGGGCGTCGAGCGGCGGAGTATGGTGATTACGGAAAAAGAAAAGATAAATACGGCCTATCATGAAGCCGGTCACGCGCTGGTGGCTCACCTGCTTCCTGGAGCCGATCCTTTGCACAAGGTGACCATCATTCCCCGGGGCCAGGCCTTGGGCGTAACCATGCAGATACCTGAGGACGACAAGCACACCTATCCCAAGAAATATCTGGTCAACAATCTTACGATCATGATGGGTGGACGCGTGGCTGAAGAAATCTGTCTCGGAGAAATCACCACCGGAGCAGGGAACGATATCGAGCGCGCCACCGAAACGGCCCGTAAAATGGTCTGTGAGTGGGGCATGAGCGAGAAAATGGGTCCCCTGAGTTATGGAGCCAAAGAGGAGCAGATTTTCCTTGGAAGGGATTTCTCCGTACAGAAAAACTTCAGTGACGAAACCGCCAAATTGATCGACCTGGAAGTCAAGGCGCTGGTCATGGGCGGTTACTACAAAGCCAAAGAAATTCTCACCGAAAACCGCGATACGCTTGAGAAGATTTTCAAAGCCCTGATGGAGCATGAAACTCTGAACCGGAATGAAATCGTAGAGATCGTCGACGGCAAGCCGTCGGAGTCCGATGACGATGGAACGCCGAAAGAGGAGCATACCGAAGAGGGGATTCTCTCTGAGAAAAAGGACACGAAAAAGCCTAAATCTCGGGACGGCTCCGAAGGCCTGCTGGGAGGGGGCGCCATACCGGATCCGTCTCCTGCATAAGGGAGTATGGTTTCTTATAAAAAGTCTTAAGTAAATTAAGCTCCGTTCCTGAGGCATCGGGAACGGAGCTTTTTTTCATCCTAACCGGATCGGGTTCGCGGTGACTCCTTCTTCACATTCGAAAAACGATCTCCCAACAGCTAAAATTATGGGGATCATCAACCTGTCGCCCGATTCGTTTTATCCCGACAGCCGGGTGCCGACCGTCACCGCCGCCCTTAAAATGGCCGAGCGGATGATTCAAGAAGGGGCCGACTATCTGGATGTGGGAGCGGAATCGTCCCGGCCCGGCGCAAAGCCCATTTCCGAAAATGAGGAACTGGCCATTATTCTTCCCGTAGTTTCGCAATTGTGTAAAAACTGTGCGGTGCCCGTGTCGGTGGATACCTTCAAACCGGGGGTCGCGCAAAAGGTTTTGGAAGAAGGTGTGGCCATCATCAATGACATCACCGGGCTCCGCACTTCGGAAATGGCGCCCATCATCGCCGAATACGATGCCGGTGTGGTGATCATGCACATGCGGGGTACGCCGGCAACCATGCAGGAGGAGATTTACTACGACGATTGTGTGGGCGAGATTCGGCAGTTTCTGGAGCAGGGGATTCAAACCGCCGAAGCGGCGGGCATCGCCCCCGAGCGCATCTGGGTGGACCCCGGAATCGGGTTCGGCAAGACTGTGGAACACAACCTGGAAATCATCGCCCGGCTGGAAACATTCAGCGCACTGGGCAAGCCGCTGTTGCTGGGGACTTCCCGCAAATCGTTTATCGGCAAGATTCTCGATTTGCCGGTCGCCGAGCGGCTGGAGGGTTCTCTCGCCACCGCCGTGATCGGAGTCATCAAAGGTGCGGAGATTTTGCGGGTGCATGATGTTCTGGAAACCTGTCGGGCCATTAGAATAGTGAGTGAAATTTTGAAAATCCAACATGGGGAATAAGATTCGTTTATTTGTCAACGTCGATCATGTCGCAACCCTCCGGGAGGCCCGGAAAACAATAGAGCCGGATCCTCTGGTAGCGGCGCTTTTGGCCGAACAGGCCGGGGCCGACGGCATCACCGTCCATCTGCGCGAAGACCGGCGGCACATTCAGGATCACGACGTGTCCCGTATCCGGCAAAACATCACCACCGTGCTCAATCTGGAAATGGCGGCGGTGGAGGAGATGGTGCACATCGCCCTCGACACCCAGCCCTATCAGGTGTCCCTGGTTCCCGAGAAACGGCAGGAGATCACCACCGAGGGCGGATTGGACGTCTTTTCCCAGAAAGAGCAGCTTAAAAAAGTCGGGGACCGGATTCAATCGAACGGAATTCGGTTCAGCCTGTTTGTCGATCCCGATCCCCGGCAGATAGACGCGGCACGGGAGGTGGGGGCCGAAAGTATCGAAATCAATACCGGGTCCTATTCGGAATTGCAAGAAGCCGGTGCGGTGCAACGGGAGTTGGAAAAAATCCGAGACGCTTCCCGCCATGCGGCGGAACAGGGCCTGCGTGTGTTTGCCGGGCACGGTCTGACCGATGAAAACGTGGTGGCCGTCGCTGCGGTGCCGGAGATCGAGGAGTTGAACATCGGGCACAGCCTGGTGTCGCGTTCGGTTTACCACGGCCTCAAGCAGGCGGTCCGCAATATGCTCCAGGCCATTCAGGCCGGGGAGGCACAACGCACCCGATAACCGGTTTCCCAGCGGTCAACGGTTGACTTGCCCCGGCATTTTCTTCATAATTCGGCTCCTTCCAGTTTTCCCCGGAATTTCTGGTAGCGTTCTCATCAAGAATTGCATTGAATCAATCAGCGTTTAAAGAGAAAATGGGCCGAGGGCGGGTTCCATAGTCATGTTGCAGTAAGGAGGTTCAATGACCACCAAAGTGGCTATTAACGGTTTCGGACGGATCGGAAGAAACGTCCTGAAATGTATTTTGAAGGACCAACAGTGTTCGGACATCGAAGTCGTCGCCATCAACGATTTGACCGATGCCGCCACCCTGGCGCATTTGTTCAAGTACGATTCCATTCAGGGGATCAATCCCCACGACATTCAGGGAGAGGATGGCCGTTTGCTGGTCGACGGCAAGCCGATACAGGTCCTGTCGGTCCGTAATCCGGAAGATTTGCCCTGGAAGGATCTGGGAGTCGAGGTGATCATCGAATCCACCGGTCTCTTTACCAAGCGTGAAGCGGCTTCCAAGCATCTTCGGGCCGGCGCCCGCAAGGTGATCATTTCCGCCCCGGCGACCGATCCCGATGTGACCTTGGTTATGGGTGTCAATGAGGACCAATACGATCCTAAACAGCACCAGATCATCTCCAATGCCTCCTGCACCACCAATTGCCTGGCTCCGGTGGCCAAGGTCCTGAATGACCGGCTGGGTATCCAGAAGGGACTGATGACCACCATCCACTCGTACACCAACGACCAGAAAATTCTGGATATGCCTCATAAGGATTTACGCCGGGCGCGGGCCGCCAACATGTCCATGATCCCGACCACCACCGGAGCGGCCCAGGCGGTTACTCTGGTGCTGCCCGAACTCAAAGGAAAACTGGACGGGATGGCCATCCGGGTGCCCACGCCCAACGTCTCTCTGATCGACTTTGTCACCGAGGTGGACCGGGAAACCTCCAAAGAGGAAGTGAACGCAATATTCAAAGAGGCCGCCCAAAACGAGTTGAAAGGTATTCTGCGCTATGAAGAACAGCCCCTGGTCTCCATCGACTTTTACGGAGCGGAGGATTCGAGCATTGTCGACGCCCCCTCGACTAAAGTGATCCAGAAGAATATGGTCAAGGTTCTCGCCTGGTACGATAACGAATGGGGCTACTCCTCCCGTACTAAAGACGTACTAAAATATTTAATTAAAAAAGGCATTTAAGAATATAATATTAAATTAAAATATGAGAAAACCGCTGATTGCCGGGAACTGGAAGATGAATAAAACCGTCCCGGAATCCTTGGAAATGATCCGGGCTTTGAGGGGCAGGCTGGACCCATCCAGTCCGGCGGAAGTGGTGTTGATCCCCTCTTTCACGGCGTTGTTTTCTGCGGCAGAAGCGTTGCGCGGCAGCGGTATTCATCTGGGCGCGCAGAACCTTTCGCATTTGTCCCAGGGGGCGGTGACCGGAGAAGTGTCCGGCACCCAGTTGAAATCGGTGGGATGCCGTTACGTCCTGGTCGGCCACTCCGAACGTCGCCAATTGTTTCAGGAAGATGACGCTCTGGTTCATCAGAAATTAAAAACCGCCTTGTCGGAGGGTCTCTATCCCATGTTGTGCGTGGGAGAAACCCTGGAGCAACGGGAGGCGGGGCAGACCCGGGATATTATCGGGACCCAGTTGCAGGAGGGGTTGAAGGGATTGACCCCGCCAGAAATAAGAAAAGTGGTGGTTGCCTACGAACCGGTGTGGGCCATCGGCACCGGCAAAAATGCCCAGCCCGAGCAGGCTCAGGACATTCATGAATTTATTCGCGGCCGCCTGGTCTCGCAGTTCGGGGAGGATACCGCCCAAGAAAACCGGATTGTTTATGGCGGCAGCGTCACCCCCGAGAACAGCCCCGGATTGCTGGCGCAACCGGATATTGATGGCGCGCTGGTGGGCGGTGCCAGTTTGGACGCCGATTTGTTTTATGCTATTATTGATGCTGTTCCATAATCGTTTTCTAGAGGTTTCCCGTGCATACCTTTCTTAGCGTTTTGCATGTGATGGTCGGATTGTTTCTGATTCTTGTGATTTTACTGCAGGCGGGAAAAGGGGCCGCTATGGGGGCTTCTTTGGGTTCTGCGGGCAGTCAGGCCATGTTCGGAAGCAGTGGCTCGGTGAATTTCCTCACCAAGCTCACCGCCGGAGCGGCGTTTATTTTTATGACTACCTCCTTAACCCTGTCGGTGATTTCCACCAAAAAGGACCAGGATTCTGTGATCAGCGAGGTGGAAAGCATCACCGAACAGATCCCCAGCCCATTCGATAACCAAGCAGATCTGCCCCTAGACTGAGCTTTACTGAAATCAATGCCGATGTGGTGGAATTGGTAGACACGTGCGCTTGAGGGGCGTATGGGGCGACCCGTGGGAGTTCGACTCTCCCCATCGGCACCAATATCTTCCTCCAGGGGTTTTCATCCTCCATGCAGGCCACCCGCTTAAGCGAGATTTTTTCCCATCCCAGTTTTCTCACCATATTACTGACCATCCTGATGGTCATCGCCAACATTATGGTCGGCGTCAGCATGCTGCCCAAGGATGTTCGCAGAAAGCGATACCAGTTCCACCGCGCTGTTTACGGGGCGGTCCTGATATCTTTGGGAGGGTTTCTGTTCGTCACCCACCGGTTGATCGGGAACTCCCTGTTCAATTACGGCGTCCTGGTTTATTTTCTGACCGTGATTCCCCTCAGCCGCCGATGGAATATCACCGCGCATGCCATCATCGCTTCCACCGGATTGGTCCTGCTGGTGGGCATCGCCGCCTTCAGCATTTTTTAAACCCGAACGATCCCATTGCCTAAACTCCCGCAATTGTGCTGTAATGAATTTCCAGGGATCACCTCATACGGAAATGAATGTTTATGAACGAATACGAAGTGGTCGTCATAGGCGGCGGAACCGCTGGAGTGGCGTCGGCTCAGGCCGCGGCGGGGCAGGGTGCCCGGGTGGGTCTGGTCGAAGCCCGCCGGCCGGGGGGGCATTCCCTGTTCAAAGGGCAATTGCCGCTTCAGGTCCTGCGCAAGAAGATGGAATCTTCCGGAGATAAAATTCCGCTGGGCGCTCTGGTTCAAGCGATGGAGGAGAAAGCGGAACAAACATCCCGGGAAATTCTGGAGGACCTGCAGAACGCCGGTGTGGAATGGATCCAGGGAGAGGGTTCCCTGGCCGGGGGCCACCAGGTGGTGGTTCATCACGACGCGCAACCCTCCACCCTCAAGGCCGGAAAGGTCATCCTGGCGAGCGGGTCGCGGGTCAAACCGGTGACGATGATTCCTTTTGACGATCAGACGATTTTACCGCTCGACGGTCTGCTGAATTGGGACGAGACTCCGGCCTCTGTGTTGATCGTGGGGGGCGATACGTCCGCGCTGGAGGCGGCGCAATTATTCCACCTTCTCGGAACCAAAGTATTTCTGGTGGACGAAAACCACCGGCTGATCCACCAGCAGGACCCCGATTTAATTAGCGCTCTGGAAGCGGGATTCAAAAAACAAAAGATCAAAGTGCTCCTCGGCAAGAAAATCATTTCCCTGTTTAAAGGCAACGATCAAATTGACATCACGCTGGACGGCGGCGTCAAGTTTTCCACCGAGCGGATGCTGGTCTCCGGTGAACGTTTGGGCAACACGGAGAAACTGGGGTTGGACCCTTTGAATATCGAAAAAGGCGGGAACCATGAAATCTGGGTGAATGAAACCATGGAGACTTCGTTGCAGGGAGTTTTCGCCGCGGGCAGTGTGACCGGACGATCCCATTCGCGCGAGATTTCGGAAGAAGAGGGACGGGTGGCTGGAATCAACGCCGCCGGTGGCCGGCAAACCTTAGAACGTGGCCAGATACCGTTCTGCCTGCACACCGATCCGGAAATCGCGAGCATCGGTTGTCTTAGCGGCGATGCCCACTTCAAGGGCTACCGCGCGGTGGAAGGCCGGTATGATGTCGGCGGGGGAAAACTATCCGGTAACCCTTCAGAAGGATTCTGCAAAGTGATCGCAGATCGTGATTCGAAACGGATCATCGGAGCCCAATTTTTGGGAGGCCAGGCCTCCGAGTCCATGCGTCATCTGCAATCGACCCTGAGAGAGGGTGCTTCCATTCGCGATGTGGTGCAGTCCGGAGATGAAAATCCATCCTTCTTCAAGCCCGTGATCAAAGCCGCCCAGGCCTGCCTGCGAGCCCTGTCTGCCAAGCGTTAATTCAAGGTTTTAGGTCCAATATCTGGCCTTGACTCATATATTTAATTATGATAAAAACGCTCCTCTGCTAGCGGTAAACCCCAGTGATCCGCAACGCGTTCTTCCATAACAGAGTTTCCACAAGATATTGAAATAATTACAATTATGAGTGAAGTGAAAGAGGAATCCAAACCCGGCTCGGCCGCACCCAAGGCTGAAGCTAAAGCTAAGGGGAAAAAGGACGAAGCCCAGGATACGCTGTGGTCGCGGAGGGACTTTTTTTCGCTCGCCGGCTGGGCCAGTTTCACGGCCACACTGGGGTTGTCATCTCTGTATTTTTTGAGACTGTTGTTTCCCCGCGTTCTGTTCGAGCCGTCTCCTAAGTTTAAAGCCGGCAACCCGGGAGACTATACGGTTGGGGAAGTCAGCTCGAAATGGGTTGCTGAGCAGCGCGTGTGGGTGGTTCGCGACAATGAAAAACTTTATGCGATTCTGGCGCGGTGCACGCATCTCGGTTGCACGCCGCTCTGGTTGAGGTCGGAGGGAAAATACAAATGTCCCTGCCACGGTAGCGGATTTACCATGGACGGCATGAACTTTGAGGGTCCCGCTCCCCGTGCTCTGGAACGTTTGAAAGTAGAGGTCGGACCGGACGGTCAGATCGTTATCGATAAAAGTAAAGTATTCCTTTTTGAAAAGGGAGAATGGGGTAAGCCTGGATCGTTTCTCCGGGTCTGATGTTTTCGCGCCAAGTTTAATTCAGCTAAATTTACGGAGGTTTTTGTTTTGGCCAACAAGTCCAAAATTCCAAATATAGCGGAAATCATGGAGTCCATCAAAAGCGGCAAGATCTGGAAGGATTTTACCAAGCAGATTACGGAATCCCAGATATGGACCTCCTCGTTCCGGCATGGATACGCCGACACACCCCGCAACCGGGTTCTGCAGATTGCCAGTAATGTCTGGTTGCATTTGCATCCGGTTAAAATTCACCGCCATGCGTTGAGAATCAAATTCACTTGGTGCATGGGAGGAATCACGTTTTTGTTATTTTTATCCACCGTGGTCACTGGCGTCATTCTGATGTTTTATTACCGGCCGGTGGGGGAATATGCCTACTTCGATATGAAATACCTGCAGTACGACGTGCCGTTCGGCATGCTGATGCGGAATATGCATCGCTGGGCCGCCCATGCCATGGTGATTACCGTTTGGCTGCACATGTTCCGCGTGTTTTTGACGGGTTCCTATAAACCGCCGCGCGAATTCAACTGGGTGATCGGCGTTTTTCTGGTGACCTTTACCTTGCTCCTGAGTTTTACCGGTTACCTGCTGCCCTGGGATCAACTGGCCATGTGGGCGGTAACCGTTGGTACCAATATGGCCCGCGGAACACCGTTTCTGGGCCATGAGGGACCCTTTCAAGAATTTGTTCCGCTCATCAGCGCCCGGTATGATATGCGTGCCGCACTATTGGGAGGGAGTCTGGTTGGACCGCCGGCCTTGCTGCGGTTTTACGTCTTGCATTGCATTTTTATTCCGTTGGTCGCCGGTGCTCTGATGATCGTCCATTTCTGGCGTATCCGCAAGGACGGCGGGATATCCGGCCCGCTTTAAATACGAATGAAACCGGGTGATCCCGGTTCTCGATAAAGGATTGCTCTGATTATGGCCTTTCCCGCTAAAAAGAAAGCCGCTCAGGAATTACCGGAGAAGGTGCACGTCTGGCCTTACCTGGTGCGTCTGGAATTTTTGTGTGCGATCATCGTGATCTTGCTCCTGACGGTATGGTCCATTGTAATCGACGCGCCTCTGGAAGAAGCGGCCAATCCCACCAAAACCCCCAACCCCTCCAAAGCGCCCTGGTATTTCCTGGGCCTGCAGGATATTTTGGTTTATTTCGATCCATGGTTTGCCGGAGTTATCGCTCCGACGTTGATCATCGTGGGGCTGATGCTGATTCCCTATCTCGACGTCAATCCCAAGGGCAACGGATACTACACCTTTTCGGAAAGAAAAACGGCCATCTGTGTTTATACTTTCGGGTTCCTCGTCTTATGGATCGCCCTCATCATCATGGGCGTATTCCTGCGCGGGCCCGGATGGAACCTGTTCATGCCCTGGCAGTACTGGGACCCGCATAAGGTGGTGGCGCTGGTCAATGTCGATCTGCCTTATGCTTTCGGGATACGAACCTACCTCAATGCCAGTATTTTCGGCGGCGCCGTGGTACTGGGTTATTTTGGCCTGGGGACCGCTGTGTATTTTTTCATGGAACGCAAGGCCATCAAGAACGTGGGTTTTCTCCGAATGTTTTTGAAAATCAATTTATTTCTGATCATGATGGGTATAGTGATCAAGATCACTCTCCGGCTGGCCTTCAATATCAAATATATCTGGGTCACCCCCTGGTTTAATATCTGAGTTTGTAAAGTCCAATGACAGACGAATCGAATCAAGAGGAACCCAAGCCTGAGTTTAAAGAAGGCGAATTTGACGAGCATACCTCGTACAGCTTTTTTTATTTCCTGATGTCGGGGGCCTTGCTGTTCGTCACCCTGTGGGCTTTCTGGGACGACGAATATGGCCGCCGGGGGTACAAGGAATTCCAGGACGTTTATTTCAAGGAACAGTACGTTCGCGCGGAGAACGAGTATAAGGAACTCACCCAGAAAATCCAGGCGAAGGAACAGGAAATTGTTGCTGGCATCGCATCGGAAGAACAACGGTTGGAGGCCAATGATGAATATGAGGAACTCGCAGAGACCGCTTGGGAAGCGCAAATTCATCTGGATGAAGTAACTGGAGATCGGAAATTCGCCAAGAGCCGGCTGGATGAGTATTACTACTATTACAAAAAGGCCATGCATGAAGGCAAAAACTTCGAAGTCCAATTGGCCAAGGTTCATAATACCGAACAAGAAATTGAAGAATATAATCCGGTCATTGTTGAACTGACGCGCAAAAGGGACGAAACCGAGGAAAAATTACTCAAATTCAAGGCCAAGAAAGAAAATCTGGAAAAAGAACTCGCCGAATTGGTCCGCGACAAGCCGATTTTTGAAGGGAAAATGAATTATTACAAACCGTATCCCTTTTTCTGGCGCGCCGCTGAAATTCTGCAAACGGTGATCCCGTCTTACGGTAAAAACAACTTCCAGGAAATCACCTACAAAGTCGACCGGTGTCAGACCTGCCATATCGCCTACGATGACCCCTACTATGAAAACCATGAACAACCGCTCAAGACCCATCCCGATGTGGATCTTTACATTAAGAACCACGATCCCCTGGTAACCGGGTGTACCTGGTGTCATAAAGGTCAAGGCACCGCCACGGCCCCCACGGAGGATGCGCATGGCTCCCATCACGAAGGGGACCAGTCGACCGGGATTAATGAGCCCATCCTGCTCGGCAATTTCATGCAGGCCAATTGCCGGAACTGTCATGCGCCCCAGGTGGAACTGGAAGGGGCTCCGTTGCTGTCCAAGGGTAAAAAATTATTCATCAAAATGGGTTGTCATGGATGCCACCTGGTGGAGGGTTACCAGGAAGAACGCAAAGTGGGACCCAGCCTGCTTCGCATCGCCTCCAAGGTGGATCCGAGCTGGCTGGTCCGCTGGGTCAAGAAACCCAAGAATTACCTGCCCAAAACCCGCATGCCCCATTTTGGTTTGAGTGACGAGCATACGCTCGCCATTTCCGCCTATATCTGGGATGTCTCCGAAAAAGATTACAAGGTGGCCGAAACCTATGAGGGCGGCGACCCGGCGAAAGGCAAAAAATTGTTTGAAACGGTGGGGTGTCAGGCCTGTCATAAGGTCAAGGGCAACGGTGAGTTGTTCGGCCCCAATTTAACCCGCATCGGCAACAAAGTGAACCCGGACTGGCTGGTCAGCTGGATCAAAAATCCGGCTGAGTACAATCCCAATAGTATCATGCCGAATCTGCGGTTAACGCTGGAACAAGCTTCGGATATTTCGGCGTACCTGTTGCAATTTGACCGGAAGCGGCCACAAACCGGTGTGGAGGAAAAACTCAACGATCCAGAGTTGATCAAGCTGGGTAAAACACTGGTTCGGGGAAGAGGGTGTTTTTCCTGTCACGACATCAAGGGCATGGAAAAGGAAGGCCGCATTGCCCCGGAACTTACCGCATTCGGCAACAAGCAGGTGCGGGAGCTGGAGTTCGGCGACTCCCACATCCCCCTCACCTGGGAGGCCTGGACGCGCACCAAACTGAAAAAACCCGATTCCTACGCCACCGAACGCATTCTGGACAAGATGCCCGATTTCGAACTCGCGCCGGATGAGGTGGAAATCCTGCTGGTCCTGCTCAAGGGATTCAACGGCATAAAAATTCCGCCGCAGTATCAGAAAAATTACAGCGAAAAGGAATTGACCATCGAGCGGGGACGCCGGTTGATCACCCGTTACAATTGCCGAGGATGTCATATGGTGGAACGCACCGGGGGCCATATCCAGGAGTTCCTGTCCTCGAAAACCCAGTATCCGCCTCCTCTGGAGTTGGGGAATTATCATGTGGGCGAACGCCTGAAAGGCTCCTGGCTGTTCTCTTTCCTGAAAAAGCCCACACCGGTCCGAACGTGGATGAAAGTCCGCATGCCGACGTTTTCCTTCACCGACAAGGAGGTGCGGGATTTTACGGCGTACTTTGAGGCCCTGTCGCCGAATGAAATCAAGTATGAGGCCGAAGTCCACCTCAAAAAGAACAAAGACAGCATTCAAATCGGAGTCCAGATCATCAATTACATGGATTGCGGAAAATGTCATGATGACGGGGCCAAGGGAATCGATTTCTCCATTGCCGCCCAGCGTCTGAAGCAGGGATGGATTCCAAAATGGATGAAAGATACCCGGGGAATGATCCCCTGGACCCGGATGCCCAACCATTGGCGCAAGGCCGGGGATAAATATGTCATCCCCGCCAAATTCAGCGATCTTGAGGACCTGGAGGACGGCAATGTCGATAGCCACATCAAGCATATCGGGGATATGATCCTGTCCTACAATACCGCCGAAGATATTGATTTTGAAGCCACTCTGGGTGGAGGCGACAGCGATGAAGAAGACGAATCCGACGAGGATGAGGAAGAGGAAGAAGACGAGGACGAATAAATTTTTTAACGTTTGAACCGGAAATAAGATAAAATCTGTACGAATATTTAAAGGGCTATTCCCATGGAAAATTCTGGACTCGAAAATTTTCTTATCATTGCATTGAAACCCGACAATATGCCGATCGGCGCCATGTTGGTGTTTATTGCCTTCTGGTTTTGGGTTGCGATTGTTCAAATGGTCAAGCACGACCGCCTGATCAAAAAAGGCAAAAAAGATAAAGTCTACGATGAAATGATCAAATAAGTGTCTCTATTCATCATCACATTTATTGCCTTCACAGTTGGGATCGTCCTGATCCTCTGTTTAAAAAACGTCTCTCCGCCCCCTCCTCAGGAACAAATTCAATTCGCCCATCCCAGTGACAAACCCACCTACCTGTTAGACCGCGACGCGTTCAAGGAGAAGTGTCTGGAGTTTCTGGGCAAGTTCAACCTGGAATACAAGCATTCCATCTGGGCCAATGAACAGGAACTGGAAATCGACATGCTGGATGAAACGCCGGTGGTCGGCGGCAAATATTTGGCCTTGTGCATTTTTGAACCCCTGCATCAGCGAGTCGACCTTTTCAAGGTCAAGGGATTTCTCGATACCGTCAAGGGGGAGGGCGCCGCACGGGGCATTATGATTACCACCGGTTATTTTTCCGACGACGCCCAGAAAGCCATTGATGATGATCCAGTCGAGTTGGTCAACGTGGTTTCCTTCCTGGATTATCTGAAAAAGTTTGATATCTATTAATTCCTCCCGGACGATCCATTGCTTCCATCGGTTTTACCCGCGCGGCCTTCGGTCAAGATGGGGCCTTTGTGATATACTGGTAACCTCATGAAAATCAAGGCCATTTTAGAAAAAGTGCGCCCCTCATTTTCCTTCGAATTTTTCCCTCCCAAGGACGACGAGGGGTTCGACAAATTGTTCACCACCATAACGCAGTTGAAGCCCTGCCAGCCCACCTATGTCTCCGTGACTTTCGGCGCCGGTGGCAGTACCCGAACCAAAACCATCGACCTCGTAGGCCGGATCAAAAGCGAAATCGGGCTGGAATCGATGGCCCATTTGACTTGCGTGGGAAGCGATAGGGAATACATCGCCGCCATTCTGGATACCCTGCAGGCGCAGGGCATTCAAAATATTCTGGCATTGAGAGGCGATCCGCCGCAGGGGCAGGAGGAATTCGAAAAACCGGAGAATGGGTTTGCTTATGCCAATGAACTGGTGGCATTCATCCGCGCGAACTACGATTTCTGTATTGGGGTGGCGGGACACCCCGAGGGCCATATGGAATGTCCGGACAAAAAAGCGGATTTAGACCATTTGAAACGAAAAGTGGACGCCGGCGCGGATTTTATCGTGACCCAATTGTTTTTCGACAACCGTTTTTATTTTGATTTTATCGGCCGGGCGCAAAACCTCGGTATTCAGGTCCCGATCATTCCAGGGATCATGCCCATTTTGAATGTCAAACAGATTCAGCGATTTACGAAAATGTGCGGATCCACCATTCCAGCTTCGCTTATGGAGCGGTTGGAGGCGGTTCAGGACGATCCGGAAACGGTCAAGCAGTTAGGCATCGATCATGCCACCGAGCAATGCGAGCACCTGCTTCAGGAGGGGGCTCCCGGCATCCATTTTTATACCTTGAACCGGTCGAACGCCACCCTCAAAATTCTGGAGAGCTTGAAAAAACTGACCGATCAAACCGGCAATTAACACTCGGGTTTTGAATGTCCCGTCTATGCAAAAACTACTAACGGCTTTGCTGATCACGATATCCGTCGCCTCTCCCGTTACGGCTCAACAGGGAACCACCCCCTCTCCGGCCGGGGATGATATCGGTCAGAACATGGTCCTGATCCCGGCGGGGAAAATTCAAAGAGGCTGTGATCAATTGGGACCGGAACACGGGGGACCGGCCCATCCGGTCTACCTGGATTTGTTTATGATCGATATGTACGAGGTGACCAATATACAGTTTGAAAAAATCATGCCGGACCATAAACTGAGGCGGAGCCTGTCTTCGCATTGCGACCACTGCCCGGTCACCAAAGTCACCTGGTTCGAGGCGGCGGACTTCTGCCATTTGATCGGCAAAGCCCTGCCCAGCGAGGCCCAGTGGGAAAAGGCCGCCGGGGCTGTCAGCGGATGCGAGTTTCCCTGGGGACCGGAATTTGATCCGGCCAGAAAGCAGGCCCAGGGCGGATTGGAGTTGAAAGAAAAGGCCAACCTGGTCGGCAGTTATCCTCCGAACAAATACGGAATCTATGATATGGCCGGCAACGTCTGGGAATGGGTGGCGGACTGGTATTCGCCCAAATATTATTTTCTGGAACCGCTTTATAATCCCAGAGGGCCTTCCCGCGGCGTCATGAAAGTCCGGCGAGGCGGGGCATGGTCGGACAGTATCAAGGCGATGAAAGCCGGGTACCGGGATTGGAGTTATCCTTTTTCCAGAAGTTACAGCGATATCGGATTTCGTTGTGCCATCAATCTCAAATAGCGATGATCACACAAACCAAAATGGAATACATCAATCGCCTGGTGGCGGAATGCCTTTCGGAAGAGGGTGACTCGCTGGAGATGCAGGGGCGGTTCATCGGCGACGAGGGTTTGGAGGCCCTCATGCAGGCGGACAAGCTGGAGGATATCGAAAATCTGGACCTTACCAAAAACAATATCACCCATAAAGGGATCCTGCATCTGGCTCAATCCAATCGGTTGGTCAAGCTCAAGCGGCTGTACGTGGGCGAAAACACTATCGGCGATAAGGGGGTGGTGCCCTTATCCCAGGCGTCTTTCATTCCCAATCTGGTTCACATGGATATCCGGTTCAACCAAATCGGACCCGACGGTGGAATGGCGCTGGCACAGGGACCCTTCAAAAAAATTCAGGTCTTCATCGTGCAGGAAAACCCGATCGGCGACGAAGCGTTGCAGGCGATGGCGAAGAATCCCGGATTCATGCATGTCCGGAAGCTCAATATGTTTCGGACCGCTGTGACCGACCAGGGGATCAAGAACCTGGCCAAATCCAAAGTGTTTAAAAAACTGAAGCACCTCAACCTGGCCCGCAATATCCTGCGGGTGGATGCAGCCCTGGCGCTGGCCAATACTAAAACCCTGCTCAACATCGAAACCCTGCTGATGTTCGATACCTTCATCGGCGACAAGGGAGTCGAAGCCCTCCTGAAATCCGACAGCCTCTCCAAACTCAAAACGCTGAGATTGACCTAATTTAAAAGAAAATTGGGAATAAAAGAGATTATCTGGAGTAACGATCTTCGAACCAGGGTTCAGTGGTGTTGGAGTAGCCGCGTTGTTCCCAGAAGCCCAGTTCGTCCGCCTCGCGGGATTTGATCCTTTGGGTGTTGGGATTGGGCTCGGCAAGGTTCATTTCGCTGAAGTCAACTCCAACAGAATAGCGGTTCCCGGCAGATAGGATTCGATGGGGGACTGCGCCTCATCATTTAGATAGCCTTTCAGAAATTCCAGGGCCGCACCGCCACCGGTGGATACGAAGAAATTGGAGGTAAAATAATT